>OCZS010000045.1_pt1 | contig 34820 bp, 35 predicted proteins | sample 1539071 | NCBI WGS metagenome assembly OCZS01 (sample SAMEA3113584, study PRJEB22503) | soil metagenome
AGGACTGGCTTACGTAATTATTTCGGCCGCGAGGCGCAGCCGCTAAAAGTGGCGCCTAACCCTTTCTTTTTATAAGACAGCTTATAATAGCCAGCATTGAGTATGTGACTTTCATTCTGGGAATTTGCTAAATAGTCTAACTTGTAGAAATGATCCTAAAGCTGTTGTGTGCTACCACTGGCTGGTTTATTCTTTATTACTCAAGAACAAATTCGAAACATGATTTCAAACATAAAAAACAAAATTCGTTTATTAATCATCTCTCTTTGTTTAATTTAGAATTTTAGAAATCAAGTAGTTTTGATTGTGTCGAGTCTTCTGCCATTTGTAAACCTTCTACTTTGGCCCTCCTCTGATCAACTTGTGAGATGCAGTCGCTCAGTTGCTCGTAGCAGTAAAGCAAATTGACATAGTTGGCATAGAGAGCCTTGTAAGATGAATTGCGAAGAGCAAGCTGAGAGATGTAAAGTCTGGTAATATCAAAACATCATCTCATCAAACTTCTTTCTATCGGACTTGCTAATGGCTTTGCGAAAAGGTTTCCGTTCAGCCTCCTCCATTGCAAGCGCAATCCTAAATGATGGTATTGTTATGCCCATTACTATGAAATCACCAATCCACTACTCTGCCGCCATACCAGTCCTAATGAATAATGAACTCCAAAACGAGTTACTATAATGAATAACAGCTAGCACGAAGGAGATGGAGGTGCCATATGTGCAAATGAGTTTAGTTTTGCAGCGCTGATTCCGTGAAGTCATCTAATTGAATATTTTTATAGAGTCACTAACCAATAACCTTATTTTAGTGTGAAACATCTCTTCTGTTCTAGCCATTATGAGAACGTCCTCCTCCTTATTCGTTTTATCAGGGACAGCCATGGGGCTAACGGCAATAGCAATAGCTGTTATTCTTTTGGCTTCCAATTTCACTATAATTAACGCACAACCACAACAGGTGACCAACCAACCTGGAGGAATTGAGAATGGAGCAACACCAGCAGCAGCAGCAACAACAACACCATTTCAAAGTACAAATGATAGCTTCAGCGTACAGGTACCACAAGGCTGGATAATTCAGGATCTGAATAATACAGGCTCTGTGTTGTTAGAGTCAACACAAGGATATGCAATACTAGCGCAACTCTGCCCAGAGGAACAACAACAAGGAGCAGTACTTTCCAATGCTAGTGGCAGCACAAACAGCAGTGGTATCAACACTAGCAGCTGTCAAGGAGCTCAAGACGTCATACACATTGTTCGGTATCCCGACTTAGACGCTAGAATCCAACCAGCTAATAATATAACTGCATACCATTTACAAAAGCTTCAGGAGGTTGGTTACAGTGGCATTCAGACTGTAACTAGTATAGATACTACAGTCAACCTTACAAATCCACTGACAAACGAAGCAATAACAACAGTGCCAGCCAAGTTTGTAGAAATGACATACACGACTGCTATTGCTCCAAATGAAACAAGAAATGGTTATCTCATTTCGACTGCTACAAATGCAACAGCCCCCAACTCAGGGACAACAAAGGGCTATACTATCTTTTATGAAGGTAATTCTACTACTGCTGCAGCTGCAGCAGAAATAACAGCGGCATCTGGCAGTTTATTACCACCACTACCGCCAGCAGTCGGGCAGGTATTTGGTTCATTTCAGTTAATAGTAGCACCAGAAGTGACACAAGCAGCCGAAACCACCGAAGACACAACAGACAACGACGATGACGATGATGCTGATGATGACGGTGATGATAATGGAGGAGACGATGATGACGGTGATGATAATGGAGGAGACGATGATGGTGGAAACGGAGACGATGATGGTGGAAACGGAGACGATGATGGTGGAAACGGTGGAGGCGGAGCAAGCGATGATGAATTTGATGTTTGCGTAGTTCCTCCCGGAAGGGACCCCGGTGATGTTGGCTGCTGATACACGTGCAAGCGCAGACTTCTTTATCACCGTCAGGCATGTGATGAAGATCCAAACGGTCGACCTGTGATTGACAGCAGACGCCTAATGAAAGGTCAAATGCTGCTAGTAAAACACCACAACATCAACACAAGAGGAATCGATAACATGCGCAACAACACTAAAAGAAGAATTGACATAAGAGCCAGAAGAGGGGCTTAGTCAAAGATGATAAGCAGCAAAGCAGTGATTCTATAGCAGCAGGTCTGGCAGCAGTTGTTGCTCTCCTACTCACTTCTGTTAATAGCTACACCTACACTCTGAGGACACTATTCTGTTATTGCTGTAACAAAGATGAAAACAACAATAGCGGTAATAACCACCAGACTTGGTGCATGAGAAAGCAGTTGGCATCCTTGTTGTGTTTATGCGGTCTTCTTTGTTGGCGGTGTCATCCTATTATTATTGTGGGACATATTTCAGATGCAGCCATAAAAGTAGTGGTAGTACAGGCCGCGAGTTCTACTAGATAGTAGTATGTCCTTTGCTGGCGGGATAAGGCTTCCTTTGCTGCCACTTACACGCATCCAGCTATGTCACTATATCATCATTTTTGATAACTTACACTCTCTTTGGAACATGACTTTTTCTTGCTTTTTAAGAAGATATATGTAAAATACGGGATGTATGTGTGTGGAGGAAATTCCTGCAGGAGAGAACGATAGACTCACATCATCACAAAACCTAAGAGAAGAATTAGAAGAAAAAAGATGGACATCCTCATGCACAAGTTTAAAAAATAACTTGTGATCTCGTTTAGGCATGGATTTTGCGGTCAAGATAGGCGCATCAAAAGAACGCACTATAACAGTCAACTCAAACCAGACTACTAGCTTTCTCTGGAAAGGCGAAAACGTTCTTTCCACACCCTCCATGATAGCTGAAATGGAGGAGACATGCAGGCTTCTCCTCAAGGAGCAGGTGATACCCGACTCTGAATGGGACTCGGTTGGCACAGTAGTCAAAATAGAACATCTTGCTCCTACCCCTGTTGGAGCAGAGGTATTCTTCAAGGCTGAGGTGGTATCGGTGGATGACAGGCGTGTCGTGTTCAAGCTAGACGCTCGAGATAAGCTTGAGAAAATAGGTGAGGGAACGCATGAAAGATTCATAATAAATATTCCTCGCTTTCGTGTGAAATTCAACGAGAAGCAAAAAAAGCTTCAAATGTAGAAATGGTTAAAATTCTCCTCATCTCAATCCCATAAAGTATCATATACGCCTTTAATCATCTTGAGCATCTGTGGAAATAATTGAGAAGTTAAAAAACCTGAGCATCATAGGCTCTATAGTAGTGATGCCTGACTTTTTCGTTGACCGCATAATCCGGCTCGAGTCAAAGGAGAATCTTTTTGACACGCTTACGGAAAAGGCAAAGGTTGGAGGTGGAAGCGTCAGGGGCATCCCCACAACAGATGTGAAGGGTGGAAACGCTGTTAATGTAGCGTACTGCCTTGCAAAGCTTGGCGCCAAAGTATCACTTTTTACGGTTGCTGATGAGTTCGGAGCTACAATGATAAGGCAGACATTTTCACATTTTGGTGATAAGGTTACACTCAATATAACTAGCGGCAGAAGCGGCCTGACCACATCTTTTGAGTTTCCCTATGAAGACACACGTGTAAACGTGATGGTGAGCGACATAGGAGACAATGAAAATTTTGGTTCCGAAAGAATAAGCTCAGAAGCAGACAGGACGATATTGAAGAACGCTGATGGAGTGATGCTAGTCAACTGGGCCAGTAACCTCAAGGGAACAGAGCTGGCAGAATTCTCTTTCAAGAATTCCCCCAGAGCCTTCCATTTTCTTGGGCCTGCTGACATTGAGACAAGAAAGCATGATTTTCGCGACTCGCTTGCCAAGCTTGCTAGCTTGACAGACTGTCTCAGTATAAACGAAAACGAGTGCAACTCACTTGCCGATGCACTTGGCTTTGGCCGCCTACTTGGACCCAGTTATAGTGCTGATGAAGTTAAGGGGGCGGCCAAAAGAATCGCCGAAAGAGTGGGCATCAGCACTGACCTCCATACAAATATAGGAGCAGCATGGTCAAACGGGAAAGAAAGTGCATTTGCACACGCAATTAAGGTCGAGGCAAAAAGACTGACTGGTGCAGGAGACACATGGGATGCGGCCGCTATTGTCGGTTACCTTGTAGGTCTGCACCCACAAGAGCGACTGCTGTTCGCCAACTGTTGTGCCTCGCTCTATGTAAGGGATCCAAACGGAGAACCACCCTCAATGAACAAGGTCTTTGAGCTGGTAGAAAGGGTATTGTAGTGATTATGCCATTTCCTGCGCATCAAAAGGTTCCTTTGTTGAGTGTAATATAATATTTGAACTTCTGTGGGGATTTTTTTAAATTGGCGATCAAGCCAGTAGATGTTGATGATAGAAGCTGAAGATTCCATGAGAGTATTAGACACCATAGCCAAAAACCTAATGGGAGTATCAAACAACAGGTCCAACTTTGAGCGACTGCCTGACACCTTCTGGGGGTACTATGCAAGAGGTCACAATGGCAAGGGCAGATTCGGAGTTATTGTTGTGTATTCTGAGAATGGCAACGACGTGGACGAATTGATCAAGATGTATGAGCACTGGGTTGCCAAGAACAAAACTAGGTGACCTGTTCGATTATCCACTCGCGGAATTTCGATATCGCAAAATCCTCTGACTGCTTGACAAATGCAGGGTCTTTGACGTGCCACTGATCCTGCGGGATACCCTCAAAGAACTCCTGCATGCATAAAATAAAGCGAAAGCGCAGATTGCGAGCATTTTCGACAATGCCGTAGCGATACAGGATCTGGGCTATTTTGCCAAAGGCTTCATCGTAGCTTCGCTTGAATGAAGGTATCTTAAAGGTTTCATTCAGTATTGCAGAAATTGCATCAAGGTCATCGCGTAGCGTAATTATCATATGTTCTTGTTTTCAAGATGTGTCCCACTTTTTGGCGTATAAAAGGCTTTTATGCTGTTACTTCAATTCTGAAGTGTTGCAAATTTTCTGTCGTCGTCATCGTCATTGTCATCGATACTTGCACTACGAGAGCACATTTAACTATTGAAATGCATAGTGAATACAAGACCAATGCTCACTATCTCATGTTTCTTCAAATGCCTCTCTTTTTGGCAAGCAAAGCAACAGCAAAAGAGCCTTTTTGGATATATTATAACACACACAATCAGAGTAGTAGTATTCTAAAAATAAAATATTACTAATAAAATAGTGCGGGGGGTGGGATTTGAACCCACGAACCCCTAAGGGATGAGGTGTCCCAGTCAATTACAACATCTGAGCATCGCGTCATCATCAGAATATAGATGATGATCTCACGCCGTTGACCGGGCTTGGCGACCCCCGCCTAGATTCGTTGTGCTATTTCTGCCTCACTAGAATAATATTGTTGTTCTTATTCGATGTTGATTGGCACGCCGCCGCCGCTCTTGTTCTTGAGCTTAAATGACACTTCCAGTATGCCGTTCTTGTAGATAGACTTGGCTGTAGTAGAGTCGACTGTTTCTGGCAGCTCGACTGTTTTGTGATAACGTGGCTGTCCAGTGACCGATTCAATAGTAAGGGAGTTTTCATCTGCTCTGAGGCGCAAATCTTCTTTGTTGACACCTGGCACTTCAGCAACAACACGCAGCTCATCTGGCCCTTTAATGATATCTACCAAGGGTTCGCGCTCTTCCTTGACTGTAAGGTTACCGCCATGAATGTTTGGAAAAGCATCAATGTTGCCAAACTTGCGCACCACCGGCTTGCCGTCTGGGCCGACTTTGACAGAATATCCATATACAATGGGCCCCATTTCACGAACAATAGAGCCATCGTCCAGCTTCCGCTCTTTTACCAAATTCTTTGGAACCTGTTGCTCGACATTCTTGAAAGCCTCTTGCATCATCTTTTCAACGTCTCGCATCATCTCATCGATGTCGGGGAACCAAGATCCAAAACGCCTTCTTCTACCAAACCATTCGTCAAAGGGAGATGACATATATCTAAAAAAAGATACGAGGAATTGCTATTTTAAAGTATTTGTTTCACTATTCGTTATCTAGTTCCTTATGGAGCTCTTTGAGAAGTGCTTTCTGTCTGTCTGTAAGATTGGTTGGAACCTTGACATTTATCCTCACGTGAATGTCACCTCTCCCAGAACTACCATATCGGGGAAGTCCTTTGCCCTTTACCTGTAAAATGGTATTTGCCGGAGTGCCCTGTGGAATCTTTAGTTTCTCTGACCCTTCAAGCGTTGGCACACGAAGGTCTGTGCCAAGCGTAAGGTCTGTAAACTTGACATCAAGGTTGTAAAGCAAATGCCCGTCTGCAAGCCTTTCAAACTTGGGATGTGGCCTGACATGGAGCCTGACTATAAGGTCTCCCGATATACCTGCTTCTGACATTTCGCCTTCCCCACGGAGCTGAAATGCCATACCATCTTCAACGCCCGGTGGAATTTCTAGCTTAATTTTTTTAACTTGTTTTGCCCTGCCGCTTCCCCTGCAGTTGGTGCAAGGCCTGTCAATTATCTGACCCTGGCCTTGGCATGTCCTGCAAGGCTCCATTGTAACAATTGTCGAAAACCTATTTTGACTATATATGCGCCTTGTCTGACCCTGCCCGTCACATACCGTGCATTTGCGTGGTTTGGTCCCAGGCGCAGCTCCGCTGCCACCACACTCCTTGCATTTGTCAAAACGCGGTACCTCGACTTCTTCCTTCTTACCCTTGAGCACGTCTTCAACTGAGAGTTCCATATCGTAGACAATGTCTCGACCTCTACGCCTGTTGCCGCCACCCCCAAAGCCGAAACTGAAGAGGTCGTCGCCGACAAAGCCTCCTCCTCCTCCTCCTCGGCGGCCAAATAGCTGATCAAATATGTCGCGAAACCCTCCAAAGCCTGCACCGCTGAATATCTCTTCAAAGTTGGCTTCAGACCCTCTGAATGCTTCCTCAGCGCCTACATGACCATAGACGTCGTAACGCTTACGCTTTTCGTCGTCAGAGAGTACGGCGTACGCTTCAGATAACTCTTTGAACTTTTCTTCTGCGCTTGGCTCCTTGTTTCTATCCGGATGGTATTGCAATGCAAGCTTGCGGTATGCATTCTTGATCTCGTCCTTACCTGCGTTCTTTTGAACGCCGAGAACTTCATAATAGTCTCGCTTGCTACTCAATGCAGCTCTTCATCCTCTATTATTTTAGACAAGTGTCTTCCAAATATTGTTATGGCGAGGGGTTCGGCCCAGCAGCGCTTCCTGTTGGCTCAGCAGCGCTTCCTGTTGGACCACCACCGCCACCACCAGCAAAGTCAGATCCTGCTGCACCGGCCTGTGCCGATGAGGCACCGGCGCTCTGGTATGCCTGCGTGCTTATTTCTCCCAAGACGCTCTTCAATTCCTGTATCTTAGCCTTGATGTTTTCTGCGTTATTGCTTGCAATAGCATCGCGGATTTCCTGCGTTAGTTTATTCACTTTTTCTACTTGATCTGGACTTACCTTGTCTTTGAGATCCTGCTTCACCAGCTTGTCAGCGGCGTAAATGAGGTTGTCTGCTTCGTTTCTTATCTCTGCCTCTTCCTTTTTCTTCTTGTCGGCATCAGCGAATTGCTCTGAATCTTTCTTTAGCCTTTCAATTTCATCCTTGGATAGTTTGTTGTTTGCAGTTATTGTGATCTTTGCTTCCTTTTGCGTAGCAATGTCTTTTGCAGTGACGTTTAATATGCCGTTTGCGTCTATATCAAATGCAACTTCAATTTGGGGCACGCCCCTTGGAGCAGGCGGAATGCCAGATAGGTTAAACATGCCAAGTGAAACACAGTCAGCTGCCATCGATCGCTCTCCCTGCACAACATGTACTGTTACCGCAGTCTGGTAGTCTGCAGCGGTAGTGAACACCTTGCTTTTCTTTGTTGGAATTGTAGTGTTGCGTTCGATTAGCGGCTCCTTTATTCCGCCTAGTACTTCGACACCCAATGTGAGCGGCGTTACGTCCACAAGCAGGATATCGGTTGAAACGTCTCCTGCTATGACTGCACCTTGGACTGCGGCACCCATTGCCACTGCCTCCATTGGATCAATCCCCCGTTCAGGTTCCTTGCCCATAACTGACTCTACGAACTGCCTCACCATGGGCATCCTTGTAGGGCCACCAATCAAGATGATCTTGTCAATGTCTGCAGGCGTCATCTTAGGATCCTGCAACGCCTGCATCATAGGCTGTCTGCAGCGCTCAATTATCGGCCGGAGCAGTTCCTCAAGCTTTGCCCTTGTCAGCTGTAGTATTAGGTTCTTTGGTCCTGAAGATGGGTCATATGCCAAGAACGGCAAATTGATCTCTGTCGTAACAACATTTGAGAGCTCTATCTTGGCCTTCTCTGCGGCCTCCCTGATCCTCATCATTGCAGCCTTGTCGTTTTTAACATCAAGGCCCGATTGCCTGCGGAATTCCTGTACGATGTATTCGACAAGCGTATTATCCATATCTGTGCCCCCAAGCTGGGTGTCACCTGAGGTAGATCTAACTTGGAACACACCGCCTCCCATTTCCATTATCGTAACATCTAGTGTTCCTCCTCCAAGATCAAAGACCATTATCTTGAGGTCCTTGTTTGCCTTGTCAAGCCCATAGGCAAGCGATGCAGCAGTGGGTTCGTTAATTATCCTAACTACTTGAAGACCTGCAATTTCTCCCGCGTCCTTGGTCGCCTGGCGTTGATTATCATTAAAGTATGCTGGCACGGTAATGACTGCCTTGTCGACTGTTTCTCCTAGGAACGCTTCAGAGTCCCTTTTGATCTTTTGCAGAATGAATGATGATATCTGCTGTGGAGCGTATTCTTTGCCGTATACCTTGAATTTAAAATCTGTTCCCATCTTTCGCTTTGCTGCAATGACGGTTCCTTCAGGGTTTGAAATCATCTGACGGCGAGCTGGCTCGCCAACGATGAGTTGCCCATCCTTGGTAAATGCTACCACTGACGGGAATGCTTTGCCGCCTATAGAGGTGCCTTCCGCTGCCTGGATTATAGTTGGCTTGCCGCCTACCATGACTGAAGCCGCTGAATTGCTAGTACCAAGATCAATACCTATTATTTTTCCCATATTATCCGCCTCCTTGTTCTCCTTGAATATCCACCTCTTTAGTGTCATTAACACTATTTTTAACTATCTTTGAAATTTCAACAAGGCTTGGTCTTAGCACCCTGCCGTTGAGCATGTAGCCCTTTCTTATCTCGGCAGTCACTGTATTCTCTGCCAAGTCATCTCGTGCAGAATATGCTATAGCGTCGTGCACGTTTGGGTCAAAAGGTGTCCCAATCGCCTCTATCTCCCTTACTCCTTCTGAGGCAAGAAGCGAGTCAATATTCTTGAGTATTCCTTCCAACCCTTCAATGACTACTCCTTGCTCTGACTTGGTCTGCCTAGCCATCGAGAGCGCTCGGAGGTAGTCGTCACGTATGTTGAGAAACTTGAGCAACAACTCTGCCTTGATCGATTCTGCCTTTGAGGCAAGCTGCTTTTCCATCTGCTTGCGGTAGTTATCGAAGTCTGCCATTAGGTACCTCATCTTGTTGAGGCTGCTCTCAGAGGATTCTTTTGCTTTTCTCAGCTCGCTCTTGACTGATTCGAGCTCATCTCTTAGCGCCTCAACTTCTTCTTGCTCCCCTGGTTTGCCTTCTTGCTGCTCCGCCATAATATTGGCTCTTTCATCATTCTCGACCAAAGTGAATCACCTTCTGCTTCCAAAAAAGGAGCCCATCTAATAATTAGATATCGCTCGTAAGAAATATAGCCTATTTGTACCAATGATTGGTGTGTATGAGCACAGACGAGGAACTTGAGGCGATCAAGCATAAGAAGCTGGCCGAGCTGCAAAAGGAGGCCACTACCAAGGCAATGATGTCATCCATTACCGAGCCAATAGTGCTCACGGATTCTAACTTTGCAAGCGAGGTTACAAAATATCCCATCATGCTTGTGGACTTTTGGGCGCCATGGTGCGGCCCATGTAGGATGGTCTCGCCAATAATTGAACAATTATCTCGAGAATATTCTGGCAGGGTAGCATTTGGCAAGGTTAACGTAGACGAGAATCAAAGAATAGCGGCTTCATTTGGTATACAGAGTATTCCTACCCTAATGATATTTAAGGGCAGTAAGGCAGTCGACGTAATCATAGGCGCTATGCCAAAAGCACAGATCGAGTTGAAGCTAAAACAACAACTATTGTCAAAGAACGATTCAATTTACAGATAGTTAGTAGAAAAAGAAAAAGGTTGCACTTAGTTTATCCCTAAGTGCGGGAATGAAGCAACGCTTATTCCCAACTCGCCTTGGAGCTTTCTGATCTTGGTCGCGTATTCGCTCATCTTAGTGTTGTCGCCCTGTACCTTGGCGATCCTGTATCCCTTCCATGCCTTCCTCAGTGCGCCCCAACTTTGGCCTGGCGTAAAGTTGCCTTTTGATACAACCGTTTCGCGGACTGACATTATTGCTGTCATGCTGAGATAGATCCCTAGTTGGTACTTAGCACCGGTAGTCAATTTTCTCAGGTTTTGTGGTGAAAACAGTTGGGCACCGAGCAAGCCATGAGATAACACATGCAGATTTTGATATTTGAGATAAAGTGATAGAGAACTTGAGTCTCTTTCTCTTCTACAAGTCTATATACATGCGCATTATGCCCTACTTATTATAGCTCTACAAAATCACATTCCTTGCTTACTGTGTTAAATATTGCAGCAGTTGCCTTGTAACCAAAGAACCAACCGTTAGCGGTTCCGGGATTAATAACAATTGTTTTTCCAACAACCTTGTTATCTACCTTGTGAGTGTGACCATAAACTACAACATTGTATTTGCCTGATTGAATCAGAGCTTCTCGTTTTTTAAAATCAGTTCCATGATAGATGGCAATTAGCAAGTCATCCTCCTCAATCTCGCCAAGTTCACCTCTAAGCTCCCCTCCTATTTTTTCAAAAGCATTGTCAAGCCCTTGTTTGTCCACATCATTATTTCCCAATACGCCGATCAATTTTAGTCCTGCAAAAGCTTCTACTGCTTCAGGAGTAGTTATGTCGCCAGCATGAATTACATAGTCTATTTTTTTCTCTCTAAATATCCTGACAGCGCCTTCTATGGTCTTGAAATTGTCATGGGTGTCTGCAATTAGTCCAATCTTCACTTCTTTTCCTAAAGAATGAAGTACATATAATATAAAGCTAAGAACTAATCTAAAGGAAAGCTAGAGGTTGAAATAACAATATAGATAATTCCGCTTGGATTAGATTCTAAAGCTGCTGGATTTCATTCGATCTCTTGGTTAGCTGAAGACTTAGTGTTGAATGGCTCTATAATGTATGTAAACCATGATTAGTTGATACAGAAATGCCTCCTAATCACACAAAAGATGAAATTGAAAAGCTAAGTGACTCACAAGACTTTGAAGGCAGCAAAAAAAAGACGACAGAAAAGAGTAAAGTAACGACTAAAGCGAGTACTTTTGACCTAACAAAAGCTGGTAGCACACCAACTGGGATAACCGATATACTAGATAACCCGGATGTTGCAGTATGGTCTAAGGGAATAGCGAATAAGACTAATACGCCGGCCGACAAAGTCCAGGAACCTTATCACATTAAATCGACTGCCACCCATATTGAATATAGAGAAGGGGAGGAAAAACAAAGTCATTTTCAGCAGACAGTGGATCCAGCCAACAAAGAAGATGTAGCCAAAGCTATAGACTTAGGAACTTCTCTGACTGATGAAGCAACAAGCTTTGTTCAAAGAAGCAAAAAGGCAACATCCTCCAAAGAGTAAAAGCCTTGGTAGAATTGTCTGATTATATGATGGATATACACATGTACTTTTTCCTAACCTCTCAAACAAAGATGCTCGCACACCCTCTCGACACGGGATATATTCTCGAAAAATTGTAAAATTTATTAGTATTTCATTGCTGCATACTGTATTAGGCATCAAGATATGGCAGATATTAAAAAGACAATAAAGTTCCATGGCTTAGAAGTAGCTAACATAATTGTTAGGTATTCTCAGAGAGAGGTAAACAAGCCAGATGCGATAAAGATCCAAGAGTTTGACGCAAGAAAAGATCCACAGATTTGCGAAACTGTAAATATTCAAGTTGTGTCAGATTTTGTTACAATTACATTTTACAAAAATGAATCTGAGAATATAGTTATTCGCAGAGAACTAATTCCAGCCTTTACTGTGGAACATATTTGGGTTAGCGACTTGCAACAATGATTTCAACCATCATCTTTTTCTGAGCTATTCTTTTTCTTCGTCCCTTATACTCCCGAACTCCTAATTTTTCTTCATATTCAATTTCATTGGCTAGACCAAAGAAGATTTTCTAATTCTTGCCATTCATAAAGCCAGGGGTTCAAAAGCAAAAGTTGAAAGAAGGAGTGCATGATGGAAAAATTCTTGCTCTTTTTCTTTTTTCATCTTCTAAAAAGAGACAGAGATACATATGCATTAAATGCGCGTAATGCAAAAAACTTAAGATGAAGGAAATAGTAACAGTACGCTTTCTAGGACAATGTTTGCCAAGAAACCCTGGAGGTATAGCGTGTTATGCTTACATTATCAGGAATAAAGAGGGTCATTTATTAGATGAGTCTTGCGGTCTAGCAGCGGAGCCAAATTCTCCATCATCCACCAATGGTAGCGCCAGTTATACTGCCTTGATAAGAGCGCTTGAATGGCTTATCAAAAAAGGTTATAGTAATGATATCATAAAAGTATATGGCAATTCGAAGCTTGTAATTTCTCAAGTTAATGAGGGGGAAGTTGCTATTAGCAGCAACAAGAACTATATATCAAAAAACACTCTTTCACTGTATACAAAAGTAATGAAGCTGAAATCAAAATTCTATTATATATCATTTGAATTGAATAACGACAATGATAATAGGCATCTTGATGATAAAGAAGTCGAAGAACTGTCCCTTTTAGCCTACATAGAAGCAAAAACGAAAATACTCCAACAAAGCGGAAGTGGTGGGCTTAATAATAGCAACAATAAATACAGACAAGAATTGAAGAAAAAGTTATTCTCTACCGCTGCAGAATTGATGATGACTGCTGCAAAATAAATAAACAAAAGCGACCTGATCCTTTAAGAAATAATGAAAAGATCAAAACAAATTTCTTGACATTCATTTTTCTATAATAACATCCTTCTCTTATGATGATAATGATGCTCTAGAGACATCTAAGACGATCCCGAAGAGTTAAGAAAAACTGCCGCGTGGATATGTAGAAACGCTTTTTCTTCTGCTACTGATCGCATCGTTTGAAACAATAAGGTAGCTGTTTTTTCCTACTATCGCTAAGGTTAAATTCACTAGATACAAGCTTATCCCCTATGACAAGGGAAGAATTTGATACTTGTCCTAAATGCGGAATCGGGAAAATGAAGCCGACAGGAGGAGCAGCGTCAGCAACAAGCGCAGATCCAGATACAAACCGACTGACGGGCGATTATTACCAAGAATACAAATGCGACAGCTGCAGCTATCCAGAAGGTGGCCAAGCCAAAGCAGTCCAAGTCAGCGAGCAAGAAAGGATAGGGGTATCTATGAACACCAGTCGCAGCAGCGATAGCGACATCAACAACAAAGACAACCAACCCTTTTAACGAATTTTACTATCTCAGTACCCGTTGCATCGACGAGATCATATCCAAGACACGTGTTCGTAACATTGTGATGGATATTAAGATCATATAGTATACTACAAGATGTATTGCAGCATCATCGGCGGCGGCTGCTAGTTAAACGGAGAAACGCCTGTCTTATCCTTCCAGATAAGTATATTATTTTTTTACCAAAAATAAGAACCGGTTCAAGCAAAAACCCTCTCTGTGTATCTTAAACTGTAGTCAATTTTGTCTTACAACTTTGAAAACTAAAGAACAAAACTAAAAAGAAGAACTCATTAAGTAATGTTAACTCTCTTATATCTAGCTAGATGAAAATGTATTCTCGATACTTCAAATTCACAGTGATACCGCTGATTTTAATTGTCGTCGTCTATACAGTATGGCTGTTACTTTCTAATCCGATCTCTCAATCTCTCGATTCAACAATTGTGTCCTCTCTACAACAACCTTCGTACTATGAATCTAATACTATTATTGCATCTCCTTCCATTTCTCAGAATAACTCATCATTATCATCATTGTCAGTGGATACAATGAATAATGATACAATATCAGTATTGGTAGGACCTACCTTAATAGATGGCACTGGAGATCCGCCAAAACCAAATGCAGTCATAATTATTAATGGCAATAAAATAGTTGCAGTAACCAATGAAACTGAATATCCCGATCAATATTATTCACTTATCAATAATGAAACTTCAAGAGTAAATATCTTAAATCTTACCGGGAAATATGTCATACCGGGTCTTTTTGATACGCATGCTCATGTCGCTGGAGTGAGAAAAAATTCATACAACCAAAATTTTTCAGAAAATGCACTTAAGATGCTTTTAGATTACGGAGTTACTACCATAAGAAGTCCTGCCGGTCCTACCAATCAATCAATAGCCTTAAAACACAATGTATCTGAAGGCAATATAGAAGGTCCTGAAATATTTACTGCTGGAAGATTACTTAATGGTCTGCAAATAGCAATACCGTTTGTCGAAAAGCAAATTAGTACCGAAGAACAAGCCCGAGAAGAGGTCCGTCATCAAGCAGCAGTAGGAGTGGATTATGTCAAGCTGTATGTTGGTTTACCGCCCAATTTGGTAAAAGCTGCTATAGACGAAGCTCATAGTCAAGGAATAAGAGTCATAGGACATCTGTATATGACAAGTTGGACTGATGCTGCAAACTTGGGAATTGACGCTTTAACTCATGGAGTGCCAGTGAGTCCTTTCTTATTACCATCAGGTGACAAACGTGAGCAATTCCTTGAAAATGGTGGAGGTCCTTTTGACCATTTCTTATGGCTTGATTTGGTGGATCTCAATAGTACTGAGGTTAAGGAAATGATAAATGCGTTAGTAGAAAATGACATACCCGTAGATCCTACTTTGAGCATATACGAGGCTATGCTAAAGGATAATGGATATGATAATGGTTTTTCTGGTCCACAAAATCAGCTACGTTGGGCTAAAGTACTACAATTAACAAAAATAATGTATGACAATGGAGTGCACATTCTATCGGGTTCTGATATACCGAACTTTGGGCTAGTTCCAGGAGCAAGTCTTCATAATGAGCTAGTGCTATTAGCAGAAGCTGGCATAAAGTCATCGGAAGTTATACAGATTGCAACAAATAATGGTGCTAAGGCTCTAGGTATTGATGATATGGTGGGCACGATACAACCTGAAAAGCAAGCTGATATCATTATTCTTTCTGCAAATCCCATAGAAAATATACGCAATACAAAGGAGATTGAAGCAGTAATCGTTGACGGTAGATTTGCTGATATAGACAACCCTCGATTTGTAAAAAACTAATGCCTTCTTCTTGTCATCAGCTATCAGATATATACTATATCTGTAACTTGTGCTTCAGCAGCTTTAAAAAGAAAGAATTGCATTGGGTCTAAAGAATGTCTCTTCTATCTATCTACTACCTGTCAAGCTGATATATTCATACGCCTTGACTGCGTTGTCAAATGCATATTGCACCTGCTGAAACTGCTTTCTAAACTCAGCCACGTCCTTGGCTATCATCCCCGGATCCCGCTTTTCCACCACAACGCGCTTGATAAAATTAGCAATCTCTTTCATCTCGCCTTCCTTCATGCCAAGGCGCGTGGTCTCCGGTACTCCTATCCTCACGCCGCTAGGGTGCATATAGTGTCTGCCTGCCTTGATGTCACCTGGCAGTAACTGCCGATTCAATATAATCCCTGCCTTCTCGAGCTCTTCTTCGATGGTACCGCCGTCGCCAAACTTACTCACATCTACAGCAATCTGGTGTGATGCAGTATACCCGTTCTTTTCTCCTAGAAGCCTAAAGCCATAGCTTGCGAGTGCCTCTGCTAATGCCTTTGCATTCCTTATCACCTGTTTGGCATACACTTTGCCAAATTCTAATGATTCAGCCAGTGCAATGGCCTTGCCTGCTACATGGTGCAAGTGGTGACTGCTGGTGTTGCCAGGAAATATTGCCTTCTTGATATGCTCTGCATGCCTCGCGTATGATACTATACAACCGCCTTGGGGTCCCCAAAGCGTCTTATGCGAGCTCATGGTAATCGAGTCAGCCCCCTCCCTTAGCGGGTCTTGGAACTCCCCCCCTGCGATTAGCCCAGCAACGTGTGCTCCGTCATAATTGATGTACATGCCATAGTCGTGCATAAACTCAGCCAATTCTTTAACTGGGTGCGGGAACAAAAACAAACTACCGCCAAACATCCCTATCTTGGGAGTCTTGCCATTGCGTGCCATCTCCTCTATCTTTTTCTTTGTTGCATCGACATCTATCGTCATCTCTTCTTTTGAAAAGGGATAGTGCTCGATGTTGAGGCCATGCACTAGTCCAGCGGTGCCTGAGTGCTCTTTCTTACCGTGCGAAATGTGACCCCCTGACGGTATAGATGCAGCCGTCATCCAGTCGCCAGGGCTTGAAAAGGCGGCATAGATGGCAAGGTTTGCTACCACTCCGGATGTCGCCCTGCAGTCGGCGAATTCAGCTCTAAAGACCCTGCGTGCAAGGTCGTTGCATATCAGCTCTACTTGGTCAATGTATATGCAGCCCGCATAGACACGCTCACCAGGCCATCCCTCTGCGTAGCGGTTGCCAAAGTCAGACATAAGAGCCTCTCTTACTGCCGGGCTTGGGATATTCTCACTTGCTATAAGCGGGATCGATGTGTTAAACCATTTATGATGCTCATGCATCAGCCTCAAAACATCATCATAAGCCTTTTTGGCGCTCATTTCAAATTGATTGATCAAATTGGCTCTTTTAAGTTATCGATTCAAACATCGTAGTAGATCTGCCTGCTTAGTCTTCTGATCTAGGCTTGGCCCGTGCACGGTACAAGATATGATACAACTATTACCTCGTCTATAAAATCTGGAATCTTTCAGTTAGCCCCCCCTTAGATATCCCCTCCAAACATTGTGGCGATTTTTGGATCAGAGGTGACGATAAAAAGATATGAATTGTTCACCTATATTAAAAACTGGCATGATTCCATCTCAAAGCCTGCAAGCTCTGACATTTGCCAGAACTGTTGTGGTGTGTGCGTCCTCCCAAAGCAGAAGTGAAATCGAGTTTGAATTCATACAAAAACCAGTCAGTCAGTCAACCAATACTTCTTGCGTATGATATCAAGATGTATTGACCATGACAAGCAGCAAGGATTACAATCATAACTTTGATGTAGAGATGCGTACTAAGACCGAGCGTTTTAAAACCGCTTCGTGCTGTTGCATAAAGTTAGATCATACTATAATTTTGAAAATCCTGAAGGCCCGCATATTGATTTCATAACATCCCATATCCTCAAGCAAGCCTGCTGACTGCAAATGCCGAACCAAATGTTACGATACTTCCAATAATGGTGACAAGTCCTACAAGCGCCCAGTTGACATCTGGCAGTTGCAAGACTGGCAGGTTTGCTATGCTAAGAAAGTAGGTGCCAAAAGTCATCAAGAATATTCCAACAACTATCAACCCAATTACTTTAAACATATACGGATTGGAATATTGCGATGGAGCCATAAGACTAGACAAGCTTGAAAGATTTGATAAAGTGAAAACACCAAATCAACCTTGTATACCAAGACGATTGAAATGAGTCAAAATAAAGAGTAGGAATGACCCTCACCTTGGAATCTACAATTTCTCTCTTTTTTGCTTAGCTGGAAAACTTTAGATGGGTCTCTTAAGAATACCTATTCCGCTAGTAAAAGCTTGTTGATAGGCAAAATGTGTCACCCATACTGCTCCAAATAGCTACTCGTGAAGCAACGTGACGATCCGACATCCTTTTAAGTTACTTATTATAACTTATCTATCTAATCTTTAATAGTCTCCTACGTCATAACAGATAGCGTGCGATATAGAAGCAGAACAGACATAATATCACAAATTCTTGAAGCCGCAAGTGGTGGAGCAACAAAAACTAAGATAATGTACAGAGCATTTCTGTCATATGCTCAGTTAAAAGAATATCTCAATGTTCTCACTATCAATGGCCTACTTGACTACAACTCCTCAGAACAGATTTTTAGAACAACCGAAAAAGGAGACAAGTTTCTAAAATTATACAGTCAGATCGGAGAAATTGCACCGCCAGCTTTAGACGAATCCATCCCGGCAAGAAGAAAATAGAGACACACAAAAAGAGAAGACGGAAGCTACGCCTTCTAATTCCTTTTACTTCTTGAAAATATATCTCTGCAATTGTCAGAGGTGAAACCAGCGTTAATGGCACAACAACACCTCATGTCTAGTTTTATGTACAGGCTTCAATCAAGGGATAACGTATGACTTTCTCTATCATGTTATCATGATATTACTATTTTCTTAATCTTGATCTTTTGATATAGTTTAAGAAGATCATTACTGTTGTCTGAAATCGATATCGTCAGCCAGTGACCTGATCACTTCAGTCCAAGCGGCACTTATGTTTGCCCTATTATAGCCACCACCTCCAAGCGCAATTATCCTGCCATTGCAGTGCTTGTGGGCCAATCTATGAATAGAGTCTGCAGCAAACCTGTGTGCTTTTAAAGTATATTGCAAATGCGTTATTGGATCACCTGCAAGCCCATCTGCGCCACATTGTAGTATTATTAATTCCGGCTTTACATTATCGACAAAGTGCTCTATCTTACCAAATGCTTCTATGAATTCGTCGTCTCCAGCACCCGGCTCAAGAGGTATGTTAAGCTTGGTGCTTGCCGCTGCGCCCTTGCCTATCTCACTTGCTGATCCTGTGCCTGGATAGAGGTAGCGGCCATCTTCGTGAATGTCTGCAAAGAACAGAAGCGGATCGTCTTCAAATTCGTAAAAGACTCCGTCTCCATGGTGTGCGTCAATATCAATGTACGCTATCCGCTTTATTCTATATTTTTCGCGTGCTGCCAAGATTGCAATACCGATGTCGTTGAATATGCAAAAACCGCCTGCAGAGTCGCGTCTTGCATGATGCAAGCCACCAATGGGGTTGAAGGCATGATCGACTTTTCTCTTCTCGCTGTCTATGCCCGTCACTACCATATCAAGCGCAGCCAGTGTCGATCCAACGACATAGAGCGAGGCTTCAAAAGCGCCCTTGAATGCTGGTGTGTCACCCTTGTCGAGGAGCACACCGCCGTGCCTTGACGCCACTTTTACCAATTCCACATATGCTGAGTCATGAAATAACACCGCATCCTGGTAGCTTGACATCACCGGCTCTTCTACTACGATATTGCCAATGCTTTGGCTCTGCAACTTGTTCCAAAATGCTCCAAGCCTGTCGGTTCCAAATGGATGAGAGCCCCCAAACCCATATCTTGCTAGCGGCTCACCATAAAACACAGCTGTCTGGCACATATTGTGTGTCTGAGAAAACAATGAAAGCAACTGCAAATAAATATTATCAACAACCATTAGAGAGCTGCTACTGCATGTTCACTGGAATTGTCAAGGGCGTAGGCATGGTTACGTCCGTCTCAAAGAGCAAGAGTGGATCTGAGATCATCATGCGAGTCAGGCTCGGAAGGTTTGGACAAGGTCTCAAGAAAGGCGACAGCGTATGCATAAATGGTGCTTGCCTCACGGCGACAAAGCTATCAAAGGGCGAAGCTGAGTTTGAGATGGTGTCTGAAACCATCCGGCGAACAAACCTTGGCCGAACCAAACCCGGCGAAATGGTTAACATCGAGAGGTCACTGAGAGTAGGGGATAGGCTCGAGGGACACTTCGTTTTAGGTCATGTGGATGGCACTGGCGTCGTTGAGGATATCCAAAAGATGTGGTCTGAAACAACTATCTGGATAAAGCTAGATGAGTGGTTAACAAAATCACTAGTGCCAAAGGGCTCGATTGCAGTTGACGGTGTTAGCCTCACTCTGGTAGGCGTCGAAGGTGATCGTGTCTCTGTCTCACTCATACCTCACACCTTGAAGGTGACGACGCTTGGCATGAAGCGTAGAGGTGACCATGTTAACATTGAGACAGATATTCTTGGCAAATACGTCATGACCAACCTGCCAAAAGTATAGAACTTAAAATAAAACATTTAATCTTCCTATATGCATTATTTATCCTGTATATGCCTATAATAACAGTATCAACATACAGCGGAAGAACTCAGACTGAAAAGGATCGATTGGCAGAAGCGATAACCGATGACATTATAAGAATATGGAAGGTGCAGAAAAAAGATGTCATTGTAGTTTTTCAGGAAGCATCTCATGGGAACTGGTATGCGTCAGGCGTTCGTTTATAGTGTCAGAGAGATAGTTATTACTAGCCCAATTTTATTCACGACCAACCACTTTGCAACAACCAACAACAGAATAATAATAGTAGTTAATCACCATCCGCCTCTAGAAAAATCCTACGAACCCCAAATAAAAATGGGAAGTTGTATGTGATTTAGACAATCACACGCAACAATTGTCGCTGCGCTGGTATGATCGATTGGCTCCAGGTCAATACCAGTGGCAGCTTTTTCAGTTCTTCGTCTACCTCTGCTCGGACTTCTAGATTCTTCAGTCACTCTACTGCTCTTGGGAAGAGTTCCGCTGCACCCAGAATAACAAACAGCAGCCCAAAGCTATTGCTCTGCACTAGCTAGCTTTAGCCATTAGGATGCTTATAAACAGCTGGTCGTTCAGTCCCGCAATTACGGCATGAACCCATTATCTGATCATTCTGTTTACCGCAATTTGGACAATCTTGGACTTTTGAGGTTGTTATCACGCTGTCATACTTTGCGGTTATGTTATAAAGCACTCTGTGTGGTCGAATTAGCTAAGAAACAACTCATCAATTTACCGCCAATCGGATTGCAACGTCCTTTTAAAACACGTATTAACGCAACACTACCAAAAGCCTGGTAATAACCAAGATTTTAGTAATCTATTAATAAGATGAGCGACAAAAATTACTAGTTGTCTCTTGCTGAAGCAATAGCAGCTCTCAAGCAGGCAGGTTCGTACTAGTTCATGACGACAAAGCGCGTGAGAATGAGATCGATATGGTAATTGCTGCGGAGCATATACAGCCGTATCACATTGCGACGATGAGAAAAGACGCTGGGGGACTTGTGTGCCTTGCAATCGCAAACGAGATCACAAGCAAGCTGGGGCTGGTCTATATGCACGACATCATAGCAGATATGGGCAAGGTAAACCCAGTATTTTCAAAATTGACAGAGGGTAGAACCACCTACGGAGATAAGCCGTCATTTTCAATAGCGGTCAACCATCGCTCTACGTACACTGGCATCACCGATCAGGACAGGGCACTTACCATATTGAAGATGGCAGAAGTATGCAAGAATATTGAAAATGGCGGCGTAGAACAATTCGCTAGGAACTTTCATGCACCCGGCCATGTGCCGATACTTATAGCATCAAAGCATCTACTCCATGACAGGATGGGTCATACTGAGCTATGCGTTTATCTGACACAGCTTGCAGACATTACGCCGGCAGTAGCCATTTGTGAGATGATGGACTCAACGACTCACAGGGCGCTCTCAATTGACGCTGGGCAAAAATATGCCGCAAAATTTGGTATGCCTTTAATCGATGCAAGCGAGCTCAAAGCTAATGCCAGGGTGGCATAATCAACAATTGATTTATCTTGCAATAGTAGTTTCCGAGTTTAACAGGGAGATAACGTTCAGGATGCTACAAGACGCGAGAGATCACGCAGCCAATGTAAGTGCAGAGATAAGTTACATCTTGTATGTGCCTGGCACCTTTGATATGCCGCTAGCAGTTGAGCGATTGTTGAGAAAGAAAAATGTGGACGCCGTAGTCACGCTTGGCGCGGTAATAAAGGGGGACACCCGGCACGATGACATCGTAGCTGAAAATGCCGCACGACTGATAGCTGATCTATCGCTAAAGTATGGCAAGCCGGTGACACTTGGAGTAGCAGGGCCTGGAATGACGATCGAGCAAGCAAGAGCGCGAGCAAAGCTTGTGCCGACTAGAGCAGTCAACGCGGCCGTAAACATGGTTTTGCGGTTGAGAAAGCTACAAAAGGCAGTCAGCGGAGGGATTGTGATAATAAATGATACAGCTGACAATAATTAGGATTGAAGGATACGGGAAATGGACTCTCACCCTTGGGAGTGACAGGGAAGCACAGCTTCAGATGCTGCAAGCAAGGATCTATCGTGATGTACAAAGGCTATTCTCGGAAAGAAATAGCATTGTTTTCTTCAACAGGTTCGATGAATATTTTGCGATAACAAATGGTCTTGGTGCTGATGATCATCTACACATACAACATGAGCTTACAAAGCTGTATGACAACATGTCAATGTCGATGACAATTGGCGCCGGCAAGACTGCATTTGAAGCAAACCTGAACGCCTACCGTACAAGAAAAGAGGGGAGGATGCTTGACAGTAACGCTAGAATATTTGGCAGTGTACACCCTCAGGCAGACATAGCCCAAATAATGCATATCGATATTGATAGCTCTGCAAAAGTTGGCAATCGGCTGTCGCCTTATGAACTGACAGTACTCGTCATGAAGATCTACAGCAGGCTTGCAGAAGAGTTCCTGAAGCACGATTCGCTTGCATTCTTTCTTGGCGGCGACAACGTTATGGTAATTTCTAATGGCATGGCAAAAGAGCAGGCTGACGAAGTCCTAAAGAAGGTAACGGCTGGCAATGATATCAAGCTCAACTGCGGTATAGGGATTGGCAAGACCGGCAGAAGAGCGGCAGAAGCCGCCACAAAGGCACTTGACACAATTAGAGACCTGCGCGAGGAAGGAAAAATCCAAACAATATATGAAATACAATGTCCCTAGCAATAACAAACGCCAGCCTTCTTTTGGGCAGAGAGCTTGAATATGTTGAGCAAGGCTACATTGAGATTGAAAATGGCAAGATAAGGAGCACCTCTGCTGGTAGTTACAAGGGTTCCAACAAGAAGCTGGATGCAAAGGGATTCATAGTCATACCAGGATTTATCAACGCGCACACGCACATTGCCGATTCAATAGGAAAAGATATTGCCGCTGGGCAGCGGCTTGATGCACGAGTGCATCCTGTGTTTGGTGCTAAGAAGAAGATTCTGCAAAAGAGCCTACCCGAGCATCTAAAGACCTTCATCAGGAATTCCGCAATTTTAATGATGAAAAAGGGAATAGTTGCATTTGCCGATTTTCGAGAAGATGGACTGGATGGGATAAGGCTCCTAAAAGATGCAGTTGATGGTCTGCCGATAAAATGCGTAACGCTTGGGAGGATAAATTTTTACAGCAGTCCAACAGATGCGGCCGGCCTGCCGCCTGAAAAAGGAGAGCAGGCTAAACAGGTAATTGAGCTGGCAGATGGACTTGGAATAAGCGGTGCAAATGAAAATACTGATGCTGCTCTTGCACAATACAGACAGCTGGCAGGAAAGAAATTGATCGCAATACATGCCGCTGAGTCAAAAGAGACTGTCAAATTTGCTAAGGTGCACACCGGCAGAAGTGAGGTAGACAGGGTAATGGAATATCTGAAGCCTGACTTTGTTGTACATATGACCAATGCAACAGAAAACGAAATATCGCTTGTTGGAAAAAGTGGGACGGGTATCGTAATTTGCCCTCGGGCAAATGGTGTGCTCGGCGCAGGCATCCCAAAGGTTGCCCAGATGCTCAGGCAAGACTGCCTTGTAGCCATCGGAACGGACAACGTTATGCTAAATTCTCCAGATATTTTGAGAGAACTGGATTATACCTGGAAGGCATCAAGGGCGACTGAAGGTAAGATGTTAGAAGCACAAGAACTCTTGAAGATGGCAACTATAAATGCGGCGCAAATTTTAAGACTCAATACTGGATGCATAGAGGTCGGCCGCGCTGCAGATCTAGTATTTATTGACAAAAAACATGCCGACCTCTATCCAATGCATGATCCATATGCCGCAATCGTTCACAGGCTGAGTCAAAGCTCTATCGGAGCAGTCATGATCGATGGGCGGTTTGTAGATTGAAGGTAATAATCAACAGTGCAATGACAGTTGATGGCAAGATCGCCACATCCAGCGGAGATTCGAAAATTTCTTCTAAGGAAGATCTCGTGAGGGTTCACAAGCTGCGTGCTTCTGTCGATGCCATAGTAGTGGGAATTTCTACAATTTTGGCAGACAACCCGCGGCTCACAGTAAGATTAGCGAAGGGTAAGAACCCCGCTAGGGTGATAGTTGACAGCAGAGGCAGGATCCCACCTGACTCTCAAATAATGCGTACTGCATCCAAGGTTAGGACTATTGTAGCAGTGACAGATCAGGCACCCGAGGAAAAGATAATGAAATTAAGAGATATGGGCGCGCAGGTGCTGGTCATAAGCGAAGGGAAAAAGGGACAAAGTGCCGCTGTGCCCCGCGGCGTCAATCTTAAAATGCTGTTTCGCAAGCTGGAAAAGATGGGGCTGAAAAAAATACTGGTGGAGGGTGGAGGAGAGCTTAACTGGTCTCTTTTGCACCTTTGGCTTGTCGATGAGCTGACAATAACAATTGCCCCGAAAATTGCAGGCGGTAGGCTGGCAACGACGCTTGTAGAGGGAGATGGATTTGATGAAATAGCCCAAAGCATTAAGCTCCATCTCAAGAAAATAGAGCGGAAAAAGGGGGGAGAGCTTGTACTGTACTACAAACTATGATTGTATAGCAATCTTTTTACATCTTGCTCATAATGCAACAGAAACAGTATCTGGGCTTGACAGCCTTGCCAAAAATTCAATTCGAATGTGATCGACGGCATGAAATTGAGGTTCGTGATTCCCGGCTGAGAAGTACTCGAACTCCTTATAGCCAGTAACTCTAGCAAGACTATGCTATGTAAAGCAAAATGGAAGAATCTGGCTGAAGATGAGATAGACTATTCAATGTAGCACGATGCGCAAAAGTAATTAGCATTCGCTTGTTTTTGTGCTCATAATTTTTAAGGTTCTTTCAACCATATTAGTGTAGATGTTCTCAAACGAGCACACTCTGCACAGATTCATGATGGAAAAGGCTGAAGGACATTTTCATGACAGGTACGAGAAAGCACTTGAGCAGGTAAGATCAGAGTTTGGTAGGACTTACACAATGCTAATTGGCGGAAGTGAGATAACGACCGCAGATACGATATCGCATACCTCGCCAATTGACACAAGAATAGTGCTTGGACATATGCCGATCGGGGGTGCCAGCCATGTCAGGAAAGCCATTGCAGCTGCAAAAGAGGCATTTGAGCGCTGGGGCAGAATAGACTACCGGGAGCGAGTACATGTATGCAAGGTTGCAGCAGACATCATGGCTGATCGCAAGTTTGAGCTTGCTGCGTGGGTCTCATATGAAAACGGCAAGAATCGTTACGAAGCTATAGCAGACATCGATGAGGCTGTCGACTTTTTACGCTACTATTCTGAAGAAATGGAAAGAAATAACGGTTTTGAAACAATGATGAAAAGCGCTCAGACAAACGAAAAGAGCAAGAGCGTCATGAAACCCTATGGAATATGGGGAGTAATTGCTCCCTTTAACTTTCCTGCTGCCATTTTTGTAGGCATGAGCACCGGTGCAATAATCACCGGGAATACTGTGGTAGCCAAGCCGTCAAGCAATACTCCAATTATTGCATGGAAGTTTGCAAAAATATTCAAGCAGGCCGGACTTCCTGATGGTGTGTTCAACCTAGTCATCGGACCCGGCAGCAAGATAGGCAATGAGCTTGTCAGCAACAAGGATGTTGCTGGGATTGTATTCACCGGTTCTCGAGACACCGGCTTCCGTATGGCAAAAGAGTTTAGCAAGACAAGACTCAAGCCGCTAATCGCTGAGCTTGGAGGCAAGAACCCGGTGATAGTGACTGAAACGGCTGACATCAATAACGCAGTTGACGGTGTCCTCAAAGCAACGTTTGGCTATTCGGGACAAAAATGCAGCGCCTGCTCTCGTGTTTATATCCACAAGAAGGTGAAGGACGAGTTTCTCAGGCGGCTTGTTGAAAAGACAAAGAATCTACCAATAGGAAACCCACTTGACTCCAATACCTTTGTTGGTCCACTTGCCAACGAAGATGCCTACCGCAAATATCAAAAATACATAAGGACAGCGGAGAAGGATGGCAAGGTGCTTGTTGGAGGATCTATCAAAAAAGATGACGACTTAAAGTACGGCTACTATGTAGAGCCGACGATTATCGTTGGTCTGCCAAAAAAGCACCGGCTCTTTAGAGAAGAGATGTTTGTTCCCATCCTATGTGCTGCTGACTATGAGAAGTTTGATGACGCTCTCAAGCTTGCAAACGACACTGAATATGGATTGACGGCCGGAATATTTACCAGGAAGCAGGAAGAGGTCAAAAAGTTCCTTGATTGCATCGAGGCGGGAGTTGTTTATGTTAACAGGCAGGCAAGCGCAACAACTGGCGCAATGGTCGGATGCCAGCCATTTGGAGGATGGAAGGAGTCCGGTACTAGGGGTAAAGGAACGGGAGGACCTCATTACCTGACAGAATTCATGCGTGAGCAGAGTCAGACTATTACTGTTAAATAGTCGATACATATTTCATCATTTATCCGTGGTCAAGCCATTAAAAACTAGACCTGCATCAATGAGCATAAAGAAGGAGCTAGGATTCATGTCAAATGTTTGATATAGCGAAGTACAGAAGCACTGTTCGAAGTGACTAGAGTAATATTATGCTTCGAAAAAATAATGTAGCAACTGTTTGCCTACTGCAGATTTCAAAGTCATTGAATACTATCTGCTGTAATCCGCCCAAATTGAAAAGAGGGCCGCTTCTATCTCTCTTGGAATGCCTATTATTCTGCCGCTATTTGCACCAATTCAGAAATTTGCTTACCTTTATCTTGAGAAAGTGCTGAAATTCCCCCAGTCAAGCTTTCAGCTACAATGCCTTTTTCTGCAAGTACTTCAGCAACTCTAAGTGAAGTATTGCCCATCATGCATACGAGCAATGCTTTACCATTGTCTTTCCCGCCCAATGCATTATCGAGTTCCTCGGGAATCTTTTCGGTTGCTAAAAGTCGCTCTACCTCGCTGGCCTTTGGGACAGAGATCTTGTTTTCATCAACGCCCAGCGAATTTGCAATTAACTCTATTCCCTCCTTGCGAGGGGTATACATTGTGTGAATCCAAAGAACTCTGTTGTAGTTTCCGATATTCGATACAGCTTCCTGTAGAGGAACCTCTAGACGGTCTTCTCGCGTCTCTTGAATCATTTCGATGCTCCCTCTGTACTTTTGGATTCCATCCGCAATTATTACGACAAACTTTCTTCCTCCATCTCCGCCGAAATTCGCCATCTGCATCACCGCATAAAGCGCAAGGGCACTGCTTTCTCCAATGTCATATCCTTTGTCTACGAAAAACTTCAACAGACGTTTTGCCTGTCCAAAATCTACCTCATGTTGTCCCGCGTATCGCTCCGGCTCATAGAACTTCAAGCCTGCTGCTTTTCCCTTTGTTCTTATTCCTGCAACATCTTGGTTACTAAGTGGAAAGACTACATGTAGTGACTTCTTACCATACTTGTCCATCAAGTATCTGCTCAAGCCGCCTGAGGTGCCACCTGTACCAAAGGTGCAGACAACTTTGAATTCGGCCAGCGAATGGCCTTGCTCAATCAATTGCTGGTCTATCTCCACAGCAGTCACAGCTCTGTGTACCTCAATGTTCAGCTCGTTGTCGTACTGTTCCGGGCAGAAACAACCGTAGATCTTCGCAAGAAGCTTTGCCAAGTTTATTATGTCCTGACTCGCTAGAAGTTCTTCTACCTCATTGCGTGATTTATCAAAAATGGCAGGGTCGAACCCGATTTCATTGAGCTGTGACCGAATGTTTGATGCAGTTGCTTTAGCAGCCAAAAGATTCGCATTGACCTTCATGCCCGGTGCAGGGCAAATGTCCATATCCAAGTTTATGATACGTGTTTTCTCGTTTCTCAACTCCTCAAATACTCCTTCTTGAAGCTTCCTGGATACTAGGGTGACGACATCTAGGCCGAGCCTAGCGATCTGCCCTAGAGCGATCCCAAAGTTACCCGAGGTCGCTTCAATTATTGTCTGTCCACTCTTCAGTTTGCCTGACGCAATGGCATCATAGATTATGCGTACTGCAGGCCTTACTTTGATCGAACCTGCAAGCAAATTTGAATCGAACTTACCTAAAACTCGCAGATCTTTATCGGCAAGATCCAAGCCGTACTCAATTCTTGCACACTGCTTCAAATCTTCAGTAATGTCAATCATAGGTGTTGGGTTAACAACCTTTGCTTCGCCTGATTTTTCTTCTAGATGGGGAATCTTACTCCATATTTCTCGCTCAAAGTGCTCCAACAGAGAGCTGTCAATGTCAGTCCTCTTATTCATTCCCTGCAATTTTCTCCACTCTGCTTTATAATGCGCAAATAGGTTTTATAAAGATATGATATGATAGGATTTCTAACGCTTTCGGCTCGATCGCATCTATATTTGCCTATATATATAGGCAGTTTAGACTTGCTCCTGATAAACCGCTTGTAAGTAGGTATTAAAAAATTTATTAACCTATTTTCATTCTGATCAAGTCATATGCCTTGGCTGCCTCTTTATCACCCAATGTCAATACCACTTCATTTGTAGCAAAGAAAGCGCTATGGATTGGAATTTGATGATTGTACAATATATTTGAAATAAGTGACAGTATATGGTACCGACTTTGATCATCGGAGGTCAAGGATACAGTTATCTTGGAAAGACCTTCTCTTATCTTGCCATCAAATTTTTGTACTGCATCAGCAACCATTCTCCTGATCTCATCTGCATCCTCTGTAAGCAGCGAAAAATGACTATCAGTTTGAAACAGGTTATATCTGCTGTCTTGTTCAAAGAGTTCATCTAAAACGCTGGCCAAGGCATCATTGTCATCGTCATTATTTTCTTTTTGAAAGTCGATGTCTATAATACTGCCTGTCAATGACATCTTTGCTTTTGCTGCAGTCAAATATGTACTGCTATTTTGCTGCTGCAGATTCTTCTTTTCCAGTACATCTGCAAATCTCTTGATAGCAACTACAATTGTATTCAGGTTTACTTTGGAACCGATCAATTTTTCAATCTCCGGTTTGATTCTTTCAGCTAGTGCTGTATAGTTAGCGATGCCTAGCACTAACGCTTGCATATAAACATGATCATTTGCGAGAACTTTCCGTATGGCCTCTGGAACGGATATTGTCTCTGAGTACATCTTTGAACATGTAATAAACCTACGCCTTAGTAATAAATAGATTGCCCTGTAACGAAAAAATTATATAATGTAATATGTATTACATATAGCAGGTGAATAACAAAATGACGAGAGATTGGGACATAGGTTTCGGAAGGAGGATGTTTGAGAGCATCGACAAGGACTTTGCCGAAGCAGAGGAGATGCTGAACAGAATGTTTAGAACTGTCAGAGAAACTAGCCCATCTGACATGGTCGTCCAAGGTCCCTACTACTACGGATACCAGATGACCGTAGGTCCCGATGGCAAGCCACATGTAAGGGAATTTGGCAATGTTAAACCATCGTCAAGAGGATTAGTGGAGCAAAGCGGTGTTAGAGAACCTCTAGTTGACACGGCGATAGATGAGAGAGAGAATACGCTGACTATCACTGCAGAGATGCCTGGAGTTACAAAGCAAGACATTAAGGTCAATGTTGGAGAAGAATACGTCTCTATACATGCAGAGAAGGGAGAGAAGAAGTACCACACAGACATTCCAATAAATGTCACATTAGATGACACTTCTGCAAAAGCGACCTATGCAAACGGCATTCTGGAGCTTAAGATCAAGCTGAAAGCGCCTCCAAAGCCAAAGGCAAAAGAAGTCAAAGTGGAGTAAATTAGTAAAGACCCACCCCATTTTTATTGAGAGGTGAAAATAGAAATGAAAAATTTTAGTAATAATAATAACAGTGACAATAACAATAAAGTATCACTAAAAGTAGCCGAGACTAACCCAAAATTTGTGGGTAGGGGAATGGCCTTGGTCGATCCAAAAGTAATGGAGGAGATGGATCTATCAACAGGAGATGTTTTAGAAATATCCGGCAAAAAGAAAAGCTATGTGCTGCTGTGGTCAAGTCAACGTGACGACCAGGGTAAAAAACTGATCAGAATTGATGGATACACTCGCAATAATATCGGCGTTGGAATCGATGACGCCGTTAGCGTGCGAAAAGTCAATGTGAAAAAGGCTGAGCAAGTAATTTTGGCACCTACGGAGGAGCTAAACATTGTGGGACTCGAAGACTATCTCCCTGAATTGCTCGAGGGACGGGTTGTTACCCGGGGAGATATGATTCCCCTAAATATCATGGGCAGAAGAATAGGCTTTGCTGTTACAAGCACTTCACCTACTGATGCAGCGTCATTGATTGACAGCAATACCGAATTCATTATCGGCTCCATTCCCAAAGCGGCTGCAAAAGGGGTTCCTAGGGTGTCCTATGAGGACATTGGTGGACTGAAGAATGAAGTGCAGAAAGTTAGGGAAATGATTGAACTCCCTCTGAGACATCCGGAGATATTTGACCGCATAGGCATTGAAGCTCCAAAAGGTGTGTTGCTTTATGGTCCACCCGGAACAGGGAAAACGCTACTTGCAAAGGCTGTCGCCAACGAAACAAACGCCAACTTTTACTCTATCAGCGGGCCAGAAATTATGAGCAAATTCTATGGGGAAAGTGAAGAACGTCTAAGAGAAGTATTCAAAGAAGCTGAAGAAAATGCACCTTCAATTATCTTCATTGATGAAATTGACTCCATTGCTCCGAAAAGAGAGGAAGTTTCAGGAGATGTGGAAAAGCGTGTTGTCTCGCAGCTTCTTACATTGATGGATGGCATACAGTCAAGGGGCAAACTCGTGGTCATCGGTGCAACAAATAGGCCAAACGCAATTGACCCTGCACTTAGGCGTCCTGGCAGGTTTGATAGAGAAATAGATATAGGAATACCCGACGAACAGGGTCGATTGGACATCCTGTTGATTCACACTCGCGGCATGCCACTGACAGATGATGTCAACCTCGAGTCGATCGCAAAGGTGACGCACGGATTTGTAGGTGCTGACCTTGAAGCTTTGAGCAAAGAAGCAGCTATGCGCTCACTGAGAAGGATACTGCCTGAAATTAATCTAGAACAGCCCAAGATCCCCGCGGAGATATTAAATAAAATCAAAATCACAAAGCAAGACTTTGACGAAGCATTAAGAGATGTACAGCCTTCTGCTATGCGGGAAGTGCTCGTACAAAGGCCAAATGTAGGATGGGAGGATATTGGCGGGCTGCAGCAGGTGAAGGAAGAATTGGCAGAAGCGATAGAATGGCCTCTCAAACATGCAAATCTATTTGCCGAAGCAAACGTAGAACCACCAAAAGGGATTCTCTTGTATGGTCCTCCTGGAACTGGTAAGACCATGATAGCCAAAGCTGTCGCGGCAACATCTGAAGCTAACTTCATCAGCATCAAAGGACCTGAATTGATAAGCAAATGGGTTGGCGAATCGGAGAAGGGTGTTAGAGAAGTCTTCAGAAAAGCTCGTCAGGCAGCTCCCTGTGTTATATTCTTTGACGAGCTCGACGCCATAGCACCGAGGAGGGGAGGTCCTGAAGGCGATGCACGTGTTACAGAGCGAGTCATTAGTCAAATGCTGACAGAGCTAGATGGCTTGGAAGACCTAAAGGGCGTAGTTGTTATTGGTGCAACAAATAGGCCGGACATAATTGACGAAGCACTCTTGCGTCCTGGAAGGTTTGATAGAATACTGGAAGTACCGCCGCCTGACAAGGAGGCAAGGAAGCATATATTCCAAATACACACAAAGAAAAAGCCCCTGGAATCCGATGTAAACCTTGACAAGATGGTCGAAATGACACAAGACATGACTGGAGCAGACATTGCAGCACTAGTAAACGCAGCTGCCATGAGTGCAATAAAGGAGCACGTCAGACAAAAAAGTGGTGGTAAAGTAAGAATCTCAATGAGACACTTCGAAACTGCATTGAATAAGATTAAGAAGAAGTCGGCCAATAGAATAGCTGATTCTCCTAACCTTCCTGGAGATGGCGCTATTACTGCTTCTTCTTCTCCTTCTCCTCCTTCACTTCATCGCATCAGCTGACGCCACCGGCTTTAGAAGAAAAAATCCAATGCAGAACATGTCTATGTTAGAGTGAATCTAATCAGTTTTCAGCTAGGGGGTTGTTTGACTTTCTGAATGGTAGCATAAGGTTTGTAGGAAATGCCGGTACTCCAGAACATATTCTATTTTTAAAAACGACCTAAAGAGTTTTTCAAACAATCATGTATTTCAGATACTCCCACAGCGATCATGCCTATATGCAAGGACAATGGAGGAGGGACGGGTATGGCGTAGAGCTGACGAGGCCATAGGATGAAATCTCCGACATCAGGGATCTAATTTTTCCTAAGCCGTGAGCGCAGACCGTTAAATGAAATTACTAGATTTATGGAAAGACCGAAAGTCATTACCTCTGAATAAAGCTATTCAATGTAAAGCCCATCATGCAATCAAGCACTTTCCAAACTCTAGTGGCAATTTCTCCTCGATATAGTGCTTAGTATTGCATATTGCTTGCTCTCAAGAATGATATATATCTCCGCTCACTGTTGAATAGTCAATTATTAAAGGTAGCTTATCTACCGGGAGATATATTATTCTCTAGCTATTTAGCCATGATCTTTTCAAGGGATCAGATTCGATTTTTAAAGGAATAACTAGAAGACTTATGATAAAACGGGTTCAGTGGGATTAATTCCCGCATGTAAAGGGGTTCGACTCATTAAGCCTTAAGGATTACTTATATGACGGATAATGTTTGTCACTGTATCGGCTGCGAGTCCATGTGGTTATATGCTTTTAGAAGCACTAAAGTGAATGCGGAAATAAGGTGTAGATTAAGAAGATAACACTGGAAACATCAGAAACGGCACAATCTGGATAAAGTTCAACTACACATTTACTAATCCTTTAGCTAGCGAACTTGACTATACTCAAGAGGGTTTAAAGTTCAAAAGTAACAGGACTGTGATATTGTCATGATTAAGCTAAGTTTAGCTTTTTTACACAATATTTTTAGTTAGAGCAACAGCAACAACCTCTCTTTCTAGGTAACCCGCGGAAGATAGAGATATGGCTGACAAATATTCCTATTTTTACCCAGCTCTGGCAGCCATATTATTTTAGCAGATAGAATGCCAACAGTTCCTTTAAAGGATTAGGTGTCAATAGTTCAAGTTTTAAACAATAGCAAAAATAATATCTCTATGAGTTCTGCCTGCTACTTTAGCTTGGCTTTAATCTTGTCTGAGGTTCGCTATTACTGCTGAATTATTAGTGGTATCAGCAGTATTTGATTCATTCATATTTACCTCTCTAAGAGGAATTTCGCTCTAATACGTACTTACTTTCTGACCTGCCTACTGCTGCTGTATGAAGTGAGTTATCGTATATGTGAGAAGTTCTGCCACAGCCCTAAAAAGCTGGCTTAGGTCGTGGGTTCAAATCCCACCAGGTTCATTTCTTTTATTCTGGTAAAACTGCGACATAGAATGGTGCCTTCTTCTTCTTCTGGTTCGATGGCTTCATCTGGTACTGTACATCCAGTCAGGGAGTGCATCAGAAGCAGCATTGTCAGTCAGCCCTGTCTGATTACTTCCATCTTGTGCGTTCATTATATAGATGTCTGTGTTGCCGTCTCTGTCGTTAGTAAAGGCATACCTATTTAGACAAATGACACAAGTTGTCATTCGATACATTGCTCTCTGGAGCTCACAATCCAGCCTTTTGCCTCGTAAATACTACCACACTGTTCAGTTTTTTAGCTTTATCTAATGAGCCTAATATGTACTCCTTCCAGTCCTAACTTAAGGAGTCACTGTTACAGGCTCAGACATCGCTGATTTACCTTTACCTATCTCAGCTAAGGTCTTTTGTACAAAATCCCAAAAATGTTTTTCAAATGCATGTGCTCTATACGCAGAAGCTCCACCTGCAAGAACTGCACCTACTCCGGCAGTCAGAACACCTGCTATAACTGCTGGAACTACAATATCCTTACCCCAGGCACCTGTGCGTAAAATTAAGTCATAATTACCCTCGCGGCCGCTTATCATTACCTCAACATCTCGTACATTTCCAATGATAATACTACCTTTAGTACCTTTATGTGCCTTTATATCCCAAAAATTATCTTCCTTCTCTTCATTGATTATGTCTAGTTTCTTATCTTTGAGATAGTTCCTGATTTGGTCGTATAGCTGTGAAATCTCTACACCCTGTAGGGTTACATGTTCCTGTCTCATACATATGGATGAAAATGGAACTATTTAAAGGAGATGGCTGTGTATACAACAATCGCAATAGTCTGGACATCCAACATCATAGCTTTTTCTCTTTATTACTGACATGATCTTCAGGACTTGACGGTATTTTTTGTATACTTTTGATTAACTCATTTTGTTCATCAATCTTTTTGTTCATTTTATTAATCAATAGATGTTGTTCATGAATGATTCCATGGATATGACTGTCAGCTCTTCTATCCAAAATTAATATCAATAATCCTACCCTAATGCTATTGTTATCT
>OCZS010000046.1_pt1 | contig 34681 bp, 30 predicted proteins | sample 1539071 | NCBI WGS metagenome assembly OCZS01 (sample SAMEA3113584, study PRJEB22503) | soil metagenome
TACGAGACGTCTGCGTGTTGCCTCATCTCAAGGCGTGCCTCGCAGTGGGCGGCCTTGCCGTGGGCGGGCCTCTCAGTGGGTGGCGGGCTCGCTGTGCTCCCCGGTGGGCGCCCGGCGCCTCTTGACCACGGTGACGACGGCGACGACGACGGCGCCCACGACGAGGCCGACGACCGCCGACGCCAGGGTGTTGACGAGCCAGCCGAGGACGCCTCCGCCGACCGCCTCCTCCGCGTGGTGGACGGCGTCGTACAGCGCGTGCCACCCGAGCTCGTCGACGCCGACGAGGAGGATGTGGCCACCCACCCACAGCATCGCGACGATGCCGATCATCGACAGCGCGGCGAGCAGCTTGGGCATCCCTGCGACGAGGCCCCGCCCCACTGTGCGGGCCGCTCCCGACTGACGTCCGGCGAGGTGCAGGCCGATGTCGTCCATCTTGACGATGAGGCCGACGACCCCGTAGACGAGGACGGTGATGCCGATCGCGACGAGGACGAGGATGAGCGCCCTGGAGACGAACGGCTCGTCGGCGACCTCGTTGAGCGAGATGACCATGATCTCGGCCGAGAGGATGAAGTCGGTGCGGATCGCGCCGCGGACCATGACCTTCTCGTGGTCGGCGTCGACCGCCGCCGCGGGCACCTCGTGCTCCTCGTGGCCCGCGACCTTCTCCCAGATCTTCTCGGCGCCCTCGTAGGCGAGGTACGTCCCGCCGAGCATGAGGATCGGCGTCAGCAGCCAGGGCAGGAACTGGCTGAGCAGCAGCGCCGCCGGGAGGATGACGAGCAGCTTGTTGCGCAGCGACCCCAGGGCGATCTTCTGGATGATCGGCAGCTCACGGTCCGGGGTGAAGCCCTGGACGTAGCGCGGGGTCACCGCGGTGTCGTCGACGACCACGCCGGCCGCCTTGGCGCTCGCTCGACCGGCGGCGGCGGTCACGTCGTCCACCGACGCAGCCGCCAGCTTCGCCATGGCCACGACGTCGTCGAGCAGGGCGACCAGTCCGCCGGCCATGGGTGCGCTCCTCGTTCGCGGGGTCAGGGCGTCGAGCGGGGCACCCGCCGACGCGCCCACGGTAACGCGAGCGGTCCCCTCACTTGCGCCGGAACTCCCGCGGGCCGACAGTGGGCGCCGTGCAACGCCATGAGATCAGCCACGTCGCCCACCGACACCACCCGGTCATGGCCCCCGTCTCGGACGCCTCGGTCGGCCGCCTCCTCCAGCGGCTCGAGCCGCGCGAGACCGGCCAGGCCCTCGACCTGGGCTGTGGCAACGGCGCCTGGCTGCGGTCCCTGCTGGACAGGCGGCACGACCTGACCGGGGCAGGCGTCGAGCTCCACGCCGCGCGGGACGCGCCGGAGAAGCTCACCGCCGCGACCGGGGGGCGGGCCACGCTGGTCGCGGCCGACGCCACGACGTGGCAGAACGGAGCGTTCGACGCCGTGATCGCGGTCGGTGTCGCGCACGTCTTCGGCGGTCCGGGCCCCACGCTGGATGCCGTACGCCGTCACCTCGCGCCGGATGGCCGGGTCCTCCTCGGCGACGGCGTCTGGGACACGCCGCCGACCGCCGCGGCGCTCCGCGCGCTCGACGCCACGGCAGAGGAGTTCCCCGACCTCGAAGGACTCGTCCGCCTGGTCCGTGAGCACGGCTACGAGCCGGTCCACGGTCACGTGAGCACCCTCGAGGAGTGGGACGAGTACGAGTGGTCGTGGACCGGCTCCCTCACCGACTGGGCGCTGGAACCGGGTCGGGACCCCGGCGACCGCGAGCAGGCGCTCGCCGCCGCGGTCGAGCACCGGGACGGCTGGCTCGGGGGGTACCGCGGGGTGCTGGGCTTCGCCTCACTCGTGCTCGCCGACGCCCGGTCGGGCTCCTCGCCCTAGCGGACCTCGTGGGCGACGGTGGCGCGGCGCCGAAGCAGGAAGGCCCGCTCCGCGGGGTTCGTCGCGAGCTCGAGCGCGCGGTCGTAGGCCGCGACCGCCTCCTCCCCGCGACCGAGCCGACGGAGCAGGTCGGCGCGGGTGGCGTGGAACGGGTGGTAGCCCTCGAGCGAGAGGCGGTCCACGACCGGAAGGGCCGCCGCCGGGCCCTCGACCTCCGCGAGCGCCACCGCCCGGTTGAGCGCGACGACGGCGGTGGGCGTCACGGCATACAGCTGGTCGTAGAGCGCGAGCACCTGAGCCCAGTCCGTGTCGGCGGCCGTCGGCGCGTCGGTGTGGACGGCGTTCACGGCCGCGAGCAGCTGGTAGTGCCCCGGACGGTTCCGGCGGAGGCACGCCCTCACGAGCTCGTGCCCCTCGGTGATCATCGCGCGGTCCCAGAGCGAACGGTCCTGGGCGTCCAGCGTGACGACGGTGCCATCGGCATCCACCCGGGCAGCCCGACGGGCGTCGGTGAGCAGCATGAGCGCGAGCAGTCCCGCGACCTCCGGCTCGTCCGGCATGAGCTCGCGCAGCACCCGGGCGAGCCGGATCGCCTCGAGGCAGAGGTCCTCACGCAGTCCCGCCTCTCCCGAGCTGGGGAGGTGCCCCTCGGTGAAGACGAGGTAGAGAACGGCGAGGACGCCGCGGAGCCGACCGGGGAGCTCGGCGTCGCGGGGGACCCGGTAGGGGATGTTGGCGGCCGCGATCTTGCGCTTGGCCCGGGTGATCCGCTGCGCCATGGTGCGCTCGGGCACGAGGAAGGCGGCCGCCACCTCCGGCACCGTGAGCCCGCCGAGCAGCCGGAGGGTGAGAGCCACCTGGGCCTCGGGAGCCAGCGCCGGGTGGCAGCACGTGAAGAGGAGCCGGAGCCGCTCGTCGGTCACCGACGTCACGGGCGCCCGGGGGTCCTCCGGGGTGGTGAGCATCATGGCCTCCTCGTGCCGAGCCTGCCGGGTGGACTCGCGGCGCAGCCGGTCCAGGGCACGGTTGCGGGCGGTGACGGTGAGCCAGCCCGCCGGGTTCGGCGGCACCCCTTCGGTGGGCCAGCGGCGGACCGCCTCGACGAAGGCCTCCTGGGCCATCTCCTCGGCCAGGTCGAGGTCGCGGAACCGGGCGGTGAGGGAGGCGACCACCGTGCCGAACGCGGCACGGTAGACCGCCTCCACCTCACCATGGGCCGGAGTGTTCACTCGTCCTGGAAGGGGCGGACCTCGACCCGGCCGTGGCAGGCGCGGGACCCACGTGCGGCGATGTCGAGGGCCGCGTCCAGGTCGGGGGCCTCGACGACCCAGAAGCCGCCGATCTGTTCCTTCGACTCGCTGAACGGGCCGTCGGTCGTGACGACCTCCGAGCCCGTCCCGTCGACCACGGTCGCGGTGGTCGGCGGGTGCAGACCACCGGCGAACACCCACGAGCCGCTCTGCCGCAGCTCCTCGTTGAACTCCTCGACGGACGTGTACATGTCCTGGATCTCGTCCTCCGGCGGCATCGCGTCGCCCTCGGCGTGCCAGACGGACAGCAGGTACTGGGTCATGGGTCTCTCCTCGGTTCGTGTGGTGCGGACTCGACCGTATGCCGTGCCCTCACCCGGTTCACGAACAGCCACCCCCGAATGCGACACCACCCGGCGAAGGAGTCTTCGCCGGGTGGTGCCCTGTGCACGCCCCGTGGTCCCTCACGTCCCAGGGGGCGCCGTCGTCACCCCTTCTCGGCGCCGGCGTTGGCGCCCTGGGTGAAGTAGCGCTGGAAGACGACGAAGACCAACGCGGTGGGGATGGTCATGAGCAGCGCCGCCGCCATGGAGATGGGGAACTGGTTGCCGGAGCCCAGACCACCGGACGTCAGCTGGCCCACACCCCTGGTCAGGGTGAAGAGGTCGGGGTCGTCCGCGGCGATGATGAAGTGCGGCAGCTCGTTCCACGAGCCCTGGAACGACAGGATCGTGATCGTGATGAGTGCCGGCCTGGCCATGGGGAGCACCACGGACCAGAAGGTCCGGAACGTTCCCGCGCCGTCGATCCGGGCGGCCTCCTCCACCGACACCGGGATCGACTCGAAGAACTGCTTCATGATGAACACCCCGGCCGCGTCGACGAGCAGCGGCACGAACAAGGCCGGGTAGGTGTTGTACATACCGAGGTAGTTGAGGACGAGGAACCTCGGGATGAGCAGCACGACGCCCGGCACGGCCAGCACCGCGAGGATCCCGGTGAAGACCGCGTTGCGGCCTCGGAACGTCAGCCGCGCGAGCGCATAGCCCGCGAGGGACACGAGGAAGACCCGGCCGGCGGTGACGAGCAGCGTGACGACCACCGAGTTCGTGAACCACCGGGGGTACTCGGTCTGTGCGAGCCGCTCGAACGCGGCCGTCGTGATCGGGTCGGGCACCAGGGCGAGAGGGTTCGCCACAGCGTCCCCGTTGGTCTTGAACGAGGTCACGACCTGCACGATGAACGGGTAGATGTAGATGAGGGCGAAGATCACGAGCAGCGTGTAGACGAGGATCTTCTTCCCACGCCCGCTGCGGTTGACGAGGTTGCCGTCGTCGACGACCTTCGGCTTCGTCGCCTCGGTGACGGCGATGTCCTCGGCGGCACGAGTCCGGGCGGCCGGGGCGATCGAGTCGCCGGTCGGTGTCTGCGTCATGCGCGTGCCCCCCTTCGGGTGGCACGTTGCTGGCGACGCCGAGCCCTGCGCGTGGCCGCCTCGTCCTTGTCGCGCAGCACGAACCGCTGGAGCGAGGTCAGGAGGAAGATGAGCAGGAAGAGCAGGAACGCCATCGCCGCGCCCTGGCCCCACTGCTGCTGCCGGAAGGCAGCGGTGTACGAGAGGAACGCTGGGGTGAGCGTGGTCTTCGCCGGACCGCCCTGGGTCATGACGTACATCTGGTCGAACACCTGCCAGGTGCCGATGACGCCGAGCGTGACGACGAGCAGGATCGTGGGTCGCAGGTGCGGGACGGTGACGTTGCGGAACCGCTGCCAGCGGTTGGCGCCGTCGACCATGGCCGCCTCCTCGACCTCGGTGGGGAGGTCCTGGAGGCCGGCGAGGAACATGAGCATGAACGTACCGGCGGTGGTCCAGATGACCTGGGCCATGATCGCCGTCAGGGCGACCGACGGACCCGAGAACCACTCCCACAGCGACAGGCTCAGGACCTGCGTGTCCGCCAGGGCGGACGGCGGTCTCCCCACGCTCCACAGCCCCAGCCAGTCGCCGATGAGGTGGATGAGACCCCGCGGGTCGGAGAACCAGACCGGGCCGTCGATGCCGAACAGGGCGAGGAACTGGTTGACCGCGCCGGTGCCCGTGAAGAGGAAGAGGAAGACGAGGGAGATCGCCACCGACGAGACGACGGACGGGAAGTAGAACGCGGTCCGGAAGAAGGTGCGCCCCCTGAGGAACTTCTGGTTGACGATGACCGCCAGCAGCAGGGCGATCACGGTCTGCAGCGGAACCACTCCGACGACGTAGTAGAAGGTGTTGCGCAGCGAGATCATGAAGTCCTGCCGGGACAGCCCCGGCTCCGTCAGCAGGGCCGCGTAGTTGTCCGCGCCGACGAGCTCCACCCGGGACGAGAACGGGCTGCCGCGGCCGTTCCAGTCGGTGAACGAGACCCACAGGGCCATGACGATCGGGATGAGGAGGAACAGTCCGAGGACGAAGAGTGCGGGTGTGACGAAGAGCCATCCGGCGACCGACTGGCGCTGCCCCTCTCCCTGACGAGGGCGCCGCGGGGCCCGGCCGGTTCCGGGCCCCGCGGTCGTGGTGAGCGTGCTCACTGTCCGAGCGCCGCGTTCGCGTTGGTGTCGAAGCCCTCGAGGACCTGCGGGATGTTGGCGCCGCCGAGGTCCTCGAGCTTGCTGTTGAGGTCGGCGACGACCTGCTCCATCCCCGGCGAGTTGATCGGGCCGTGGCCGTACTCGCCTCCGGCGACGAACGGCGCGTCCTCGGGGAACTTCGCGGTGTACTCGTCGGCCGCGGACTGGCGGCTCGGCATGACGCCGAACGCCTCGGCGAACTTCATCTGCTGCTCCACCGTGGTGAGCGCCTTGACGAGGTCGACGGCCTGGGCCTGCGCCTTGGAGTCGGCCGAGATGCCCCAGCACTGCGTGAACTGGAGGGTGCCCTTGCCCTTGGGGCCCTCGGGCAGCTCGACGGTCTTGTACTTGAGGTCCGGGTAGTCGTTCGTGACGGCGCCCTTGATCCAGTTGCCCTCGATCGTCATCGCCGACTTCTTCGTGCCGAAGGCCTCACCACCCCACCCGGAGTCGAGCTGGTTGGACATCTGGAAGTTGCCGGCCTTGACGTTCCGCTGGACGTACTCGAGGGCCTCGGTGACCTCGGGGGTGTTCGCCGCACCAGCGGACGCGTCGTCCTTGAGCCACCAGCCCCCGTTCTGGACGACGAAAGCGCCGAGACGGTCGATGCCGACGCCGATCCCCAGACCGGCCTGGTCACCGGTCGTCAGCTTCTTGGACACCGCCTCGAGCTCCTCCCAGGTCGTGGGAACGTCCGCGTCCGACAGTCCGGCCTTGGTCCACGAGTCGGTGTTGATCTGGAGGGCGAGGGTGGAGAAGTCCTTCGGCACGCAGTACTGCTTCCCGTCGTACGTGAAGGCCTGGCGGAGGGACTCGTAGTAGTCGTCGTTGTCCTCGATCTGGTCGGCGTAGGCGTAGAGGCTGCCCTGCTTGGCGTAGTTGCCGAAGAGGGCGGCGTCCATGTAGACGACGTCGGCCGGGTTGCCGCTGGCGAAGCCCTGCGCGAGCTGCTGCGGCATGTCGCTCGCGACGGTGACGGTGACGGTGTTGCCGCTGCTCTTGGCCCACGCGTCGGTCGCCTCCTTCACCGCGTTGGTCTCGGCGTCACCCGAGGAGGCGATGAGCATCTTGAGGTCGACCGGGCCGCTGGCGGATGCCGGAGCGCTCGTGGCTCCCTCCTCCTCGAACCCCCCTCCCCCACCGCAGGCGGAGGCGAGCAGGGCGCCGCTCAGCACGAGGGAGAGGGTGGCGATGCGACGGTTGCGTGTCATGGGATGGACTCCTTTGTCGGTCATGCACCGGGTGGGCGAGCGCGCGCCGGTCAGCGCGAGCGGGATCGAGCGGACGTGCTGTCCCCCCGGAGGAGGACGGGGTGGAGCAGGGCGCCGGCGGAGGGCCGGGCACGCCCGGAGAGGGCGTCGTCGAGGAGGTCGAGGATGCGGTCGGCGATCTGGTCCAACGGCTGCACCACGGTCGTGAGGTGGTGCATGAGGGCGGTGTCGGAGCCGTCGAACCCCACCACGCCCACCTCGGACCCGGGTTCGCGGCCGGCGGCCAGCAGCTCGTGGTGGAGCCCGAGCGCGAGGATGTCCGAGGCGCACACGACGGCGTCAGAGGGCCCGAGGTCCGCCAGCAGTCGCCGGGCGGCGGCGCGTGCGTCGTCGAGGTCCTGGTCGCACGACGCCTCCGGACCGGGGGCGACGCCGGTCCCGGCGCACCCCGCGACCCAGCCCGCTCGACGGTCGTCTCCGACCACGGAGCCGGACGGCCAACCCAGGTAGCCGACGGTTCGGTACCCGAGCTCAGCGCAGTGCGCCACCGCGGCGCTGGTCCCGGCGGCACCGTCCACGTCGACCCACCCGGTGAACGTCGGATCGTCCCAGACGCGGCCGAAGGAGGCGAAGGGGATGCCGTTCTCCTCGAGCCAGGCGGGCCTGGGGTCACCGTGGTGGGTGTCGGCGATGATGAAGGCGTCGACGAGCCGACGCGCCCACATCGCCTGGTAGCCCTGCACCATCGGGCGGTCACCCGGCGAGCCGAAGGGCACCATGTGCGAGCCGTGCTCGGCGGCGCGCATCGCCAGCGAGCCGAGGAAGGGGGCCATCGTCTCGTTGTGCGAGCGGGGGCCGAGCGTGTTGATCTCGACGCCGACCGCGCCGGCCCGCTGGGAGCGGAGCGACTGAGCCGAGGACGACGGCTGGTAGCCGAGCTCCGCGATGGCCGCCTGGACCCGCTCGAGCGTCTCCGGTCGCACCCGGGTCGGATGCGTCAGCACGTTGCTGACCGTCTGCCGGGAGACAGCGGCGCGCTGCGCGACGTCGTGGATCGTCACGCGATCGCTCGACCTCGGCATGGCGCCCTTCCCGGTCCGTCGGAACCTTTGATCGTTCAAGTCGCCGCGGACCTTGATTTGAACGATCAAATCGGTACAGTGCCCAATGTGGGCCACATCACACACGTTGTCAATACCCAGAAGTCGCCGGGATGCACGCGCCGATGAGGTCCTCGGCATGAGCGGGCCGGGGGAAGCCCTGCCGCCAGCGATGGACGGTCTCCCGGCCGGCGGGCGGTCGAGGCAGCCATGGCTGCATCACCTCGAGACCGCCGTCCATGGACCCGTCACGGCTCTCAGCCACCCGACCGGCGACATCGACGTCGACGCTGTCGACGGCGCGGCGACGGGGCTCTATGTCGACGACCGGCGGGTGGTCAGCCGACTCGTCCTCGAGGTGGACGGGATGCGACCCGTGGGCGTCGTGTCGGCGAGCGAGGGCTCGACCACCGAGTGCCTCCTCATCGCACGGAACGTCGGGGACCCGGGGCCCGACCCCACCGTGGAGGTGCGACGGCACCGCTCCCTCACCGACGTCGGCCTCGAGGAGACCATCTCGATCACGTCTCGGGCCGGTTCGACGGTGCGGTGCCGGGTCACCATGAGCGCGCAGGGCGACGGCGCGGAGCTCCACGAGGTCAAGGTCGGCACGGCCGACCGGCCGGCGCTGCCCGTCCGCGTCGACGACCACCAGTGCGGCTGGGTCGACGAGCGTCACTCCACCCAGCTCTTCGCGCCGGATGCCGTGCTCTCCGTCGAGGGAACCGGTCTCGTCGCCGGCTGGGAGGTCGTACTTCCCCACGCAGGCTCGACGACCCTACGGCTCGAGGTTCGGGCCACCAGGATGGTCGACACCCCCTTCAACCCGACCCCCGGTGCCGGCCGCGTCGGCTGGTCCCGGGTGCGGCTCACCTCACGGGACGCACGGCTCGGGACCACCGTCCGCCACTCGCTCACCGATCTCGAGCACCTCCTGCTCGCCGACCCCGAGGATCCCCGCGACGTCTTCGCGGCCGCGGGCTCACCGTGGTACCTCACGCTGTTCGGCCGCGACTCGATCTGGGCGGCACGGATGACGCTGCCGTTCGGCACCGACCTGGCGCGCGGCACGCTGCGTGCCCTGGCTCGCCGGCAGGGCCAGCGCGACGACCCCGGCGCGGCCGAGCAACCGGGGAAGATCCTCCACGAGCTCCGCCGCACGACGTTCGTCGACCCGGGCGTCTTCGAGCTGCCACCGACCTACTACGGCACCGTCGACGCGACCCCATTGTGGATCTGCCTGCTCCATGACGCCTGGCGATGGGGCCTGCCGCCCTCGGACGTCATCGCCCTGCGACCGGCACTGGACGCGGCGATGGGGTGGTTGCGTCGATCGGCAGCGGAAGGGGGCGGGCTGGTGCGCTACCACGACCCGAGCGGCAACGGACTGAGCAACCAGGGGTGGAAGGACTCCGGTGACGCCATGCGCACCGCACGGGGCACGATCGCCGCGGGACCGATCGCGCTCGTCGAGACGCAGGCCTACGCCGTCGAGGCCGCCCTCGGAGCCGCAGACCTGCTGGAGGGAGTGTTCGAGGAGGACGGCACGCCGTGGCGGGACTGGGCCCTCGGGCTCGCCCAGCGCGTCCGACAGCAGTTCTGGGTCACGGGCGAGGACGGTGGCCGCTACCTCGCCATGGCCGTGGACGGGACAGGGGGACTCGTCGACGGCATCGGCAGCAACATGGGCCATGTCCTCGGAAGCGGGCTGCTGGACCCTTCGGAGACCGCCGAGGTCGTGGCCGCCCTCGGCGCACCCGAGATGCTGTCCCCGCTCGGCCTGCGCACGCTGTCGAGCAGCAACCCGGCATACAACCCGCTGGGGTACCACACGGGGTCGATCTGGACCCACGACACGGCGATCTGCGCGTTCGGGCTGGCCCGCACGGGCCACACCGCGGAGGCGTCCCGACTGGCCGCGGCGCTCGTCGACGTCGCCGCGGCGAGCGGCTACCGGTGGCCGGAGCTCTACGCCGGTGAACCCGTGCACGGCAACCCCGCTCCCTACCCGGCGAGCTGCCGGCCCCAGGCGTGGGCCGCGGCCTCGGCGGGCCTGCTCGTCTCCACCGTCCTCGGCCTCCGGGCGGACGCACCTCGCGGCGTCGTGGACGTGGCACCACTGCCCGAGGGGCCGTTCGGAGCCCTCCACGTGGAGGGCATCCGGGTGGGAGGTCGGTCGTTGGCCCTCACGGTCGACGGAGCCGGCCGAGTCGTCGACGTCGACGCGGAGCCAGGCCTCGAGGTCCGCGTGCGGACCGGTCCACCGAGCTGAGTCGCCTCAGGCGCTGGCGCCGGTGTAGCGGCGGAGCACGCGGTGCCAGCCGACGCTGGCGGCGACGAGGGCCCCGGTGGCGGCCAGCGGGGAGGCGATGAGCCAGACGGGGTCGAGCCGGCCGAGCAGCGCCTGGGCGGGGACCGTGGTGAGCAGCGCGACCGGGACGACGACGAGCAGGGTCTGCAGCGGCTGGCGGTAGGCCTGCACCGGGAAGCGCGACAGCTCGATGACGGAGAAGGAGACCGTTGAGAGCTCGTCGGCACCGACCAGCAGGACCGCGAGGCACATGAGGCACAGCACGAGCGCGTAGAGCAGCACCAGGGCGGCGAGGAGCAGCAGGAGGAACGCCGCGACACCGCCCGGCGTGACACCACGCCCGGTCAGGCGCACCCCGATCGCCACGAGGACGAGGCCCAGCACGGGGTCGACGAGGTTGTGCATGTCCACATGGCGCAGGCTCACGAGCACCTGGGAGTCGACCGGCCTCGTGAGCACGTGGTCCAGCGTCCCGCGCCGCACTCCCTCGCCGAGGGCCTCGAGGTTGGGCTCGAGGAACGCCTGGCGCACCCCGTTGAGAGCGAAGAACAGCCCGACGACGACGAGCACCTCGCCGTAGGTCCACCCGCCGATGTTCCCGGTGTAGCGGAAGTAGACCGACACCCCCAGCGCCGCCCAGGCCAGCCAGAAGGCACTCATCACCGTTTTGGCAGCCAGGTCGGCGCGGTACTCGAGCTGCTGCGCCACCGCGGCCCGCCAGCAGATCGCGAGGATCCGCGCGTACCGACCCCACCCGTGGACGCGGCTCACCCCGCGACCGCCTGGAACCGCCGGATGCCGCGTCGCCAGACCACCACGTAGAAGAGGGCGAACCCGGCGGTCCAGACCGCTCCCACGAGGAAGCCGACGGCCACCTCGGGGCCGTCGAGCCGGCCGCTCATGAGCTCGACGGGGAAGCCGAGCGTGTAGCGGAAGGGAAGCACCACTGCGAGGTTCCTCAGCCACTCCGGCATGAGCTCCAGCGGCGCGACCCACCCGGAGGCGAAGGACCCCAGACCCCACCACAGCATCCAGAGGTTGGTCGTCTGGGTCGTCCAGAAGCCTGCGAGGGCCACGGCGGAGGCCATGACGATGCTGAGGACATAGGCCAGCACGACCGCTGCCACCACGAGGACGACGCGGGCCGGTGTGAGGTCATAGTCCAGGCCCGGCAGCAGCGCGACGGCGACGGCGAACGCCGGGAGCAGACCGGTGAGGAGGACCAGGCGGTGGCCCAGGTCGCCGGCGGCGTACTGGAAGACCGGGTGGATCGGGCGGAGGAGCTTGGTGGAGAGGTCCCCGGCCCGCATGTCCTGGTCCCACTCCCACACGATGTGCTGGCCGGAGAGGTGCCAGACGAGTGCTGCCGCGGCGTAGTAGGCCAGGAAGTCGGCGGTGGTCCATCCGGCCGGCGGTCCGGACTCCGCCACGACGGTCAACCACACCGCCATGAGCAGGAGGGGGAAGAACCCGCTCAGCACCCAGAGGACCATGCGGCCGCGGTACGTGACCGCCACCTGCGCCGAGGAGCGGACCAGACCCGCATACGCCGCGAGGGCGGTCTCAGCCATGGTCGAACACGGCCCGGACGACGTCCTCGATCGGTGGGTCCTCGATCGCGAGGTCCTCCACGTCGAGGTCGGCGAGCACGCGCGTCGCCACGTCGACGCTGCGTTCGCGGGGGACCTCCAGGGTGACGGACGCGCCGTCCTGCGCGACGACGTCGCCGTAGCGGGCCAGGGCAGCCGTCTGCACGGGCTGGAGCAGGGACAGCCGGATGCGGCGGTGCGGCGCGTGGTCGGCCACGAGCGTCGCCAGCCGACCGTCGAAGCGCAGAACCCCTCCGTCGATGACGACGACGCGCGACGCCAGGGCGGTGACGTCACCCATGTAGTGGCTGGTGAGGAGGACCGTCGCGCCGTACCGCTCGTTGTAGGACCGCAGGAAGGTGCGCAGCACGGCCTGCGCGTTGACGTCGAGCCCGAGGGTCGGCTCGTCGAGGAACAGGACGTCCGGGCGGTGCAGGAGTGATCCGGCCAGCTCACAGCGCATCCGCTCGCCGAGGCTGAGCACCCGGACCTGCTTGGTGAGCAGGGGCTCGAGCTCGAGGAGGTGGACGAGCTCGTCGAGGGTCTCGCGGAACTGGGCCGGCGGCACCCGGTACACGGTGCGGTTGACCTCGAAGGCGTCCTGGGCCGGAAGGTCCCAGAAGAGCGAGTTCCGCTGGCCCATGACGAGCGCGATCCGGCCGAGGAAGGCCGCCTCGCGCCGAGCGGGGTCGTGGCCGAGGACCCGGACCGTGCCGGCGGTCGGGTGGAGGAGCCCCGCCAGGCACTTCAACGTCGTCGTCTTGCCGGCCCCGTTCGGGCCGAGGAAGCCGACGACCTCACCGGCCTCCACGGAGAACGAGATGCCGTCGACCGCCCTGACCTCGACGTGGCGGCGGCGGACGACGCTGCGCAGCGACGCCCGCAGCCCGGCCTCGCGGCCGTGGACGCGGAAGTGCTTGACGAGCTCGTGGACCTCGATCGACACCCGCGTCACTGTATGCGGGGGTTCAGACGGCCCGCGTGCCATTTCCCTGCCGCAGGGAGGTTCGACGCGAGGGTGTGCGGGCGACGGCCCGGGGTACGGGCCGAGGACCCGACATCCAGGAGGAGACAGTGCGAGCAGTGGTGTGGCACGGCAAGAAGGACGTCCGCGTCGAACAGGTCCCGGACCCCGTGATCTCCGACCCCGCCGACGCGATCATCCGGGTGACGAGCACGAACATCTGCGGTTCCGACCTGCACCTCTACGAGCCCCTCGGTGCCTTCATGGCGCAGGGGGACGTCCTCGGCCACGAGTCGATGGGGGTCGTCGAGGAGGTCGGAGCCGGTGTCACGAACCTCTCCCCCGGTGACCGCGTCGTCGTTCCGTTCCAGATCTGTTGCGGCACGTGCTGGATGTGCGAGCACGGGCTGCAGAGCCAGTGCGAGACGACCCAGGTCCGCGCCCAGGGCACGGGGGCGGCCCTCTTCGGCTACTCCGAGCTCTACGGGTCGATCCCGGGCGGTCAGGCGGAGTACCTCCGGGTCCCGCAGGCCCAGTACACCCACATCCCCGTGCCGGACGGGCCGCCCGACGAGCGGTTCGTGTACCTCTCCGACGTCCTCCCGACTGCGTGGCAGGCGGTCGCCTACGCCGACCCCGAGCCGGAGGGAACCCTCCTCGTCCTCGGGCTCGGCCCGATCGGCGACATGGCGTGCCGGATCGCCCTCGAGCGCGGGGTGCGGCAGGTCATCGGGGTCGACCGCGTCGACGCCCGGCTGGACCGCGCCCGGACCCGCGGCGTCACCACCGTGGACATGCGCGAGGTCGACGACGTCGGGGATGCCGTGCGCGAGCTGACCGGTGGCCGGGGGGCCGACGCCGTGGTCGACGCGGTCGGCATGGAGGCCCACGGGTCGCCCCTGGTCAAGGCGTCGCACAAGGCGGTGTCGCTGCTCCCCGACGCGCTGGCCAAGCCCTTGATGACCAACGTGGGGGTCGACCGGCTGGCCGCGTTCTACACCGCCATCGACACGGTTCGACGTGGCGGTACGGTCTCGCTGAGTGGCGTGTACGGCGGCATGGCCGACCCGATGCCGATGATGACCCTGTTCGACAAGCAGGTGCAGATCCGGATGGGCCAGGCCAACGTCAAGCGCTGGGTGCCGGAGATCATGCCGCTGCTCACCGATGCCGACCCGCTGGGCGTGGACGACTTCGCGACCCACCGTCTCCCCCTCGAGGCCGCCCCCGACGCCTATGCCACGTTCCAGGCCAAGGAGGACGGCATGGTCAAGGTGGTGCTCAAGCCCGGGATGGACGCAAGGGACGCCGTAGCGTGACCGCCCGTCCGCGCCCGCCGCGCAGCTCCTTGTGGTGGGGCCGCCGGGGCCTCACCCCGGACGCCGGGGCGCCGGCGCCGGACGCGCTTCCGGGTGCCGCCGACGTCCTCGTCGTGGGTGCGGGTCTCACCGGCCTGTGCACTGCCGTCCTCCTTGCCCGTGCGGGCCATCCCCCGGTCGTCGTGGACGGCCGGGCGGCCGGAGCGGGCACGACAGGGCACAGCACCGCGAAGCTGAGCCTGCTCCAGGGCTCGGTCCTCCAGCGGCTCCACCAGCACGCCGGCGCCGACGTGGTCTCCGCCTACGTGCGGGCCAACCGGGCGGGGCAGCTCTGGCTGCTCGAGGAGCTGCGCAGACGTGACGTCGACGTGCAGGCGCAGCTTGCCGTGACGTATGCCGTGACCGACGAGGGCGCCCGGAAGGTCGACCGGGAGGCGGAGGTGGCGCGTGCGGCGGGGCTGGCCGTCGAGGGCCTCGACGACGCCGGCCTGCCCTTTCCCGTGCGCGCTGCGATCGGCCTACGGGACCAGGCACAGTTCGACCCTCTCGAGGTCATCGGCGCCCTCCGGGAGGAGCTCACCGAACTCGGTGGCACGCTCGTCGAGGGGGCTCGCGTCACGGGCGCGTCGTGGTCGCGGCCCTGGCGCGTGGCGACCACTGCCGGCGACGTCGTCGCCACGCGAGTCGTCCTGGCGACCCAGTACCCGGTGCTCGACCGCGGCCTGCACTTCGCCCGGCTGCGGGCGAGCCGCTCCTACGCCATGGCCTACCGCCTTCCCGACTCCGGCCGGGTGCCGCGCGGGATGTCCCTGTCGCTCGACTCCCCGACGCGGTCGGTGCGCACGGCTCCGGACCCCGACGGCGACCTCCTCCTGGTCGGCGGCAACGACCACGAGACCGGCCGCGGCGGATCGACGCGCGCCAAGGCCGACGAGCTCGACGAGTGGGCGCGTCGGCACTTCGCGGTGGGCGACGCGCTCTGGTCCTGGTCCGCGCAGGACTACCGCACGTCCCGACAGGTGCCCAGCGTGGGCGCGCTCCCGGGCACGGGCGGGTCGCTCCTCGTCGCGACCGGGTTCGACAAGTGGGGCATGACGAATGCCGCGGCGGCCGCTCACGTGCTCGTCGGGGACCTCATGGGCGAGCCGCCCGAGTACGCGTCGGGGCTCCGCTCGGTGGGCGTGAACCCCCGGGACGTCGCCTCGTCGCTGCGACACAACGGATCGGTGGGGTTCCGCTGGGTCGCCGACCGAGTGGTGCGGGCGCTGCCCGCGCCCACCAGTGACCCCCCCGCCGAGGGTGCGGGCCGGGTCGAGGGAGGTCCGTTCGGCCCGGCGGCCGTCTCCACCGTCGACGGCCGGACCTGCCGGGTCAGCGCCGTGTGTACCCACCTCGGAGGCGTGGTGTCGTGGAACGACGTCGAACGGAGCTGGGACTGCCCGCTGCACGGGTCGAGGTTCACCGCGGACGGCATCCGGATCGAAGGTCCGGCGACGAAGGACCTGCGGCCCAGCGGCAGCGACTGACGCTCAGGCGCGGGCCCGGGCGGCGGCTTCGAGCGCCATCCGCAGCAGGTCCAGGGCGTGGCTCGTCGCCCGGGACACCACTTCCGCCGGGTCACCGGGGAGGTGCAGCTGCCTGGCCTCCTCACCGTCGGGCCAGACGAGGCCGAACCACACCGTGCCGGGCTCCTCCCCGTCCTGGCCCTGCGGCCCGCCTGCGCCGGTGACGGACACGACGACGTCGGCGCCGAGCTGCTCCACCGCCCCCCGCGCCATGGCGAGCGCGGCCTCGCGAGAGACGACGGGACCCTCCGGGACGTCGAGGACGTCGAACTTGACCTCGCTGGCGTACGCGACGACCCCGCCGCGGAACCACGCCGACGCGCCCGGAGCGGCGCCGAGGGCGGACGCCACGGCCCCACTCGTCAGGGACTCCGCGGCGCCGACGGACCACCCGAGGTCCGTGGCGCGGGAGGCGACCTCCGCCGCGAGGTCATCGGTGGGTGATCCGGTCATTCCGGGATGCTGCCACGGTGCCGTCGGGGTCGGGGAGTTCGACGCGCAGCGCCTCCGCAGACCGTCGACGCCGTGGCTGGGGAGTACGTTGGAGGCAACCCGTCGATCGGGTCCTCGTTGTTTCCGATGTGCACAGTGGTGGGGAGGAGCCAGTGGCTGAAGTCGACGACCTCCTCACCCGCCTCGCCCAGGGGATCGTGGAAGGGGCCCATGACGGTGTGCCCCTCCCCGCGCGGATGTGCCGCGCAGCCGCCGGTGTGCTGGGCTGCGACGGCGGCGCCATCACCCTGGCGTACACCCGGCCGGAGCGCGTGACCCTCTGCACCACCGACGACGCGGCGCTCGTCATCGAGGAGCAGCAGGACGTGCTGGGTCAGGGTCCCGGGCCCGAGGCCTTCGACACCGGTTCCTACTCCAGGCTCGAGATCCTCACCCCCGACGACGCCCCGGACCCTCGGTGGCCGCTCCTGGAGTCCGCCGAGCTCACCGGTCTGGCGCCCCTCGTCGTGCACGCGCTGCCGATCGGGGAGGGTGACCAGGTCATCGGCGTCCTCACACTGCACACCGGACGAGCCGGGGACGCCCTGGACCTCGACGCTGCCCAGACCGTCACGAAGGTCCTGGCCGCGGCCCTGGCCGCCGACGGTGCGACCCAGCACGAGGCGGGACAGGGCCCCTGGGGGGAGCGCGCAGAGGTGCACCAGGCGACCGGGATGGTCGTCGCCCAGCTCGGGGTCCCGGAGGACGACGCCCTGGCACTCATCCGAGCCCACGCGTACTCGCACGAGCAGAGCGTCGGCCAGAGCGCCCAGGACGTCATCAGCTACCGGTTGACTTTCTCAGCCACCCCCCAGCAGGAGATCGAGTCCACATGAACCCCACCACCGTCTCCGAGCTGCTCGCCGGTGCCGCGGCCAGCATGGTGTCCGGGGCGCCGGACGTCACCGGCGCCCTGGCGGCCCTGCTCAAGGGTGTCGCCGACGTCGTGCCTGCGGATGCCGCTGCAGTGCTGGTAGAGACCGAGGCGGGGACCCTCGAGCTCCTGGCCGCGACGAGCCATCGGGTCGCCGACCTCGAGATGTACCAGGTTCAGGCCGACGAGGGCCCGTGCGTCGACAGCATCCGCACCTCCGCCGCCGTCGCGGAGTCGGGCACCGAGGCGATCCTCGCCCGGTGGCCGGTGACCGGACGGGCCATCGTCGCCTCTGGGTACGCCGCCGTCGTCACGGCTCCCCTGCACTGGCACGGCCGCTGCTTCGGCGCGCTCAACCTCTTCCGTGCGGACGCACACATCGACGGGGCGACGACGATGGACTGCCAGCCCTTCGCGGATGCCGCCACGATGCTCATCCTCAGCACGCACCTCGCCGAGCAGGACCTCACGGTCAGCCTCCGCGAGGCCCTCGAGGGACGGGCGGTCGTCGAACGCGCGAAGGGCGCCCTGGCCCAGATGCGGTCCCTGGACATGCCCGAAGCGTTCGACGCGCTCGTTCGCATCGCCGAGCAGGAGCGGCTGTCGCTCGGCGACGCCGCGCATCGGGTGATGGAGCAGGCGGCGTCCGGCACCCTGCGCTAGCTAGCGCTGGACCTGCGGGACCTCGTTGTTCCGCCGCGCGGCCCGGTCCCCGAGGGTGGTGAGCAGGTCGACGACCCGGGAGGACAGCCGTTCCTTCGCCGCCTGCCCCTCGACCGCCGGAGCAGCGGTGGAGAGCGGGTCCGCGGCGCGGGTCCGAGGTCCCGGGAGCAGCCGGCTCGCGAGGCCGAGACCCCGAACCGTCGTCGCCGGGGCCAACCCGTGGACCCGCCTGGCGAGAATCGTCAGTGGCGTCAGCTCCACCGTGGGCCGGCCCGCCAGCACCCCTGAGACGATCCTGCGCGCGGCCCGGTCGGCGGAGATGCTCAGGCCGGGCAGGGAGGCGGCAGGCGCGAACCATGCGTAGTCGGCCTCAGGGGCGTCCACGAAGCGCGCGTGGAGGTGGCTCCCGGTGCGCATCAGCCCGGGTGTCACCGCGGTCACGGTCACGCCCGTGCCGGCGAGCTCGGCATGGAGGCCTTCGGCGAGGCCCACGGCACCGAACTTGGCGACCGAGTAGGGAACGAGGCGCGGGACCGCGACGAGGCCGCCGATGGAGCTGACGACGCCGAGCCGACCGTGGCCGGCATCCCTCATGGAGGGGAGCACGGCGAGCGCGAGGTGCACCGGCCCCCACAACATCGTGTCGACCGCGTCCTCGTAGTGCCCGAGGGTGAGTGCGTCGGCGTGTCCCACCTGGATCACGCCGGCGACGTGCAGGGCGACGTCGATCCGCCCCTCGTCCGCCAGGACGTCCTCCACCAGGGCCACCACGGCATCCGGGTCACGCACGTCGCAGACATGGGGGACGAACGTCGATGGCAGGAGGCTGTGAGCGGCCTCCTCGAGCTCTGCGGCGTCTCGGGCACAGCCGTGGACGACGAACCCACGATCCACGAGGTCCCGCGCCACGAGGAGCCCCAGGCCGCGAGAGGCACCGAGGACGAGCGCGACGCCGGCCCGGGGCGTCTCCACCCCGGGCGCGGCGTCGGCGGAGGAGGTCACCGACGGTCGGCGACCCGGTCGGTGACGGCCGTACGGCGGGTGGTGAGGAAGCCGAGGGCGATCATGCCCACACCCAGCACGAAGTGCAGCCAGTCGTCGGCGCTGTTGACGGGGACGAAGTTGGCGTCGGACGTCTTGTCGATGAGCAGGCCGTAGAGCCAGAGCACGAGGTAGATCGCGCCACCGACGAGCAGGTACGTCCGGGCCGAGTCGACGCGCCGCGCCATCGCGATGCCGGCGGCGCCGAAGAGGAGGTGGACGAGGTTGTGCAGGATGGAGACCTGGAAGACTCCGAGCAGCTTGGCCTCCGACTCGTGACCGGCCAGGCTGAGGTCGCCGTAGTCCGTGGTGATCCCCGGCACGAAGCCGAGGATGCCGATGACGAGGAACACGACACCGACGGCGAGAGCTGCCTTCTGCACCGCCGTCCTGGCAGTACGTGCCGTCGTGTTGGCAGTGGAATGGCTGGACATGGATCCTCCTGTGCGATGAACGGATGGTCGTGGATGCGGTACCCACCGGTTCCCCACTCCACACCTGCACCGATGCGACGGTTCTGCCACCACTTCGCGGGTATCAAGGAGGCGTACCGGAGCGTCACCGCAGATGTCGCCAGGAGGAGCACCGCATGGCCCGCGCCCACGCACGGCACCGGAAGAGCCGGCCTCCCGGCGCCACGCGCGAGGGCGGTGTCCCACGCCGGGTCGTCGTCACCGGGGGGGCCGGTTTCCTCGGCAGCCACCTGTGCACGGCCCTGGTCGACCAGGGTGCCGAGGTCGTGGCCCTCGACAACTTCGTCACCGGGTCACCGGCCAACGTGGCCCACCTGCTCCACGACCCTGGTTTCCGGCTCCTGCGCTGTGACGTCACCGACTTCGTCCACGTCCCCGGGCCGGTGGACCTCGTGCTCCACTTCGCCTCACCGGCCTCGCCCGTGGACTATCTGCGGATGCCGGTCGAGACCCTCAAGGTCGGCTCGCTCGGCACCTGGCACGCCCTCGGCCTCGCGAAGGACAAGGGTGCCCGCTTCGTGCTGGCGTCGACCTCGGAGGTCTACGGCGACCCGCAGTGCCACCCGCAGCCCGAGAGCTACTGGGGGCACGTCAACCCCATCGGCCCGCGAGGCGTCTACGACGAGGGGAAGCGCTTCGGGGAGGCCCTGACGACGGCGTACCGGGACCACGAGGGCGTCGACACGGGCATCGTCCGGATCTTCAACACGTACGGCCCGCGGATGCGACCGCACGACGGACGCGCGATCCCGACCTTCATCCGGCAGGCACTGCTCGGGGAGCCGCTCACCGTGGCGGGCGACGGTGCCCAGACGCGGTCGGTCTGCTTCGTCGACGACCTCGTGCGCGGTGTCCTGGCCTTCGCTGCGAGCGGTCACCCCGGGCCGGTGAACCTCGGGAACCCCGAGGAGCTCACGGTGCTCCGCATCGCGCAGGACGTCCTGGCCGCCGTCGGGTCCGCCTCGGCGATCGAGCACATCGCCCTCCCGGTCGACGACCCGAAGGTCCGCCGACCCGACACGACACTGGCCGAGGAGCTGCTCGGCTGGCGACCTCGCGTCCCGTGGACCGACGGCCTCGCCCGGACGGTGGAGTGGTTCGGTCAGGCGTCCCTGGAGGACGAGTCGGCCGCCGCCGTCGTGGGCGGAGCCCCACGGACGGCCTGAGCGTCCCACAGGAGGCGTTCGGCCTCCTCGATGACCTCCGCGACGCCGATCGCCGAGAGGCGCTCGTCGACCTCGTTCCCGTGCGGGTCACCCGGGCGGAGGTCCTCGGGGCCACCTCGCCACAGGACGCGGTGGAGGTGGCCGTCCACGCGGGGTCCCCACAACGCCGGTGAGACCGGGCCGAACAGCGTCACCGAGGGCGTCCCGAACGCCGTGGCCAGGTGGGCCACCCCGGTGTCGCCGCTGAGCAGGAGGCGCGCCGTTCCCACGGTCCGCGCCAGCGCCGCGAACGTCTCCCGGCCGCAGCGGTCCTCGACCCCGGCGGCTCCCGCCACCACGGCGCACCGGCCGGCCTCGGCGCGGGTGCCGGTCACGACGACCCGGCAGCCTCGGGCGGCGAGGGCCGCGGCCACCGCGGCCCAGCGGTCCACCGGCCAGCACCGGGACGCCGATGCGGCGCCCGGGTGCACGACCACGTGGCCGGCTCGCGATCCCGGCTCCGGGAGGCGCAGGTCATCGGCTGTCGCCCGGCCGCCCGCCGACGTACTCAACCTGATCCACCGGTCGACCTCGTGCTCGTCGGTGTGCCACGGGGGCCCGTCGTGGCTGGCCTCCTCGTTGGCGAACGCCACGAGGCGTCCGGCGCCGAGCCGGGCGAGCAGGCGGTGGCTCTGCGGACCTCGGCCGTGCAGGTTGACGGCCACGGCCGGCCGCCCCACCGCAGTGTGCAGCCTCGGGTGCTCCCCGAGGCCGTCGACCTCGACGGTGTCGTCGACGACGCCCATGGAGGCCAGCCAGTGGCCAAGGGCCGCGGGAGCGGCGAGGGTGACGCGCGACCCCGGCCACGCTTGGCGCAGGCCCCGCAGGGCCGGAACCGCGGTGAGCAGGTCACCGAGCCCGAGGGCGCGCAGGACGAGGACGTGGGTCACGGCCAGGAGGGCTCCGTCGAGGTGGCGACGACGAGCTCACGCACCTCGCACCCGGGCGGCTGCTGCAAGGCGACCAGCACCGCCGCGGCGACGTCATCGGGATCGTTGAGGACGGCATCCGGCCCCGGACGGTACTGCTCGGTGCGCCCGTCGAAGAACCGGGTCCGCATCCCTCCGGGCACGAGCAGGGTGACGCCGACCCGGCCGGCGAGCTCCGCGGCGAGGGCCCGGGTGAACCCCACGACGCCGAACTTGCTGGCGCAGTATGCCGTGGCGTCACCCACCGCTCGCAGGCCGAGCGTCGAGGCGACGGTGACGACCCTGCCTCCGCGTTCCTCGAGGTGGGGCAGGGCCGCCCGGACGACGGCCGCCGTGCCGAAGAGGTTGACCCGGACCACCCGCTCCCAGTCCTCCGTGCTGACAGCGGACAGGGGGCCGCACGCGTCCGTGCCGGCGGCGGTGACGACGGCGTCGGGCGGCCCGACCATCGCCACGAGGTCGTCCACGGCGACGGCCGCCGCTGCCGAGTCGGAGAGGTCCGCGACCGCGTGCGCCAGGCCGGCATCCTCCGGCGGGACGAGGTCGATCACCGCCGCGGTCCCACCCGCCTTGGTGACGGCGGCGACGACGGCGGCGCCGAGGCCGCTCGACCCGCCGGTCACGAACACCGTGCCCAGCGAGGGCGAGATCGGGGTTGGGGAGGTGGCGCTCACAGGGGGTCTCCTGACTCGATGGACTGCAGGACGGCGGTCGTGGACCGACCGGAGAGGTAGGGGAGGAGGACGACACGGCCGCCCCAGGAGCGGACGACCGCAGCCTCGGGCAGGTCGGCGTCCTCGTAGTCGCCGCCCTTGGCCCAGACGTCCGGCCGGATCCGCCGCAGCGCCCGGCTCGGGTCGTCCTCGTCGAAGACCACCACGGCGTCGACGCACGAGAGGCCGAGCAGGACCGCGGCCCGGTCGTCGTGGGAGTGCACGGGCCGCGCCGGCCCCTTGAGGCGGCGGACGGAGGCGTCCGAGTTCAGCAGGACGACGAGCCCGTCGCCGAGGGCACGGGCGGCCTGGAGGGTGGCGACGTGACCGGCGTGGAGGACGTCGAAGCACCCGCCGGTGGCCACGAGCACCCCGCCTCGTCGGCGGAGGTCGCGCAGGAACGACTCCGCCGCCTCGGGCGTGACCCGCACGTCGTGCCGGAGGGGAGGAGCGGCGGCCGCAGCCGTCCCGTCGGCCGAACCTGGCCCGGTGCGCACGACCGGGCGGATCGCGGACGCGCCGCCGGCTGCGACGAAGTCACCGGCCCGGGCAACCGCGTCGACGACGGCCTCGCTCGTCGTGCGGCCGTGGGCGAGGGCGGCCGCTGCCGCGGCGGCGAAGCGGTCACCGGCACCGCAGGTGTCACCGGATGCCGGGACGGCCGGTGCGAAGAGCGGTTCGCTCGCCGTCGTGGCGACCCAGGCCCCGCGGTGCCCACCGGTCACCGCGACAGCGGCGGCGGACCACCTCTCGACGAGCCCTCGGGCGACCACGTCCCCGGGCGCGTCCGGCATCCGGGCCCATGTCCTGGCCTCGGTGAGGTTGGGTGTGACGAGGGCGCACCCCTCGACGGGGTCCGCGCCCCGCGGATGGGGGTCCCACACCACCGGGCGCCTCCGGGCCCGCCGCGTGAGGGCGTCCCGGACCGTCGGGTCCGCCGTCACTCCGCCGCCGTAGCAGGACACGAGCACGACGTCCGCCTCGGCCACCGCAGCGGTCCCGTCCGGCGTCAGGCCGCCCATCGGACGGCCCGGCCCTCCGGTGTCGATCCGGGCGATCGACTGGCCGCCGGCCCGCACCCGCGTCTTGACCCTCGTCGGGCCTTCGTGCCCGAGAGCGATGACGCGAACCCCGGCTCCGCGGAGCAGCTCGGACAGCTCCCGTCCTTCCGCGTCGTGGGCCAGCGGCGCGACGAGGGTCACGTCGACGCCGTCCCCCCTCGCCAGCAGGGCGGTGAGGCCCGCACCGCCCGGCCGGGGGCACACCGTGTCGACGTCGACGACGGGCGCCGGGGCGTCCGGGCAGACCCGGTCGACGTGTCCGTGGACGTCGCGGTCGAGGAGGCAGTCGCCGACGACGACGACGTGGCGGCGGTTCACGAGACCTGCCGGCACACGGGACCGGCCTCCATGAGACCGCGCGCGGTGAGGGCCTCGTCGAGGGCAGCGCACAGCGCGTGGATGGCGACCAGCTGCACCTCCTGGACGGCTGCGGTGCTCGGTGCGTCCACGACGAGCGACTCGTCGGCGAGGCCGGTGAGGGGGTTCGGGCCCGGGCCGGTCAGCGCCCACACCCGCAGACCCCTCTCGTTCCCTCGCTTGGCGGCGTGGAGCACGTTGCTGCTCGTGCCGCTGGTCGAGAGCAGCACGAGCACGTCACCCGGGCGGCCGTGCGCCTCGACCTGTCGGGCGAACACCTCGTCGGGCCCGTAGTCGTTGAGGATCGCGGTGAGGCTCGAGGTCTCCGCGCACAGGGCGATGGCCGAGAGCGGCCGGCGGTCGGTGAAGCATCGACCCACGAGCTCGGCGGTGAGGTGCTGGGCCTCCGCGGCGCTACCCCCGTTCCCCACGGCGAGCAGGCGACCGCCGTCCACCAGCGTCGTGGCGAGCTGCTCACCCCAGGACCGGATGCGGTCGGACTGGCCGAGCAGGGACCGCATGCCACCGTCCACCTCCGCGGCGTGCTCGTGCAGCCACGACGGCCGAGGTTCTCGCCGTCCGGTGGCCACCGCGCGGTGCAGGTTGCCCTCCGGCGGGGCGGCAGTCATCTCGAGCACCCCCTCGGTGCGCGCCGCGACGACGGACCAGTCGAACAGCTCGACCGCACGGGCACGTGCCCTGCGGCCCATCCGCGCCGCCTCGTCGGGGTCCGCCAGAAGGCCACGCACCGCCGAGACCAGGGCCTCCACGTCGCGCGGGGGGACGAGGCGGCCGGAGACGCCGTCCTCAACGGAGTCGAGCAGGCCTCCGACCGCGCTGCCGACCACGGGACGGCCGCACGCCGCGGCCTCGAGGGGGGTGATGCCGAACGGCTCGTACCACGGCACGGCGAGCACGACGTCGGCGGAGCGGTAGATGGCCGGCATGGCCTCGTGGGGCCGCTGCCCGGTCAGCACCAGGCGGTCCTCCACGCCGAGCTCCTCGGCGAGTGCCCGAAGGCGCCGCGCCTCGGGGTCCGCATCGAGCCGCTCCAACGGCGGGCCGCCGACGAGAACCAGCTCGGCATCCGGGAGGTCGGGCAGGGCGCGCACCGCAAGGTCGAAGCCCTTGCGCTCGACGAGCCGGCCGACGGCCAGCAGCCGTGCTCGGCGAGCACCGGGCAGGCCGTGGTCCCAGGCCGGGCCGGACGGGGAGAAGTGCGCGGTGTCGACACCGCAGGGGACGACGTGGACGTGATCCGTCCCGACGCCCATGTCGGCGAGCTCCTCCACCTCGTCGCGGCACGTCGCGATGACGGCATCCGCCTCCCGAGCGATCCAGCGCTCCAGATCCAGCCGCTCGGGCGGGCTCGTGTCGGACTCGCGCTGGTGTCGCCGCTTGACGCTGCCGAGGGCGTGGAACGTCTGTGCCACGGGGACACCGCGTGAGCGGCCGGCCCGCAGGGCGGCGAGGCCCGACATCCAGAAGTGGGCGTGCACCACGTCCGGATCACCGGTGCGCTGCCAGTCCTCGGCCATCCAGTCGGCGAACGCATCCATGTGCGGAAGGAGCTCGTCCTTCGGCACGGTTCGGTGGGGACCCACGGGAACGTGCACGACGCACACGCCCGGTGCGACGGCGACCCGTTCGGGCAGGGCTGCGTCGTCACGTCGGGTGTAGACCTGCACCTCGTGGCCCAGCCGGGCCAGACCGAGCGCCAGCTCGGCGACGTGGACGTTCTGGCCGCCCGCATCCGCCTCGCCGAGCGCAGCGAGCGGGCTGGCGTGCTCCGACACCATGGCGATCCTCACGCTGCCACCTCCTTCAGGACCTGGTCCCAGTCGACGAGGAACCGGGTGAGCGAGAAGCGGTTGAGGGCGTGGGACCGCGCCACCTCTCCCCGGGCCCGCGCCTCCTCCGGGTCGGCGAGCAGGTGCCGGGCGGTCGCCCGCAGCCGAGCCAGGTCGTTGGTGACGAGTCCGGCACCCGGGGGCACCGCCTCGGGCGCCTCGGTCGTGGACAGGGCCAGGACCGGCATCCCGATGGTCATCGCCTCGATGAGCGACAGGCCGAGGCTCGTCCAGCGGTAGGGATGGAAGTAGACCCGGTGACGGGCCATCGCCTCGTGCAGCTCCTGCTGCTCGACGCTGTGGCACCGGCTGCGGTCCAGTCCGGGAAGGGAGCGCTCCTCCGCGAGCGCACCGAGCTCGTCCGTGCCGAGACCATAGAGAGACATCGGGAGGCAGCGGGCCATGTCGAGGACGAGGTCGCTGCCCGCGACACGCCACCGTCTGACCGGCTCGTTGACGACCACCGCGAGGGAGGCGTCGGTGCCGCTGTAGCGCGCACCCGGGTCGGGGATGCCGTGCTCCACGATGATGGTCGGCCGGCCCCCGCAGTCCCAGGCCATCGCGTTGAACGGCGTGACGTGGACGACCGGCACGTCGTGCAGCCGGGGGTCGCGCAGGACCGGATGCTCACTGCGCACGGCGTGCTCGGTGGGGGCGTTGTGCTCCAGGTACACCGCGGGCAGGTCGGTTCCCAGCCGGCGGCCGGTCCAGCGCTCGACGAGGTCGACCTCGTGCGGCCGCTGCAGGACGACGACGTCGATCTCCGCGTCGTGCAGCTCCTCGGGGGTCACGTCCCGGGCGCGCGCGGGCCAGTCCCAGGTCTGCGCCCGGCCACGGCCGTCCGGGCCCCGGTCGGGGAGGACCGGCAGGAGGTAGTCGTGCTCGCCCTGGACGAACGAGGTGAGGTATGAGCCGTGGACGTGCCACACGAGGATCTTCACGACACCTCCAGTGCTGGTGCTGGGACGCGGGCGAGCGCTCGAACCGCCTCGACGACGTCACTGCCGGTGACCGACGTCGTGCACGGGTGCCCCTCCACGGGGCAGGTGCGCGCCCGGGTGAGCCGGCAGGGCGCCTCCTGGTCGCCCAGCCGTACGGTCGCCACCCCCCAAGGGCGCCACCGTTCCCACGGGACGACCGGCGCGAAGACGCTGACCACGGGGGTTCCCACCGCCGCGGCCAGGTGCGCCGGCCCGGTGTTGCCCACGACGACGGCGGCGGCGCCCGAGAGCACTCCGGCGAGCTCGGCGAACGACGTTCGTCCGGTGAGGTCCGTGCCGTTGCTGGGGGTGACCTGCCGTCCCACGTGCTCCTCACCGGGGGCGCCGGTCACGACGACGGACCATCCCTCGCCGGCGAGGGCAGCGGCGTGCTCGGTCGCCCGCTCCGGCCCGATCGCGCGAGCGGGAACTGACGCGGTCGGGTGGAGGACGACGTAGTGCTCGCCGAGGTCGGCCGGTGGGGGCGGGTGCAGGACGCGGAGGTGGTCGTTCCCGGTCCGGGGGTGCCCCGCCGCCTCGACGAGCGCGCACATCGCCTCCACCTCGTGACCTCCACCGAACCCGGGGTCGTCGCCCTCCTCGACCCGGCGGTGGCGGACGTCGAGGAGCGAACCGGGAAACGCGTCGCTGGTCCCGACGACACGGGGCACGCCGGCCCACCGGGCGACGAGGGCCATCGGGAGCGGGCTCTGGTGGTACGACGTCAGGACGACCACCTCGTCGTAGTGGCCGCGACGGACGAGCTCCCGGAGCTCGTCGAGAAGGTGGGGAGCCGGCCCCACCGGTTCCCGGCCCGCCCACGGGACGTCGGCCACGAGCACCTCGTCGACGTCCGGCAGCAGCGCCGCCGCACCCGCACCGTCCGGCGAGACGAGGAGGTCGACGACCGCGCCGGCTGCGAGCTGTCGCACCGCCGGCCCGGCGAGCAGGACGTCACCGTCGCTGTCCAGGCGGACGGCGAGGATGCGTGGGGCGCGCGACCGGTCACGCACGAGCCCACTCCAGGACCAGGTCCACCGCGCCGGCGAGGTCGGGTGCGACGACGGGTGCACCGGCGACCTCCTCGGCCCGCGTGGCCGAGGTGGGGACGAGCACGGACCGGGCTCCGGCAGCACGTGCCGCCTCGGCATCCGCCCCGATGTCACCGACGACGACGCACTCCTCGGCCCGCACGCCGAGCGACCGTGCCGCGGCGGTGACCATCCCTGGACGCGGTTTGCGGCAGGTGCAGCCGTCCTCCGGTCCGTGGGGGCAGACCTGCCAGGTCTCGAAGGGTCCCAGTCGGGCGTCGACCTCCGCGTGGACGGCGTCGACCTGGTCGCGCGTGAGCAGCCCGCGCGCGATCCCGGACTGGTTGCTCACCACGCCGAGCCTGAGGCCGGCGCCACGCAGCCTGTCGAGCGCCTCCCTCGCCCCGTCGAGGGGGGCGACTGCCGCGGGGTCGCCGTTGTAGGGCACGTCGTGGACGAGCGTGCCGTCCCGGTCGAGGAGCACCGCACGTGGGCGGAGCGGCCACGGCTCCGCGGAGCGGTGCTGCCACCAGCCCCGAGCCCGGTGCCACGTCGCAGCCGCGGGGATGACGGCGCTGGTCCACACCATGGTCAGCACCTCCCGCGGGTCGCGCGGCCCGGGGGCCACCCTCCGCCGCACGAGGTCACCCGTGTGCGCCAGGTATGCCGCACCACCCACGGCCGTGACCACCCTGGCGGTGGCCGAGCTCCCACGACGTGGTGCGGCCGCTGCCGCCAGACCGGCCGCGACGGTCGCCACGAGGTGGCGCCGGAAGAGCCCGCGGCCGGTGGCGGCGAGCGCCCGCCAGTGCGCGCCGTGGAGGCGGCGCATGAGCGCGTCGTCGGCGTTGCCCCGCTGGGCGAGCACGCTCGCCGCCGGGGTCGCGGGCCGCACCGGGTGGAGGACCTCCCGCGTGCCGACCGCGAGGGTCCAGCCGAACCGGCCGATCCGAAGGGCCAGGTCTGCGTCCTCGCGGTAGGCCCGGCGGAACCGCTCGTCGAACCCGTCGACGGCGAGGAGCGCCGAACGGCGGTACACCATGTCGGCGGTCGCCCAGCGGGCGCTCTCGAGCCCCGCGGTGGAGCGTTCCCAGTCCGTGGGCCGCCGGTCCGAGGGAAGCGGCACGCGGATCCTGCCCTGCGAGGCGGCATCCGCCGGGCCGAGACGCTCGAGGTCGGCGACGAGGGAAGCCGCCCAGCCCTGCGGGACGACGACGTCGTCGTCGAGGAAGGCGACCCACTCCGTCGTCGTGAGCCTCCAGCCGAGGTTGCGTGCCGCTGCCGGCCCCCTCCCCCAGCCGCGGACCACGCGCAGCGGGAACGGCCACGTCGAGCGCGCGACCAGTCCCGCGCCGGGCTCGGGGCGGTCGTCGACGACGACGACCTCCTCCGGCAGCGGGCCCTCCTGCGCCGCGAGGGCGTTCAGGAGCACGGTGAGGCTGGGGCGTCCGACGGTCGGGACGACGACGGCATACCGCGGGGGGAGGACGGCCGTCACGAGTCACCTCCGGCGAACACGGCGGCGCGGCGGACGAGGTGCGGCCCGAGGACGAGGGCGTCGACGGGCGCGGAGCCGAAGAGCTCCAGGGCGTCCCGGGGGTCGTCGACCATCGGCCGACCCGCCGTGTTGAGGCTGGTGTTGACGACCACTGGCAGCCCGGTCCGCGCCTCGAAGGCCCGCAGGAGGGCCGCGACCCTGGGCGTCGTCGCGTCGTCGATCGTCTGCACCCGCGCGGTCCCGTCGACGTGGGTGACCGCGGGGATCCGCTCCCGCCAGGCAGGCGCGACCCGGTGGACGAAGAGCATGTAGGGGCTGGGCAGCGGTCCGTCGAGGAAGATCTCCGCGGCCCGCTCCAGCAGCACCATCGGAGCGACCGGGCGGAACTGCTCACGCCCCTTGACGTCGTTGAGCCGCTCGAGGTTGGCGGCCCTGCCCGGGTGGGCCAGGAGGGAGCGGTGCCCGAGGGCTCGCGGGCCGAACTCGCTGCGCCCGTCGAACCACCCGACGACGCCGTCGGCGGCGAGGACGTCGGCGACCTCACCGGCGAGGTCCTCCGGCGTCGTGAAGGGGACGGCCGCCCGGCGCAGCCAGGACGCGAGCTCGTCGTCGCTCCACTGCCGCCCGAGCGCCGCCGTGACCATCGGCTCGGCCGAGGAGCCGTCCTCGGCGTGGACGTGGAGGGCCGCGCCCAGGGCCGTCCCGGAGTCACCGGCCGCCGGCTGCACCCAGACCTCCTCGAATGCCGTCTCACGCCAGATCCGGCTGTTCGCCACGCAGTTGAGTGCGGTGCCGCCCGCCATGGTCAGCACGCGGTCCCCGGTCCGGTCGTGCAGCCAGGTGGCGAGCTCCACGAGGAGCTCCTCCAGCCGGGCCTGCACCGAGCAGGCGAGGTCCGCGTAGAGGGGCGGCCAGTCGTCCTCGCCACCTGACCGGCGCGGCGCGAAGGACGACCAGTCGGGCAGGGGTGCCTCGAACCCGCCGTCGGGCGTGGCCCGAATGGTCTCGCGGAGCGCGTCGAGGTGGACCGGCCGGCCGTACGAGGCCAGGGCCATGACCTTGTACTCGTCGCTGGACCTGAGGAACCCGAGGTGTTCGGTCAGCGACTCGTAGAGGAGGCCCAGCGAGTGCGGGAGCGCCTGGGCGGCGAGCGGCTCCAGCCGCCCGCCCTCGTAGTGGCCGGCGAGGTGACTCGCCTGCTCACCGCGACCGTCGAGCACGAGCACGCTGCACGGTCGGCCCGCCGCCTCGATGGGCGCGGCGAGTGCCGCCGAGGCGGCGTGGGCCACGTGGTGAGGGACGAAGCGCACCTGCTCACGGTCCAGGCCGGGGAGCGCCGTCGCGAGAAAGCCCGGAGCGGCCTCTGCGTACATGCGGCGGAGTGCGTCCCAGGGGTCCTCCAGGCCCATGTCCTCCGCCGGCTTGGCGAGGGCGGGGTCGAACGAGTAGGCCACCGCGTCGAGGTCCTCGGGGCGCAGCCCCGCCTCGTCGAGGCACCACCGCATCGCCTGCTCCGGCAGCTCCCACGCGGAGAACGGCACCGGCCGCTTCCCGTGCTTGCGCCGCGAGAAGCGCTCCTCCTCGGCTGCCCCGACGACCCGGCCGTCGACGACGAGCGCGGCCGAGGGGTCGTGGAAGATCGCGTTGACTCCGAGTACTCGCATGAGGAACCACTACCCGGGGAAGCGCTTCTCACTCCACCTGAGGGAACCGCTTCTGCTCCTCGGCGGTTTGGCGCCGTTCGGCAGCGGGCACAGACGGGCATGACCCAGACCACCATCCCGCGCGACACCTCGAGCCGAGGCAACGTCGCCGCCGGGGTTGACAGCGCTGTCAGGAACGCCACGGCCGCCGCACCCGGATGGCGCGGAACCCCGCCCGCCGAGCGGGCCGCGTACCTGAGAGAGGCGGCGAGTGCCGTTCGGGCGGCCGCGGACGAGCTGGCGGACCTCCTGTGCTCGACGACGGGCCGGCTGCTGGCCGAGGCCCGCTCCTCGGCCCTGGTGGCGGCCGACCTCCTCGACGAGGCGGCCGTCGCCGGCCTGGTGAGCGGGCGAGCGCTCCCGGGCGCTCCGGGCGCCGTGGACCTCGTGCGCCCCGAGCCACGAGGCGTCGTCGGGGTCATCACCCCGTGGAACGACCCCTACCCCGCCGCCGCCGGCCTCGTCGCGGCCGCGCTCGTCACGGGCAACACCGTCGTCCACAAGCCGTCGGAGCGCAGCGCCCCACCGGGGCGCCGGCTCACCGACCTCGTCTCCGCGTGCCTCCCCGACGGCGTCCTCGAGCTTGCCGAGGGGGATGCCGTCGCGGGCGCCGCGCTCGCCGGGCACCCGTCGGTCGACATGGTCGCCCACATCGGCAGCAGCGCAGCCGGGCAGTCGGTGCGCCTCGCCTGTGCGCGGCGAGGGGCCGCCTGCATCACCGAGAACGGTGGCAAGGACGCCCTCATCGTCGACGCGGATGTCGACCCGGTCTGGGCGGCCGAACAGGTGGCGGTCGGTGCCTTCACGAACGCCGGCCAGCTCTGCACCTCGGTCGAGCGCGTCTATGTGCACGCCTCCGTGGCGGAGACCGTGCTCGACGAGCTCGTGCGGCGGGCCGAGGCCCTCGTCGTCGGCGATCCGGTCGCCCCGGAGTCGACCATGGCGCCCCTCGTGGACGCGCGGGCGCTGCGGACCGTCGACCACCACGTCCAGGACGCCGTGCGGCGAGGTGCCCGCCTGCTCACCGGCGGCCGGGCACTCCCGGCCATGCCGACGGCATACGCCCCCACCGTGCTCGTCGACTGCACCGACGAGATGCTCGTGCTCACCGAGGAGACATTCGGACCCGTCGCCGCCGTGGCCGTGGTGGCGTCCTGGGAGGAGGCGCTCGAGCGCGCCGCCGGCGGCCGGTACGGCCTGGCCGCCACGGTGCTCACCGGCGACAGCCGCCATGCTCTCGAGGCGATCGACCGGCTGGACGTCGGCACCGTCAAGGTCAACGCCGTCTTCGGGGGTGCCCCTGGCGGGTCGGCGGACCCCCGGCGGGACAGCGGCGGTGGCGCCGGGTACGGCCCTGACCTGCTGCGCGAGATGGTCGTGCTCAAGGCGGTGCACTGGGAGCCCGCACCGGAGCGCTGACGGTGGAGGACTCACACGTTCCGCAGCGGATCGAGGCCGAGATGGTCATCCCGGTTCGCTGGGACGACCTCGACCCTGAGAGGGAGGCCGAGTTCGAGGCGCACCTCGGACGGCTTCGGGGGTTCTGTGACGTCACCGTCGTCGACGGGTCGGAGGGGACCTACGCCGAGCACCGCCGGACCCGGTGGGCGGGCCTCGTGCGCGTGATGCGACCGGACCCGCGGTACGGCGGCGCCAACGGCAAGGTCACCGGCGCCATGACCGGGATCGAGGTGGCCCGCCACGAGCGGGTGGTGCTGGCCGACGACGACGTCCGCTACGACCGCCCCCACCTCGCCGCGGTCGTGCGGGCGCTGCACGGCGCCGACCTCGTCCTCCCGCAGAACTACCCGACGCACCTCCCCTGGTGGGCCTGGTGGGAGAGCGGTCGGGTCCTGCTCAACCGGGCGGTCGCGGCGGACTGGCCGGGGACGTGCGCGGTCCGGCGCAGCGTGGTCCTGGCAGCGGGCGGGTGGTCTGCGGACGTGCTCTACGAGAACCTCGAGATGGCTCGCACCATTCGGGCCGTCGGTGGTCGCGTCGTGCACCGGCCGGACCTGCTCGTCGCCCGCCGCCCGCCGCCGGTCAGGCACTTCCTCCGTCAACGGGTGCGCCAGGCGTACGAGGACCAGGCCGAGCCACTCCGTCTGGCCCTGGGCCTCGCGGTGGTGCCGACGACGCTGGCCCTGGCGAGGAGGCCGCGCCTCCTCGCCGCCGGCGCGGCCCTGGTCGTCGCCGCGGCCGAGGCGGGTCGCCGGCGGTCGGGAGGCCCGCGGGTCTTCCCGGCACACACCTCGCTCGCGGCCCCCCTGTGGGTCCTCGAACGGGGTGTGTGCACCTGGCTCGCCATGGGTGCCCGTGTCCGAGGTGGGGTCCGCTACCACGGTCACCGGATGCCGGTCGCGGCCCACTCGGCGCGCTGGCTCGCGCGGCACGTCCCCCGGCCGGATCGCCGCCCACCCGCAGTCGACGGAACGGCCCGCCGGCCCCGGCCGGGAATGGGCGGTATGGCGCTGGGTACGTCAAGACACCACCACACCCACACCACCGCAGGAGGAGATATGGCCACAACAGCACGTGACGTCATGACCGCGGGAGCAGAGTGCGTCGGCGAGAACGACACGGTGACGACCGCCGCCGAGCGGATGGCCTCCCTCGACGTGGGCGCCCTGCCGATCTGCGGCGAGGACGACCGGCTCAAAGGCATGATCACGGACCGCGACATCGTCCTCAAGGTCGTCGCACGGGGCAAGGACCCGCAGCAGTGCACCGTCGGAAGCCTTGCCGAGGGTGGCGAGGTCGTCACCATCGGCGCCGACGACTCGCTCGACGAGGCGCGCCAGACGATGGAGCGGCACCAGGTCCGCCGGCTGCCGGTCATCGACGGGCACCGGCTGGTCGGCATCGTCAGCCAGGCCGACCTCGCCCGCTCGCTGGCCGACGAGGACACCGGCAAGCTCGTGGAGTCGATCTCGCAGGAGTGAGCCCCCCCGCCATCCCGGGGACGACCGGCGCCACGCCGGGGTGAGGACCAGCGGGTCCGCACCCCGGCGTCGCGGTGTTCCGGGTCAGCGCCGCCCGGTGGGATGCACGGCCGACCGGGGGGCTCTCGACGAGCGAGCCACGAGACGCACCCCGCTCGCGGGTCGGGTGGGCACCCGGTCCTGGGAGATGTCGAGGTCCTGGGCGGGGACGAACCAGTCGGCCGAGGCCAGCACCGAGCAGGAGACCGCGAGGATGCCGAGCACGACGTCCTCTCCGGGACAGCGGTGGCCGGTGGCGACCTCGCCACCACCCTGGGGGACGAACGCGTCGGCGACGACCTCCTGGCCGCCGAGGAACCGCTCGGGGTCGAAGCGGCGAGGGTGCGGCCAGAACCGGCGGTCGCGCAGCGTGCCGACGACGTCGAGGAGGACCGTCGCCCCCTCCGGGACGACCTCGTCGTGGAGGGTGAACTCACGCCGGGCGACGGCGGCCAGCACCGGCACGAAGGGCGAGGTGCGCCGGACCTCCTGCGCGAACGCCAGGGCGAGCCGTCCCGGCCCGGAACAGGGACCGCACTCCTGCCGCTCGGCCCGTAGCCGTGCCCGCCAGTCCCTGGCGAGGACGAGCTCCCGGGCCCCGAACCCCACGAGCCGTGCCACGGCGATCGCGGGACGCAGCACGTTCTGCAGCTCCACGGCAGCGGTGCGCACCGGGAGCAGGTGCCCGTCGGCATCCCGCCACCACGCCACGAGCTCGAGCAGTGACCCCCGCCGCGGTGCAGGCTCGCCGCGACGCGCGCAGTGAATCACCCTGACGGCCCAGGCGTCGGAGCGCCGGCGGCTCCGGCGCGCCTCGAGGTTGGCCAGGCCGACGACGGCGAAACCGTCGACGATGGCAGCCATCCGGCGGGCGATGCGGTCGGCCTCCTCCGCCGGGCACTGGATGCCGGCCCAGTGCAGCACGGCGCGGCCGATCACCCGCACGGCTTCCTCTTCGACGACGACCTCCCGGCCCGGGGTCCACGACCTCGAAGCGGCGAGCCAGCGCAGCTCCACCTCGT
>OCZS010000047.1_pt1 | contig 33945 bp, 32 predicted proteins | sample 1539071 | NCBI WGS metagenome assembly OCZS01 (sample SAMEA3113584, study PRJEB22503) | soil metagenome
GCCGCCCTCGACCAGCTCGCTGCCCGTGCCGCTGACCGACAGGGAGCTGAGCGTGTTGCTGTTCCTGCCGACGATGATGACCTTCGGGGAGATCGCCGTCGAGCTCTACGTCTCGATCAACACCGTCAAGTCGCATGTGCGCAGCATCTACTCGAAGTTCGAGGTCACCAGCCGCCGCCGCGCCGTCCAGAGAGCACACGAGCTCGGACTGCTCTCCCAGTGAGGTCCTGGGGCCGGACCTGCATGCGGCACACCGGCCGATGTGGTCACGGCCCGGCCTGAAGGCGTTCCTCCATCTCACCGAGCGGCCACTCCCCGGGCTCCTCATAGCCGTAGCGCCATGGATGCACGGCCTCGACCCACCAGGTGGCTCCTGCCTGCTCGTGGTCCGCGAACCGGTTCCGACGTCCGGTGTCCGCCGGCTCGCTCTCCCCCGGCACGACGACCTCGAAGGGCCCGTCCTCGCCCTCGCGCAGCGAGCGGACGCGCCGGACGACTGACGCGGTGTCGGCCACCTCCCACGAACCGTCCTGACGCATCGGGACCACCCCGTCCCACCGAGCAGCCCGGGCGAAGGGCCGGTTCCCCGGCCAGGTCCCTCCCACCCAGACCGGGATACGCGGCCGTTGAAGTGGTGGCGGGTGGCAGACGGCCGACCAGTCCGGCCCGGCGACCCGGTAGTGGCGGCCCTCGTGCCGGACCGGCTCGCCGGTCCAGAGCCGGTTCAGCAGCTCGAGGTGCTCGTCGAGCATCTCTCCCCGGACGGCCGGCGAGCTCTCCTCCCCGCAGTACTCCCACTCGTACGGCCCGCCCCCGCTCCCCACCCCGAGAACCAGGCGGCCGCCGCTCAGGCGGTCCAACGTCGCGGTCTGTCGGGCCAGAACGACCGGCCGTCGTCGCGGAAGAGGCGTGACGAGGGTGCCGAGGCGGATGGACTCCGTGGAGCAGGCCGCTGCCGCGAGGGTGATGAACGGGTCGACGACGTCGACCGGCCCGGCCGCGAAGGCGAAGAGGTGGTCCCAGAGGAAGAAGCCGTCCCACCCCGCTGCCTCAGCCCTCGAGGCCCACCTCGCCATGAGGGCCGCGTCGACACCGGTGCCGAAGCACGGGACGGACACGCCGAATCGCATCCCGCGACTCTAAGGGGGCACCTCGACGACTCGGGGTGAGATGGCCGAGTCGCGGGGATACACCGGCTCGGCGGTCCGCGGCCGTGCTTGGCTGTGGGGATGGCGGACCTCGTGTGGTCGGACGGGCTGCTCGACGAGGCGCAGACAGCACGCGACGACGTCGCGGCAGCGCTGAAGGGCCTCGGCCTGCCCGGAGACCTCGTTCTCACCGGCGCGAGCAGCGTCGTCGGAGCCCTCACGAAGGGAGACGTCGACCTGCACCTACGCGTAGACGCTGTGGACTTCAGCGCGGCTGTGGCGCTGCTGGAAGAGACCTATCGGGCGGCCAGCCTCGACGCGTGGGCCGACACGCTCGCGGTCTTCGAGATTCCGAGGCCACGCCCGACCGGCCTGGCGGTCACCCCGGTCGGCTCGGCGCACGACCAGCGCTTCCGGGCGACGTGGCGAGCGCTACGCCGGGACCCCGGGCTCCTCGCGGAGTACAACGCGCTGAAGCGGACGGCATACGGCACCGCGGAGTACGAGGAGCTGAAGTCGGCCTTCTTCACCGCGATCGTGGAGCGCTCCGCCGACAGCTGACGCTGCCACGGATCTCGGCGTCAACGGCGAGTGCGGACACCACCGAACGCGTGGACCAACGCCGTCGCAACGGCCAGGGCGATCGTCGCGGGCTCCTTCCCGACCACCGTCGGGTCCCCGATCGGCGAGGTGATCCGGTCGATCTCTTCCTCGGTGTGGCCCTCGACGAGCAGCCCCTGACGGAACCTCTGCCACTTCGCGGCGGACCCGATCACCCCGATGCTGCCGAGCTGTCTGCACCGCAGGGCGGCGTCGCACAGGGCGAAGTCCTCGGCATGGTCGTGCGTGAGGATGAGCACGTGGGATCCCGCGGGGAGACCGCCCAGCTCCATCTCCGGGAGCGGAGCGTGGTGGACGTGCACCGTGGCCAAGGCGTCGGCCAGGCACGCCAGCCGGTCGTCGGCGAGCTGATCGGCCCGCGAGTCGACGAGGTGCAGCTCGACGTCGTGCCGGGCGAGGATGCGAGCGAGCTCGAGCCCCACGTGGCCCATCCCGAAGACCGCCACGGCCGGCACCACGGGCAACGGCTCCAGGACGAGGGTCACCTCTCCGCCGCAGCACTGGCGTCCGTGGTCGGTCCGGACCTTGTCGGAGAGCGCGACGACGAGGGTCTCGGGCTCCGCGGCACCGCAGTCCACGAGCACCCTCGCGCGCGCGATCGCCGTCTCCTCGAGGTTGCCACCGCCGATGCTGCCCCACGTCGCCGTGGTTCCGACGACGAGCTTGGCTCCCGCCTCCCGCGGCGCATGCCCACGGACCGCGACGACGGTGACCAGGACGCCCGGCTGGCGGTCCTCACGAAGGCGGCGAACGGCATCCGACCAGTGCATGTCAGGCGTCCGCTCCGACGTGCTGCTCCGAGCGTGGACGCAGCGGCGGATGCCCCGGTGCCGGTTGTTCGGGCTGGATGCCGGGCGCGCCGACGACGACGTGCCCACCCTCGCCGCGACGCGCGCGATCGACGGCCCAGTAGACCGCCTCCGGCGTGGCCGGGGACGGGAGGTCGACGCTCGCGCGCTCGGGCCCGAAGGCGGCCACGGCGTCCCGAAGGGCCTCCCGCACCGACAGCGCCAGCATGAGCGGCGGCTCGCCGACGGCCTTGGACCCGTAGATCGCGCCGTCCTCGTGTGCCCGCTCCAGCGTGGCGACGTGAAGCTCCTCCGGCATCTCCGACCACGCCGGGAGCTTGTAGGTGGAGGCGGATGCCGAGAGCAGGCGCCCGCGCGAGCTGCCGTTGCTCTCGTCCCAGCGCAGGTCCTCCAAGGTCAGCCAGCCGGCGCCCTGGACGAACCCTCCCTCGATCTGACCGAGGTCGACCAGCGGTGACAGGGAGTCGCCCACGTCGTGGACGATGTCGACGCGGCGGGTCCGGTGGGCGCCGGTGAAGCCGTCCACCTCGACCTCGCAGGCCGCCACGCCGTACGCGAAGTACTTGAACGGGTGTCCGCGCATCGCCGTCGAGTCCCACTCGATGCCCTCGGTGCGGTAGAAGCCGGCCGCCCACAGCTGTACCCGGGACAGGTACGCCTCTCGCACGGTGTCCTCCCACGTGAGGTGGCGGCCGGCGCGGACCTCCTCCAGCCGGGTGAGGATCTGCTCGCAGGCGTCCTTGACCGCGCCGCCGTTGAGGTCGGCGCCCGAGCTCGCGGCCGTCGCGGAGGTGTTGGGCACCTTGTCGGTGCGGGTCGGCGCCAGCCGCACACGCTCCAGTGGCACCCCGAGTGCACTGGCAGCCACCTGGAGCATCTTCGTGTGCAGCCCCTGGCCCATCTCGGTGCCACCGTGGCTCACGAGCACCGACCCGTCGGCGTAGACGTGCACGAGGGCACCGGCCTGGTTGAAGGCGGTGAAGTTGAACGAGATGCCGAACTTCACCGGCGTCATCGCCAGGCCCCGCTTGGTGTGCGTGTGGGTCGCGTTGAACTCCGCCACCTCCGCCCGGCGACGGTCGACCTCGGCGGTCACGCCCACCTGGTCCCAGGCAGCCCGAAGCCGCCCCGGGTGGCGCACCGGTTGGCCGTAGGGCGTCGACTGTCCCTCGGTGTAGAAGTTCCGGCGCCGTAGCTCGGCCGGGTCGAAGCCCAGCAGTGGAGCACACCGACCGAGGACGTCCTCGATGACGAGCATCCCCTGGGGACCTCCGAAGCCGCGGAACGCCGTCTGGGAGGTCTTGTGGGTGTGGGCGATGCGGCCATGGACCCGCACGTGCGGGATCCAGTACGCGTTGTCGACGTGGCAGAGGGCGCGAGCCAGCACCGGCTCCGAGAGGTCGAGGCTCCAGCCGCCGTCGGAGGTCAGGGTGGCGTCGAGAGCCTGGAGGCGCCCGTCCGCGTCGAACCCCACCCGCCACTGCGCGTGGAAGCCATGCCGCTTGCCCGTCATCGTCATGTCCTGGGCGCGGGTCAGGCGTACGCGGACCGGCCGACCTGTGAGTGTGGCGCCGAGAGCGGCCACCGCGGCATACCCGTGGGGCTGCATCTCCTTGCCGCCGAAGCCACCACCCATCCGCAGGCACTGCACGGTCACCGCGTGTCTCGGCACGCCCAGCACCTGGGCGACGATCACCTGGGTCTCCGTCGGGTGCTGCGTGCTCGACTGGACGAAGACCTGCCCGGCCTCGTCGACGTGCACGAGGGAGCATTGCGTCTCGAGGTAGAAGTGCTCCTGTCCAGCCATCTCGGTCTCACCGCTGAACACGTGAGCGGACCGCTCGAGACCGGCTCCCACGTCGCCGCGCTCGACCGTCGGCTGGCCGCCCTGGAGCGACCCGGCGGCGATGGCTTCGCGCAGGCCGACGACGGCGGGCAGTGGCTCGTAGTCGACCTCCACGGCTGCTGCGCCGAGGCGGGCGGACTCCAGGCTCTCGCCGAGGACCCAGCAGACGGCGTGGCCGGCGTACATCACCTCGGTCGGGAAGAGCGCCTCGTCGCCCTTGACGCCGGCATCGTTGACCCCGGGCACGTCGGCCGCCGTGAGCACACGCACCACCCCAGGGACGTCGTATGCCGGAGCGATCCGCAGGTCGGTGACCCTGGCGTGGGCGTGTGGCGACTGGACCGGGTGCGCGTGGAGGACGTGGGGGGTCCGCCCGATCAGGTCGTCGGTGTACAGGGCCGCGCCGGTGACATGCAGAGCGGCGCTCTCGTGAGGGAGGGCCCGTCCGGCCGGTCCGTCTTCCGGGCGTTCGGACAGGCGGCTCATGTCGCGCCGCCAGACCGGCCGGCCGTCGGCGGCCGGACCTCGAGGCCGCCCCGCTCGACCGCGAGGCGCAGGAGGGCGTTGCGCAGCATCGCGGCGCGGTAGGCGGCGCTGGCCCGGACGTCGTCGATGGGCGTGCCCTCGGCGGCCAGTACCTCGGCCGCCGTGAGGACCGTCTCGGCGGTCCACGGTCGGCCCTCGAGAGTCCCCTCCGTGGCGAGCGCACGCAGCGGCGTTGCCGCCACCCCGCCCAGACCGATGCGCGCGCGACGGACGACGCCGTCTCCGACGTCGAGGGCGAGGGCGACCGCCACGCTGGAGATGTCGTCGGCACGCCGCTTCGCCACCTTGTGGAAGCAGACCACCGAGCTCAGCGGCAGTGGGATGCGCGCGGCCCGGATCAGCTCGTCGCGCTCGCGGAGGGTTCGGCGGTAGCCGGTGAAGAAGTCGGCGAGCGGCACCTCGCGCTCGCCCCGCCCAGAGACGAGGAGGAGGGTCGCCTCCAGGGCCAGCAGCGCCGGGGGCGTGTCACCGATCGGTGATGCCGTGCCGAGGTTGCCACCGAGCGTCGCGCCGTTGCGGATCAGCCTCGACGCGAACTGCGGCCACACCTCGTCGAGCAGGGGCACCCGTCCCGCGAGCAGCCGCTCGAGCTCGCTGAGGGTCAGCGCGGCACCCAGGGTGACGGCCTCGTCGGTGAGCTCGAACTCCCGCAGCTCATCCAGCCGGTCGACGACGACCAGGGACGACGCGCGCCGGCCACGGAGGTTGACCTCGACACCCCAGTCCGTGCTGCCCGCCACCACGGTCGCTCCGGGGTCGTCGGCGAGGATCGTCAGGGCCTCGTCGAGGTCCGTCGGACGGGTGAACAGGCCGTCCGGGGCCGACACCAGGGTCGCCGCAGGCGCGGGCGCCGGTGCGGCGAGCCGCGACGACAGGGGGTCGGCCGGGTCCGGCGCGCCGAGGGCGAGCGCGGCATCCCGGATCGGCCGGTAGCCGGTGCAGCGGCAGAGGTTGCCGCTCAGGGCCTCGACGTCGAACGGGGTCGAGGAGTGCACGCCGTCCGTCGAGCCGGCCGTCGCGCGCCGGGGACGGTAGTACTCCGCGGCCATGCTGCAGACGAACCCCGGCGTGCAGTAGCCGCACTGCGACCCGCCGCGCTCGGCCATCTCGCGCTGCACGGGGTGCAACCGCTCGGGCCCGCCGATGCCCTCGGCGGTGACCACCTCCTGCCCGTCGTATGCGGCCGCCGGGACGAGGCAGGCGTTGAGCGCGACCCAGCCCGACCGCGCTCCGTCGGGCCGCGCAACGAGCACCGCGCAGGCGCCGCACTCCCCCTCCGCGCATCCCTCCTTGGCTCCGGTGAGCCCCTGCCCACGCAGGAAGTCGAGCAGCGAGGTGTGGACCGGAAAGCCGGCCAGTGGCCGCAGCGCCCCGTTGACGGTCACCGCGGTGGAGCGGGTCATCGGCCCACTGTAAACCTGTCCCGACCGGGGGACGGATGGCTCAGTCGGGAAGGCATGGGCGCGCGGCCGAGGCGCGGTCGGTCAGGTCCCGAGCAGCTTCGCCTTCTGGGCGGCGAACTCCTCCTCGGTGAGGATCCCGTCGTCCCGCAGCTGGGCCAGCTCCCGAAGCTGGCTCACGACGTCGGGTGAGGGACCCGCCGCCGGAGCCGGCGGCGGCGCGGCGTAGACCGGTGGAGGAGCCTGGGCGGCCATGTCCTGCTGGTAGGCGACGGTGCGGTCGGCGGCCGCCTGGGCGTCGCGGTCGGCGAACTTCGCGGCCTGACGCCGCTGGACGCGACCGCTGACCGCGGTGGCCGTCCCCGCGACGACCGCGGTACGGGCGACTCCGCGTAGTAGTCCTGGCATGTCTCTCTCCTGCTCAGTTGGTCTGGTCGAGTGCGTCGAGGGCCGCGATGACGTCGGCGGCGGGGATTCGCGCGCTGGCGACCATCTCGCCTCCGCTGTTGCGCACGGCGGCGACGAAGGGGGCCGCCCAGGTGTTCTCGTAGACGATGAGTGCCGCCACGGTTCCCGGAGTCATGGCTTCGGCCGCCTTGCGCGCGTCGTCGTCGCCGAGCATCCCCGATCGCGCGCCCGCGAAGTACGAGAAGCCGCCCTGGTCCGAGAGCGGGTCGGTCAGCTCCAGCACGTCGAACGAGCCGTCCTCGTCCTTTCTCACGACGAGGAGGTCGAAGAGGCGGATGACACCCCGCTCGACGAGGTCGAGCAGTGCCGGTCCGGCCTCGCCGGTCAGCCGGTCAGCCGGGAACTCGAGCAGGACGAAGTCGATCGGTCCGTGGAAGGCGTTCGTCGAGCTGTCGGCGGATTCGCTGGTCATGGTCACGGGAGGTTCTCCTGGTTGTGGGCGGGGAGGCGACGGTCGGTCACTCGTCGACGAGGTCGCGACCGTGGAGGGTCACCGCCCAGATGACGGCGACGTCGAGGGCGATGATGAGGATGCTCCACACGGGGTGATGGGGCAGCCAGGCGAAGCTCGACACCATGCTGACCGCGGCCACGACCACGGCAACGGTCCTGGCCCAGAGCGCTCCGCGGAACAGCGAGAGACCGGCGAGGGCGATGAGCACGCCGAGGAGGAGGTGGATCCAGCCCCAGGCCGTGATGTCGAACTGGAAGATGTACTCCTGGCCCAGGGCGTAGAACTCGTCGTTGAACAGCGCGACCAGACCCTGGATGGCATGGAAGACGCCGACCATGATCATGAGCACACCGGCGAAGACCGTCACGCCGACTGCTCCACTGCTGTAGGCCCGGTTCGAACCGTCGAGGTTCGTGGTCAGCGAGGTCTCCTCGTAGGACATGGCGCTCCGTTTCCGTGGTCGTGCATCGCGCGCGCATCCCGATGGCTCGATGCCTGGACCTCAGTTCTATTGGGGGGACGCCGCGACCGCCTCACCCGTGCGGGGTGACCCGTCGAGGTCGGAGGTCGCCGTGGGCCGGCCGGGCGTCACCCGCTGGGGGTGGTGTCCCCTCCGGAGCCGACCGGTGTACTGAGGTGAGAGCGTCATCCCTTGGGGTCGGAACGGTAGACACGATGGCAGGACTTCTCGACAGGCCGGCCCTCGTGGAGCGCGCGCAGGCGAGCTTCCCGGGCCGATGTGTCACGTCGTTCGTCTGGCTCCGCGGCCTCGACCGGTCGATGGTCATCGCCTCGCAGGCGTTCACCGCGCTCATCCCGCTGCTCATGGTGGTGTCGGCGTTCCTCCCACGGGGCAGCGACACGGCGGTGTCGGACGCCGTCATCCGCCGGTTCGGGCTGACCGGCGACGCAGCCGCGGCGGTCACGGAGGTGTTCGCCCACTCCGGGTCGAGCAGCGTCGGGATCGCCAGCATGCTGCTCCTCCTCTTCTCCGGGGTCTCACTCACCCGGCGGATGCAGAAGATGTACCTCTCGGCCTGGCAGGTGCCACCTCGTCGAGGGGTGCGGGGGTCACTCAACGCGGTGATGGGCCTGCTGGCGCTGCTCCTCGAGTTCGTGGTGCTCTATCTCTTCCTCACCCTGATCCGCAACCTGCCGTTCGACCGGGCACTGCAGCTGCCCCTCAGCTGGGCTGCCAGCCTCGTGCTCTGGACCACGATCCCGTGGCTTCTCCTGGACCGACAGGTGGGATGGCGCAGGCTCGCAGTCGGAGGTGCCCTGACCGCCACCTGCGCCACGATCTACGGCGTGGCGACGACGATCTACATGCCCCCCTTGATGGGGTCGTACAGTGCGCGTTACGGGCTCTTCGGTGTGACGATCGCCCTGGTGGGCTGGCTCCTGTGTATCGCGGTCCTCGTCGTCGCGTCCACGGTCGTGGCGGCTGAGCTCGACCGTGCTCCCGAGGGCTGGGCCCAGCGCTTCCGGGGCCTCGTGGGAATCGTCGAGCGCCAGCCTTCCCCGTCCCGGCGCGAAGAGCGGCTGTCCGACGCCGTGGACGTCTGACGTCTGACGTCAGTCGCCGTGCGCCGCTCAGGCGCCCTCCGCGTGGAGCACCGCCCGGCAGCCCTCCGCGACGACCGCGACATCCGTCGTCACCGCGAGGCAGTGGATGCCGTGGGCGCGCAGCCGACGAGCGTTGTCCGGCGTGCCCGCGAAGGCACCGACGAGGATGCCGTGGCGGCGCGCCGCCTCCACGACCCGCCCCAGCGGGTTGCCGGGGCCGCGGTCGGCGAGGAGCGACTCGACGGTCGTCCCGAGCGCGAGCGCGAGGTCGAACGGGCCCACGAACAGCCCGTCGACGCCCGGTGTGACCGCCATCGCGTCGACCTCCTCGAGGGCTCCGGACGTCTCCACCATGACGAGGCAGCGGACCCCGACGTTCGCCGTCTGCGGGTCCGGGGCCCGAGCACCCGCCCACAGGGTTGAGAACGGTCCCCAGCTCCGCTCGCCGAGCGGTGGGTACCGGGCGGCACGGGCGGCGGCCACGGCATCCGCCACACCGGCCACGGACGGGACGACGACCGCCGTGGCGCCGGCGTCGAGGGCTGCGCCGATCCACGCTGGATCCACTGCGGGTACGCGCACGACGAACGGTGTGCCGGGTCTGTCGAACGCGCGCCCGATGGCGTGGAGCGTGACGCGGTCGACGGGCCCGTGCTGGGCGTCCACGGCGAGCCAGTCGAACCCACTGGCGCCCAGCCGGCGGAGCAGGTCCACGTCACCGGTGGACGTCCAGATCCCGCGCGACGTCGCCGTCACACCGGCAGCCGCGTGGGCAGGCGCAACGGCTCCATGGTCGCTCATCGGTGTCCCCTCGCCGTGCGGAACGATGCCTCCCGGACCCTAGCCGAGCCGGTGCTCGACGGTGTCGCGACCAGCGCCCGTGATCCGCGTCTCGACGGCACGCCCGCCGCCCGAGCCGGAGCCACGATGGAGGTGGACCATCGTCAGGCCCGGGCACCAGCCGGGCATCAGCCGGGCGCCGGGCCGCGAAGAGCGGAGGCAGAACCATGGTCACCACCGACCACCCCGTGCACAGTGCACCACGCCACGCCCGACCGTTACCCGGGCGGCTGTCCCGCCGCGTCGGCTACACCCTCGCCATCGTCCTCAACGTCGTCCTCCTCGTGCTCGTCGACGACGTCCCCGGCTGGCAGGCGTTGCCCTTCCTGACCGACGACTTCGCCGCCGTGCTGTGGCTCGTCAATGCGTCGATCGTCGCTGGCATCCTCGCGAACTCCGTCTATGTGGTCCACGACCCGCCCTGGGTGCGCGCCTTGGGTGACGTCGTCACGACCAGCGTCGGACTCGCCGCCCTCATCCGGATGTGGCAGGTGTTCCCCATCGAGTTAGCCGAGACCTGGGTCGACATGGATCTCGTCGCCCGTTGGGTGCTTGCCGTCGGCATCGCCGGCAGCGTCGTCGGCATCGTGGCCTGTGCCGCTCGACTGGTGCGGGCGCTCACCCCGCCCGACTGAGCGGCACCGCGACGCGCCGGCAGCCCCGGTCAAGCGTCGGGGGCGAGCGACCGCACCGTGGCGATGGTGTCGGCCTCGTCGGCCGACTTGTCGTCGCGGTAGCGGAGCACCCGGGCGAACCGCAGCGCGACCCCGCCCGGATAGCGACGGGAGATCTGCAGCCCGTCGAAGGCGACCTCGACGACCTGCTCCGGCCGCAGCGGCACGACCCACCCGTCCGTGCCGTCGACGGCGAGCTCCGCGAAGCGCTCGGTCTGCCAGCGAAGCATCTCGTCGGTCATGCCCTTGAAGGTCTTCCCGATCATGACGAACTCGCCGGACTCCGGGTCGCGCGCACCGAGGTGGATGTTGGAGAGGAGACCACGGCGCCGGCCCGATCCCCACTCCACGGCGAGGACGACCAGGTCCAGCGTGTGCGTGGGCTTGACCTTGACCCAACCGCTCCCCCGCCGCCCGGCTGCGTAGAGACTCGTCGCGGCCTTGACGACGACGCCTTCATGCCCCGAGGCGATGAGCTCCTCGAAGAACGTCACGACGTCCGTGACCTCCGTGGTGACGCGCCGGGGGACGAGGAGGTGCGGGGCCAGCTCCTCGAGGGCCTCGTGCCGCACCCGGGCCGACTCGTCGATGAGGTCGACGCCGTCCCGGTGGAGGATGTCGAAGACGTACGTCGTCAGGGGCACGGTCGCCCGGAGGTTGGCCACGTCGGCGGAGCTCGCCGTGCGCGAGCCGGTCACCTGGAAGGGCGCCGGTCGCCCGTCGTCCCTCAGAACGATGGCCTCGCCGTCGAGCACGAGGTCACCCCCCGGTAGGGCAGCGACCGCCTCGAGCACCTCGGGCACCCGGTCGGTGATCTCGTCGAGGCTGCGGGTGTAGACGCGAATGCCGCCGGCCCTGCGGTGCACCTGGACCCGGATGCCGTCGAGCTTGCCGTCGACGATCAGCTCACCGCCGCCGACCGCGTCCGCCGCCTCCTCGGGCGTCTTCGCCGACGCCGCGAGCATCGGCCGCAGGGGTCGCCCCACGACGAGCCCCACCTCCGCCAGCGCCGCCTCCCCGCCCCGGGCGGCGAGACCCGCCACCTCCGCCGCCGTGCCGGCGAGCATGGCGGCACGACGCACGACCGGCTCGGGGACGGCATACGCCTTCGCGACCGCCGCGAGGACGACGCCGTCGAGCGCACCCTGACGCAGGTTGCCCGTGATGAGGTCGCGCAGGAAGCTCTGCTCCTCCGCCGTCGCACGCCCCAGGAGTGCCGCCAGCTCGGCCCGCCGGGACGCGGTCGAACCGGCGCCCGCCGTCGTCGCGAGGCGGTCGAACGCGGCATCCACGTCGGCCACGGTGAGTGAGGGTGCGGTCGCGGGTTCGGGGAGGGATCCCAGCGAGCGGAACCCGACGCCGAGCCGCCGTTGCGGAAGGACACCGGAGAGGTGGGCGACCACGACGCCGACCTCCTCGGCGTCGCAGCGGGCGAACAGCGCCGCCAGCGCGTCGGTCTTGGCGGTGCGAGAGCGAGTGGCGGACACCGTGCGCGATGCCGACACGACGTCGGCGAGCGTCACGTCCATCCGCTCATCCTGCCCGCCACCACCGACATCTGGTCCTGCCTCAGCCGGCCCGGTCCACCCGCAGGTCGATCGGGGTGCAGACCCCGTTGTTCGACTTCTCCGCCGAGCACGCGGTCACGCCCACGACCACCGGCACCCGTGCCTCGACCGAGAAGCGGTCACCCGGTCGCGTCGGTGGCGGGTCGATCTGCAGCTCACCGCGGTCGTCGGTCCACACGTCCATGAAGACGTTGAGGGTCGAGCCGATCCGGTCGGGGTCGACGCCGTGCGGTCCGAGCGCGGCGACGAGGTTGGCGAAGCAGCTGGGGTGCTGGGCGCCCAGCAGCTCGGGGTACAGGATGTCGAACGTGTCCTGGCTGCACGGCGTCAGCGTGAGGTCATGCACGCCGACGGTGTCCTCGACGACCTGGGCGAGCACTCGGCTGCGGCTGCTGTAGAGGAGCGAGCCGGTCGAGACGTAGATCGAGTTCCCGTAGTCGGTCGTCCGGCCCGACGAGAACACCTCGGCCGGGTCGTCCGCGGCCACGAGGTAGACGTCGCTCACCTGCTCGCCGCACGGGTCGAGAACGGTGAGGCGGTCACCAGGGTCAAGCCGGACAGCGGTGCCGGTCTGCGGCGCGACGCGGGTCCAGCCGGCCCCGGGGTGATCGTCGGAGCCGTCGTATGCCGGCGGCTCGCCCTGTCGTGGGAAGCGGCGCCGGGCGGGGTTCACCGGGCGCCCTCGCCGGTGACGCTCTCCGGGTCGGGTTCGAAGGGCGGCGTCCAGCCGGTCGGCACCGCACGCCCCGCATACTGTCGGGCCTCCGAGGTCTCCCCGTGGTCGCTGACCATCGGGTTGACGGAGCCCTGGAGCTCGGTGTCGCGGCGGCGGATCGTGTCTCGCATCCGCTCGTAGCGGCCGTCCGCCCGCATCCGCTCGAACTGGTCGTGGAGGTTGAAGACCAGGGTGGGCAGCGGAGCGCGCCGTGCCACGCGTGAGGCGTTGGGGTGCAGACCGACGACGAAGAACGCCGTCCCGGCAACGCTGAACGCGAAGTGCGGGTTCTCCGGGTCTGCGGCCACGCCCTCGGCCCACGGCTCCGCGTCGCGCTCGTGCAGGTGCTGGAGCGCCTTCCACAGGAGCCGCTCGAAGTCGCTCTCGTGAGCCGGGACCGGACCTCGGAAGCAGGCGACGAAGGACACGAGGTCGCCCTCCTGGTCGACCTCGTGCGCATAGCTGCCCAGGGCCGCAACCAGCTGGTCGAGCGAGCCACCGGACGAGGTGTCGTCGAGCGCGTCGAGGACGACCATCGTGGCCGCGGCGCGTCGAAAGACCGACCGCGCGCCGAGGCACGGGTACTCGGGGTGCGACACCATCTCCTCGATCGCGTCCACGATGTCCCCACGGGGGGCGTCACCGAGATCCTCGGCCGCCCTCTCCTCGAGGACCTCCACGAGGGGGTCCGTCACGTTTCTGCGGCGGATGGCAGGGGCACGGCGGGTCCTCTCCTCGGGCGTCACAGGGTGCCACATACCCCTGCCGGAACGGGGGTATGCCGTCCTCCGACGTGACGCCCGTCTCGACACCCTGCGCCCGACGACAGGGCCGAGAAATCAGTCGCTGGAGCTCGTGAGGTGGTGGGGAGCCCCGACCTCCTTGCTCTCCGGCGACCCCCGCTCACGCAGGTAGATGGCGAAGACCACCATCGTCCCGATGGCCAGCAGCTCCGACTGCCAGTTCTGCAGCGTCCGGCTCCAGAAGTCCGGCGCCCGGAGGTACTCACCGAGGGACATCGGGTCGAGCCGGTCGCGCAGCCGCTCCTCGTTGTTCGCGACGCGCCCGGCGATCGCCTGGGCGGTCCACGACAGGACGAAGAGGACCGCCATGGCCGTGACGAGGGAGTGGGAGTAGAGCCGGGTCCGCCAGCCACCCACTGTGGCCCACGACGGTGAGCCCGCCCTGGCGTGGCTCTTCACCAGCTGCTGCTGGTCGGACTCGCGTCCCTCGTTCCCGGGCGGCTTGGACTCGGATGACCCGCGCTGCACGAGCCAGACCGTGAAGAAGATGTAGAGGACGAACTGGAGGAACTCCGACTGCCAGTTCTCCGCGACGTCCACGGCGAACGTCGAAGACGTCACGTAGCGCCACAGCGAGATCTCCTGCAGCCCTGCGGTCCTCGCCTCCTCGTTGTAGAGGGCCGCACCCCACCAGGACTGCGCAGCGAGGGTGAGGAGGAGGAGCCCGCCGAAGACGAGGGAGAGGGAGTTGTCGCGCCAGAACGAGCGCTGGTCCCCGGCGCTCGTCATCGCGCGGCCAGCCCGACCCAGATGCAGAACGCCAGACCGACCACGATGAACACGGCATACGCGGTGAAGACGACCCTCATCCCGTCACCCTCCCTCGACATCGCAGTCGTACGGCTCGGACCGGTCCGAGGTTCGCCGGCACCCCGCGGCGGTGACGAGCCAGCCCGTGTCGAAGAGGGCGAGGAACACCGTGTCCCCCTCGTACCGCACCTGCGCCCCGTGGCCGGCGACATCGACAGACTCGGCCGCGCCTGCGCCACCCAGCCCCAGCTGACGCAGAGCGGCGTCGCAGCTGGACCCGGTGTTCTCCTCGAGGGTGCTCCTCGTCTCGGGGGCGAGTCGCTCACAGGCGGATGCCGGGTCGATGCCGACCGCGTCGAGGAACGAGTCGGCGGCGCTGCGCGCGTCGGACTCGGCCGCACCGGCCCCGCAGCCGCCGACGGCCATCGCTGTGACCACCGCACACAGGGCGGCGCGGGCAGGTCCGGCGGGTCGTGGGTGGGGACCCGAACGGTGCGGCATGCCTCGCAGCCTAGGACCGTCCGTCGGCGCCGCGAGCGATCACCGGCCCGTGTCGTCGGGAGGGCGCTTGCCGAGAAGGTCCCGAGCCGACACACTCCGCAACGCGCCCTCACGCCGGGCGGTCGGGCCGCGGCGCGTCAGGTCTGCACGACGGTGCCAGCAGCACGGAGGGCCGCGACCTCGTCGGCCGAGAAGCCATGGGCAAGGAGGTATGCCGTCGTGTCGGCTCCCGGGGCCGGTTCGGGTCCGGGGTCACGAACCGGTGTCCCGGACAGTCTCGGACCGGTGCGCGGGACGAGCGTGCCGCCGGGACCCGGAGCGAAGGTGCCCCGCGCGACGAGATGCGGATGGTGCGGCGCCTCGGTGAGTGAGAGCACCGGGGCCACGCAGGCGTCGGTGCCCTCGAACGCCGCTGCCCACTCGTCACGGGTCCGTGACCGGAACGCCGCGCTGAACGCGGCCCGGTGCGCCGGCCACGCCGCCACGTCGTACTGCTCGCCCTCCACCGCGACGCCCAGCCCGTGCACCAGCTCCGCCCAGAAGGCGGGCTCGAGCGCCCCCACCGCGACGAACCGGCCGTCAGCACACTCGTAGACGTCGTAGAAGGGCGCCCCGCCGTCGAGGAGGTTGGCGGCCCGCTCGTCCTGCCAGGCTCCGGCTCCCACCAGGGCGTGCACCATCGTCAGCAGGTGTGCCGCACCGTCCACCATCGCGGCATCCACGACCTGCCCTCGTCCGGTCGTGCCTCGCGCGACGAGCGCGGCCAGCACCCCGGCGACGACGTACATCGAGCCGCCGGCGAAGTCACCGATCAGCGGCACGGGCACGACCGGGCGCTCCGCAGGGCCGAAGGTGTGCAGCGTCCCGGACACGGCGGCATACGTGATGTCGTGCCCGGCGCGTCCCGCCCACGGGCCGGTCTGGCCCCAGCCGGTCATCCGGGCGAGGACGAGCCGCGGGTTCCGTGCGAGGCACTCCTCGGGCCCGAGCCCCAGCCGCTCCACCACGCCGGGACGGTAGCCCTCGAGGAGGACGTCCGCCTCGTCCACGAGCCGCTGGACGACGGCCCGACCCGCCTCGTCCTTGAGGTCGACGACGATGCTCGGCCGCGAGCGGCGGAGCCCTCCGGCCACCGCCAGCGGGTTGGACTCGTCGGGTCGGTCGACGCGGACGACGTCCGCGCCCAGCTCGGCGAGGTACATGCCCGCGAAGGGCGTCGGTCCGATGCCGCCCAGCTCGACGACACGCACCCCGTCGAGGGGTCCGGGGGGTGCTCCGGTCATGTCGGGAAGCCCCGGACGGTGAGCAGCGGCGGCCGGTCACCACGGATCGACGCCACCATGTCGACCACCCGCCGGGTCGCTCGCACGTCGTGGGCTCGGAACACCGTCGCCCCGAGCCACGCGGCCACGGCGGTGGCGGCGAGCGTTCCCTCAAGGCGCTCGTCGGGGGGCAGGTCGAGGGTCTCGCCGACGAAGTCCTTGCGCGAAAGAGCCTGCAGTACAGGAAGACCCAGCGCCACGACGGCCTCGGTGTGCCGCAGCAGGGTGAGTGAGTGGGCGGTCGTCTTGCCGAAGTCGAGGGTCGGGTCCACGAGCACCCGCTCGGGGGGGATGCCGGCCGCGACCGCCCGCTCGGCCCCCTCGCGCAGCGTGCGCAGCACGTCGTCGAGCACTCCCAGCGGTTCGGGTGGGTAGGTCACGGCATCCGGGTCCGTGCGAGGCGGAAGGCCGCCGGTGTGCGACACGACGTAGCCCGCCCCGACCTCGGCGGCCAGGTGCACCAGGTCGGGGTCGTGGCCCTGCCAGGTGTCGTTGACGAGGTCCACCCCGGCCTCGGCCGCCGCCGCACGCGCCACCTCGGCCCGCCAGGTGTCGAGGCTGAGGGCGACGTCGGGGTGGGCCTCCCGCGCGAGAACGAGGAACGGCACGACTCGCTCGACCTCCTCCGTGGGCGACACGGCAGCACCGTCCTGGCCCGCCCGGACTCCGCCGACGTCGACGATGTCGGCGCCGGCTGCGACGGCCTCGTCGAGAGCCCCCCGGGCCGAGTCGAGGTCGGCGTGCCGGTTGCCCGCCCAGAACGAGTCCGGCGTCCGGTTGATCACCGCCATGACCGCCGGGCGCGACGCATCGTAGAGTCGGCCGCGAAGGCGCAGGGCGGCCGGCGGCCTCGGCACCGGGGTCTCGCTCGCGCCGGTCACCGGGCGACGGGGGTGAGCTCGCGCAGGCCGGGGAGGACCTGCTCGCAGAACGTCGTGAGGAACCGCTCCTGCTCGTGCCCGGGGCCGTGCACGACGAGGTGGTCGAAGCCGAGGTCGGTGTAGACCCGCAGGGCCTCGACCACGTCCTCGGGCCGGCTCGCCACGACCCAGCGCTCGGCAACGTCCTCGATCGGTAGTTGGTTGCAGGCATCCTCCAGCTCACTGGGACTGTGGATCGAGTGCTTCATGTCGGCGGGAAGTGACAGCGGCGCCCAGAAGCGGCAGTTCTCCAGCGCGCGGTCGGGGTCGGGGTCCCACGAGAGCTTGACCTCGATCATCCGGTCGATCTCGTCGAGGTCACGGCCGGCCCGCTCGAGCCCCTCGTCGACCGCGGGGACCAGCTGGTCGGCATACAGCTGCCGACCCTTGCCCGAGGTGCAGATGAAGCCGTCGGCCATCCTCCCGGCATAGCGGGCCACCATCGGCCCGCCCGCGGCGACGTATATGGGGACCGGCACGTCGGGGCGGTCGTAGATCTTGGCCTCGACCGTCCTGAAGTACTCGCCGTCGAAGGTCACGCTGGGCTCGGTCCACAGCGCGCGGATGATCCGGACGGCCTCACGCATCCGGCCGAACCGCTCCTTGAACTCCGGCCACTCCCCGTCGCGCACCGAGCCGACGGCCACCTCGTTGAGCGCCTCGCCGGTGCCGATCCCGAGCATGATCCGCCCGGGGGCGAGGCAGGCCAGGGTGGCGAAGGTCTGCGCGATGACCGCCGGGTTGTAGCGGAAGGTCGGGGTGAGGACGGAGGGGCCGAGCATGACGCGCTCGGTGCGGGCGGCGACCCAGGCGAGCCAGGCGAGGGAGTTCGGGGCGTGGCCGCCCTCGAGCCGCCACGGCTGGAAGTGGTCGGAGACGGTGACGGAGTCGAGTCCCAGCTCCTCGGCACGGACGGCGTATGCCGCGAGCTCGCCCGGAGCGAACTGCTCCGCCGACGCCTTGTAGCCGACTCTCAGCACGACTCGCTCCTCGGTGACGGGATGCTCCGGGGGCCCAGTCTCACACCTACCGCGCGAGGACCCGCGCTGCGTCGAACCTTGCCCCGCCGTTGCCCCCGAGCGGCGAGCCCTCCGGCAGGAGCGCCCCGGCTGGTCGTCGGTGCGACGGGGCTAGCGTGGTGGCACCCCCCACGCCCGCAGGAGCACCCGCATGGCCACCGACCTCATCGACCTCGCCGGCCACGAGCAGGTCGCCTTCTGCTCCGACCCGGACACGGGACTGCGGGCAGTCATCGCCCTGCACGACACCTCGCTCGGCCCGGGCCTGGGCGGCACGCGCTTCCACCCCTACGCCTCGATGGACCACGCCCTGGCTGACGTCCTGCGCCTCTCCCGTGCCATGACGAGCAAGAACGCCCTTGCCGGCCTCGACCACGGTGGGGGCAAGGCCGTCGTCCTCGGTGACCCGCACCGGGACAAGACCCCGGAGCTGCTCCGGGCGTACGGCCGGTTCGTCGAGTCGCTCGGCGGCCGGTACGTCACCGCCTGCGACGTCGGCACGTACGTCGCCGACATGGACGTCGTCGGCGAGGAGACCACGTGGGCCACCGGCCGCTCACCCGAGCGCGGTGGGGCCGGTGACTCGTCGGTGCTCACGGCGTACGGCGTCTTCCAGGGCATGCGCGCCGCGGCCCAGCACCTCTGGGGCGAGGCGACCCTGTCCGGGCGCCGGGTCGGCATCGCCGGTGTCGGCAAGGTCGGCCACCGCCTCGTCGAGCACCTCCTCGAGGACGGCGCTGACGTCGTCGTCGCCGACGTGGACACGGAGGCGGTGCGGGCGGTGCTCGGCCGGCACCCGGGTGTGCGAGGGGTCGCGGACGTGGAGGACCTCGTCCATGCGGACCTCGACGTGTTCAGCCCGAACGCCCTCGGCGGAGCTCTGGACGAGCACACGGTCGAGGTGCTGCGGGCCCGGGTGGTGTGCGGTGGGGCCAACAACCAGCTGGTCACGGACGGACCGGGTGGGACGGCTCGCAGGCTGCGCGAGCGCGGGATCCTCTACGCGCCGGACTTCCTCGTCAACGCCGGTGGTGTCATCCAGGTCGCCGACGAGCTGCACGGGTTCGACATGGAGCGGGCGCGGCGCCGCACCGAGACGATCTTCGAGCACACGCTCGAGGTGCTCCGCGCCGCCGACGAGGACGACGTGAGCCCGGCCGTCGCGGCCGACCGGGTCGCCGAGCGACGCATCGCCGCAGGTGGGCGCCGTCCGTGGCTGCCGGGGGACCCGGTCGGGGCCAGAGCGACCTGAGGGGTGCGCGGAATCGGCGCTCGGGAACACGCGACAACGGCTCACCGTTGACCGGACGGCGTCGCCGGAACGGCTCCACTGATGTACCGTTGGCGTCACGACACACACACGATTCCCGGGACCGCTCCGCGACGTGGGATGACCCTGAAGACGGGGCCGTCCCACTCGTGATGCCGCCCCGGCAGACGCACGAGGGGGTCACGCCATGGGGCGCGGCCGAGCCAAGGCCAAGCAGACGAAGGTCGCTCGAGAGCTGAAGTACTTCAGCCCGGACACCGACCTCTCCGCGCTTGAGCGAGAACTGCACGGATCCACCCAGAACGGGAACCGCTCGATGAGCGACGACCGCGACGGGGAGGACGAGGACGACCACGGGCAGTGGTCCCCGGGCCGGCGTTGACGCCGCCCTGACCGTGCCTGTCGTGTGACCCGCGCCGACGGTGCGGGCGTCGGTCGTGCCCGCTCCCGCGAGGCCGCTCCGAGCCCTCGTGATGCGCCGCCCGGGCCTATGCTCGGCTCCATGAGCGAGACGGCGGTGGCCACGAAGCGGCTCGGGGTCGAGACCACGGGCATCGAGATCATCGACGAGTCCGAGCGCACCGCGAGACCTCGGGACCTCTTCTGGCCGTGGTTCGCTGCCAACGTGTCGGTCTTCGGCATCTCGTATGCCGCGTTCGTCCTCGGCTTCGGCATCTCGTTCTGGCAGGCGCTGGTCGTCACCGTCCTGGGGATCGTCATCTCGTTCCTGCTGTGCGGGATCATCGCGATCGCCGGGAAGCGCGGATCGGCGCCGACGATGATCCTCTCGCGGGCCGCGTTCGGCGTGAACGGGCAGAAGGTCCCCGGAGTCGTCTCGTGGCTGGTGTCCATCGGCTGGGAGACCTTCCTCGCGATCCTCGCCGTCCTCGCGACAGCCACGATCTTCGAGCAGCTGGGCTGGGGCGGTGGCACCGGCACGAAGGTGGCTGCGGCCTTCGTCGTCGCCGCCGCGATCGTGCTGGCCTCCGTGGCCGGCTACCACATCATCATGCGGATGCAGTCGGTGCTCACCTGGGTCACCGGCATCGTCACCATCCTCTTCGTCGTCGTGGCGGCGAGCGAGATCGACTGGGCCGCCGTGGCCGCACTCCCGTCCGGCGAGGCGCAGTCGGTCGTGGGCGCGTTCGTCCTGCTCATGACCGGTTTCGGGCTGGGCTGGATCAACATCGCCGCGGACTGGTCCCGCTACCAGCGCCGCTCCGCGCCCGGCAGCGCGATCGTCTTCTGGAACACCTTCGGGGGGGCGATCGCCCCGGTGCTGCTCGTCGTCTTCGGTCTCCTGCTCTCGGCGTCCAACGCCGAGGTGCTGGCCGGCATCCCGTCGGACCCGATCGGCACGCTCGCCACGCTGCTCCCGACGTGGTTCCTCGTGCCGTTCCTCGTCGCGGTCATCCTCTCGCTCATCTCCGGGGCAGTGCTCGGCATCTACTCCTCCGGCCTCACGCTGCTCTCGCTCGGCGTGCGCATCCCGCGACCGATGGCCGCCCTCGTCGACGGGCTCATCCTCACGTTCGGCACCTTCTTCGTCGTCTTCGTCGCGGAGGACTTCCTCGGCCCGTTCCAGAGCTTCCTCATCACCCTCGGGGTGCCCCTCGCGGCCTGGGCCGGCATCATGATCGCCGACATCACCCTGCGCAAGCGTGACTACGACGACGACGACCTCTTCGACGCCCGCGGGCGCTACGGCGCGTTCGACTGGGTGTCGATCGGCACGATGGTCGTGGCGTCGGTCATCGGCTGGGGGCTCGTCGTCAACAGCTTCGCCCAGGACGCCGCGTGGAACAACTGGCAGGGCTACCTGCTCGGCCCCCTCGGACTCGGCACGTACGTCCCCGAAGGAGAGGGTGCACCGTACTGGGAGGGCAACTGGCCGTACTCGAACATCGGCGTCCTCCTCGCCCTGGCCCTCGGGTTCCTCGTCACCCTCGTCGCCCGGCGCGGCACGGTGCGCCGCCAGGAGGAGCAGATGCCCACCAGCGACGCCCGGATCACGGACCGGCAGCCCGCTCGGTGAGGGGGTGTGGTGGCCGAGGACATCCCGCGTGACCAGGTCGACCCCGGCGGCTGGCTCGTCGTCGTCGACCCCCAGTCCGTCTTCGCCGACCCCGGCACCTCACCCTGGGGCTCTCCGATGTGGGCGTCGACCGTCGAGCGGATCGCCGCGTTGGCCGCACAGCACGGGCCCGAGCGCACCGTCGTCACGCGGTTCGTCGCCGACCCCTCGCTCGGCGGCTCCTGGGGCCCGTACTACGAGGAGTGGCCGTTCGCCCTCGTCCCCGACGAGGACCCCCTGTATGCCGTGGTGCCCGACCTGCGCGACGCCGCCGGTCACGTCCTCACGGCCGGGACGTTCGGCAAGTGGCCGGTGTTGCGTGAGCTGGTGGGCGACGACGCCTGCCTCGCCCTGACCGGCGTCTCCACCGACTGCTGCGTGCTGTCGACCGCGCTGCCGGCCGCAGACGCCGGGGCCACCGTCCGGGTCGTGGCGGACGCGTGCGCCGGCTCCACCCCCGAGAACCATGAGCGGGCTCTCGCGGCGATGGAGCTGTACGGACCCCAGATCACCGTCGTCTGAGGCAGGGGCTGGTGCCCGCGGCACGGTCCGGGTCAGGAGCCGAGGTAGGCCCCGACGACCTGGACCGAGCCCCCGTCGACCCCCTTGGCGCCGTGGACGACCTCGATGCCGTCCTCGACCGGAGCCGCTCCTGCAGCGAACACCTCACCCATGACCCACGTGTGGATGCCGCGCGCCCGGAGGAGCCCGACGGCGGCCGTGACCGCGGAGGATGGCACCACCGCGACGAACCCGACACCCATGTTGAGCGTGCGCTCGAGGTCGGCGTCCGGGACGGACCCCAGCCGGCCGACGGTCGTGAAGACGGGTGCGGGGGCCCACGTCGAGCGGTCGAGGCGGGCGTGCACGTGTGGCGGGAGGACCCGTGCGAGGTTTGCAGCGAGCCCGCCTCCGGTCACGTGTGACAGCGCGTGCACCTCGACGCCGTCCGTGCGCACGAGGTCGAGGAGGTCGGCCGCGTAGACCCGGGTGGGCTCGAGCAGCTCCTCCCCGAGGGTTCGACCGAACTCCTCGACGTGCCGCTCCAGGTGCCAGCCCGCGTGCTCGACGACTCGACGGACCAGGGAGTAACCGTTGGAGTGGAGACCGCTGCTGGCGAGCCCCAGCACGAGGTCTCCCGGGACGACCCGGTGTGGACCGAGCACCTCGGCGTGCTCGACCACACCGGTCGCCGCCCCCGCGACGTCGTACTCGTCCGCAGCGAGGAGGCCGGGGTGCTCGGCCGTCTCGCCGCCGATGAGGGCCACCCGGGCCTGCTGGCACGCGGCGGCGATGCCGGAGACGATCGCGGCGACCCGCTCGGGGATGACCCGGCCGCAGGCGATGTAGTCGGTCATGAACAGGGGCTCCGCCCCACACACGACGATGTCGTCCACGACCATGCCGACGAGGTCGAACCCGATGGTGCCGTGCCGGTCCAGGGCCTGCGCGATGGCGACCTTCGTGCCCACACCGTCGGTCGAGGTGGCGAGCACCGGACGGTCGAAGGCCGACAGCCCGCTCGCGTCGAACATCCCCGCGAAGCCCCCGAGGTCACCCAGCACCTCCGGCCGGGTCGCCCGCCGGACGCTCGCCCTCATGAGCTCGACCGCGCGGTCACCCGCCTCGACGTCGACGCCCGCCCCGGCATACGTGATGACGGCCGGCCGTGGTGGGGCCGTGGGCACCCGTGGGGCGCTCGGCTCCTCGGGGTCGGTCACGGCGCACACCCTACCCACGTGCCCCAACCCGCCCACTGAGCGCGTCAGAGGGCCCGGAGGATGTCCTGGACCCGGTCCTTGGCGTCACCGAAGAGCATCTGGGAGTTCTCCCGGAAGAACAACGGGTTCTGCACTCCGGCGTAGCCGGTGGCCATGGACCTCTTGAAGACGATGACGTGCTCCGCCTCCCACACCCGGAGCACCGGCATCCCGGCGATCGGTGACGCAGGGTCGTCCTGAGCTGCCGGGTTGACGGTGTCGTTCGCGCCGATGACGAGCACGACGTCGGTGCCCTTGAGGTCGTCGTTGACCTCGTCCATCTCGAGGACGATGTCGTAGGGCACCTTGGCCTCGGCCAGGAGCACGTTCATGTGGCCCGGCAGGCGGCCGGCGACAGGGTGGATGCCGAAACGTACGTCGACCCCCCGCTCCCGAAGCGTGCGGGTGAGCTCCGCGACCGGGTACTGCGCCTGGGCCACCGCCATCCCGTATCCGGGGGTGATGACGACCGAGCGAGCGTTCGAGAGCAGCTCCGCAGCCGCCTCGGGCGTGATCTCGCGGTGCTCGCCGTAGTCGACGTCGGCGGCCACGGTGCCACCTTCGACGCCGAAGCCGCCGGCGATGACGGAGATGAACGAGCGGTTCATCGCCCGGCACATGATGTAGGACAGGTAGGCACCGGAGGAGCCGACGAGGGCCCCGGTGATGATGAGGAGGTCGTTGCCGAGGAGGAACCCCGCCGCGGCCGCTGCCCACCCCGAGTAGCTGTTGAGCATGGAGACGACGACGGGCATGTCGCCACCGCCGATCGAGGCGACGAGGTGCCAGCCCAGCGCCAGCGCGACCACGGTGACGATGCCCAGCACGCTCGCCCGGGCGAAGGTCGCGTCGGCCGGGAGGGCGACGTAGACGATCGTCAGGAGGAAGAACGCGACGATCGCCCCGAGGTTGATGAGGTTCCGCCCGGGCAGCATGAGGGGGGCCGACCTGATCCGCGCCGAGAGCTTGAGGAACGCCACGATGGAACCGGTGAACGTCACGGCACCGATGAAGACGCCGACCATCACCTCGACGTCGTGGATGGTCGGGTAGGGGGTCTCCTCGTACGAGCTGTTCCAGCCGACGAGGACGGCGGCCAGGCCGACGAAGCTGTGGAGCATCGCGATGAGCTCCGGCATCCCGGTCATCTCGACCTTGCGGGCCCGGTCCAGGCCGATGACCGCACCGATGACCATCGCCGTGGCGATGAGCGCCAGCCCGAGCCAGCCACTGCCGTCGCGATCGGGTCCGCCGCTCCCCAGGGGAGCCGCGTCCACTCCGGCCGTCGCTGCGAGAACCGTGGCGACGAGGGCGACGGCCATCCCGACCACACCGAACCGGACGCCGTTGCGGGCGCTCTCGTGCCGGGAGAGACCGGCCAGGGCCAGGATGAAGAGCAGGCCGGCGACGATGTAGGCGCCCTGGACCAGCGACAGGGAGAGCGTCATCGAGTCGCCTCCTCGCGCTTGAACATCTGGAGCATTCGGGCGGTCACCCGGAACCCACCGAACACGTTGATGCTCGCGACGAGGATGCCGACGAACGCCAGGACCGAGACGGCCACGCTGCCGTGGCCGACCTGCAGGAGCGCGCCGACGATGATGATGCCGCTGATCGCGTTGGTCACCGACATCAGCGGGGTGTGCAGCGCATGGTGCACGTTGCCGATCACGTAGAAGCCGATGACGACCGAGAGCATGAACACCAAGAAGTGGCCGAGGAAGGGCTCCGGTGACATGGCGGCGACGAGGAGGAACAGTGTCCCTGACGCGGCCAGGACCGCGAGCCGGCGCGTCGGGCTCATCGGTTCCTTGGCGGGTGCCGGCACCACCTCGGCGACCGCCGGCGTGGCCGCAGGTGCCGCGGACACCTGGACCGGCGGTGGCGGCCAGAGCACCTCACCGTCGCGGACGACGGTCATCCCGCGCTGCACGACGTCGTCGAGGTCGACGACGAGCTCGCCGTCCTTGGCGGGGGTGAGCAGCTTGAGGAGGTTGACGACGTTGGTGCCGAACAGCTGTGACGCCTGGGTCGGGAGGCGCCCGGCGAGGTCGGTGTACCCCAGGATCGTCACACCGTTGTCGGTGACGACTCTCTGGCCGGCGACCGTGCCGGCGACGTTCCCGCCGTTGGCCGCCGCCATGTCGACGATGACCGAGCCGGGTTTCATCGACGCGACCATCGCCTCGGTGAGGAGCCGCGGTGCGGGACGCCCCGGGATGAGCGCGGTCGTGATGATGATGTCGACGTCGGCGGCCTGGGCGGCGTAGAGCGCGGCAGCCTTCGCGTCGAAGTCGGCGCTCGTCTCCCGCGCGTACCCGTCGGCGGAGGGGCCGGTGTCCTCGACGTCGACCCGGAGGAACTCGGCGCCCATCGACTCCACCTGCTCGCCCACCTCCGGGCGGGCGTCGAACGCGCGGACGACGGCACCGAGCGAGTTCGCCGTGCCGATCGCGGCGAGGCCCGCCACCCCTGCGCCCACGACGAGGACCTTCGCGGGGGGTACCTTGCCCGCCGCGGTCACCTGGCCGGTGAAGAACGAGCCGAACTCGTTGGCCGCCTCGATGACGGCACGGTACCCACCGATGTTCGCCATCGACGACAACACGTCGAGCGACTGGGCGCGCGAGATGCGCGGGACGGCATCCATGGCGAGCGCGGTGACCCCCCGACCAGCGAGCATCTCGACGAGGTCAGGGTCGAGGGCAGGGGCGAGGAGGCACACGAGGACCTGCCCCGGACGGAGGCGGCCGACCTCCGCGTCGGAGGGCGGGTTGACCTTGAGCAGCACGTCGGCGTTCCACACGGCGTCGTCGATGACGTCGGCGCCGGCGCGCACGTAGGCGGAGTCCTCGAAGCTGGCGCGCGCACCCGCCCCGCTCTCCACGAAGACGGCGTACCCGAGGGCACGCATCTGCTCGACGGTCTTCGGGGTCGCGGCGACCCGCGTCTCGCCCGGTCGGGACTCTCGGGGCACTCCGATGCGCACAGCGGTTCCTCTCGGCCTGCAGGGGACGGGACGAACCTATCGGGTGGGCTGCAGGGGCAGCCGGAGGGGCGCGGACGGGGGACGCACGAGACCGCCGCGCGGCACGCCGGTTGACGGTTGCCGTGCGGCGGTTCCTGGTGGGGTCGAGGGGCCGGGCCCTACCGGCCGGAGCGCCGGAAGCCGCTGCGCTCGGCGGCGGCCTGGTCGTAGAACCACACGTCGGGCTCGGCCGTGTCGTAGCCCGGGTCGCCGGGCAGGTCGAAGGTCATCGAGCTGCGGTGACCCTGCACCGGGTGGTCCAGCGGTTGGCCGCCGTCGTCGAGCGGGGCTGCCGAGCCCACCCCGAAGCCTCCGTCACGAAGCTCGTGGAAGTCGGAGATGCGGCGCGCCGCCCGCTGCGCCATGCCGCTCTGCACGGGGGCTCCGGCGTCGCGGGCGAGGTCCTCGCGCTCCTCGGCCAGGCGGGCACCGCGGTCATGGGTCCGGTCGAGGAGCTCACCCTCGTCCGCCGCCCAGTCCCCAGCCGGAGTGGTGTCATAGCGAGGGTTGGCGGCGCGCTCGGCGTCGTCAGCCGCGGTCCATGTCGAGTCGTCGTTCTCCGCCACGGCCGCACCGGTCTCGGCCGGTGCGTGGGCGTTGGGGTCGCCGAGGGTGTCCTGGTCACGGGTGGAGGTGCGCTCTGTGCGCCTGTCCTCGTCGCCGGCCACAGCCGCGTCGCCCGTGGCGACATGGGCGCCGCCGGCGACGCGGACGTCGCCGGACGCACCGGTCTCCACGCTGCGGTCCCACGAGCGCTCGTCGGAACGGAGGCGGCGGTCATCGTCTGCGCCGCGGTCCTCGCCGGCCTGCAGGGGCTCCGTGGAGGCGTACTGGTCGGGGTCGGCGACGATCGCCACGCCACCCTCGCGGGGGGCGCTGGAGCCGAGGTCGGCACCGGCATCCGCGCCGTGGTCGGCACCGGCATCGGCATCCCGGTCGGCACCGGCATCCGCGCCGTGGTCGGCACCGGCATCGGCATCCCGGTCGACTCCGCTGGTGCCCGACCACTGCCGCTGGTCCTCGGGAACGGGCTCCCGCTCGACCGGAGGCGTCTGGTCCTCGGCGCGCAGGGGCTCGGTGGCGGCGTAGGCCTCGGGGTCGGCGATCACCGTGAGGTCGGCGCCCTCATCGGCACCGCGGTCGGATGACCGGTCGCTCGGCGGGCCGCCCCACTCCCCGCGAGGTGACTCGGCGTCGTGGGAGACGTCGGAGTCCAGGGAGGTGGCCGGAGCCTCGCCCTCCCGCCTCGTGTCGGAGTCGTCACGGTCGGGGCGGGCGTCGTCGCTCATGCCGTCCGCCCTACCCACGGCCGGACCGCCGTAAACGTCGTCGTCCGCCCGCGGCCTGTCGGCGGGCACGTCGTCGCGGTAGTCGGCGGCGGAGGCGATGCGCTCGCTCTCCGGGTGCCGTTCCCCGTCCTGGCCGGCCCACGCGGCCGCACCGGCGGCCGTCGCACCGGCGGCCGCCGCACCAGCGGTCGTGCCAGTTGCCGCCGCACCAGCGGTCGTGCCAGTTGCCGCCGTACCGGGGGTCGTGGCACCTGCCGGCGTGCGGTCGCGTGGAGGCTCCGCGTGGTCGGCAGGGACATCGTCGTCCTCGTCGGATGCCGTCCGCGCTTCGTCGAGCCCGCCGTCTCGGACGTGCCGGTCGGAGTCGTCGTCGACATTCTCGCGCCCGTCGACGGCGAACGAGGACTCCGTGACGTCGGGGTCCACCTCGTCGGCTCGCCGCATCGTCTCCTCGTACTCCCGGCGGGTGGACTCGGCCGCCGCTCGCTGCTCGGCCGCCTCCTCCTCGAGCCGTGCCGCCTCACGGGCCCGCTGCTCGGCCTCGACGCGCGCCACCTCGGCGCGCTCGGCGGCCTGCTCGGCGTAGCTCGCCTGGCCGGCGAGCCGTGCCGCCATCTGCTCCGCGTCGGTGCGCAGGAGGGCGGCCTCGACGCGCTGCTGCTCCTTCTTCCCGGTGCTGCGCCGGAGCAGGAGCACCACCACCACCGCCACCGCCAGGACGAGGAGGAGCAGGAGGATCAGTCGGCCGGTCTGCATACGAGTTCCTGTCGTCGACGGTGCGCCGGAGGCACATCTCGCGGCACAACCTACTCCGCGGGGAGACGGCCCTGCCTGACGGCAGGCGGCCCGTCCACGCGCGGGTCAGAGGCCCAGCTCGGAGACGGTGACCTCGCGCATCTCGACCTTGCGGACCTTGCCGGTCACCGTCATCGGGAACTCGTCGACGACGCGCACGTAGCGCGGGATCTTGTAGTGCGCGAGCCGCCCGGATGCGAACTCGCGCAACGCCTCAGCGGTCAACGGCGGGGCGCCGTCGCGCACCCGGACCCACGCGCAGAGCTCCTCGCCGTACCGCGAGTCGGGTACCCCGATGACCTGCACATCGAGGACGTCGGGGTGGGTGTGGAGGAACTCCTCGACCTCGCGGGGGGAGATGTTCTCGCCACCGCGGATGACCATGTCCTTGATCCGGCCGGTGATGCGGACGTAGCCGTCGGTGTCCAGAACGGCGAGGTCCCCGGTGTGCATCCATCCGTCGACGAGCACCTCGGCGGTCTTCTCCGGCTCGTCCCAGTAGCCGAGCATCACGGAGTACCCCTTGGTGCACAGCTCCCCCGCCTCACCTCGCGGCAGGGTACTGCGGGTGACGGGGTCGACGACCTTGATCTCGAGGTGCGGGTGCACCGCGCCGACGGTGCCCACCTTGCGCTCGAACGAGTCGTCCGTGCGGGTCTGGGTCGACACCGGGGACGTCTCCGTCATGCCGTAGCAGATCGTCATCTCGTCGATGCCGGCCTCGATGAGCCTGGTCATCGTCGACTCCGGGCACGGGGAACCGGCCATGATCCCGGTACGTACGGAGGTGAGGTCGTACGACGCGAGGTTCGGGAGGGCCCACTCCGCGATGAACATCGTCGGGACGCCGTAGAGCGAGGTGCAGCGCTCCTCGGCGACCGCCTCCAGGGTCAGCGCCGGGTCGAACCCGGGCGCCGGGATGACCATGCACGCCCCGTGCGATGTCGCCGCCAGGTTGCCCATGACCATGCCGAAGCAGTGGTAGAAGGGCACCGGGATGCAGATGCGGTCCTCCTCGGTGTAGCGGCAGACCTCGCCGACGAGATAGCCGTTGTTGAGGATGTTGTGGTGGCTGAGCGTCGCCCCTTTGGGGAACCCCGTGGTGCCGGAGGTGTACTGCACGTTGATCGGGTCGTGTGGGCTCAGCTCCGCCTGGACCATGGACAGCCGCTCCGGGCTCACCTCCTCGGCGCGCTCGAGAAGCATCGACCACGACTCCTCCCCGAGGACGACCACCTCCTCCAGCGCCGAGCACTCCTGGCGCACCGAGGCGACCATCGCGACGTGGTCCGAGGACCGGAAGGACGCCGCCGTGACGAGCAGCCGCACCCCGGCCTGGTTGAGCACGTAGGTCAGCTCGTGTGACCGGTAGGCCGGGTTGATGGTCACGAGGATGGCCCCCACCTTGGCCGTCGCGTACTGCGTCAGGGTCCACTCGGCGCAGTTCGGTGCCCAGATGCCGACGCGGTCGCCTTTTGCCACGCCGACGGCGATGAGCGCCCGGGCGAGCCGGTCGACCTCGGCGCCCAGCTCGGCATACGTCAACCGGAGGCCGGCCGACCGGTCGACGAGGGCGTCCCGTTCCGGCACGCGGGCGACCGCTGCGTCGAGGTTGTCACCGATCGTCTGCTCGAGGAGGGCGGGCTCCTTGGGCCCGACGGTGTGCGAGAGGGCGAGGTCAGACGTCGCGTCGCTCATCGTCGTCCTTCGGTCCGGCGGGTCGAGCCACCCAGCCAACACCGCGGCCGCACGGGTGGCAACCGGACGCCCTCAGGTACCGGAAGGACGCGCCAGGCGGTCGAGGACACCGAGGAGGAGAGCCTCGCGCAGAGGCGGTGGGCAGCGGTCGAGGAGGGCGTTGACCGGCGACATCCGGGTGGGCAGCGCCAGTCGGCCGTCGTCCCCCACCAGTCCGGCGGCGGCGAGCAGGCGGGCGAAGCCGACGTCGTCGAGCGTGGTCGGATCCAGCGACGCGAGGAGAGAGGCCAGTGCCGGGTCGACCTCCACCGGGCCCGCCTCGCGTGCCATGGCGACGGAGTCGGCGAGGGCGACGACCAGCTCGGGCACCGATGGCGCCGTGGCGGCCGACAGGGTGAGGTGCAGGGTCGCAGGGACGGTGCGGTGTGCCAGCTGGGGCTGGACGTACCACCCGCGCTCGCGCATCTCGTCGGCCACGGTGAAGACGTCGCACGAGCCGTCGGTCGCCAGGGCCAGGAGGGTCGCGTCCGGCGGGGCCACGACCCGAACCCCCGGGATGCCGGCCGCGGCGGCCGCCACGTCGAGGGTCGCCTGTCGAGCACGACGAGCCAGCGTCGCGTAGCCGTCGAGGCCGATGTGCTGGGTCACCGCCCAGGCGGCGGCCAGCGGCCCGCCCGAACGGGTGGACTGCGTGGTCGTGTTGAGCATCGTGTAGCCCGGCCAGTCGGCCGACGCGAAGAAGTGACCCGCACGAAGGGCGGCCGAGCGGTGCAGCAGCAGGGAAGCGCCCTTGGGGGTGTAGGCGTACTTGTGCAGGTCGACGCTGATGCTCGTCACGCCGTCCGCGGCGAAGGACCACGGGCCGACGTCGGTGAGGTGCGGGAGCACCCACCCCCCGATGCACGCGTCCACGTGGCACCGGACACCGCGTGCCGCCGCGTCTCCGGCGACCTCGGCCACCGGGTCGACCACTCCGTGGGCGTAGGAAGGGGCCGAGGCCACGACGAGCACCGTGGACCCGTCGACCGCCCCCGCCATCGCGCGCGGATCCGCGCGCAGTGTCCGCGGGTGGACGTCGACGACGACCGCCCGCACCCCGAGGTACTTGGCGGCCTTGTGGAAGGCGGCATGCGCTGTCGTGGGCAGGACCATGCTCGGGTTCTCGAGCCCCGCGGCCTCCCGGGCCGCGAGAACCGCGAGGAGGATCGACTCGGTCCCACCGGAGGTGACCGACCCGGCATACCCGGTCGGTGCGTCGAGGAGCCCGCCCGCCATGGCGACGAGGTCGTTCTCCATGCGTTGCAGTGACGGAAAGGCCGTGGGGTCGAGCGCGTTCGACGACGCGAACATCGCCAGCGCCTCGAGCCCGACCGTGTCCGCGTCGGCGAGGCCCGAGTCGTAGACGTAGGCGAGCGTCCGGCCGCCGTGGGCGGGCAGGTCGGCGGACTGGAGGGCCCGCAGGGTCGCGAGAACCTCCTCGGTGCTCATCGCACCACCGGCGGGCTCGCTCATCGGTGCACCTCCTCGTCGAGCCGGTACCGGCGCAGGACCACAAGCGAGAAGGCGACGAGCACCGCAGGGACGACGGTGAAGCCCAGCGCGATGGCCGAGCGCGCCGAGTCCGGTTGCGCCGCCGCGGCATCCGTCGACGAGACGTAACCGCCGAGGGCGAGGATGCCGGCATACAGGAAGGGCCCGACCGCGAGCCCGAGCGTCTCGCCGGCCGTCCAGACACCGGTGTACGTCCCCGCGCGGTCCTCGCCGGTGCGGGCCGTGTCATCGGCCGCCACGTCAGGGAGCATCGCGAGGGGGAACATCTGGCAGGCCGCGTACCCCACGCCCACGACAGCCACAGTCGCTGCGGTCGCGGCGACGCCGAGCTGCACGGTGAGCAGCGTCGCGAGGGCACCGACTCCCAGGAGCAACGAGCCCCAGACGTATCCCGTGCGCTTGCCGCGTGCCTCGCCGACCCGTTGCCACACTGGGGTGACGAGGAGCGCGGGGGCGACGAAGCAGACGAAGAGCACCGTCGAGGCGCCGCTGCTGCCGAGCAGGACCCTGGCGACGTAGTCCACCCCGGCGAGCATGGCCCCGGTCGCCAGGGCCTGGAGCACGAAGACGGTGAGGAGGGTCCGGAACGACCGGGAGGCCGCGATGATGGCGAGCTGGTCGCGCAGGCTGCCGCCCGCAGTGGCGGCTCGGCTCATCGGCGTGGAACGGGTGCCCCACCATGCGCCCACCGTGCCGACGAGGATGAGCGCGCCGACGAACAGGCCGACGCCGCGGTAGCCCCACACCGGCCCCAGCGCGTCACGGATCACCGGGCTCAGCCCGCCGCTCACGAGGATGGCCAGCGCGAGGATCGCGACCCGCCAGGTCATCAGGCGGGTGCGCTCGTCGTAGTCGTCGGTCATCTCCGCCGGCATCGCGACGTAGGGCACCTGGAAGAAGGCGTACGCCGTCGCACAGCCCACGAAGAGGAGGACCACCCAGGTGGCGGCGACCCCGGTGGGCGCTGTCGGTCCCGAGAACATGAGGACGAAGGCGACCGCCAGGAGGACACCAGAACGGATGAGGAAGGGACGACGACGACCCGCCGGGTTCGTCGACCGGTCGCTGATCCGCCCCGCCACGGGGTTGAGGACGACGTCCCACGCCTTGGGGAGGAAGACGATGAGGCCCGCGAGCCCGGCGGTGACCCCCAGCCGGTCGGTGAGATACGGCAGGAGGAGCAGACCCGGCACGGTGCCGAACGATCCGGTGGCGACGGACCCCAGGCCGTAGCCGCGCCGGGCCGCCGGGGTGAGGCCCGCCGTGGTTCCTGACGAGGGCGTCGCTGCCATGTCGGGACCCTAGTGCGGAGAATGACGGCATGGGTGCGCGTCAGCGGTTTCGCGGACGGATCGCGGGCGTGGGCTCGAGCAGCGGCGTGCGGGTCGTCGTCGGACGGTGGCACGAGAGCCCGTTCGGGGCGTTCGGCGACGCGATGGTGGAGCGTGCCGACGGCCACCGGGTGTTGATCGCCCCGACGGCGGACGTCGCGGCCCTGGTGTCGTCGACGTACGTCTTCGACGAGGTCCGGGTCGAGCCGTTCTCGGTGGTGGACACCGGTGTGGAGTGGGTCGTCGCATCGCCCTCGCTCGACCTCCGGCTCGCTGTCGGGGGTCGTATGCCGCTGGGCCGCCTCCTGCGCCTCGTCCCCCGCCCGCTCGCGGAGAGCCCCGCCTGGGCGACGGCGCTCGACCCGGTGGCACGAGTGGCGATGAGCGGCGTCCGCACCCGTGGCGCCGCCCGCGAGGGCCGCCGCGAGTTCTACGCCGCGACCGACCTGCGGACCGTGACCGACCTCGAGGGCGAGCTGGACGGCATCCCGCTGGGGCACCTGCGCCCCGTCGACCCACCGTGCCGCTTCGGCTTCTCGTCGACCCCCCGCTCCCCCTCCGTGACCGAGGTCGTCACCACCATCGTCGACACGGCGTGACCGTCCGGAGACTCGAGGGGTCGTGACACGCGGACGCGACAACCGGCGACTCGGCGTGTCGTGACCCCTCGACAGAGCATCAGCAGACCCTCAGCGTCGCAAGGTCGAGGTGCATCGCCTGTGCGAAGCGGGTCAGGCACCTCCGACGACGTGCCCCGCCGAAGACGTCCTCGGCGAAGATCTCGATGACCCGATACCCGTGGTCCTCGGCCGATGTCGCCCGGGATGCGTCGGCGCTGCGCCGCTTGATGGAGGCGTGGTGGGAGCCCTGGTACTCGCCGATGACCCGCTGCTGCCGCCAGACGAGGTCGCCCTCGAGCAGCCACCCGCCGTGGGCGTCGCGCACGTCGGCATTCAGCTCGGGCTCCGGGAAGCCGGCCCGGTGGAACATCAGCCGCGCCCGGGTCTCCATCGGCGATCGGGACCCTGCTCGCACGAGTGGCAACGCCTCCGCGAGGAGTGCCTTGCCGCGCGGCCGGACCCGCGCCTCGAGGGCCACGCGAAGTGCGCGCTGTCCGTGGTCGGGCAGTCGGCCGCCGTCACGGGACCGGCCGATGCCCGCCCTGTCCGGTCCCACGAC
>OCZS010000048.1_pt1 | contig 33848 bp, 33 predicted proteins | sample 1539071 | NCBI WGS metagenome assembly OCZS01 (sample SAMEA3113584, study PRJEB22503) | soil metagenome
TTCGAAACACGCGCCCCGGAGCTGGCCTTGATGCTGACACGAGAGAACGGCAAAATCTGGCCGAAGCGACCGCCGAGGTCGGCGCGCCGGCCGCAACGTTGCGCCACAGTGCCGCTCAGACCCTGACCAAGGTCGGCACCGCCGCCGAAGTGGCGCCAGGCCACTATTCAGCAGCCTGGCCGAACCGGTCGGTGTCGTCGCGATCATCGTGCCGTGGAACGCACCGGTGGCGCTGTTCATCCGTTCCGTAGGCCCCGCGCTCGCCGCCGGGAATACCGTCGTGGCAAAGCTCCCCGGGCAGACCGGGCTCACCAATGCGCGCGTCGCCGACATCATGTCGCAGGTGTGGTCACTGCCTGCCGGTGTTGTCAACATGCTCACCGAGTCGGGTAACACTGGTGCGCCGTTCCTTATCCGATCCGACGATGTCGACATGGTCAGCTTCACCGGCAGCATTCCGATCGGCCGCCAGATCGCTGCCGCGGGCGCCAAGACGCTGAAACGGATCAACCTGGAGCTCGGCGGCAAACTCCGATGGTCGTCTTCGATGATGCGTTGCTCGCCGCCACGCTTCCGCTGCTGACCGCCGGTGTGACGACCTCTGGCGGCCAGTTCTGCATGGCGGGCTCTCGGATCCTGGTTCAGCGCGGCATCGCCGATCAAGTGCGCGAGCACTTAGCGGAACGGCTCAGCCACGTTGTAGCGGTCGCCCGCGCCGTGCTCAGCCCGGCGCCGCGGCTGCTGCTCGACGAACCCACCGCCCACCTCGACCGGCCCGCGGCCCGACGGCTGCTCAGGCGGCTCGCCGAGGACCCCCGCTCGGTCGTCCTGGTCACCCACGCGGCCGACCTGCTCGACCCGCGGTGGCGGATCGAGACGCTGCAGCACCGGACCGGTTGAGGTCATCGCCGGCGAGTAATGGTGGATTCGGAGGCTCCGCCGCATCTAAGGGGCTAGGCCGCATAGTTCGGCGGTCGCGACCCACATCCGCTCGGCGGCGTCCCGATCTGAGGCCAGTGGGTTGGTCCTGGCTGGCCGACGTTTCTCGAAGTAGCTGCCGGTGACGGCGGCTGCTTCTGGGGAGGTGGCAGCCCAGACGAGTGTGTCGGCCCCAGTCTCCGGGGTGCGCTGCAGCGGTCGAACCAGGGTGAAGAAGATCCGGAACGTCAGTGTCGCGCCCCGATTGAGTTCGGTGCGCACGAATCCTGGACTGACCGCGTTGGCGACCACTGCCTGCCGGTCATGGCGCTCGGCCAACGCCCGTACGAACAGCACGTTGGCCAGCTTGGACAGGTTGTACGCCGAAACGGCGCTATAGGACCGCTCGGACTGCAGGTCATCCCACGGGATCCGTCGTACCTGCCGATGCGCCTCCGACGACACACTGATGACCCGCGCCGGCTTGCTGTGCGCGGCCTCGAGCCGGTCGAGCAGCAGCCGGGTCAACAGATACGGAGCCAGGTGGTTGGTGGCGAACGTGCGCTCGTACCCATCCACCGTGGTCTCCCGGCGGTAGACGGCTACGCCGGCGTTGTGCAGCACCACATCCAGGTGGTCGTAGCGTGTGCGTATCTGCTCGACCAGTTCACGGACCGCATCCAGCGAGCTCAGGTCGGCGACCAGCAGGTCGACCTCCGCCGCCGGGGCGCGATCACGAATCTCTTGCACAGCGGCCCGTCCGCGCTCAGCGTCGCGGACGACGCCGACCACGTGGGCGCCGCGCCGGGCCAGCTCGACCGCCGCCGCCCTGCCGATTCCGGCCGAGATGCCCGTGACTACACAGACCGGGTTCATGGGTTAACTATTTCAGCCGGCGACCTACGCGCGGTATGGGCATATCACCGCAAAGGCACGCCTACCGGTGCGTTCGAGGTCAGCAGCTGCAGTCGCGCCGAGCCGGAGGGATGTTGGCGGGCCGGGCGGCTAGAGGAGCTCGGCGACGCGCCGCTGGAGGAAGCGCCGCTCGATCGGGTCGTCGGTGAGCGTGAGTGCGGCGAGGTAGGCCTCTACCGCCTCGTCCGGCCGGTGGAGTCGGCGGAGCAGCTCGCCGCGGGTCGAGTAGAAGTAGCGGTAGCCGGTGAGGTCTAGGTCGTCGACGATTCGCAGGGCCGCCTCGGCCCTGCCCGCCGCGGCCACCCCCACCGCCCGGTTCAGCTCCACCACGGGCGACCCGGTGCGGCGGACAAGCTCGGCGTAGAGGATCTCCAGCTGCCGCCAGTCTGGCCGGTCGGCGGCGTGCAACGAAGCGATCAGCGCCTGGAGGACGTACGGACCCCGGCCGCCGAGGGCGAGCGCTCGGTCGAGGACCGCGCGACCACGCGCGATTTGCGCCGCGTCCCACAGCGAACGGTCTTGGTCTGCCAGCAGCACCAGCTGCCCGTAGCGGACCCGCGCCCGACGGCGGGAGTCGTGCAGCATCATCATCGCGAGCAGACCGTGGACTTCCGGTTCCTCCGGCAACAGCTCGGCTAGCGCCCGCCCGAGCCAGAGCGCCTCAGCTGCTAGCCCGTCTCGACCGCCGTACCCCTCGTTGAAGATCAGGTAGACGACCGTCAGGACAGTGGCCAGCCTCTCGGGGAGCCGGTCCGGCGGAGGTACCCGGAAGGGTATGCCCGCCGAGGCGATCTTGCGCTTGGCCCGCACCAGCCGCTGCGCCATCGTGGTCTGTGGGACCAGGAAGGCGCGGGCGATCTCGGCCGAGGACAGGCCGCCCAGGGTGCGGAGCGTGAGGGCCACCTGCGCGTCGACTGGCAGCGCCGGGTGGCAGCAGGTGAAGATGAGGGCCAACCGCTCGTCAGGGAAGGTCGCCTCCTCGGCCCGGGTGACCGCCTGCTCCTCCCTCCCGAGTTGGCCGATCTTCGAGGCCAGGGTGCGGTCCCGTCGGAGCCGGTCGAGGGCCCGGTTGCGGCCCGTAACGAGCAACCAGCCGCGCGGGTTCCGGGGCAGGCCGTCCATCGGCCACCGCTCCGCCGCGATCGCGAAGGCCTCCTGGGCGGCCTCCTCCGCGAGGTCAAAGTCGCCGAGGAAGCCGATGAGCGAGGCGACAATGCCGCCCCACTCATCCCGGAATACCTGGTCGAGCGGGGTCACCAGTACGTCATCACCGGCCGCACCTCCACCGCGCCGCCCAGCCGCGCCGCCGGGATCCGGGCCGCCACCTCGATCGCCGCGTCGAGGTCATCGGCCTCCACGACGAACCAGCCGCCGATGGCCTCCTTGGTGCCGACGAAGGGACCGTCGGTGACAACCGGCTTGCCGTCGGCGGAGCGAACGGTGGTCGCGTCCTCGGGCAGCCCGAGCGGCATCCCGGGTGTAACGCCGGGAGTGGAGTTCAGGCTGTTGTAGTCGGCGTACACCGCCTGCTGCTCCTCCTCCGACAGCGTCGACCATTCCGGCGAGCCGGGCAGCGGGGTACTGCCCTGGTAGATCAAGGCCACGTACTTCATGACTTCCTCCTCAAGATGACTGTCGTCCTGCCGGACGGACGAACGGAGGGCTAGCAGATCGACAGGTCCAACGAATGTAACTGTGCAACCCCGGCACAACCCTCGCGCACACGTCGAGGCTCGGCCTCGACCTCGGCTCAGCTCGGAAGCTTTCTAGGTTCAGATAGCTGACTTCGTGGTACCTCACGGTGGCTCGGCGATGTATGCCTTGTAGGCAGCCGCGACGGCATCGAGGTAGCGCTCGACGACGGCCCGGTCGGCGGGGTCCATCCCGTCCTCCACGGCGTCTATCCGGGAGTGCTTTTGCTCGGACTCAAGTGCCTCGGCCGCCTGCACCACAGCTGAAACGGTGTCCTCGTCGCGCCTCAAGCCCCGAGCGCGTCGACTCCCTGTACGGGCCGGTCGGGATGGTCCAGTCGATCTGGCGGTCGATCCAGCGCGCCGAGATCATCGTGGTCGACTTCTCCGCGCAATCCGTGAACGTAGGCATCGAGTTGGGCTGGGCGATGGGGGGTCGGCAAGCGGGTCATCTTCATCACCCAGGACGAGAAGATCATCCCGACCGATCTCCGCGGGATGAACCTCTACCTCGTCTACAGCGAGAGCTTCTTCGACATGCAGAGGCTCGTCTCCGAGGTGACCCAGCAGCTGAGGCGCTGTGCGAGGAGATGGCCGCGGTGCCGTACGACGGCTACAACATTATGAAGGCCCCCACGTACGTGCAAGCCGTCCAGAAGGACTTCGCCACGGTCAAGACCGACCACGGCACCTACGCGTTAGTCACCGGGCGCCGACCTCGACTACGGCCGCTTCTTCAACGACCTGACCAAGCGGCTGATGCCGGGCGAGCGGCTCGACGGCGCGTTCAACTAGAGCCCCGCTGTTGGTAATGATCACGAAAGCCCCAACGTCTACCGCCGGGGCTTTCGTTCGTCCGTCAGGATCTTGGGCTTACCGGCACCAGGCGAACAGCTCTGGGTTGGTCTTGTGGAGCTTCACCACCTGGCCCAGCGATAGGTAGCTGCCCGTGGGCAGCGTGGTGAAGATAGGTCCGGTGGTGGGGTTGGCCAGGGTGCTGTAGTCGACCTTCTTCTGAGCCGCGTCCTGGAGCAGGCCAAGGCTCTTGAGTGTGCTGAGCCCGGCTTGGATGCAGGCAGCTCCCTCGTTGTGGGGGGCGGCCGAGGCGGGTGAGGCCACGGCCAAGGTGGCGGCCAGACCGGCGGCGACGGCACCGGCGCCAGCGACAAGCTTTCGCATGCGAAACTCCTTCGATTTGCTGCGACGGAGTCTCGCCGATCCTTCCCGGCGCATCCTCCCCCGCATCGGATGCATCTATTGAGAATGCCTGCGCGAGTGTAGCGGTGCCGGGCCTGGCCGCTGCGTCCGGGGGAGGGCCCAATGCGAACGGGTCAGTCTGGACCTGCGGCTCCGCGTGCTGTGGCCTACCCCCGTTGCGACCAGAAGACCGCGATCGCGTTCATCGACGACGTCATGGCCAAACCCTGCCATGTGGAGCGGGCGCAGGCCGACACGGTTCCGAGTTCGGCACCTCGTTCAACCCCACTCCTCGACCTAGGCGTCGACCACGTCAAGATCAAACTCCGCACCCTGCACTCCACGGCAAGGTGGAGAGATCCCACCGAATCGACTCGAGAAGTTCTACCTGCGAAGGCCAAGTCATCGACGAAACCAACCTGTTCGCCGACATCTCCAAGGTGGGGGGTTACTACAATTACCACCGGCCCCACGGCGCCCGCGGAGGCCAAACAGCCCCGGCGATGTCCTCGGGCGAGCCAAGCCGGTCGAGCACCTCTCGCACGGCTGCGTCGTTGGCGGCCTTTCTGGCTCAGGGCGGTTCACCCGGAGTCACGCTTGCCGGCCTCGACCATGCCACCCGCCCAGTAAACAGCGATCACCTGGCATGCCCTCGTGACATCAATCGTGGTGCGAGTTCCCGTCGATTACACGTGCTGGACGCGGCCAGAGGGGGCCGCGGGCGCAACGCCTGTCGCCTGAAGGTGGCCGAGTTGGCCGGACAATCGCTCTTTTGACTCGCCGGTTGTCGGTTCTAGACCCGGGGTCTTTCGCCGAGCGGTCAGGACAACAGCAGGGTGCGGCGCCGGGGGCTCAGTCCCGCAATGACCCGCACCCCAGTCGGTCTGAGCGCGTGAGTTCATGCGTCGCTGCCAGACCTAGCCCGCGTTGCCGCCGCTCCACCGGAAGGTGAGTGCGGAGTACCCGTCAAGATGAGCGCGTCAAGAGCGGAATCGCGGTCAGACAGCATCTGGTTGTTAGGGCTAGCGGTGGCTGCCGATCGCCTGCACTTCGTGCTCCCGACTCGATGAAATCGGCGACTGGTCGCTGCGTCGGCGGTCCGGGTACCCCAAACAGCCTGGCTACCGTGCTTCCCCCGGATTCCGGCTGGCGGGTAGCCCAGTTGAGCGCTGGCGGCGAAGAGCCGACTGCATCCAGAGGGATGGTGCTGCAGGAATAGCGAGAGTCCCAAGTCGAGGGAGTCATGCTATGGGAGTCATATTCAGCGTTCTGCTGATCTCGGCGATGTTCGGCGGCTGTTACCTGCTTTGGCAGCTGATCTTGGCCCAGCACGGTCCGGCGTGGCGACTGGTCCGTGAGGCTCACATCTCCGTGGTGGTCCGGCGGGCGGCGGACGACCTCGACCGCGAGTACGAGGAACTTCTGCGCCGCTGACGGTCACGGTCGCGCCCGTGCCGCGTATCGATAGCATCCTGGTCCGGGTGCAGCGCGGCCGAAGTGATCGTGGGCTGCGGCCAGAAGGTCGCATTTGGGTCGGATTCATCGATACCAGACGCTCATCGTGCACGTCTCCGAAATCGGCGCGGCAGACCAGCCGCGCAGCCCTTCCAGAACCGTAACCAGGTCAAGAACCCGCGGTTGAGTGTGCGGCGGGCCTGACCGACGAGCCGGTCGGCCCGGCTGTCAGCGGAGCTGCACGCCGACCTAGGGCCGTCTCGGCCGCATCGACGACCAGGCCAGCGTGGAGCCATTCGTGGAGCGACGTGGGGTCGTCTAAGAGTGGCTGCAGACCCCTGGAGAGGGTGATCGTGCACGCAGAGTGGCTAATCAGGGCTCAGGGACCAACTGGTCCATCAGCAAAGCCGCGGTCGCCGCTGACAACAGCACCTGGCCGCCATGGCCGACGGACATGATCCGCGCGGCCCGGTTCACCGTTGAGCCGAAGTAGTCACCGACCCGCGTCTCCGCCTCACCCGAGTGAAGCCCATCCGTACTCGTAGATCGCCGGTGTCCGTCCAAGGCTCTTCGCTGAGCCCACGCTGGGGCGGCGATGCAGGCCTGCACCGCGGCGGTGACGGAGGAGAAGATCGCCATCAGCCCGTCGCCCGCGGTCTTGATTACCTGCCCGTGCCAGGTTTCCACGGCTGTACGCAAGATCGCGTCGTGCCGTGCGAGCGCAGGAATCATGGCGTTCGGGAAACGCTCCTAAAGCTGGCTGCTGCCCTCGAGATCGGTGAACAGGAAGGTCAACGTCCCGGAGGCCAGTTCACGATGCCCGCCCACCGACTATCTCGCCTCCACCGGATGACTCTGATTCGAGTCTCTCACGGTTCTCAGTGCGCCGACCCTGCTGCGGAGTCACCCGATGACACCAGCCCAGCCGCGCCGACAGGCGAACTGGATCAGCTTGACGGCGGACCCCCTCGGGCAGGTGACCGGTCGCGGGCTACCCGCATCGCGTAGCCGACCAGGCACAGCGCCGCGATGATGCCCAGCAGAAGACCGAGGTTCGCGATGAAATTCTGCAGCAGGAGCGCCTTGCTCGGCGGCTGGCTGCCCTGCCGGTAGATCATCGGGATGGCGATCACCGTCACCGGCACGGCCATGATCAACGCGGCCTGCAGGTAGCGGCGACTGCGGTCCGGAATCAGGCGTCGCAGCAGCGAGCTCACGCCGATCACGACCGGGGAGACCAGACCTTGGTGGATGATGACGACTGCGACCAGCCACACCGCCACCCAGCCCAGAGTCTGGATCGGAATGTGCACGCCCAGATTGACGATGCCGTAGAGGATGACCAGGACGCCGAGGATCCCGAAAGCCAACCGCCAGTAACCCATCAGAGCACCTCCACTTGGGCGACCCATTTGGTGTTGAGGAGTTCGGGTCGGTTCGGCGCCATGAGACGCAATGGGTAGCCGTGGTCCAGGCTCAGCCGCTCGCCGTTGAGGTGGGTGGCGAGCAGGGCGCTGGAGAGCTGGGGTCCGAAGATTTGGGATCGCCGGAAACCACCGACCCCGAATGAGACCACCCGAACGTGTGAGTTGGCGTTGCCGCCGGCCCGCTCGACGACCTCAAGCAGCCGCAGGCCGCGCCAGCTCGCGTCGATGCTCCAGCCTTCGACGGCGGCGACCGGGATTCGAGCCTCGTGCACCGCCTGCTGCTCGATCTCAGCCAGGGTCAGCCGGTACGGCTGAGGCCCGTCGATCTGCAGTGTCCAGTCCGCACCGATCGTGGCCGCAGACACCTGGGCCTCCTCGGCCGTGCGGTTGACCGGAACCCCTTGCGGGCCCTTGCTGGGTTGCCGGGCGGCCAGCAGCCCGATCCGTTCCAGCGGGGTCAGCGCCTGCCCGATGGTTGTGACCACGACGATGCCGATCCCGGCCCCGGCGGCGGTGAGGACGCCGCGCCGGGAGATGCCGGGGGTGACCGGTGGCGGCAGGTCGCCGGCGATGCTGTGCGACTCCGGGTTCTCGTTCCACGGGGTCTCGGTCAGTACGTCGCCCTCGGGCAGCTTGGTCTGCAACCCGTATCGGATGTCGGGAAGCTTCACTCCGATGTGCAGCAGAACCGATCCGACAACGACGTAGGCAAGGTAGTGGTGGACGGACACGAAGTCCCAGGGGAAGGGGTACCAGTTGAGCACATTGAGGAAGCCGGTGATGAGCTGCAGCAGCATCGATCCAACCAAGATCGCCAACGACAACCGCTCGAAGACCCGTTTGACCGAGGGCAACGGCGGCCAGCGAAACACGTTCGGATAGACCGACCAGAGCTTGACCAGGACCAGAGGGATGGTGGCGGTTCCAACCGCGACATGTACGCCTTGGGTCACGCGATAGCCCCAGGCCGGGCTAGCCGGCGCGGGGAGCCACGACCAGGGCTCGTACTGGTAAAGGCTGAGCAACCCCGTGACCAACGAGATGCTGATCGCGATGGCCAGCGCCCGGCCCAGCCGGGCGGTCAGGGCGGTCGAGCGCACAGTGCTGTTGAACCTCGGCCACCACCGCGGCCGGGTGCGAGGGCCGGACGCCGTGCCCTTCGGTTGTTCTGCAGTCCCGGCGGGATGCATGTGCTCTGCTCCGCTCGACTCAGGTGTGTCCAGAGCCATTGCCCCGGGTCCGCCGGTCGCTGTCGGTCAGGTGGAGGGTGTGAGCACCGCGCCATGCCTTGGTCTCCAGGTAACCCGCATTGGTCGCCGACAAGTGCACCCCCGTCGGCACCTGAGCCGCCACGGTTATGCCGAGCCGAGTGAGCTGGGCGGCCTTGTCTGGGTTGTTGCTCAACAGCGCGACCCGTGGCACCTGCAGGGCCTCCAGCATCTGTGCGGCCACCGTGTAGTCACGCTCGTCCTCGGCATGGCCGAGGGCGAGGTTGGCCTCGTACGTATCGAAGCCCGCGTCCTGCAGGAGGTAGGCATCGAGCTTGCTGTACAGACCGATGCCTCGCCCCTCCTGCCGCAGGTACAGCAGGTACCCGCCAACCTCAGCAATCCGCTCGACGCCTTCGCGCAGCTGGGCGCCGCAGTCGCATCGCTGGCTACCAAAGACGTCGCCGGTGAGGCACTCACTGTGCGGCCGGACCAGCGGCACGGTCACCGGCGAAACGCTGTGGTCAGACGTGTTCGCGTAGCCACCGAGGCCCAGCGCGAGGTGTTCGAGGCCGTCCGCGAGTCCGTCGAAGGTCAGCACCCGCGCAGGCGTGCTGTACCCGTCGACAAACCGGAGCGGCAAAACCACCTGCCGACGGATGCTGGCGGTGGGCAGCTCTGGCGACATCAAACCTCCTCCAGCGTCTCAGCGCGGAACCGCTGTGACAGTGCGTAGCGAAGCAGCGCCACGTCACCCAACTGCCTGACCTCAGCCAGCGTCCCGCGCCGGCCGGGATTCCATGGAAATCGCCCGTCGCTCACGAACCGCCGGGCCGCCAAGTCGCCGACAAAGAACGGCGCGACGGCGAGGTGCAACTCATCGGCCAAGTCGCCGGTGAGGAACTGGGTGTGTATCGACTGGCCGCCCTCGACCATCAGCCGCCGTACACCGCGGCGGTAGAGGTCCTCGCTTATCCAAAGCATGCTGACCTGCTGGCCGCCGTCGACGACGGTCGCCACCGAGCCAAGGCGCTCCGACGCTTCGTTGACTCCTGCGCTGGCGCAGTAGACCACCTTCTCGGTGTCGCCGGCCGCGAAGAACGTAGCAGAGGCGTCCAACCGTCCCGCTCCAGTGACGGTGACCTTGATCGGTGACGGCGGCACGCCGCGGACCAGCCGCTCGTTGCGTCGCGCGGGGGAGCGGAGCAGAAGCCGCGGTTGATCGTGGCGGACGGTGGCTGCGCCCACCAGGATGGCGTCGCACGTGGCACGTACGGCGTCGACACGATCGAAGTCCGCTGCGTTTGACAGGGGCAGCGGTTCTTGCGCCGGGCTGGCGATATATCCGTCGATCGACATGGCACAGCTCAGCACCGTGTAGGGACGCTCATCCACAGGCGCCACCCTCCGACCGGGCGGCGATCGGTACCAGATCCGGACCGCTCTTTGCGAACTCTTGCGGCGCTCGCGGTTCAGCTGGACGGCGTAGGCGCCGTAGCCAAGCGGCGGCAAGCAGGAGAGCAGCTGGCGATAGGGCAGCCAGCGAGAGGAGACCGTACACGGTCGCCGTAGCAACCCCCTGTGCGGCGCCCAGGCCGGCAGCCCCGAACGCCCAGGCGGCCGCACCCTCACGTGGGCCCCATCCGCCGATGTTCGTCGGCACGGCCGATGCCAGCAACACGAGCATGGCCAGCGGCAGCAACTCGACGGCGGGTGAGATCGCTCCCGCGGTGCGCGCCGCCAGAAGCAGCGTGGCGACGTGGCCGGTGACGACAACGACAGACGCCAGCGCGATGCCCGGTCCCTTGTGCCGTGCCAGCAGACCGTCGCGGATGTCGCTGGCCGCAATGCGAAAGGCTCGCGCCCCACGTGATCCACCGCGCGGCGGGCGACCTCTCAACAGCAGTCCACCGCCAAGTGCGCCGACGACAGCGGCCGCAACAACGAGCGGAAGCCACGTCGGCACCCATGATGGGAGCAGCAGGAGCACCATGAGCCCGAGCACCAACTGCACGAACTGCCCAGCCGAGCGCTCCCAAGCCACTGCCCGCAGGCCCCGGCCGACATTTCCAACCTCGCTGCCATGGCGTACGGCTCGGTCAACGTCACCCAGCACACCACCGGGTAGCACGGTGTTGAGAAACTGCGACCGGTAGTACGCCGCGGTCGCGGTGCGCAGGGGGAGGTCAACGCCCAAGCCGCGCGCGACAAGGCGCCATCGCCACGCCGCGCACACGGTCGTGACGAACCCAATACCGGCCGCGACCGCGAACGACCTGCCGTCGACCGCACGGAGCCCGTGCAGAAACGGGCCGGTCCCCAGCCGCCAGACGATGACCCCCAGGATGGTGGCACCACCCAGCCAGCGTGCGACTGCTCCAACCGACCGGCTCGCCGGAGACCGTCCCGTCATGACGTCGCGGCCTGGGTGAGGACGTGCGCGATGCGATCCGTGGTCACATCCCAGTCGGACAACGTCGACCGGCGCTCTCGGGCGGCTTCTCGGAGTCGCTGCCGGAGCCTGGCGTCAGTCAGCCAGTCGCGCAGCGCGGCCGCCAGCGCGACGCTGTCACCGGGTGGAACCAGCAAGCCGGGCTGGCTGCCATCAGTTGTCCGGCCCAAGCCCTCGGGCAACCCCCCGACCGCCGTCGCGATCACCGGCAGCCCGCGTGCCAGAGCCTCGGTGACCACCATGCCGTACGACTCGGCGCGCGAGGCGAGCACCAGCACATCGGCCGCTGCGTACGCGGAGGCGAGATCGTCGCCGATCCGCGGGCCAGGTAACCAGACCCGATCGCCGATGCCGGCTGCTTCGGCACGATGCCGCAGGCCCTCGACGAACGCCGGCTCGCGGTGGAGCGTTCCGACGCAGACACACCCCCACGGCAGGTCCGCGATGGTTGCCAGCGCGGCGAGCAAAACGTCATGGCCCTTGTGAGGTGCGACCGCGGCAACGCATAGCAGCTCACCGCCTCCGTCCGTCCCCGATGCGAGCGGGGCACGGTCGACGCCAGGCTGGGCCACGTGAACCTTGTCCGGCGGCAGCGCGTAGCGCTGGAGGAGCCGTTCACGGGTCCACGAGCTGGTGGTGATGACGTGCTGGACGGCGCACAGGACGGCACCCTCCCGCGCCTCCGCGCGGGCCACCGGGTGCCCCGGCGGCCCTTCACCGAGCGACATGTGGAGGAGGACGACTAGCCTCAGCCTGTCCGCCTCGGGGACCAGGATGTTGGGCACCGTCGAGGCGATAAGGCCGTCGATCAGCACAACGGCTCCGTCAACGATGCCGGCAATCATCTGAGCCAAGGCGTGCTCCGCCGCCGGATCGGGCCCTAGCCATGAACCTGGTGCCACGTGCTCGATCACCTGCCACCCGGTGACGGCGAGGCCACGGCAGATCCGGCGGTCGTACACATACCCCCCGCTCGGTCTCGCCGGGTCGTCGATGCCGTCCGGTACGACGACGTGCACCACACTCACAGTGGCCGCTCGTAGGTGGCCCAGGCGACGTGTGATTCGTGCAATGTCACCACGATCCCGGCCAGACTCCTGGCAGCTTCGCCGAAGGCGCCGGCGTGCACCCGGTCGGCAAGGCGGTCGGCCACCACCCGAGCCAGCACCTCCGTAGTGGTGGTCAGGCCGGCGAAGTCCGGCTCCTCGTCAAGGTTGCGGTAGTTCAGCGCGCTGAGCACCGCATGGAGCTCCTCGGTGGCACGTCCGATGTCCACGACAATATTGTCGGCGTCCAGAGCTTCCCGTCGGAAGGTGGCATCCACGACGTAGGTCGCACCGTGCAGGCGCTGCGCGGGTCCGAACACGGCGCCGCGCAGACTGTGGGCGACCATCATGTGGTCGCGGATCGTCACGCTGAACACGCAGCTCCTTCATCGTCGTAGGTGATGACCTGGCAGAGCGCCGGCAGGTCTCCTGACGCCAGCCGCCCCATCACCTCGGGCAGCTCGTCGAAGCGGGAGACGCCGGTGAGGAGTGCATCGAAGGCGGGATCGGCCAGCAGGTCGAGGGCGAGCGCGAGGCGGTCGGTCGTCGTCCGGGTTCCGCGGCGAGCCGGCGCGATGACGCCTACCTGGCTCGCCCGGATGCCGAGTCGACGGGAATGGAAAGCCCCGCCCAGGGACAGCGTGACGTCGGCGTCGCCGTACCAGCTGAGGTCGATGACCGTGCCCTCCGGCGCCAGCAGGTCCAACGACTGCTGCAGCCCCGCAGACGTGGCGCTCGTGTGCACCACGAGGTCGCGATCTTCGGCCGCGTCGGCCGGCAGCGCGAAATCGACTCCGAGCGCGGCGGCCACGTCGGCGCGGCCCTCGTCTATGTCGACCAGCGTCACCCGGGCGCCCGGGATACGCGCGAGCAGTCGCGCGACGCAGCAGCCGACCATGCCGGCACCGACCACGGTGACCCGGTCGCCGACAAGCGGCGCGGCGTCCCACAACGCGTTAATGGCGGTCTCCACGGTGCCGGCCAGCACGGCTCGGTGGATGGGCACTGCGTCCGGAATCACGACCACCGACTCGGCCGGAACGACATAGGCGGTCTGATGTGGGTGAAGGCAGAAGACTGTACGCCCGTAGAGCTGCGGTGGTCCCTGCTCCACGACGCCGACGCTGAGGTAGCCGTACTTGACCGGCCCTGGGAAGTCTCCTTCCTGGAACGGCGCGCGCATCGCTGCGTACTGGTTCGCGGGCACGCCGCCGCGGAACACGAGCGTCTCAGTCCCGCGGCTTATGCCGGAACACACGGTCCGGACGACGACGTCCTCCGGGCCGGGCGGCCGCAACGGCACGGGCCGGATCTCGCCGACACCGGGCTCGGATAACCAGAACGCGTGCGCGTACCGGCGCGGGCCCTCGCTCTCCGGAGAATCTGAGGTGAACTGCAGCGTCGCACCTCCCGTCATACTGCTGTACACCTTAGGAGACGGAGGCGGTGTTGCGAGCGGTTCAAACCGGCCCGGTCATCGGCCTTCTCGGTCAGCTGGCGGTCCTGTCCGCGGTGGCCGGCACCGTTGGACTGGGTGCCACCGGCTGGCTGGCCGGCACGGCGTGCGGTCTCCTCACGGCCGCCGCCCTCGTGCACGGCCTCAGCCGATCTGGCAGCGGAGTGCTCGGCGCCGCCAACCGGGTGACGCTCACCCGGGCCACGCTCGTCGGTGGCGTCACCGCCCTGGTGGCCGACGCTCTGCTCGGGCCGGCGAACGTCGCCGCGGTGGTAGGGCTCGCGGTCGTCGCGCTCATCCTTGACGGGGTGGACGGCTGGGTCGCGCGGCGCACCGGAACGGCGTCAGCGCTGGGTGCGCGCTTCGACATGGAGGTAGATGCGTTCTTGATCCTCGTCCTGAGCGCGTACGTCGCTCAATCGGTCGGCCCATGGGTGCTCGCCATCGGCGCCGCGCGGTATGCGGTGTGGGCGGCCTGCTGGGTCCTGCCGTGGATGCGCACGCCAGTGCCCCCGCGCTACTGGCGCAAGCCGGTGGCGGCGATCCAGGGGATCGTGCTCACGGCCGCCGCGGCCGGCCAGTTGCCTGGCGCCGCCATTAACGTGGCGATCGCTCTGGCGATGATCCTGCTCGCGGAGTCCTTCGGCCGGGATGTGGTGTGGCAGTGGCGGCAGCAGCGGGTTCCGCGGCCCGAAGGCGCAGAGACCGTCGCAACCTCTCCCTCGGCCGCATGACGAGCGAGGCACCGGACGTCACCGGCGAGCGGGGATGGCTCCGGTCCGTGGCTGCCCGGATGATCACCGCGGTGGCCGTTCTGCTCGTTTGGTTCTCGCTGATCTTCCCGGATCAGCTCGGCCGTTTCACCCTCGGCACTTTTCTCAGGCTCCCGGTCGAGATCCTCATTCTGGTGGCTCTCGGTCTTGTCCTGCCCGGAGCGTCACGACGGGTGATGGCGACGGTCGCCGGTCTCGTTCTCGGCCTGGTGGCGATCCTCAAAATCATCGACATGGGCTTCTTCTTCGTGCTCGGCCAACCGTTCAACCCGCTCACGGATATGAGCTACCTGAAGTCGGCAGTTGGTCTTCTTCGTGATTCAGCTGGCCCTTACCGAACCGTGGCGGCAGTCGTCGCCGCAATGCTCGTCGTCGTGGCCGTCGTCCTGCTCCTCACGTGGTCCGCCCTGCGGCTGACGCGGTCCACAGCCCAGCATCGCTCTTCCGCCGCCTGGACGGCGTGCGCGCTCGGAGTGGTCTGGCTCCTCTGTGCCGCCCTCGGAGTACAGGTGGCCGGAGCTCCGGTTGCCTCCACCAGCGCCGCAGCATTCACCCAGCAAGAGGCGGACACCACCCTCGCTGCGGATGACGCCTTCGCGACCGTGCCCGATGGGGCACTGCTGACCGGGCTACGCGGGAAGGACGTCCTTCTCGTGTTCGTCGAGAGCTACGGCCGCGTGGCGATCGAGGACTCGGCCATCTCGCCCGGAGTGATCGACGTCCTCACCCGCGGCACGGACTCGTTGCGGGCCGCGGGCTTTTCTTCACGCAGTGCATTCCTCACCTCGCCAACGTTCGCAGGGATCAGCTGGCTAGCTCACGGCACACTCCAGTCGGGCCTGTGGATTGACAGTCAGCGGCGCTACAACCAGCTTCTCCAAACTGACCGTCTTACGCTGAGCGCGGCCTTCAAGCGAGCGGGTTGGCGTACTGTCGCTGCCGCCCCCGCGAACACCGAGGACTGGCCGGAGGGCGCCTCGTTCTACCGCTACGACACGATCTACGACAAGCGAAACGTCGGCTACTCGGGCCCGAGCTTCGGATACGCTTCGATGCCCGACCAGTACACGCTCGCCGCGTTTCAGCGCAACGAGCTGGCGCAGCCGCACCGCTCACCGGTGATGGCGGAGATCGACCTCGTCTCCTCACACGGTCCGTGGGCGCCGCTGCCGCGGATGGTCGACTGGGATGCTGTGGGAGACGGCTCCGTCTTCGCCGACATGCCCGCACAGGGACAGTCGCCCGACGAGCTGCTGGGTGACCCCGACAAGACCAAGGCCGCCTACGGCCAGTCGATCCAGTACTCGATGAGCACCCTCATCTCTTTTGTGGAAACCTTCTCCGACGACAACCTCGTGGTCGTTGCGGTCGGCGACCACCAGCCGGCTGCGGTGGTCAGTGGGCCTGGTGCGAGTCACGACGTACCGATCACGATCATTGCGCGCGATCCTGATGTTTTGAAGAAGATCGCGTCGTGGGGATGGCAACCCGGGATGCTGCCGAGTCCGGACGCTCCCGTCTGGCCAATGGACGCGTTCCGGGACCGCTTCCTGACTGCGTACGGATCGCAGGACACGATGCCACTGGCCTCCGCCTCCCCGTCACCACGTTGAGCGGCGCACGCCGAATATGGTCGGCTGGATGGATCACACCTTGCCCATCGACACCGACCGGGGGCCGTGATGGCTGAGCTCGCCACACGCGGATGGTCATCCGCGCGTCAAGAGCTGCAGACCGCCGATGTCGTGCTCCTCCGACACGGTGACACCAGGCTGTCGCCGGAGCGCCGATTCTCCGGTGTCGGAAGAGCGGATCCGCCTCTGTCAGCCGCCGGCCGGGATCAGGCGCGGCGGGCCGCCGACTCGGCTCTGCTGCGTGGGCAGGCCTTCACAGAGGTTTTGACTTCACCGATGACCCGCTGTCAGGAAACAGCTCAGATCGTCGCCGCTGCGCTGGGGGTCTCCATCGTCGTCGACCACGACCTGCGGGAGATGGACTTCGGCGTGTGGGAAGAAATGACCTTCGACGAGGTCCAGGACCGCTACCCCGACGATCTTCAGCGATGGAGACACTCGGCGTGGGCCCCGCCCACGGGAAGCTCGGAGACCTTCGCAGCAGTGGTCGACCGGATGGGAACGGCGGCCCAGCGCTTCGCGTCCGGTTACGCCGGCGCATCGGTTGTTGCGGTGACGCACATAACGCCGATGAAGGCTTTGGTCGCGCATGCGCTCGGGGCGCCACCAGCGGCGCTGTTCCACATGGAGCTCTCGTCCGCATGCTTCTCACGGATCAGCTACACCGGAGGGGAAGCCTCCGTACGGCTGTTGAACGACACCTCACACCTGCTCTAAACGCGCGCCGACGCGGCGGTTGAGGGCGACCGCTGCCCAGACGGAGAAGGCAAGGGCGGCGAGGAGGTAGGCGTTACCGACCAGGTGCTCGGGCGGACTCCACCTGTATTCGCGGCCTTGGCTGTAGGGCGGCCACACGACCGGGCGGGCCACGAACACAGCGGTCCATGCGACGCTCGCCCACCGGTTGCGCTCCCACAGGGCCAGCGCGACCGGCACCGCCCACACCCAGTGGTGCGACCACGAGATCGGCGAGGCGAGCAGCATGGCCATCGCTCCCAGGCAGGTGCCGAGCACCCGGTCGCCGCGGCGCCACCAGCCGGCGCCCACGACCAGGACCGCGAGTGAAAGTGGCCCGGCGACGGCGAGCCACGCCCACGTCGGCGGCGGGCCGTCAAGCAGCCGGGTGAGCGCGCCGTACACGGACTGGTTGTGGGCCAACGCCGGGGGACCGATCCGGCGCGCATCGACAAGGTTGTCGGCCCAGTACGTCGCCGCGGAGCCAGGCGTCACCACAAACCCGACCGCGACGGCGCCCGCGAACGCCAGGGCCGCCCGGCCCGCTGCCGCACGACGTCCGACGAGGACCAGCAGCACGACGAACACCAGGGGGGTCAGCTTCAGACCCGCCGCGATGCCTACTAGCACGCCGGACCAGCGCCGTTCCGGCCGGAACAGGTCGACCATCACGGCCAGCATCAGGAACAGGTTCGTCTGTCCAAACGTGAGGTTCTGCCACACCGGCTCCAGGGCGAGCGCGCCCCCAGTGACGAGCGCGACCAGCCACCCCGGCGCGGGCCGGTCGAGCTCGCGCCTTACCAGCACGACGACCGCCGCAAGCGCGGCCACCGAGGCCCCGGTCCACAGTGCGGCCGCGAGCCAGGTCGGCAGCAGCGCCAGCGGCACCATCACCACCGCGGCGAATGGCGGGTAGGTGAAGTGCAGCCCGGTCACCGGGTCGACAGACAGGTAGACCGGCAGGCTGTCGATCACCGCCCGGCCGCCGTACACGTAAACCGAGAGGTCCTTGAAGCCGCCGCGCAGTGCACCGGCAACGGCCGCGCCAACGACCAGGACCAGGACCGGTGCTGGTCCCTCCAGCAGATGGGAGCGCCTCATCGGAGCACGAGCCAGACGGATCACGGCAGTGCTTTCACCCCACCATCCCACCAGGTTGGTTGATCAAGTTTGTCGATGGCGGTCAAGATCGTGGTTAATCGTCCACCGACATCGGTGGACGATTAACCACGATGTGTTCCCGACGAGCTAGGCCCGGCCCAGGGCGACGGCGAGATAGTCGACAGACATGTGGACCACGGCGTCGATGTCGTCGTGCCCCTCGAAGATGTGGTCAGCACCCTTGACGGGGACCAGCCGAACGGGCACACCCGCCCGGCTCAGCGCAGCTTCCAGCAACTCGCTCTGGCGGTAGGGCACCACCGCATCAGCTGCGCCGTGGATGAGCAGGAACGGCGGCGCCTCCGGGGTCACATAGCTGACCGGGCTGGCGGCCGCTCGCGCGGCTTCGTCCTGGCCGCCGACGAGTTGGTCCTCGGGCGGCACGAGCAGTTCGGGTGGCAGGTCCGCGCCGGCTGCTCGACATGCGCTGTGCTGCGACTGGGCCGTGATGTCGGCGACGCCGTACCAGTCGACGGCAGCGTCGACCGCGCTGGATGGTCCCACGACGCCCACGCTTCCCTCGAGATCCGGCCGCTGCCCGGTCAGGGCTACCAGGGCAGCGAGGTGCCCGCCTGCCGATTCACCCCAAACCCCAACCCGGCGCGGGTCGATCCCGAGGACGTTCGCATACGCCCGCAGATATCGGATGGCGGCTTTCGCGTCGTGCAGCTGAGCCGGAAACTGCGCCTCCAAGGCATGGCGATAGTCGATGGTGGCGACGGCCAGACCGGCGGCGATCAGCTCGTCAAAGAGCTGATTCGGCCGAAGCGTCTCCGGGAGGTAGCGTCGATCACCGAACATCCAAGCGCCGCCGTGAATCCACACCACCAGTGGAGGGGGGCTGGTCGACGCGGGTACCCAGACGTCGAGCAGCATCGGCCGGTAGCCCGAGACGGCCGCATACGTCACACCCTCGTAGCGCTTGCTGCCATCGGCCTGCACTCGCGGTTCAGGCGGGGGGAAGAAGCGTGCGGGCCCTGCCCACTCGGCGGTCTCAGCTGGACTGGTGGTCATCGGGTAGACGACTCCTTACTTACAGGGCCACGGGCCTCCCGGTCCGGGCTGACTCGTACGCGCCGGTGATCACGGCGATCGAATCGCGGTTGGTCTCCAGATCGACCCGGAGAGGCTCCTCGCCGGCCAACGCAGCCAGGAAGTTCTCATATTGGCGGCGGTGGGGGACTGTGGACAGGCCGCCGGGGTCGCTGCCGGCGGTGGGGCCGGACTGCTCGGTCCCGCGGTAGGCGTCGACCTGGTTGAGCGAATCCGTTTTCGACCCCATCAGCTTCTCTTCGGCCTCACTGTCCTTGGGCGTCGCATGGATGAATGTGAGGAGGTCGTCGTCGATCACGATCGAGCCTTGATCGCCGTGGACCTGCAGCCGAGCGCTGAGTCCCGGGTAAGCGGCAGTCGTGGCATGCAGCACGCCAAGGGCACCGTTCTCGAACCGCACCACCGCCACGGCCGCGTCCTCGACCTCGATCCGTTCGTGGGCGAGCGTCCCGGTGTAGGCGAACACCTCCACCGGTCGGCCCATCGTCGCCATCAGCAGGTCGACAGTGTGCACACCCTGGTTCATCAAGGCGCCGCCACCGTCCAGCTCCCAGGTGCCGCGCCAGTCGCCTGAGTCGTAATAGCTCTGGCCGCGCCACCAGTCGATCGAGGCAATGCCTGTCGTGAGTCGTCCGAGCTCACCCCGCGCAATGGCGCCGAGCGCAATCTCGGTTGACTCGTCGAACCGGTGCTGGGAGATCACCGCCACCAGCGTGCCGGCCTTGCGCTGCGCCTCGATGATCTGATCGGTCTTCGCTACGGTCGTCTCGGCGGGCTTCTCGATGATCACGTGTTTGCCGGCTTCGAGGGCTTCGATCGCCACCTCACCGTGTCGTCCGGTCGGTGTGCAGGCCACGACGATGTCGATGTCGACCGCGGCTAGAGCGTCGGTGAGCGATGTGAAGGCCTTGCCGCCTCCCTCGGCAGCCAACTTCTCGGCCCTCTCGGATACGACGTCGACCACAGCGACCAGCTCCACCCGATCGGCCAGCTCCCTGATGACGCGGCCATGGTGCCTGCCGATCACCCCCACGCCCACGAGGGCGATGCGGGCGCGCTTGGTGGCCTGACTGGTGGGCGTGCTCATGCGTACGCAATCCCTTCGCTGGTGAGCAAATCGGTGAAAGCCTTCCAGGCCTGGGTGAAGAGTTCTGGACCGGAGTACGCGCCCGCCGAACTCGTGTCCCCCAGGTGGGGTTCCAGGGAAAAGAAGCCGTCGAAACCGTCGGCGCGCAGGGCGCGAACCGTTTCGACCACCTCACCGTCGCCGGCACCAGCAACCACAACGCTGCGGTCCGCTAGTAGCGCGTCCTTGACCTGGATGTAGCTGACATGGGGGCGCAACATGGCGTACCCCTCGGTGAACGGCTGGACGCCAACCTGGACGAAGTTGGCCGGGTCCCAGGCCAGCTGCAGCTGGGGCGCTGAGACCGAGGTGACGATGTCCAGGCAGCGGCGGGGAATGTCGCCGTAGATGTCCTTCTCGTTCTCGTGCACCAGGGTCACGTTCGAGCCAGCGGCCACCTCCGCCAAGGCGCTCATGCGGGTCAGGACCTCGTCGCGGCGGGTATCCGGGTCGGTGCCGGCGGGGATGAAGAAGGAGAAGATCCGGATGTACGGCGCCTCGAGAGCATGAGCGACGTCAATGGCATGCCGCATCCGCTCTAGGTGAGGTGGGAAATCGTCGTCGATGGAAATCTTGCCGATGGGGGAGCCGATGCTGGAAACCTGCAGTCCGTACTCGGCCAGAGTTTCGCGCACAGTCGCCAGCTGGTCGGGATCGAGGTCGAGGATGTTGGTTCCCCATGCACTGCGGACTTCGACATAGCGCAGGCCGAGGTTGGACGCCACCTTGCACTGCTCGGTGAAGTCATTGGAGATCTCGTCGATAAATCCTGAAAGCGTCCACACCATCGTCGTCTGTCCTTCCCCTTAGGTGAGGTACGGCTGTACCAGCTGGAGGTAGCGGTCCGTCATCGTCTCCACGACGCTGGCTGGTGGTGCCGCCCAGAGATCGGCGTTGAAGATCTCGACCTCGATGTCGCCGCGAAAGCCCGCGGAGGCAACGGATCGGGTGAAAGTGGGAAAGTCGATGTGGCCGTCGCCCATCATGCCGCGGGCCAGCAGGGTGTCCGCCGGTAGCGGCGTGATCCAGTCGCAGATCTGGTAGCTGACGATACGTTGTCCGGCCCGCTGGAGCTGGTCGGCGATCCCTGGTTCCCACCACAGATGGAAGGTGTCGACCACCACGCCGACGTCTGCTGCGTCGAAGCGCTCCGCGATGGCCAGCGCCTGGGCCAGCGTGGAGATCACGCCCCGATCCGCGGCGTAAATAGGATTCATCGGCTCGATGCCCAGCGTGACGCCCCGCTCGTGTGCGTACGGAACTAACCGTTCGATGGCTCGGGTGGCGCGGTCACGCGCGGCCTCCAGATCGCGGTCGCCAGGTGGCAGTCCACCGGCAACGAGCACCAAAGTGGCGGCGTTCAGGCCCGCTGTTTCGTCGATGGCCTCGCGGTTGCTCGCTGCTGCCGCCTCGGCCTCCGCGGCGTCAGCGGTCGTGAAGAATCCGCCGCGGCAGAGCGACGAGACGCGCAGCCCGGACTCGGCCACCAATCGACAGGCCTCGTCGAGTCCAACGTCAGCGAGCTGCTCTCGCCAGATCCCGATCGCGCCGAGCCCGGCGTCGCGGCAGCCCTGGATCGCTTCCGGCAGCGACCAGGAGGCGGTCGTCCGCTGGTTGAGCGAGAGCCGGGACAGCTCGGCTCGCGGAGTCACCGAGCCACGCCGGCGGTCGCCAAGAGAAGCCCAAGGCGGTGAGCCGCACGGTCAGGATCGGTCAGCAACTGCGCCTCGTTGGCCAGCTCGAACACGCGGGCAAGGTGAAGGATCGAGCGAGCGGATTGAAGGCCCCCCACCATGACGAAGCCGTCCTGATGGCCGTTCAGCCAAGCCAAAAAGGCGATCCCCGTCTTGTAGTAGAAGGTGGGTGTCGCGAAGACATGGCGGGACAGGGACAGTGTCGGGTTCATCTCCCGGCGATATCGGTCGACGTCGTTCGCATCCAGGGCGCTGAAAGCGGCCGAAGCGGCCGGGGCGACAGCGGCGAACGCGCCCAGCAGCGCGTCGGAATGATGGACGCCGTCACCTTCGATGAGCTCCGGATAGTTGAAGTCGTCCCCGGTGTAAAGCCGTACGCCGGGCGGGAGCGCGGCGCGCAATTGGATCTCGTGGTCGGCCGAGAGCAGTGAAACCTTCACCCCGTCGACTTTGGCTTTGTGCTCGCCGATCAGGTCGAGGAAAGAACGAGTCGCGGTCGCCACGTCCGTCGACCCCCAGTAACCGCTCAGCTGGGGATCGAACATCTCGCCCAGCCAGTGCAGGATGACGGGTCGTGTCGCCTGCCCTAGGACCGTTGCATAGACCTGAAGATAGTCATCGGCGCTGCGCGCGGCGGCTGCGAGCTGACGGGAGGCCATCAAGATCACCTGTGAGCCGGCGCCCTCCACGAACTCCACCTGTTCGAGGTAGGCGCGGGTGACCTCGCCCAGGTCGCCAGCGGGACCGAGGAGCTGATCGGTGCCTGCGCCGGAGGCGATACGGGCTCCGTGCTCCCTAGCCAGAGCCGCGCTTCTGGTGATCAGCTCCTGGGTGGCCGGCCAGTCCAGGCCCATGTTCCGCTGGGCGGTGTCCATAGCCTCGGCCACTCCCAGCCCGTAGCGGAACAGGTGACGCCGGAAGTCCAGGGTGGTGTCCCAGTCAATGGCGGCCGGGGCACCTGGGACATTGTCACCGCGGGGGTCGGCCACGACATGGGCGGCAGCGAAGGCAACACGACTCTGGAAACCTTCCGGGTGTTCGGCCCAGGCTCTCGGCTCCCTGAGCTCGATCTCTCGCCATCCGCCGGCCGCCTCGGGCAGCGCGACCGTGGCAGTGGTCGTCGTCATCACCCAAACCAATCAATGGCCACCCGCTGCCCTTTGGCAGAGGATTCCAGACCTGCGTCGGCCAACTGCAGCCCACGGACGCCAGCGGCGAGATCGTAGGAGTGGGGGCGGCCGGCGTCCACGTCAGACAAGAACTGTTCCCACTGCGCCCGGAACCCGTTGATGAACTCCGCATTGTCTGGTATCGGCTCCCATTGGCTGCGGAAGTCTTCAGTCTCCGGTAGATCCGGGTTCCAGACCGGCATGGGCGTCACAACCCGAGGCTGAATGCGGCAGTTGAACAGGCCGGCAACCGCGGAGCCATGAGTGCCGTCTACCTGGAATTCGACGAGCTCGCCGCGGTCGACGCGAACCGCCCAGGACGAATTGATCTGGACGATCACTTCGCCCTCCAGCTCGAAAATGCCGTAGGCGGCGTCGTCGGCGGTGGCGGCATACTTGCGGCCCTGCTCATTCCAGCGCTCCGGAATGTGGGTGACGGCCTTGGCGGTCACGGCCTGCACTTTTCCGAAGAGGTTCTCGAGCACGTAGTTCCAATGCGGGAACATGTCGAGCACGATGCCCCCGCCATCCTCGGCCCGGTAGTTCCAGCTGGGCCGCTGGCCCGGCAGCAGATCACCTTCGAAGACCCAGTACCCGAACTCTCCCCGCACCGCGAAGACGCGTCCGAAGAACCCGGAGTCGATCAGCCGCTTCAATTTGAGCAGGCACGGCAGGTAGAGCTTGTCGTGCACCACGCCGTTGATCACGCCCGCCTCGCGAGCCGCGGTCACCAGCTCCACGCCCTCGTCAACGGACTCGGCGATCGGTTTTTCGGTGTAAATGTGCTTGCCCGCACCGATGGCTTTGAGGATGGACTTCTTACGCTCTGACGTGACCTGGGCGTCGAAGTAGACCGAGGTCGAGGCATCACTCAGTGCTTCATCAAGATTGGTCGTGAAATCGGCCACGTCGTGTTCGGCGGCAAGAGCCGCCAGTTTCTCGGCGTTCCGGCCGACCAGAATCGGCTCGACGCTGACGCGGTTGCCGTCGGGAAGAGCCGCTCCACCATCGGCCCGAATGGCCAGGATGGATCGCACCAGGTGCTGGCGGTAACCCATCCGGCCCGTTACTCCGTTCATGATCACTCGAATCGTGCGCTGGGCCATGCTCGCCTCCAACCGTCAGGGCACCGCAGTCGTGAGAAAACGCTTTCGCAGCTATCCGGCGAATATAGCGTCGGGACGTCGACCAGCGCAATCTGCCGAGTCGCGATCGCATCTGGTCGCTCGACGCTGAAAAACTTTCAGTTTGGTCTCGGCATCGGCATCGGCGTTGACACTGTGACGTGACTCACCGTAGTCTGCGGAAAACGCTTTCACGAAGATGCGAGAGGAAGTCGATGGCCATCAACCGGAGGCAGTTTCTGATCGGAGCCGGCGGGCTAGCTGCTGCGGCTACCACGATGGGCCTAGGGGCTTGCGCGCCGGGTACAGGTGGCGGTGGTTCTGAAGGTGGCGGCGGCGGTGAGGGCGGTCCGGTCAACCTGGCTCTCGCCTGGTGGGGCAACCCGACGCGCAACAAGAACACCGACGCGATGATCGCTGCGTACCAGCAGGCCAACCCCAATGTGAAGATCTCGGGCCAGCCGGGGGAGTTCAGCAGCTACTGGGACAAGTTGGCCACCCAAACCGCCGGCGGCACGGCTCCGGACATCATTCAGATGGACATGAACTACATCTCCGAGTACGGCACTCGAAACGCACTCCTGGATTTGAAGGACGTCGACACCTCCAAGTTCGTCGAGGGCACGGTCGACTCGGGCAAGATCAACGACACGCTGGTCGGGGTCAATGCCGGCATCAACAGCGCGCTCTTCTTTGCCAACCCCCAGATCTTCGAAAAGGCGAAGATGGAGCTGCCCGACGACACCACCTGGACCTGGGATCAACTGATCGAGGTTGGTGCCGAGATCGCCTCGAAGGCGGGAGTGCCCTTCGGCGTGGGGTCGCTCATAGGCTCAGACGCATTGTTCGGCACCTTTGTGCGCCAGCAAGGCAAGGAACTCTTCACTCCGGACGGGCTTGGTTTTGAGGCAGCTGAGGCTCAGGCCTGGTACGACTTCCTCGTCAAGGGCGTGAAAGCCAAGGCCTTTGGATCGCCGGAGCAGATCACGGAAGAGGCTGCTAAGCCGTTGGACCAGAGTGCGTTAGTGACGGGGAAAGCCGCCATACAGTACTGGAATTCCAATCAGCTGGAGGCGGTCAGCAACGCGGCAGGTGGCGACTACCTAATGGAGATGCTCCGGGGGCCGAGCATGACCGGCAAGGCAACCGACCGGAAAACCTGGTACAAGGCGAGCATGCTGTGGTCGGCGTCGGCCAAGACCCAGAACCCTGAGGCCGCAGTCGCCTGGATCAACTGGTTCGCCAACGACCAGGCGGCCGCCAATATCGATAAGGCTGAGCGGGGCATCCCCCCGAACTCCGAGATACTGACCGCGGTCACGCCCAGCCTGTCCGAAGCGCAAAAGGTAGTCGCGAAGTACATCACCGACATCAAGACCGAGGTGGCCAACACCCCGATCGCCCCACCCCCCGGCGGCGGCACAATTTCCGAGGTCTTGACCCGCCACGGGACCGATGCCATCTACGGGCGGGCGAGTACAGCTGACGCCGCGCAGAAGTTCGTGGACGAACTGAAGTCGAATCTGCAGGTCTGAGCCATGAGCGCCATCTCTGAGCTGTCGACAGTCCATCGCACTAAGGCCCAGACGCCGGAGGAGAAGCGGCTCCGGGCCAAGGAAGCCGGCCGGGACAACAAGGCGGGGTATCTGTTCCTGCTGCCCTGGCTGATCGGACTGGTCGTGATCACGATCGGGCCGATGATCGCGTCCTTGTACCTGTCGTTCACCAACTACAGCCTGATCCAGGCGCCCAAGTGGATCGGTCTGGACAACTACGCCCGGATGCTCACAGACGAACGTCTGCACAACTCGCTCCAGGTGACGTTCATCTATGTCCTCGTGTCGACCCCGCTGCAACTGGCGGTGGCGCTTGCCATTGCCTTGCTGTTGAACGAGGGGATGAAGGGGCTGCCGTTCTATCGGTCCATCTTTTACCTGCCGTCGATGCTGGGCGCCTCGGTGGCCATCGCAGTGCTCTGGCGGCAGATGTTCGAGGTTGACGGCTTGGTGAACCAAGTCCTCAGGCTGTTCGGATTCGAAGCCACCACTAGCTGGATCGGTGATCCGAGCACCGCATTGTGGACCATCATCCTGTTGCACATCTGGACGTTCGGATCACCGATGGTGATCTTCCTGGCCGGTCTGCGGCAGATCCCCGGAATGTATTACGAGGCGGCCTCAGTCGACGGAGCTAGCAAATGGTCGCAATTCAGAAAAATCACTCTGCCGTTGCTGTCTCCGATCATCTTCTTCAACCTGGTGCTGCAAATCATCAACGCATTCCAGGCCTTCACGCAGGCCTACGTGGTGTCGAACGGAACCGGCGGTCCTTCGGACTCGACGATGTTCTACACGCTGTACCTGTACCAGAAAGGGTTCGTCCAGTTCCAGATGGGCTATGCCGCCGCTATGGCGTGGCTGCTGCTCGTGATCATCGCGGCGTTCACTGCGATCAACTTCTACTTCTCCAAGCATTGGGTGTTCTACGGTGACTGATCTTCAAACCCCCGTTGCCACAGCGCCGTCACTGAGGGGACACGCTCCCCAGGAGGCGATCCAGCACGGCCCCACATGGGCGGACCGTACACGGTCAGTGCTCAAACACGTCGTGTTGATCGCCGCTAGCTTGGTGATGATCTATCCGCTGCTGTGGCTGATCGCCAGCTCTCTACGGCCGAACGACCTCATCTTCCGCACGCCCGGCATCTGGGTGAGCGACCTGTACGTGGAGAACTACACCCAGGGTTGGTACGCGCTCTCCAGCCCCTTCGGCACGTACATCATCAACTCGGCCATCGTGGTGATCGGTGCGATTGCCGGCAACCTGTTCGCCTGCACGCTGGCCGCGTACGCCTTTGCCCGGCTGCAGTTCCGGCTGAAGACGATGTGGTTCGCGATCATGCTGATGACGATCATGCTGCCCTTCCACGTGGTCGTGGTGCCGCAGTACATCATCTTCAACCAATTGGGCTGGGTGAACACGTTCGTCCCACTGATCTTGCCCAAGTTCCTGGCCACTGATGCGTTCTTCGTCTTCTTGATGGTCCAGTTCATTCGAGGCATTCCCAAAGAGCTGGACGAGGCGGCTCGGATCGACGGTTGCGGCCACTGGAAGATCTTCAGCAGAGTCATGCTTCCGCTGATGGGCCCAGCGATAGCCACGACGGCGATCTTCACGTTCATCTGGACTTGGAGCGATTTCTTCACCCCGCTGATCTACCTGACCAATCCGCTTGCCTACACGGTTCCCGTGGCGCTGCGCTCGTTCCTGGACGCGACGGCTGGCAGCAACTGGGGTGCCATGTTCGCGATGTCGGTTGTGACCTTGATCCCGCTCTTCCTGGTGTTCCTGTTCGGCCAGCGGTTCCTGGTCAAGGGGATCGCCACCACCGGCGGAAAGTGACCCTGCCTAGCCCACATTGCTCAGCCTGATCCGTAGCGCTCCTTGACCCGCGAAAGGCATCAGATCTGTGTCCAATAAGCAACGCTATGTGGTGGTCGGAACCGGCCATCGTGTCCAGATGTACCTCGATGCCATGTCCGGCGACCACAAGGATGATGCGGAACTGGTTGGGCTGCTCGACCCAAATCCGGGTCGGTTGGCGGTACATGGGACCTGGCTGTCCGATGCCGGTCTCGACATGTCAGGGGTGACCACCGGCCACCCCGACCAGCTGGAGCAGGTAATCAAGGAGAACCGGGCTGATCGAGCGATCATCACCTCCCCCGACTTCACCCACGCCGGCCTGATCGCGCGCGCGCTGGATGCCGGTGTCGACGTAGTCGTCGAGAAGCCGTTGACGATCGACCCGGAGAGCACCCGGCAGATCGCTCAGGCGGTGGAACGCACCGGGCGGCAAGTGGTCGTGACGCACAACTATCGCTATTCCCCGAGAAATTCCGGCCTCAAAGAGTTGATCAAGAACGGCTCGATCGGTACGCCGTTGTCGGTCACCTTCGAATGGGTGCTCGACACCGCGCACGGGGCGGATTACTTCCGCCGCTGGCACCGGGACAAGGCCAACTCGGGCGGCCTGCTGATTCACAAGGCTTCGCACCACTTCGACTTGATCAATTGGCTCCTCGCCGACGCTCCCACCGTGGTGTATGCCCGCGGCGGGGTGAAGTTCTACGGGGCCGAGAACGCCGCGGCACGCGGGATGCCGGCCCGTGCGGAGCGGGGGACCCATGACGGTCCTCGCAGCCCTTGGGAACTCGACCTGCGCAGCGATCCTCGCCTGAAGGCGCTCTATCTCGACAATGAGTCGCACGACGGCTATCAGCGTGACCAGGACGTGTTCGGCCCCGGCGTCACTACCGAAGACAACCTGGCAGTGATCGTTGATTACGCACGCGGCGCGACGCTCAGTTACGCGCTGAATGCGCACTCGCCCTGGGAGGGTTATCGGATCGCGGTCAACGGCGATGAAGGCCGGGCCGAGCTCGAAGTGGTGGAACGGGCGGCAGTCCTCGTCGACGCCAACGGCAGCGTGCTCATCGACCCGAGTGCCGTCCCTGAGTCCTCAACGCGAACTGGCGGAGAACGGTTGACTCTGCAACGCCACTGGGAGGTGGCGCAGGACGTCAAGATCGAAGAGGGCACGGGTGGCCATGGCGGAGGCGATGCGCTTCTGCTCGCTGACGTCTTCCGCGGACCCGGGGATGACTGGCTGGAACGACCGTCAAACTGGGTCGACGGAATCCGGTCAATCGCGGTCGGCATGGCCGGCAATGAATCGCTACGCACGGGCCTGCCGGTCAAGATCGCCGACCTCGACCTCCGTGTCGACCTGTCCCGCTGATGACGTCCCTCCAGCTCGAACCCGACCGCGCTCTCCCGTTTCCCGCAGAGCAGAGGCGGATCGCGAGGGAGATCTATGGTGAGACGAAGGATCTGCCTCTGATCTGCATGCACGGACACGTGGAACCGGAGGTATTCGCCGACGACATCCCATTCGCCGACCCCGCCCAGCTCTTGATCGTTCCCGATCACTACGTGTTCCGGATGCTGGCCTCCCAGGGCATCGAGCCCGCTCAGCTGGGAGTTCCTCGGCTCGATGGGGGTCCAGTCGAAACCGACTCCCGAAAGATCTGGCGCAGGTTCTGCGAGAACTGGAAGCTCTACCGCGGCACTCCCTCGCGCTACTGGCTTGAACACGAGCTCGTCGAGGTATTCGGGGTCGATCTGGTCCCGAGCGCCGAGACCGCCGACGCCATCTACGACCGGATCGCCGCTTGCGTGGCCGATCCTCAGTTCCGTCCGCGCGCACTGCTCGACCGCTTCAACATCGAGGTCATCTCCACGACGGACGCGGCGACGTCGGACCTTCGGCACCACGCCAAACTCGCCGCAGAGGGTCTAGGCGAGCGCGTACTTCCGACCTTCCGGCCTGACGCGGTGGCCTACCTGGATCGACCAAACTGGCGCACAGATGTCAAGGAGCTGGCGAAGGCCTCGGGCATCGACACGACGACCTACGACGGCCTACTCGACGCACTCCGCTCCCGCCGCGCCGCCTTTGTCGAAGCAGGCGCCCGCGCTACCGATCACGGCCATCTCTCGGCGGACACCACCCCGATGGACGCGGACGAAGCCCGTCGGCTCTACTCCCGCATTCTCGGCGGCGCGGAGGCCAGCCAGGCCGAGATCGACGCGTTCGCCGCCAACATGCTCTATCAGATGGCTGAGATGTCCTGCGAGGACGGCCTGGTGATGCAGATCCATCCGGGCGTTCTGCGCGACCACAACTCCGCTATCGGGAGAACGTACGGACAGGACAAGGGCTACGACATTCCCGTCCAGACCGAATTCACCCGGGCCTTGCGACCGATGCTGGACAAGTTCGGCACCGACCCCCGATTTCGCGTCATCCTCTTCACCGTCGACGAGACGGTGTACAGCCGGGAACTGGCCCCCATCGCCGGCACCTACCCTTCGGTTCGACTGGGCGCACCGTGGTGGTTCCTTGACTCTCCCGAGGGCATGCGCCGGTTCCGGGAAGCCGCCACCGAGACGGCGGGCTTCTACAACACCTCCGGCTTTGTGGACGACACCCGGGCGTACGCGTCGATACCCGCTCGGCACGACCTCTTCCGTCGCGTCGATGCCGGATATCTGTCGCGCTTGGTCCTGGAGCATCGGCTCAGCCTCGACGAGGCCGTCGAGACCGCCATCGACCTGACGTACAACCTGCCCAAAGAGTCGTACCGGCGCCCCTGACCCGGTCAGCTCCCTGGGCCCGGGCATCCCGGCCTAGCGCGCGTAGGGTGCGAACGGCGCCAGATGCTTCACGAAGTGGTCGGCGATGATGCGGTAGTGCTGCTCCTCGTTGTCGTTCCAGACCCGGTACATCTGCGTCCCGAACTGCTCCAGGATTGCGCCATAACCGACGTGCAAGACCTGCCGTGAGTCGACGACGTCCATCAACCGACCAACCTCCTCATCGGTTGGATTGGTAGGAATCTTCGTCGGATCACAAGACAGGTGGTAGCTCTTCCGGTTGGCTTCGAAGCTCGTGAGGGCGAGCGCGAGAACGTCTCGCATCAGATCCGGATCGTTGGCCGCGATCACACGCAGAGCCTCAGCCCAGCTGGTGCCGGCCGTCTTGAGATGGACCAAACCGTTCGTTGCCTCGGCAATCAGGGGATAGGTGGAGAACTTGTCGGAGCCGGAGTGCAGGGACAACTTGTACGGGCCGAGCGCCCGGGCAATCTGGGCGTGAATCTCGAAGTCACGCTTCAGCTCGTCGATGTCGCCGATGTACTCGACACCCTTCTCGAAGCGCCCGACAAAGCGCGGCGCGAACGAGACGAAGTCCATACCCAAGCGCTTCAACTCGCGGACCACGACAATGTGCTCAGCCGGCTTGGTTGGATAGTCGGTCTCGTCGACGGCGAACTCCACTTCGCAGTCGATACCCTTCTCCATCAGGCGTCGGTACATGGCCATCGAGTGGGCAAGGGATGGGCCGTACTTCGCCATGGCGCGAAGGACGGACTCCTCGTCGAGCTCGACAGCCTCGTGCTCAAGATCGATGCGCTGCCCGGCGTATCTCTTCGTGAATGTGGCCAGGTCAGACTCCAGACCCGGCCAGTCGAGAGCTTCCACTTTCTGCTTGATCGTCGCGGGGTCAGCGTGCTCCGCCGCGGGATCGACTTCCGCCTTGGGATCCAGGGTGTAGAACACGAAGCCGGCTGCCGCCGTGTCGTCGATGTCGTCGAGCTGTTCCAGGTGATCGGCGTCGCCGCCGACTGGTTTGGTCCAGCCGGCCTGGAAGGCACCCCAGGTCGCGTCGTCGAGCACGTTGCGCGGAGTTCGTCGGCAACGACCCATCTCGCGGATGGATTGCTGAGCGAAGACGGGGTTGATATCGGCGCCGACCTCCTTCAGCGCTTGGACGTGGCCCGGTGTCGCCAGCCCGAGCCGGTCGCCGAAACCGGCCGAGGTATGCAGTCCGAAGCGGGACGGATTCAGCCAGGGCAGTGCAGACCGCAGCGCCAGCGCATTCTCCGGAGTTGTCTCCGCGACCAAACGAAGCTTGCCATCGACCCTCTCCGCAGTCCCCGTGAAGCCGCGGAACGCGGACTCGTCCTCGGCAACGGCCACCAGCCGTTTGATTCCGTCGGCTGACCGCTCCAGCCAATACGTGACTCCCCCGTATGAGACCTGCGACTCCGGGTACGCGCTATCACCCAGCAGGGCGGTGGCTGAAGGGCTGAGTTGATCGGGTCCGGCGCTCATGCTGGTCACCTTTCGGAGAGCGGGCCACATGCTGGATGATCGATCGACGTCGAGCCCGCGACCCGATTACCTTAGCGTAGTAGAAAACGCTTTCTCAACACCTTCGCGGTGGAACCGAGCCAGGCAACGGACGAGGATCTGATCAGGCGATGAGCAGCCCGGAGCCGCTGGGTATCGACGAGCTCCGAGCTGGTTTCGCCGATCCGCCGCCGGGGGCGGCGCCTCTCATGCGCTGGTGGTGGTTCGGCCCGTCGGTAAGTCGACCGGAGCTGCATCGTGAGCTCACCGCGATGGCCGACGCTGGACTCGGCGGCGTTGAGGTGGCATACGTCTACCCGTTGGCGAGGGCCGCCACCAGGTTCGGTTCCGATGCCTTCCTGGCCGACCTCGGCTTCGCGGCCAATCGGGCACATGAGCTGGGGCTCCGCTTCGACCTCACGCTGGGCAGCGGCTGGTCCTTCGGCGGGCCCCACATCTCCACCGAACTGGCGGCCCGGCAGCTGCACTGGGTGAGACGCGAGATCGGGCCGACACCGCTGGAGGTTCCCGTGGTCTCGGCCTGGCCAGGCGAGGATCTGATCGCCGCATACGTCGGTGCCGGGTCGCTGCAAGAGCAACCGGCTTCGTACGAGCGGCTGCCCATTGTGGACGGCCGGTTGATGATTGGCGTCGGAACTGGTCCCCGGGTCGTGCTGCTTGCGTACGCCAGTCTGACCGGGCAGAACGTCAAGCGCGCGGCGGTCGGAGCGGAGGGTCCGGTCCTCGACCACTACTCCGCAGCCGCCACCGAGGCGCACCTGCAGGTGGTGGGGGACCCGATGCTCGATGCCGTCCCGGCCGAGCTTGTCGGCTCCGTCTTCTGCGACAGCCTCGAGGTGTACGGCTCCGACTGGACGCCGAGCTTTCCGGCGGAGTTTGCCCAGCGACGCGGCTACGACCTGCTTCCGGTGCTGTACCAGCTCACGGTCGAGGGGCCCGGCGCAGCACGGCTCCGTGCGGACTATCACCGCACCCTGGTCGAGCTCTACGAGGAGAATTACGTCGCCGTCTGCCAGCGGTGGGCAGCTCGACGCGGCGTGCCGTTTCGCATCCAGGGCTACGGAACGCCGCCCGCCACCGTCAGTAGCTACCGGTTCGCCGACCTGTTCGAGGGCGAGGGGTGGGGCTGGACGGAGATCACCCAGACCCGGTGGGCGTCCTCAGCGGCGCACCTCTACGGGCGCCCCGTGGTCTCCTCCGAGGTCTGGACCTGGGTGCACTCGCCCTCGTTCCGCGCTACCCCGCTCGACCTGAAGGGCGAGGCACATGATCACCTGCTCAACGGCATCAACGAACTCGTTGGGCACGGCTGGCCGTACTCGCCGGCCGAAGCGCCCGGGCTGGGCTGGTTCTTCTACGCGGCTGGTGCGCTTAACGACCGCAACCCATGGTGGCCAGCGATGCCGGAACTGACCAGGTACCTGAGCAGGCTGTGCTGGCTGCTGCGGCAGGGCGAGCCGGTGGCCGACGTCGCGCTGTACGTGCCCAACGACGACCTGTTCGCGACCATGGGCCGGGCGCAGGGCGGCTCGTTGGACACCTGGCGGGAGGCACATCGGCGGATTTCCAGTGCGATCCCGGCGACGATTCGAACGGCTGGGTTGGACTACGACTTGATCGACGACGAGGCGCTAGCGGTCACCGCGGCGGGGCGCTACCGGGTTGTCATCGTTCCGACTGCGACCAGGGTCCCGAAGTCGACTGCGGCCTGGATCGATCGCGTACGCGCGTCAGGCGGCATCGTCATGGCGGTGGACTCGACGTGCGATCTGCCGGGTGCACAGGAGGTGACCGCCGACGGGCTGAAAGATGCCCTGCGTTCGGCCGTGGCCCCC
>OCZS010000049.1_pt1 | contig 33826 bp, 32 predicted proteins | sample 1539071 | NCBI WGS metagenome assembly OCZS01 (sample SAMEA3113584, study PRJEB22503) | soil metagenome
GGCGAGACGCGAACGATGCGGGTGTACGTTCGAGCGATGGGTGACATGCCGGACGAGAACCGGGTGGAACGGCGGTCGGAGCTGCTTCCGGAGGAACAGGTCGCCGGGAGCGAGGACCCGCAGGCGCAGGCCCGGGCCATCCTCGAGGAGTCGGACGAGCGGACCAACCAGCCGGAACGCACGAGGCGCGAGTCCACCCAGACCCCGGACCCGCGCCCCCCGCGGACCTGACGCTCCGGCGTTGCCGCGGTCCTGCCGCTGCGCTGGGACGAGCGCTCGTGGGGATGCCGGCCGGCTCAGGACTGCGGCGCCGGCGCGGCTGCGGCTCGTTCGGCCGCGCTGCGCAGGATGCAGAACTCGTTGCCCTCCGGGTCGGCGAGGACCACCCAGCCGGTGCCCGGGCCGTACTTCCCCCGGAGGTCAGCCACCTCCACGGCACCGTGGGCGATGAGCCGAGCGAGCTCGTCGTCCCTGCGTCCCTCGACGGGCTCGAGATCGAGGTGGATGCGGTTCTTCCCCGACTTGTCCTCGGGCACCTCGATGAAGAGCAGCCGGTGGGACCCGTCCCGGCTGATGATCATGCACTCGTCGTGGCCGGGCAGGTTGGGGTCGCCGTCGATGTCGACATAGCCGAGAACGCCCTTCCACCACTCCGAGAGCGCGTAGGCGTTCCTGCAGTCGACCGTCGTGTGCGAGACCCGTGCCGTCATGACGCCACTCTGGCACCAGCCACGGTCCCTGCAGGAACTCGGGCTCGGGGGAAGTCAGACGTGGATGGCCGACGGGACGCCGTCCGAGAAGACCTCGGGCGGGTCGGGCAGCGACCGCCACAGACCGGCTGCGCGGCGGGCGGCGGTCCATGCCACCGCACAGGCGTCGAGGACGTCGTCGGCGGCATACCTGCGGTTGTCTGCGAGGGCGACGGCCTCCGCGACGACCTGGTCGGCGGTGAGCGGGCGCCGGCGGGCGGGCGGCATCCTCACTCCGATGGTCGGGTCGTGGGTCGGCGTGGTCGTACGACCTCGCCCGGGGTCCGTGGGGTCCGCAGGTCGCGCAGGTCCCCCTGGTCGAGTCCCGCCAGTCGGGGGAGGTCCGCGGACTCGGTGCGCTGCAGCCGGGTCGTCATCGTGGCGAGGACCAGCCGCTGGACCTCCGGCACGGCCATCGTGGCTCGCAGGGCATCGGCCGGCACCTCCAGCAGGACACTGTCGACGTCGGCCATGACGTCCGCCGTCCGAGGGCTGCCGGTCAGGGCGGCGATCTCACCGAAGTAGTCACCCGCCGCCATCGTCGACAGCCCCCGGTACCCGTCGTCGACCGGGATGCCGGCCGTCGTCGACCCGTCGAGGATGAAGTAGGCCGATGAGGCGGGGTCACCGTGCTCGACGATGCGGGTTCCTGCAAGGACTTCACGAACCACCGCGTTCGAGACGAACGAGGTGCGCTGCTGAGGCGTCAGTCGGCCGAACGGGGTGAGCCGGCCGACGAGACGGTCGAAGTCGAGCATGGTGGCCGGTCTGGCGACCGCGGCCTCCGGAAGCGCCTCGGCGGCACGCAGTCGCTCCTCCGTGGCTCGCCAGGTGGACCGGCTGAGGCCGGGAGCGAAGACGGTGACGAGGGCCGCCACGAAGAGCAGGGACGAGGCCACGAGGATGAGCAGCCGGATGTTGACGACATCGGCCAGGCCGGCTGTCGCCATCCCTGCCACGAAGATCACGTCGCGCATGACGTAGAAGGCCGAGAAGACCCGTCCACGCATGTCGCGAGGGGTGTTCCGCTGCAGGATGACGGAGCGGGCGATGGCCGAGGGTGCGTTGAAGAACCCCGACACGGTGACGAGGAGGATGGCGAACCAGATCTCGGTCGCGAGTCCGTAGAGGACCCCCGCGACGCCCATGCCCACCATGGCGACGCCGAGCCACACCGGCTCGGGCAGGAGCTTGGAGAAGCGAGCCATGAAGAAAGAGCCGACGACGAAGCCGACGGACGTCAGCGCCTCCTGCAGCCCGTACTGGAACTCGGTCGCGCCGAGCTCCCGCAAGGAGAAGGGCAGCAGCAGGACGTTCCACAGCCCGAACGAGAAGAACATGAACGAGCCGACGATGAAGAGGGAGCGGATCGTCGGCGTGCCGATCAGCGTCCGCAGGCCCGAGCGGAGGTTCTCCACGATGACGTGCACGCTGGCCTCGTCGTCAGGAGTGGGCATCCGATAGCGGCCCATGAGCGAGATGCACGCGGCGCAGAACAGGAAGGACCCGGCATCGAGGACGAAGGCCCACACCAGGCCCACGCTGCCGGCGAGCAGCCCGGCCCCGGCGAACCCGATCGCGGTGGAACCGAAGCTCGCGATCGACAGGAACGAGTTCGCCGCAGCAAGCTCCTCGTCGCTGGCGATCTCGGGGATGAGACTGTCGTGCGCCGGGTCGAAGAACTGCTTCACCCCGGCGTTGAGGAGCAGGAGGAGGAACAAGGCCGGCAACGCGATCGAGTCGATTCCGATGACGACGGCGATGAGGGCTACGACGACCGCCTGGACGAGGCAGGTCCCCATCATGATGCGCTGGCGGTCGTGGCGGTCGACGTAGACGCCGGCCAGGAGCCCCACGGCAAGGCTGGGCAGTGCCGTCACCATGAGCGTCAGCCCGACCGCCAGCGCCGACTCCGTCGCGCGCCACACGAAGATGCCGGCCGCGAGGTCGGTGAGTGCCGACCCCGCCGTCGACACGAGCTGGGCGAGCCAGAGGAGCGTGAAGTCACGACGCCGGAACACCGAGAACATGGAAGGAGTGGGCGCGGCGGTCACTCCAATCTCCTCACGCTGGCTGACTGGAGCCTAGTGGCTCGCTCACGACCGCGTCCCGCCTCTCGCGGAACCGGGCGGCTGGGTGGTCTCGCATCACGTGACGGGGATGAGGCGAACTGCATCACCGGGTCTCAGCTGCGCGGCCCGATCCGCGGCGGATGCCGTGAGCACCGCGACGACGGGGTAGCCGCCTGTCACCGGGTGGTCGGCGAGGAAGACCACGGGCTCGCCTCCTGGCGGGACCTGCACGGCACCCCGGACCAGGCCCTCGCTGGGCAGCTCGACATCAGCCCACGGCACGGCACGTTGGACGCGGGCTCCACCGAGGCGAAGGCCGACCCGGTCGCTGTCTCCGGTGACCGTCCACACCGCCCCGACCAGCCCGCCCAGCCCACCGCCCCACCCGCCGACCCATGCCGCCCGAGGGCCGGGCAGCACCTCGAGCAGGGAGCTGGCCTCGTTGCCAGGCGCCGGCAGTGCCACGTGGTCGACGGTCGGGAAGCCGCCTCCGGGGGTCCCCACGGGCAGGACGTCACCGCTGCGCAGCGGCGCCGGTCCGACGGCCGACAGGGTGTCCGTCGACCGCGAGCCGAGCACCGGGTCGACGTCGATCCCGCCGCGGACCGTGAGGTAGGAGCGCAGACCGGTGGCCGGCATCCCGAGCGCGAGGATGGAGCCTGGCGGGACGTCGAGGAGGGTCGCGTGCGCGACCGGGCGCCCGTCGAGGCTCGCCGGTGCCGGAGCCCCGGTGACCACCACGGTGGCCCGGCCCAGCGCGCGAACCGCAAGTCCGCCGAGCAGGACCTCGAGCGCGGCGCGACCCTCCCCATGGCCCGCGATCCGTGCTCCGAGCCGGTACGCGCCGCGGTCGGCCGCTCCCGACCGCCCCACACCCACAGCCGCGTGCCCCGGCCGGCCCTCATCCTCGACGAGGACCAGTGCACCGCTCGACACGACCTCGAGTGCCGGGCTCACGAGTCGCTCCCGACGTCGACGAACCGGACGGCCGTGCCGGGTGTGAGCAGTGCGGGCGGCTGCCGCTCGACGTCCCAGAGCACGGCGTCGCTCGTGCCGATGAGCTGCCAGCCTCCGGGCGAGGGACGTGGGTAGACCGCCGAGAAGTCTCCCGCCAGGGCGACGGAGCCGCCCGGTACGGACACCCGGGGGGTGTCCCGACGAGGCACGCGAAGCCGCGGGTCGCCACCGACGAGGTAGGCGAAGCCCGGTGCGAAGCCGCCGAACGCGACCCGCCACGGCATCTGGGTGTGCGCTGCAACCACGTCGGCCACCGTCAGGCCGGTGAGCGCGGCGACGTCGCCGAGGTCCGGTCCGTCGTAGCGCACGGGAATCTCGACCACGGCGGCGCCGGTCCTGCCCGGGTCGCGGGAGCGGTCGGCCGCCGCGGCCACCTCGCGCACCGATCGGCTCAGCGCGGCGAGGTCCGCACGAGGTCCGGCGATGACGAGGAGGGTCCGTGCCCCCGGAACGAGGTCCGTCGCCGCGCTCCACGGCCCGGTTCCCTCAGCGGCCACCGAGCGGAGGGCGGCATCGAGGGCGAGCACGTCGTCGAGGTCCGCCACCTCGACGAGAACGGCCTCCTCACCGGCGGGCAGGACGTCGACGGGGATGCCGGTCGAGGAGTCCACGAGCGACGTCTCCTAGGTGCGGGTCGTGCCGGTCGGTTCGGTCGGTTCGGTCGGTTCTGTCGTGACGAAGGGTGCCACCGTGATGCCGGCCGCCTCCAGCCGGGTGCGCACCGCGCCCGCCAGCTCGACCGCGCCAGGAGTGTCCCCATGGGTGCACACGGACCGCGCCGGCAGGGCCACGAGCGACCCGTCGACCGCGACGACGGTGCCCTCGGTGGCGATGCGCAGGACCCGGCTCGCGACGGCATCGGCGTCGGTGACGAGCGCACCGGCGAGCGACCGTGGCACGAGCCGTCCGTCGGGGAGGTAGCCCCGGTCGGCGAAGGCCTCTCCCACCACCGTCAGGTCGGCCTGCTCGGCGACGGCGTGGAGGACCGAGCCCGGCTGGCACAGGAGCGGCAGCGCCGGATCGTACTCGAGGACCGCCTCGACGACCGCTCGGGCCTGACCCTCGTCGACCGCGGCAGTCGTGTACAGGGCGCCGTGGGGCTTGACGTAGGCCACCCGCGTTCCGGCCACGCGGCACATCGCCTCGAGGGCGCCGAGCTGGTAGAGGACGTCGGCGGTGAGGTCTGCGGCCTCCATGTCGATCCGGCGGCGCCCGAAACCGGCGAGGTCCCGGTAGCCCACCTGCGCCCCCACGACGACGCCCCGTTCGGCGGCCCGCGCCACGGTCCGGCGGATCGTCGTCGGGTCACCGGCGTGGAAGCCGCAGGCGACGTTGGCGCTGGTGACGACCTCGAGCATCGCCTCGTCGTCGCCGAGGACCCAGGTGCCGAAGGACTCCCCGACGTCGGCGTTGAGGTCCATCCGCACGGTCATGCCCGAACGCTAGCCCGCCCCCTGCCACGCACACGCACGACCGCCGCCCGGAACCCGGACGGCGGTCGTGTGAGGTGCCCGTGAGGGCGGAGGCGGAACGTCAGCCGATGACGGTGATGTTCGCTGCCTGCGGGCCCTTCGCGCCCTGCTGGGTCTCGTACTCGACCTTGGCGTTCTCGTCGAGCGAACGGTAGCCGTTCGAGTTGATCGCCGAGTAGTGGGCGAAGACGTCGGCCGAGCCGTCGTCGGGGGCGATGAAGCCGAAGCCCTTGTCGGCGTTGAACCACTTCACGGTGCCAGTAGCCATGGGAAGCCTACTTTCTGAGGAGGGGCCACCCGCCTGTCGGGAGGCTCCGCGTTGGTGATGCCTGTGATACCTCTGCTCAGAAAGTGCTCAGTCCCGGCGGGACGTTCTGCAGCTACCTCACAACGGAAAGCTCAACAACTCCGGCCAGCCTAGCGGGCCCCGACCGCAATCGCCCCATCGGGCGCGCCTAGTCTTCTCGGATGACCAGCCAGCCCGCCGCGGGACCGGCACCCCGACGGCACCAGCGCGTGGGCCGCATCAAGGCCGCCTTCGACTCCGCGACCGGTCTGCGGCGCGGCATGAACCTCTGGCCACCGTTCCTGCTGACCGGTATCCACATCGAGGAGGTCGCCGACGACTTCCGGCACGTGCGGGTGAGGCTGCGCCGCTCACCCCTGACGACGAACTACGTCGGCACCCAGTTCGGGGGGTCGCTCTTCGCCATGACGGACCCCTTCTGGATGGTCATGGTGATGCGCAACCTGGGGCCGTCCTACGTCGTCTGGGACAAGGCCGCCGAGATCGAGTTCGTCGCCCCGGGGCGCACCGCCGTCACCGCGGACTTCTCGCTGGACCCGGGAGTCGTCGCCGAGGTGCGCGCGGCGGCGGACGCTGGCGAGAGGGTGCTCCGGTGGTTCGAGACGGAGGTCGTCGGCACGGACGGTGTCGTCGTCGCCCGGGTTCGCAAGCAGCTGTACGTCAGGCGTGCTCCGAGCGACGCCCCCCGTCCGACGGCGGACGGCTGAGCCCGGGGTCGCGGCCCATCGGCGCGCGACGCGCCTCGAGGAGCAGCGCGGCTCCGACCACCGTGATGGCCGCGAGTCCCACGAGGTAGCCGACGCCCGGGACGCTCGACCAGTCGAGCTCGTCCCCGTGCCTCACGAGCGCCACCGTCTGCAGCCCGCCGAACAGCACCCCGGTGACCCCGACCGGCGTCAGGGACCGCGCGTCGTCGACGAGCCAGGCGTGCCCGGCCGCCACACCGAGCCCGACGTTCCACGCCCCGACGGCCCGTGCGGTGAGGGGGGTCAGCGGCCAGGGCCACGCGGCATCCGCCCAGCCCGGGGCAACGAGGAGCGCGATCCCCAGGGCGACGAGACCCACCGCGAGGACTGCCAGCGTTGCCCGCACCCACGTGGGCAGGCCACGTGGCGGCGGCACCGCCGTTCCGGCACGGGACTGCAGCCACCAGGCGAGCGCCATGAGGACCGGCACGACGGCATACACCGCGATCCAGCCCCAGGTGACCGCTCGGGTCACCGCGGTCAGCTCCGGCGCGAGGTGGAACAGGTCCAGGTGGACCATCGTGACGACGAAGGTCAGGGCGGTGAAGACGAACACCGCGGGAACGGAGACGCGGGCGACGGTCCAGCGCCGGGCACGCGCCCCGCTCAGCTCCAGGCCCATGGCCGACCAGTACGACGCGCCGAGGAAGACCGCCGTCATGGGTGAGCCGATCGTCCACGCGAACCTCGTGTCCGTGTCCAGCGGGAACAGGAACAGCTGCACACCGGCGAGGAACACGAGCACGGCGGCGAGCCCGAGGAGCCAGCGCATCGCCGGCACGACGGGGTCGCCGTACTCCTCGTCGGACGGGGACGTCATCGCGGTGTCCGCTCCGCCAGGTGCTGGTGGACGGCGGCCACCACGGCCGCCCCGTCGCCCACTGCGGTCGCCACCCGCTTGATCGAGCCGCGCCGGGTGTCGCCGATGGCGAAGACCCCCATCCGGCTGGTCTCCAGCGGATGCCGCAGGTGGTGTCCGTCGTCGGCGTCGCCGATGGCGTCGTGTCCGACCTTGACGAACCCCGCGTCGTCGCGCGCCACGACATCTTCCAGCCACTCTGTGTGCGGCGAGGACCCGATGAGGACGAAGAGGCCGTGGCACGGGCTCCACTGCTCGGTCCCGCTGATGCCGTCGGTGATCTCGATCTCCGTGAGGCGGGCGTCGACGGCCCGCCCCCGGGTGACCGTCGCGTTGTGGACGATGTCGACGTTCCTCGTCGCCCGGATCTGCTCGATGAGGTACTCCGACATGCTCGCCGCGACGTCGGCCCCACGGACGAGGAGGGTGACGTGCCGGGCGTACTTGGCGAGGTGCAGCGCAGCCTGACCGGCCGAGTTCCCACCGCCGACCACGTGCACCGGCCGCCCGGTCATGGACCGCGCCTCCGTCACCGCAGCCCCGTAGAAGACCCCCCGACCGCTGAGCTCCTCGAGCTCGGGGATACCCAGCCGCCGGTAGTCCACACCCGTTGCCACGATCGTCGTGCGGGCGCGCGCCCAGGTCCCGTCCGAGAGCTGTACGCGCTGCTCGTCGGCGTCGGCCTCCAGCCCGGTGGCCCATCGGAAGAAGTGGAAGACGGCGCCGAACATCCAGGCCTGCTGGAAGGACCGGAAGGCCAGGTGGTTGCCGCTGATGCCCCGCGCGAACCCCGGGTAGTTGCGGATGAGCGAGCTCGTGCCCGCCTGGCCCCCGATCGCCTCGCGCTCGACGACCAGGGTCGACAACCCCTCCGAGGCGGCATAGACGGCCGCTGCCAGGCCGGCGGGACCGGCGCCGATGATCACCGTGTCCCAGACGGTGTCGGGGTCGAGCTGCGTGGTGAGGCCGAAGGCCTCCACGAGGTCGGTGTCGCTCGGGTTCGCGAGCGCCCGAGGCGGTGAGGTGAACCTCAGGTCGAGAACGGGGAGCTCCGGGTCCTCGAGTCCCAGGCCACGCAGCAGGCGGCGGCTGCTGTCCTCGTCGGCCTCGTAGAACCCGACGGGGATGTGGTTGCGGGCGAAGGCGTCCCGCAACATGTGGGTGCGCTCGTCGTCGTGGCCGAAGATCCGGACCGCCTCGAAGCCGCTGGTTCCCTGCGCCCAGTGCCAGTCATGGAGCAGGTCGCTGACGCCCCCGTGGAACTCCTCGTCCCGCGGCCGCTCAGGCCGCACGAGCAGGTTCTCGAGGTGTCCCTCGGCGATGGCGCGGAAGACCGGACCCCGGCTCTCGAAGTTCCCCCACTCCACGGCGACCACGCGCTTGGCCGACGGGTGGATCGAGCGCGCCCGGCGCAGGTAGTGCAGGCCCTCGCGGTCCCGAGGGCCGTAGAACGACAGGATGAGGGCGACGTCACGCTTCCAGCGCCGTAGGCCGTCGAGCACCGCGTGCGCATGCGCATAGCTGTGGCAGGTGATGACCTCGTAGTCGGTGGCATAGCGGCGACGCATCTCGGCGTCGAGGACGGACAGCGAGTCGTCGTCCGCGGTGGCCAGCACGATGACCGGCATCGGGCGGTACTCCGGCCCAGCCGGGGAGCCCGCCCCTCCCCCGCCTGCCGCCGTGTCGTCGGTGCTCGGATCGGGCTGGAGTCCGGACATGCGACCCACCATCGCAGAGGTCACCCGCCACTGTCACCGCCCTTGACCAGGACCAGGTGGTGACCGTCCCGACCGCCGGGGCCGCACACCCTGGACGCCCATTGAGGAGTCGGATGCCGGGGACGTCTCCGGGGCCGTCCCCGGGGCCGCCGCCGACCATCCGCTCGCACGGGGCAGGTACGTCTCCCGACGACGTCGTCGCGAAGGTGGCGATGGTGGCAGGCATCCGCCGTGCACCGCGCGCCGGCATCCTCGTCGAGGTGGAACCGGAGCCCGTCACCCCGGAGTGACCAGCCGGCCGAGCGAGTAGCGCGCCACGGGTGCATAGCCCAGGACCACCGGCCACAGGGCGTGCGTGACCAGCCAGGCCGTGCTGACGTGCCCGGTGCTCTGCTCGGCGGTGTCGACGCCGTGGTCGAAGGAGAGCCGCAGGGGGCCGGACCGGACGCTCCAGGACCAGGTTCGGGCGATGTCGTCCACGGCGTCGATGCGGAAGAGGGCGACGACGCCGCCTACGCCGGTCACCCGGCCGGTGGTGCCCGGCGTGACGACGGCCTCCGGGTAGTCGACCTCGCGGATGTGCGGAGCCCAGTGCGGCCACCACACCGGCTCCGTGTAGCGCTGCCACACCTCGTCGACGGTCAGCGACCCGCTCGCCGAGAGGCGGAGGCTGCCGGACAGGACGGAGCTCATGGACCAAGTGTGGCGTCCACGGCGGCCGGTCCTGCGTTCACGGTCCCTGCCGGCCGGTGGTGACCGCGACGTGGACCGGAGTCCCGGGTTCGACAACGGGCTGGTCCGGCCACCGGCGTGCTGGTCCTCGCCGGGCGGCTGGGACTAGCGTGATCGCGTGAGCCTGCTCCGAGTCGACCGTTCCTGGCGGGAGGAGGTGCGCGGTCGCGTGCCCGTGCGCTACCTGCCGCAGACCACTCCCGACCACCTTCGCGGCACCTGGCGGGAGGCCAGGCCGGCGCGTATCGAGGCTGCCCTCGCGGACGCCCTCCAGCGCCCGACCCACGGGTGGCTCGTCGTCGCGGCGTCCTCCGAGCTCGGGTCCGACCGCACGCTGCTGCGGACCGTGGCCGGGCGCGAGGTGGTGCTGTGGAGGGACTCCGACGGTTCCCTGCTCGCCGGGCGAGGCGCGTGCCCCCACCTCGGTGCCCGGCTGGCCGACTGCATGGTCGTGGAGGGGACGGTGCTCTGCCGGTGGCACGGGATGCAGCTCGGCCGCGACACTGCCACCCCGTGGGCGACGTACGCCGCCTTCGACGACGGTGTGCTGCTCTGGGTGCGTGTCGGTGAGGTGGAGCAGGGGGTGGAGCCGACCGACCGCCCTGTGCTCGCAGCCCGCCCACGGATCGAGGAGTCGCTCGCATCGGTCATCTCCCTGGCGGCCGACTGCGAGCCCCGGGACATCGTCCAGAACCGGCTCGACCCATGGCACGGGGCCTGGCTGCACCCCTACGCCTTCAGCGACCTCGCCGTCGACGACGACGCCTCGAGCAACGACCGCCTCGTCCTCGACGTCGCCTACCGGCTGGGCCGCACCTTCGCGGTGCCCGTGCGCGCCGAGTTCACCTGCCCGGACTCGCACACCATCGTCATGACGATCACCGGCGGGGAAGGTGCCGGCAGCGTCGTGGAGACGCATGCGACACCCCTGACCGCGCCGGGCACGCACCCCGCGCGCACCGTGATGACCGAGGCGGTGGTCGCCACGTCCGACCGGATGGGGTTCCGGGTGGCCAAGGGCATGGCCCCGCTGGTCCGGATCGGGATGCGAGCGTCCGCCACACAGCTCTGGGCCGATGACATCGTCTACGCCGCGAGGCTCTACGAGCTGCGCCGTTCCGCCGCCGAGCGATAGGCGCGGATGCCGCGGCGGGCGAGTCGCGGCACCGGTCCGAAGCGCGAGCCCATCGGCACCGACCAGACGCCATGGCCCGGGTGCCCCCAGCTCGTGAGCAGCTGGTCGGCCGCCATCCACCCCGTCGTCGCGGCGCGCTCCATGAGCGCCACCGGTAGGTCGCACCGAACCGTGTCGCCGGCGAGGACCACGCCGGGGTCCGGAGTAGGCACACCGGGCCGCGACCGCCACGGCTCCAGCCCCACGAGGACGCAGTCACGTTCGAGGAGCCACTCCTCGTGGACGACCTCGAGGTCCGAGGTCTCCGGGTAGACGCGGTGGAGCTCGGTCAGCATGGTCTTGCGGAGCAGGCCCTCCTCGGTGCCGTCGGGCAGCGCGTACGCGTGCAGCTCGACGACCGAGCCGTCATGCTCGTCAGTCCAGCGGGTGGCGTGGTCCTCGAACTTCTCGAGCACCGAGACGTTGTCCAGGGGTCCGTAGCCGCTCGTGCCGAGGAAGGGGGCGCGGTGGGCGGCGACCCTGCCGGACAGCCAGAGCCGCCACACCGCGAAGGCAGGCGCCGACCGGACGCCGGCCACCCGTGAGCGCCACGCCTCGCCTGCCGGATCCGCTCCGCCGAGGGTGCTCGAGGCTGACACGACCGTTCGCAGGCCGATCGGGTCGAGGGCGAGGACGACGCCGTCCGCCGGGAGGGCGGCGGGTTCGGCATCTCCGCCGGCGGCGGCGCGGTGCGTGACGACGAGGCGGTCCGGGCTCCGCTCCACGCAGGCCACCTCGCGCCCGGTCAGCACGGTGACCCCCAGCCGCGACAGGTGGTCGCCCAGGGGGCGCCACAGCGTCGAGTCGTAGTCGTCGCGCGGCACGTCGAAGAGGAGACCCTCCGCCGAGCCGACGAAGTACATGTGGAACATCGCGACGAGCTCGGCTCCCGAGAACTCCCGCGGGTCCGCGAAGAAGCTGCGCGCGAAGACCTCGAGCGCGAGGTGGCGGGCCTGCTCGGGGAAGCGGAGCCGGTCCAGCACCTCGGCGGCGCTCACCCCGTCCAGGAGGGAGTACGTGGAAGGGAAGTCGACGTCGAGGAGCCCGAGGGCCGCATCGACGTCGACCGCGGCGAGACCTGCGAGGTCGAAGCTGGGGCTCCGCGCCACGAAGGCCGCGAGGTTCCACGGGGGAGTGCGCGGGATCCGCGCGAAGGAGTCCGCACCCCCGCCGTCGCGGACCAGGGGGTAGTCGTCGAGCGGGCGCAGCCGGGCGAGGGTCGGGTCGGTGCGGCGCAACACGGCGCGCAGGTTGTAGTACTGCCGGAAGAACGCATGGAAGCCGCGGCTCATCTGCGCCTCGCCACCGTCCTGGAGTCGCACGGGCCAGGACCGCACCCTGCCGCCGAGCCGGTCGGCGCGCTCGACCACCGTGACGCCGACCCCGCGCTCGGCGAGGCCCAGCGCCGCGGTGAGCCCCGCGATCCCACCGCCGACGACGACGACGTGCCGGTCCGCCCCGGCATCGGCCACCTGCGCCGGCGCGGGGGGCGGATGGAAGACGGCCCGGCTGTCCAGGCCGGGGCGCCATCGCGGCCGACGTCGGCGAGCGATCATGACGGCCGTGACCCGACGACGGTGTGCACGAGGTCGCGCTGCCACCCGGCATACGACTTGTGGTGGAGGTCGACGACGCCGGCCCCGAGAAGGCGCTCGCAGATGCGTCCGACGGAGTCGAAGTCGCGCACGCTCGTGTAGAGGTAGCGGTGGAGCGGCACGTCGGAGCGCTTGATCGCCGCGAGCGGGATGATGACCCCGTGGCAGATCGCCGCCCAGGTCACCCGGGCCCGCGTGTTGCCGGCCACCGAGTAGTCGTGGATGGCGACCGCCCCTCCGGGGCGCAGGACCCGAGCGACCTCCCGGACGAGGCGCTCGGGGTCAGGGACGTTGCGCAGGAGGTATGCCGCGAGCACACCGTCGACCGAGGCGTCCGGGAGGGACTCCAGGTGCTCCACGGCATCCGCCACGAGGAGCTCGACGCCCGCGGGCCACGGCTTCGCCCTGGCCTGGACGACCATGCCTCGGGAGGCGTCGACGCCGCGAACGGTGAGGAGGCCGAGGGTGCCGACGTGACCGGCCCACGCGTCGAGCAGAGCCCGGGTCGAGGCCCCGGACCCGCAGCCGAGGTCGAGGACACTGACCGGCCGGTCGCCGGCCTCCGGCCGGGGCAGCCGCTCGACGAGGAGCTCCGCCGCCGTGCGCAGCTGTGCGTGATAGCCGGGGGAGAGCGCGACCATGGCGTCGTAGGTGGGTGCTGCTCGGTCGAAGGCGTCCGAGAGCACCCAGTCCCCGGTGCGCTGCTGCTCCATGGTCATGTTCGCTCCTCGGTGGTGCGGTCGCCGCGGCGGAGCCACAGCATGACTGTCAGTGTGATCATGCTGAAGCCGAAGAGGTAGTCCTCGACCGGGATGTCCCACGGGACGCGCAGGCCGATGATCTGGTCCTCGTCGTAGATGACGATCGGCGCCGACAGCTTGGTGAGCCAGCCGTCGACGAGGACGTGGAAGCCGTAGACGATCCCCATGGCGATCCAGTACTGCGCCTGGGAGAAGACGCCTGTCCGCAGCCAGAAGCGTTCCGCTGCAACCGTCCCGAGCACAGAGAGGACGGCGATGGCCGTGTACTCAGGCATCGCGGAGGGATCGCCGACGGACCCACCCGAGCACGGTCCCCACGGCCTCGTAGGTGAGAAGGCCGCAGATCGGGATGACGACGAAGAAGACGAGCTCCTCGAGCGGCACCATCAACGGCAGGAGGATGCCGGTCGTGTACGCCTGGCTGTACGACCAGTGGTCCCGGATGATCCCCACGACGTCCCAGACCACGAAGATCGCCACCACCGGAATGAGTGCCGCCAGCAGCCGAACCGGCCTGCGGTACACCCGTGCCCGCAGGACGAACTCCAGCGGCAGGGTGATGGCAAGGCATCCCGCCATGAGGAGGAGGTACTGGTAGCGGTCGTCCACGAGCCGACTCACGCCGCCTGGGCGTCGGGGCCCAGGGCCGCGGCCGGGGGCAGGTCGGCCCGGGCTCCCGCCGGCCAGCCCCTGGGGTCCGGACCGAGGGCCACGAGCAGGGGGACCTGCGCCGCACACCAGGGCGAGACCCTGCGCGTGCCGCCGAGGACGCTGGCGCTGAAGTCGGTCCACGGCACCCACGCGGCACCGTCGACCTCGGCCGGGTCGGGGTTCAGGGTCGAGTCGTCGGTCCAGCCGACGAACACCGGGCACCGCTCGTACTCCACGAGGCCGTTCATCGCGGCCCGGTAGCCGAACTCCGGGAGGACGAGGCGCAGGTCGCGGACGTCGACGCCCAGCTCGCTCCGCGCCCGTCGACGCACGGCCTGAGCGAGGTCCTCCCCCGGGATGGGGTGCCCACAGACGGTGTTCGTCACCACCCCGGGAAAGCTGGGCTTGGTCGTGGCCCGGGTCGTGACGAGGAGGCGTCCCTCCGGGTCCAGGACGTAGCAGGAGAACGCCAGGTGCAAGGGGGTGTCGTCGTGGTGGATCTCCGACTTGCGGGCCTCACCCACGGGGGCTCCCGCCTCGTCGAGGAGGACCACCGGGTCGTCGGACACCCAGGCACCGTTCGACGGCTGGCGAGCGGCCCGGTCCGCTCGGACGAGACGCATGGGCTCCCGTGACGCGACCATCCGCACAGCGAGTGCGGCCTTGAGCGGGGTGGGGACGCGTGCCCGGGAGCCGAACACGTCGTAGTCCGCTGCCTCGATCCGCTCGAGGATGCGGGCGTAGAGGACGCGCGCGGTCGCGACGCACCGGCGTGACGCGCCCGGAAGGGCGGGGATGCCGTCGTCCGCCTCGCGGTAGAGCCTCCGGTTGCGCTCGATCTCGAAGGCCATGAGGGCGCGCCACTCAGGGGTCACCCTTCGCTGCTGCGGGTCGGCGCCGAACCGCCGGATGTCCTCCTGCGGCACGTACACCCGGCCCCGGTCGAGGTCCTCACCCACGTCCCGGAGGAAGTTCGTCAGCTGGAAGGCGAGTCCGAGCGACCGCGCCGGCGCGACGGCATCCGTGCCGGGTCGCAGGACGGGAAGCATCATCTCGCCGATGACGGCAGCGCTGCCGTCCATGTAGCCGAGCAGGTCTCCCCAGCTCTCGTAGGTCCGCCTCGTGAGGTCGGTGCGCATGGCGCCGAAGAACCGGGAGAAGCACTCCTCCTCGATGCCGCACTCGCGCACGGTGGTGACGACGGCGGCCATGATCGGGTCCGCCGCCCCGCCGGCCGCGAGAGCGTCCCAGAAGGACTGCTCGAAGGCGTCGAGGGCGGCGGCCGTGTCACCGCCGGGATCCGGCCCGGCGAGGTCGACGATGTCGTCGGCGAGTCGGGCGAGCGTGTAGACGGCGTGCACGTGTCGACGTGACGTGGGCGGGAGCAGCCGCGCGCCCCAGTAGTACGTCGTGCCGTGCTGGCGGGTGATCGCGGCGCACCGGGCGTAGCCCAGGGCGAGCACCTCCGGGGAGGCGACCGGGGCGGGTGGGCTCACCGGACCACCGTACGCGGCACCGGCCGCGCGTCGCGGGCGTACTCCTGGACCCGCTGGGCGGCGAGCTTCCCGCTCACGAGGACCATCGGGATGCCGACACCCGGCTGGGTGCCCGAGCCGGCGAACACCAGCCCGGGCACCCGGCGGTCCACGTTCGACGGCCGGAAGGGCCCTGACTGGAGGAAGGTGTGCGCGAGGGCGAAGGGCGTGCCGAGGTGCAGGCCCTGGGCCTGCCAGTCCTCGGGGGTCACGAGCAGCTCCTCCCGGACGTCCGTCGGGTAGCCGCTCGCCTCGAGGAAGGTGTGCAGCCGCTCCCGCATGGGACCCGACTCGCGCCGCCAGTCGATGCCGGCGCCCGTGTGGGGAACCGGTTCGAGGACGTAGAGCGCGGTGGAGCCGGCCGGGGCGGCGGTGGGGTCGGACACGCTGGGGACGGTGACGAGCCGGGACGGGTCGGGCATGAGCTCACCGCGGTCGATGATCGCGTCGAAGGAGCCGTCCCAGTCGTCGCCGAAGTGGATGTTGTGGTGGCGGATGTGGGGCGCCGGCGTCCCCGATGCCCCCACGTGCCACACCACCGCCGACGGTGAGAAGGCGCCGTTGCGCGCGACCCGCGGGGCGGGGACGCCGGGCAGCATCCGGTCGTAGGCGACGGGGAGGTCGACCGTGCACACGACCGCGTCGGCGTGCAGCTGGTCACCGTCGGCGAGGGCGACACCGGCGACGGCCCCGTCGGAGCGCCGGAGGATCTCGCGGACCTCGACACCGAGATGGATCGGCACACCGGCGTCCGTGAGCGCCTGGGCCATCGCCCGGGGGACCGCGTGCATCCCGCCCTCGGGGTAGAACACGCCCCGCACGGTGTCCATGTAGGTGATGACCGCCAGGACGGCGCGGGCCCTGGCCGGAGCGATGCCGGCATACAGGGCCTGGAAGCTGAAGATCCGGGTCAGCCTGTCGTCGGTGAAGAAGCGGTCCACGGCCGGGCCGAGTGCACCGAGACCACCGAGCCGGAGCAGCCGAAGAGCGGTGGCCGGCGAGCGCAGGAGGTCGAGCGGGGAGGAGTAGTTGGCATCGACGAAGGTGTCGAACTCCGTCTCGTAGAGGTCCTCGAGCCAGCGGAGGAAGCGGTCGAACCCGGCTGCGTCTGCGTCGCCGACCGTGGTGCGGATCTCCTCGCGCAGGTCGGCCATGTCGGCGCGGATGTGGAGCTCGCTGCCGTCGGAGTACACCGCGCGGTATGCCGGGTCGAGCCGCTGCATCCTGATCAGCTGGTCGGGGTTCCCGCCCACCGCGCGGATCGGCTCGTGGAGCAGCTCGGGCATCGTCATGACGACCGGGCCGGGATCGAGGCGGAAGTCCCCGAGGCGGAGCAGCCCTGCCCTGCCACCGACCACGGACTCGCGCTCGAGGACCGTGACGTCGTGCCCGGCGCCGGCGAGGTGGCACCCGGCGGCCAGGCCGGAGAGCCCGGCGCCCACGACGACCACCCTCATGCAGACCGCCAGGCGATGGCGTCGGCGAGGTCGCGCAGGGCCGCGTCGGCACGGGGCTCGACCGCGAGCTCGTCGAGGGCGCGGTGCGCGCGGGCCACCAGGTCGGTGACGGTGTACTCCGCACGCTCCCGCACTCCGGCGTCGGCCATGGCCTGCTGGAGGGCCCGGACGCCGTCGTCGTCCAGGGTGCCGCCATCACACGCGGACAGGAGCGGTCGTGCTCGCTGGGGGAGCAGCTCGGCGGCCCAGGCGAGCAGTGCTGTGGGCTTGCCGGAGCGCAGGTCGTCGCCGGCGGGCTTGCCGGTGCGCGCCGGGTCACCCCACACGCCGAGGACGTCGTCACGCACGGCGAAGGCGTCGCCGACGAGGTCACCCCAGGCGACGAGCCCGCGGACGAGGTCGCTGTCCGCGCCCGCCACGAGTGCGCCCAGCTGGAGCGGCCGGGTGATCGTGTAGCGACCGCTCTTGAACCGGGCGATCCTGTGGGAGGTCGGCAGGTCGCGGCGGCGGCCCGCAGTGTGGGTGACGTCGAGCAGCTGGCCCTCGACGAGCTCGACGGCCATGAGGCGCCAGGCAGCCCGGACCGGCGGGGGTGCTGGTGCGACGAGCAGCGTGGCCTCGCTGAGGGCGAGGTCGGAGACGAGGGTGGCGACGCTGTCCCCGAAGAGGGAGGGGTCCCCGAGCCCCGCTGCCCTGCGGTGCCGCTCGCTGGACACGACGTGGAGAGTGGGCCTGCCCCGACGGGAGTCCGAGCGGTCCATGACGTCGTCCTGGATGAGGGCGAAGAGGTGCAGGAGCTCGAGGGCCGCGGCGATGCGCACGAGATGCGGGTGCGTCTCGCGCCCTCCACCCGCGAGAGCCCAGCCCCAGTGGGCCAGGACGGGCCGCAGGCGCTTCCCGTGGTTCCGCGTGCGCTCGGCGAGCTCGCGGACGAGGTCGACGCCGAGGGGCCCGGGCTCCGGGTCGCTGCCGGACGGGAATCCGTCGACGGCGGCCCGAACGAGGGCGTCCGTCAGCTCGACGAAGGTCGTCTCCAGCAGCACGTCGGCCTGGGCGAGCGTGTCCTCCGGTGACGTCACCCGACGTCGGGCGTTGAGCGGCGGCGAGGTCACCTCGGTACTCATCGACACAACCGCCTTGCCCCGTTCGTTCGTGGGCCTCGATTCAACCAGAGGCCCGGTCGGTGGGTACGAGCGTAGGACCTGCGGATCAGGCACGGGCAACATTCGACAAAGTCTCGTCGAGCGAGCGGCGCGCATAGGGTCGCGGCGTGGACTGTGACGTCGTCGTCGTGGGTGCGGGCCTCGCCGGACTGCGCTGCGCCGGACGCCTCGCGGAGGGCGGTCGGTCGGTCGTGCTGGTCGAGGCGGAGGACGTCGTCGGTGGCCGCCAGCGCACCGACGAGGTCGACGGCTTCCTGCTCGACCGCGGCTTCCAGGTGCTCAATCCCGCCTATCCGGCGGTTCGCCGCTGGGTCGATGTCCCGGCGCTCGACCTGCGCAGCTTCGGGGCGGGGGTGCTCGTCCGCCGCACAAGCGGGCTCGTGGAGGTGGCGCACCCCCTGCGCCACCCGTCCGGGGCGTGGGCGACGCTCCGTAGCGGCCTCATCACGCCGAGGGCCGTGCTCGCCCTGGGTCGGTGGGTAGGGCCGGCGGTCGCTGCGCCCCGCCGTGTCGTCCACGGTCCCGACCGCCCGCGTCGGGACGGACTCGACCGGGTCGGACTGCGGGGGCCGTTGCGCACCGAGGTGCTGGAGCCGTTCCTCGCCGGCGTCCTCGCCGAGGAGGGTGGCGAGACCTCCGACGCCTTCACCCGACTCCTGGTCCGGATGTTCGCCCTGGGCGTTCCGGGGGTGCCCGCGCGCGGCATCGGGGCACTCCCGGAGCACCTCGCGGAGCGTGCCCGCCGGTCGGGCGTCGAGTTCCGTCTCGGCGAGCCGGTCGTGGGAGTGGGTGGCAGGCCGTCCGGCCGAACGAAACCCGGCACCGCGACCAAGGGTTCGGTCGAGCTGGCAGGCGGCGCGCGGGTGAGCGGCCGCGCGGTGGTCGTCGCCGTCGGGCCGGAGGCAGTGAGCAGCCTCGTGGACCAGCCCACCCCGCGCACCAAGGGACTGCAGACGTGGTGGTTCGCGGCCGATGAGCCTCCGACGCGGTCGACCATGCTCGCCGTCGACGGTCGACGCAGCGGCCCCCTGCTCAACACCGTCGTCCTGACGAACACGGCGCCAGGCCTCGCTCCGCGGGGGCGACACCTCGTGCAGGTGACGTGCCTCCTCCCGGGCGTCCACGACGATGGTGGCCCGAGGAGTGCGGGGGGCGTGGCGGCGCGCGAGGCGGAGGTGCGGCGCCAGGCCGGCGAGGTGTTCGACGTGGACACCTGCCGGTGGGAGCTCGTCCGGCGCCACGACATCCGGCACGCCCTCCCGGAGCAGCTCGCGCCGCTGCGCACGACGTCACCGGCTCGGGTCGACGACGGTGTCTACGTCTGCGGCGACCACAGGGACACCGCCTCGATCCAGGGTGCGCTCGTCTCCGGCAACAGGGTGGCCGAGGCCGTCCTCGCCGACCTCGCGGCCACCTGACGCTCCTCCGGGCCGCGGTCAACCGAGCTCGGCGGCGGCGCTCCTCAGCTGGGAGTCGGAGGCGTCCATCGGCGCAGAGGTGGTGACCTCGCCCGCCGCGTCGACGAAGGCGATGACGCCGGACGTCATGCCGTCGTCGACGTCTCCGACGTTCGCTGCCGCGTCGAGGAACCACACGGCGGGAAGGGGGATGGCGGCGTACCCCACGGTCGCAGGAAGGGCCTCCCCTGCCTGACGCTCGAGGTCCTCCAGTGGGCGCGGGTTCCCCTTGTCGGCGCTGAGCTCCACGACCAGACCGATGACCGCCGGTCGTGACGGCGACGCCGCGCTGAGCGGGACCAGCCGGTCGAGCGCCGGCAGCACCTGGTCGAGGCTTCCCACAGCGACGACGACGGGCTCTCCCCGGTAGTCCGTCCACGCGAGCCGTCCCCCGCCGAGTGCGTCGACGCTGAAGTCGGGGACGTGGGTGTTGTCCAGCGCCTCACCCGGCCCCTCGACCGGGTGCTCGACCATGTCACCGGGAGTCGACCCGCACGTCGCGTCCACCCAGGCGGCGAGGTCCGGAACCGGTGGCGGGAGGGAGCGCGCGGGGCCGTCTGCCCCGATGGCCCGGAGCCCGGACACGAGCTCGAGGCCGTTGTCCACGGCGCTCCTGGTGGCGTCCCCGACGGGGAGGACGCTCACGAGGACGTCACCCGTGAAGAGGGTCAGCTCCCCGCTGATGCTGGCGGCAGGGACGCCCAGCTGCGGTTCGAGCCGCTGACACGTGATGCCGGTGACGTCGGCCCGCCATGCATGGGTGCTGACGCTCAGGGGGTCCGCGCAACCGCCGTCCTCGAACATCCCGACTTCACACCGACCGTAGGACGCCCAGAACTGGAAGTCCGGCCCGTTCTCGGTGACCCTGTCGACGTTGGTGAGGGCGAGACCGTTCGCCTCAGGTCCGAGGTAGTAGCCGGCGCGGCCCTCCTCCTGCAGCTCCTCGGCCACCGACGCCACGGCGTCGTTCCCGACGTAGTCGCCGGCGGAGGTGCCACCGCTGGCACATGCTCCGAGGAGGCCCGGAACGACGACGACCCCGAGGCCGAGGAGCAGACCCCGGACCCTCGTGGTGGCTGTGCGCGACGCCATGGTGGCCCTCGATCCTCGAGGCCCCAGTCTGCGCGCCCCCCCGACACCGCGGCAAGGCTCGGTCGAGCGCCCGAGGTCGCCGGAACGTTGGACAGGCCCCCACGACCCTCGATGGGCTGCACGCAAGGCCCTGCCCGGCATCCGCGGTCGTTAACGTCGATGGCCCGAACGGCACGAGCTGATGCGAAGGAGCACCATGTCTCACCACGAGAACGGCGCCGAACACGTCCACGACCTCATCAAGGACCAGCGGACAGCGATCCTCACCACCGTGCACGACGAGAGCGGAAAGCTCACGGCCCGGCCCATGGCGTGCCAGCAGGCCGACCCCGACGGAACCCTGTGGTTCCTCGCCTTCGTGGACTCGGAGAAGACGGGGGAGATCCGCCGTCGGCCCGACGTCAACGTCGCGTTCACCGAGGAGGGCAAGTGGGTCTCGATCTCCGGGAGCGCCGAGGTCCTGCGCGACCCGGCGAAGGCACGGGAGCTGTGGAACGACTTCGCCGAGGCCTGGTTCCAGTGCGAGCCCGAGGACCCCAGGGTGGCGGTCATCCGGGTCGACGGGGAGAGCGCGGAGTACTGGGACAGCCCGGGCAAGGTCGGCCAGCTCGTCGGCGTGCTCAAGGCGAAGGTCACCGGCGCCCGTCCCGACGACGGAGAGAACGAGACGGTGCGGCTCTGAGGCCCCCGGGTTGCGGGATGGCAGCTGGCGTCGCTTCGTCGGTCGACCCGTGCGGCATCCCGAGCCGTCCCGACCCGGAGTCGGGCGACTCCGCCCAAGGTGTCCGTCCGCTCCGACTCCCGGTGTCGGCGCTCCGGCGTAGCGTCCGGGGATGACGGGCGACCACCGCGCCCGCCACGGCACACGACCGGTTCGAGGAGACGACGATGGCATCACGGCTCAACCCCTACCTCACCTTCCCGGGCACCGCGCGGGACGCGATGACCTTCTACCACCAGGTCCTCGGGGGTGACCTCACCATGAACACCTTCGGGGAGTACGGCCAGGAGGGCGAGGGCTCGGACGGCATCATGCACGCCCAGCTCGAGACCCCGGACGGGTTCGTCCTCATGGCCTCCGACACGGCGCCCGGCCAGGGCGAGGGATTCACGCCCGGCAGCAACATGTCGGTCAGCCTGAGCGGCGACGACGAGTCGCTGCGTCGCTACTGGGAGGGCCTCTGCGAGGGTGCGACGGTGACGATGCAGCTCGAGAAGCAGATGTGGGGCGACGAGTTCGGCATGCTGACCGACCGGTTCGGCATACCGTGGATGGTCAACATCGGGTCCATGTCGGCGGAGCCGCAGGGCTCAGCCGGCGCCTGAGACCGCCCCCTCCAGCTCGTCCAGCGCCTCGCCGGTGTGCACGGCGAGGCGCTGGAGGTGCGGTAAGGCGTCCCGGTCGCCGATGAAGCCGACGTCGAGCCTTCCCGCATACGAGTGGGCGGTGATGTTGAGGGCCATGGAGTGCCCCGGGATGGACACGGGGTAGGTCGCCTCGAGCCGTGCACCGCGCAGGTAGAGGTGCTCCCTGGGGCCGGGGACGTTGGAGATGCAGACGTTGAGGGTCTGGGGAACCGGGATGGGGATGCCGGTCATCGCGCGAACCACCTGGAGGCCGGCCGGGGCGAGCAGCAGCGCACTGTAGGCGATCACCGAGTCGGCGCTCATCCCGCTCATCCGAGCCTTCGCCGCCCTGGACGAGGCGCGGATCGCGGCCAGGCGCGCCAGGGGGTCCTCGACCTCCGTCGCGAGCGACACCAGGGTGGCGCCCACGGCGTTGCCGCCACCGTTGCTGTCCTTGGGCCGTACGTTGACGGGGACGAAGGCGATGAGCGGTCGCTCGGGAAGCGCCTCCAGGTCGGAGAGGAACCGCCGCAGCCCGCCGGCGCAGATGGCCATGAGGACGTCGTTGAGCGTGGCGCCCTGCGCACGGGCGATGCCTCGGAGCCGCTCGAGGTCGTACTCCTGGGTCGCGAACCGTCGCGCCCGGCCGACGCGCTGGTTGAGGATGGACGGCGGTGCCTGGTAGGAGGTGACGGCCTTCGTGGAGGTCCGACCTCGACCGAGCTGGGTGTCGACGACGGTCCGGGCCACCGACGGCATCGCCCCGAGGGACTCGGCCATCCCGCGCACGACGGAGGTGACGTCACCGACCGGATCGGCGTCCCGCGGCGGTCGTGGTGGCTTGGTCAGGCCGAAGAAGAAGGGGTGCCCCCGGTCGCCGGGGTCCGGGGAGAGGCCGCGCTGGAGGATGCGCATCCCGGTGTAGCCGTCGACGAGGGAATGGTGGATCTTCGCGTAGATCGCGAACCGGCCGCCCCGGAGTCCTTCGATGACGTGCATCTCCCACGGCGGCCGGCGGAAGTCCAGAGGGTTGGAGTGCAGCCGGGAGACGAGGATGCCGAGCTCACGCTCGCCCCCGGGGCTCGGAAGGGCCGAGTGCCGGACGTGGTAGTCGATGTCGAACGCCTCGTCCTCGACCCAGCGGTGTACGGGCTGGCGCATCAGCCTCCGGGTCTGCAGACGGAGGTTCCAGGGCGCCTCGATCGGCCCTGCGCGCAGGTCTGCGAGCAGGTCGCGGAGGTAGGTCCTCTCCTCGCCGGCCGGGAGCGTCAGGTGCAGCAAGGACGCCACGTGCATGAGCGTCTCCGGCGTCTCTCCCATGAGGAAGATCGCGTCGAGAGGCGAGGCCCAGCGGGAGTGGGCCACGCTGCTCAGCCCGCCTTGCCGCGCGCCCGGCGCCCGTGCTCGTGCGGTTCGTCGGGGTCGACCCCGGTGCCCAGGTCGGACGATGCGACCGGTGGAACGGGTGCCACGGGGTCCACGGGAGCGGCGGCGTCGTCGGGAGGGGCGGCCGCGGGTCCGGCATACGGTTCCCACGCCCCCTCCGGCTGGGCGAGCCGGTCGGCGATGATGCGCAACGTCTCGTACTCGTGGCCGTAGCCGAGGTGAGTGGCGCGGACCTCGATGTTCTCGGTGTGCGGGGCGGGCACGGACGTGCAGCACTCCCACGCGACGATGCCGTCGGCCCGGGAGTAGATGCAGGTCGTCGGCACGGCGAGGGGTGACGCCCGGGTCATGCGCGCCTCTTCGGTGAAGAGCGCCTGGTGGTGGTCGCCACGGTTCATGAGGGTGTACATCCGCCAGGCACGAGAGGCCGAGGGGTTGCCCCGGAAGGGGCTACCCAGCGTGATGACCGAGCGGGTGTACTCGGGCAGGGCGCGGGCCATCTCGCGGGCGTAGATCCCGCCGGCGCTCCAGCCGACGAGGCTCACCGTGCGGCCGTAGCGGTCGTGGATCTCGAGCAGGACCTCCTCGAGGGTGTCGGTGAGGCCGGGCCGCACGCCCAGGTTGCGGCCCTGACGCCAGTCGTGGGCGCGGTAGCCGAGCCGCCGCAGGTGGGAGCGCAGGAAGACGGTGGACTCCGGTCCTGCGAGGAAGCCGGGCAGGACGATGACGGGGTGGCCGTCACCCTGTGGCCAGCGCTGGAGGTCACGGGTGCGGACGGCCGTGGACGCGAGCTCGAGCGCCATCCGCCACTCCCGACGCACCATCCGGCGCGTCGGTGCGAGGGCACCGTCGGCATCCGGCAGGTCGACGTGGTCCGCCATGGCGCTCTCCTGGTCCGGCGCCGCCGAGCCGTCACCGGATCGCGACGCTGCGAGTCGGGTACCTGAGAGTGTCTCAGATGGGACCGCCCTCGCGGCCTCGACCTGCCGTGATGGGGAACCATGGTGGGGTCGTCACCGGTTGAGAGGTGTGGGTCGGACCGTCTGGGGCCGAACGACGAAGGGAAGCGCCCATGAACGCCACGGACCAGCTGCGGGCCGCCTTGCGGGATCTCGAGGCGAAGGCCCGCGAGCGCGAGCTCGACAAGAAGATCGAGAGCTTCGCCGAGCAGGCCGACCAGTTCCTCCGCACCGCCGCGGCCCGCGCGGGGGACTTCGCCGCCGAGAACCGCGAGCGCATCGATGCCAAGCTCGCCCAGGCCGGCGCGTCCGTCGACAGCCGCACCGAGGGCAAGTACCACTCCTATGTGGACAAGCTCCGCGCGGGCGTGCTGAGCGGGGTCGACTGGGTCGCCGACCAACGGGAGCCGGCAGCGTCTCCCGGGCCTCGGGCGGACAGCTCGGGATCCCCCGAGACGAGCGCGTCGGCCGCCTCGAGCGGGCCTGGGACCTCGAGCGGGCCGGGCACCTCGAGCGCATCGACCTCGGATGCCGCTGCCCAGCCGGAGGACCGCTCAGAGCGCTGACCCGCCGTCCCGGTCGAGCCGAGACCTGGTGCGGGCGGCCAGTGCCCTCACCTCGCCGGGAGCCGGCGAGGCTCGTGGCCTCCACCGTCGCCCCGGGCGAGGGCAGCGGCATACGGTGGGGGAGTGGTGAGCCGCATGGAGAAGGACACGATGGGCGCCGTCGAGGTGCCCGACGACCGCTACTGGGGTGCGCAGACGCAGCGCAGTCTCGAGCACTTCGACATCGGCCGTGACACGTTCGTGTGGGGGCGGGCCGTCGTGCGGGGGCTGGGTCTGCTCAAGAAGTCGGCCGCTCTGGCGAACGCCGACCTCGGCCTGCTCGACGCTGAGGTCGCCCGGGCGGTCGTCCAGGCCGCTGACGAGGTCGCGCGCGGCGAGCTCGACGACCACTTCCCCCTCGTCGTCTTCCAGACCGGCTCGGGCACGCAGAGCAACATGAACGCCAACGAGGTCATCGCCAACCGCGCGATCGAGCTGATGGGCGGGGAGCTCGGCAGCAAGTCGCCGGTGCACCCGAACGACGACGTCAACCGCAGCCAGTCGAGCAATGACACCTTCCCCACGGCCGTGCACGTCGCGGTGGTCCTCGAGCTGGTCGAGCGGCTGCACCCGGCGGTCGACGGGCTGGTCGCCGCACTGGAGGACAAGGCGAGCGAGCTCGGCGACGTCGTCAAGGTCGGCCGGACCCACCTCCAGGACGCCACGCCGGTGACCCTCGGCCAGGAGATCGGGGCCTGGGCGGCCCAGATCCGGGACGCGCAGGCCGACATCCGGTATGCCGGGGACCGGGCCCGTGCGTTGGCGATCGGTGGGACCGCAGTCGGAACAGGGCTCAATGCGCCGGCGGCGTTCGGTCCCCTGGTCGCGCAGCACCTGTCGGTGCAGACGGGGGAGAAGTTCCACCAGGCGGAGAACCTGTTCGTGCAGCTCGCCTCGCACGACGCCCTCGTGGCGGTGAGCTCGTCGTTGCGGACCCTGGGCGGTGCGCTCATGAAGATGGCGAACGACGTGCGGTGGCTGGCGTCGGGGCCCCGGACAGGGATCGGCGAGCTGCGGATCCCCGAGAACGAGCCGGGCTCCTCCATCATGCCGGGCAAGGTCAACCCCACCCAGTCCGAGGCGATGACCATGGTCGTGACGAGGGTGTTCGGCAACGACGCCACGGTGGGCTTCGCCGGGTCGCAGGGAAACTTCCAGCTCAACGTCTTCACGCCGGTGATGGCTCACGCGGTGCTCGAGTCGATCCGGTTGCTCTCCGATGCCTGTCGGTCGTTCACGGCGCACTGCGTCTCCGGTCTGGAGGCCGACCGGCAGAAGATCGCCGAACACCTCGACGCCGACCTCATGCTCGTCACGGCGTTGGCGCCGCACGTGGGCTACGACACCGCCGCCGCCATCGCCAAGCAGGCCCACAAGGACGGCTCCACGTTGCGCGACGCAGCGCTGGCGTCCGGCGCTGTCACGGAGGCCGACTACGACAGGTGGATCGACCCCGCCGCGATGACTCGCCCCGACTGACCGGACCGTCCTCCGACGCGGCTGCCTGGGGCGGTCCGAGGAAGGCTCCGGCGCGGACGACCGAGGTGCCGCTCCGTCAGGTGGAGCCAGGGTCGGTGACGTCTGCAGGTGTCGCGAGTGCGGCAGACGCGTGGGAGGCCATGTGGTGGGCGCGGGCCTGTGCCGTCATCCCCATGAAGTGCAGCGCCTGTGGGCGTCGCACGGTGGGACGGTTGGCGTAGGACTCCGGGGACGAGTTGTAGCAGTTCTCGGTCGTCCGGTCGTCGACGTGCGGCTGGTTCCAGCCCGGTGGGAGCCAGCTCGTCCCGGCGAGGAACGGTGAGCCCGGGCCAGGACGGGCCCAGTGGTAGGCGTCGTCGCCGCGACACCAGCCGAGGACCGCGAGCACCGCCCCCTGGTCGGCCCACGGGCCCGGCTGCTGGCCTGCGGCCTCGACGGCGTCGAGGAAGTCGAACGCCTGCCGGCACGAGCGCAACAGCCACACGCCCGTGTTCGGGTTGACGCGGTGCTCGTCCGGGACGTGCTCGAGGGCGAGGGCCTGGAAGTGGTCGGGGTGGAGGTGGTCTGCCACGTCCTCGTCAGTGCGCATCACGAGGACGTCGGCGTCAAGCCACAGCACGAGGGGGAACTCGCGCAGCGCCCGGCGAAGGAGGGACACCTTCGCCCACTTCGCCCGTTGGGCCGCCTCGTCGGTGGCCACACCGTCCAGCTCCAGCTCGACGGCCCGCACGGCGTAGCCCCAGCGCTCGGCGAAGCGGCGAAACGTGGGGAGTGAGCAGTCATGCAGCACACCACGCATGTTCGGCCCCGCTGCCGTCAGCACGACGCCACGCCCTGTGGCGTCACCCCTGGGAGGTGTCACCTCGGGCGCATCCTGGACCGGCATCACCCACCCCCATCCGAGACGTCCTCGTGTGACAGGTTGTCAGATCCGCGACCTGGCGAGCGTGGCCCGGAGCTCCCCTTCCCGCTGAGCGGCGCCACCGCCGACCACCCATGTGGCCTCGGGTGGTGCGGCCCCCGCTCAGATGCTGAGGAGCTCACGCAGGTCGTCCGCGCTCAGGGCGGAGGACATGGCCGCCCCCTCGTCGACGACTCGGGCGAAGAGGTCGCGCTTGCGCTCCTGGAGCGCGACGACCTTCTCCTCGATCGTGTCGCGCGAGACCATCCGGTAGACGTTGACCGAGCGGGTCTGGCCGATGCGGTGCGTGCGGTCGATGGCCTGGGCCTCCGCCGCCGGGTTCCACCAGGGGTCGAGCACGAAGACGTAGTCCGCCTCGGTGAGCGTCAACCCGAACCCGCCCGCCTTGAGGGAGATGAGGAACACCGGTGCGTCACCCTCCCGGAAGGCCGCGATCCGCTCAGCGCGGTTGCGCGTCGCCCCGTCGAGGTATTCGTAGGCGATGCCCTCGGTCTCGAGCCGAGCTCGCACGATCCGCAGGAACCCGGTGAACTGGGAGAAGACCAGCGCCCGGTGGCCCTCCTGGGACAGCTCGCCGAGCTGCTCCACGAGAGCGTCCACCTTCGCCGACGGCGCCAGCCCGGCATACGCCTCGTCGACCAAGGAGGGGTCGAGGGACAGCTGCCGCAGGACCGTCAGCCCGCGAAGGATGGCGATCCGGTTTCCCTGCACGTCGTCGATGAGGCCGAGCAACCGCTGGCGCTCCCGCTGGAGGTGCCGGTCGTACACCGCGCGGTGCCGGGGATGGAGCTCGACCGAGAGCACCTGCTCCTGCTTCGGCGGCAGCTCCCCGGCGACCGCTTCCTTGGTGCGCCGCAGCATCAACGGGCGGATGCGTCGCCGGAGGGCCGCCAGCCGCTCCGCGTCACCCAGGCTCTCGATCGGCCTGGCCCAGCTCTCCTTGAACAGCGCCGGTCTCGGGTGCAGCCCGGGCGCGACGATCGACAGGAGCGACCACAGGTCCATGAGCGAGTTCTCGAGGGGCGTGCCGGTGATGGCGAACTTGGCCCGGGCCGTGAGACGCCGCACCGCCTGGTAGGTCTTGGCCTGGTGGTTCTTGACGAACTGCGCCTCGTCGAGCACCACAGCGGCCCATGGCCGTGACCGGAAGACCGCCTCGTCGATCCGCACGACGGCATACGACGCGATGACGACCTGCGCCCCGGCGATCGCGTCGTCCAGCCCCACCCGGGCCTTCGCGCGGGTGCGGTCGAGGACCACGGTGCGCAGGGCCGGCGCGAACCGGGCCGCCTCGCTCTCCCACGTCGCCAGCACGGATGTGGGGGCGACGACGAGCACCGGGTCCACGAGCTCGCCTCGCTCGGAGGCACGCAGGACCATGGCGAGCATCTGCAGGGTCTTGCCCAGCCCCATGTCGTCGGCCAGCACCCCGCCGAGGCCACAGTCCCAGAGCAGGGACAGCCACCGGAACCCCTCCACCTGGTACGGCCGCAACCTCGCCTCCAGGCCCACCGGCAGGCCGGCGGGCTCGACGGCATCCAGGCGAAGGAGCGAGTCCACCGCCTGCGACCACCTCGCGCTCTGCTGCTCCACCACGCCGAGCGCGGACAGCTCCTCCCACAGCCCCGCATGCACCACCGAGATCCGCAACGGGTCGCTGGGCTTGTCCTGCAGGGAGCGCGCCTCCTCCACGAGCGCGCGCAGGGCCTCGAGCTCGGGCCGCTCCAGCGAGAACCACGTGCCGCTGTCGAGGATGAGGTGCTCGTGCCCCCGCGCGATCGCCTCGATGAGCGGCGCCAACGGCACGTCCTCTCCGGCGACCGTCACCGAGATGCCGAGGTCGAACCAGTCGGTTGTCGCCCCGTCAGCCGGGTCGGACGTCGAGACCTGGATGAGCGGCGCGTCGACCGCCTCGCTGTAGTCGGCCGGATCCCCGACGACCGTGAGCTCCAGCCCCTGGTGCTCCTCGAACACCGGGAGCAGGCCGGTGAGGGCCACCGTCGTGAACCCGTGCAGCCGTGTCTCGGGCACGAGCCGCCGCGCCCGGGCCACGACCTGCCACAGTGGTTCGAAGGCCGCGACCTCCTCGACAGCGAGCAACCCGTCGACGAGTGCCCGCTCTGCGGCTCGGTCACGCATCGGGTCCGGGTCCTCCACGGACATCGGCACGAACACCCCGCCGCCCACGGCGCCGTACCGGAAGCCCCACTCCAGGTGCGCCCGGTGCCCCGGCTCGAAGGTGACGGTCAGGGCCAGCCGGGGCGGCACGGCATCCGGCAGGGGGAGGTCCGCGGAGCGGCTGCGCACCCGCGCCTTCCGGCGCAGTCCCGGTAGGTGGGTCACCGTGAACCGGGCCCAGTCGGCCTCGGGCACCTCGACGACGCCGAGGTCGAGCAGTCGCTGACGTGTGCCGTCGAGCGGTTCGGCGAGGGCCCCGAGCACGAGCGTGTCGACGTCGCGCAGCCAGAACCCCGTCGCCGGCTGCCCCACGAGGTGGGTCGTGCCGACCGAGCCGGTCGGCAGGTCGAGGCGCGGGTGGAGCTCGGCACCGTCGTCGGTGCGGACGACCTCGACGACGAGCTCAGCCGGGTCGGGTGCGAACGCCACCGCGCCCCCTTCACCGAGGTCGGTCAGGAGCCGCACCCCCGCCCGGTCGGCCGCCCGGAGCAGGGCCACCCAGTGGGGGCCGAGGTGGTCGAGGAGGATCGCGTCCGGCATCCGCCCGTAGCCGAACGCGCGCACGGACCGGCGGTGGGCGTCGGCCAGGGCGGTGAGTGCGTCGCGGTGGTCGTCGGCGAACGAGACCCGGCCGAACCCGTAGTACCCGCCGGCGAACGTCTCCCAGGAGACTCCGGTGCGGATCCAGCCGCCACGAGCGCCGGGGACGACGGGCCGCACCCTGAGCTGCTCGCGTGCCGGGTCGTCGCCGCGGGCACGACCCGGACCCAGTGCCGCGCTCTCGATGAGCAGGCCGACCGGTGTGGTGTCGGGCCGGGCGTCCCCCTCGTCGAGGAGCCCGCCGAGCGCACGCTCCCACGTCGGCCGGGGGGCCGCGGGGCGGCCGGCCAGGGTGTCGAGGACGGGCTGGTGCTCGCGGACCGCCGCGACCACCGCGACCGCGTGCTTGCAGTCTCCCGCCACGGGGCACGTGCAGTCGCTCTGCCAACGCTGCAGCGGGCGCCGACCGGCGGACGGCGTCGACACCGGGTGCAGCGACACGTGGGTCAGGTAGGTCTGCCCGGTGCTCCCGGCCACCCACCCGGTGGCATGGGTGCCGTCGGCGGAGAGCTCGTAGTCCGAGACCCGCCCCTGCCGGGCGTAGGCGAGCCCGCGAGCCACGGTCACCGTGCCGCAGACATCGTCGAGCTCGCGGTTGCTGAGGTCCGCGAGGCGCTCGACGGTCACCACGCGTCCCAACGTCGCGACCTCCGCAGTGACCTCTCGGGCACCAACACCCGACTCCTGAACCACCAACCGTATGCCGTGCCACCGACATTCCACGGACGCCGTCCACATGCCGCTCGAGCCGAGGCCCCGGCACAGAGCCCGAGACCGGCTCGTGCCGCGCGTCGCGTCGCGCCGGAGCACCTGGTCCCGGGGATAGGGAGCGGGGTCACTGGCGCGGGGTGCCTGAGCAGAATGTCAAGGCGGGCCACCGCTCCACCCCGTGGAGGCCGCCGTCAGAGACAGAGCCGGCGCGCGGGAGCCATCAGGCGGTGAACCGGTCGGCGACCTCGAGCGCGCGGTCGAGCATGTCGAGGCCTTCGGCCATCTCGTCCGCGGTCGTCGTGCACGGAGGCACCACGTGCGTGCGGTTGAAGTGGACGAAGGGCCACAGTCCTTGTTCCTTGCAAGCCCCCGCGAACTCGTTCATCGGGCCGGCGGCCTCGCCGCTCGCGTTGAAGGGTACGAGCGGCTCGCGCGTCCCGCGGTCGCGGACCAGCTCGAGTGCCCAGAAGAACCCGAGGCCCCGCACCTCCCCGACGCTGGGGTGCCGCTCCGCGAGCTCGGCCAGCCTCGGGGCGACAACCGTGTCGGAGACCTTTCGGACGTTCTCGAGGATGCCCTCCTCCTCGAAGATCCGGATCGACGCGACGGCTGAGGCGCAGGCGAGCGGATGTCCCGAGTAGGTGAGCCCACCGGGGAAGACACGTCGCTCGAAGGTCTCGGCGATCGCGGCCGAGATGACGACGCCGCCGATCGGGACGTAACCAGAGTTGACGCCCTTGGCGAAGCAGATGAGGTCCGGGGTGACGTCCCAGCGGTCGACGGCGAACCACTCACCGCACCGGCCGAAGCCGGCCATGACCTCGTCGGCGATCCAGACGATGCCGTGCTCGTCACAGATCTCCCGGACCCCTGCGAGGTAGCCGTCCGGGGGCACGAGGATGCCGTTGGTGCCGACGACCGTCTCGAGGATCAGCGCCGCGATCGTCGACGGGCCCTCGAAGGCGATGACGTCGCGCAGGTGCTGGAGGGCTCGCTCGCACTCCTCCGCCTCGGTCCTCGCGTGGAAGGCCGAGCGGTAGGGGTAGGGCCCCCAGAAGTGGACGATGCCCGGCATCCCCGGCTCGTTGGGCCACCGCCGGGGGTCACCGGTCGCCGTGATGGAACCCGCGGTGGCGCCGTGGTAGCTGCGGTAGGTCGCGAGCACCTTCTGGCGGCCGGTGTGCAGGCGCGCCATCCGCATGGTCGTTGGCTTCGGCTCCACCGTTGGTGAAGAAGACCTTGTCCAGGTCACCCGGGGCCCGCTCGGCGATCAGTCGGGCTGCCTCCGAGCGGGACTCGTCGGCGAAGCTGGGCGCGATCGTGCACTGGCGGGCCGCGGCCTCCTGGATCGCCGCCACGAGCTTGGGGTGCTGGTAGCCGATGTTGACGTTGACGAGCTGGCTGGAGAAGTCGAGGTAACGCGTGCCCTCGAAGTCCCAGAAGTGGCTCCCCGACGCCCCGGCGATGGGCAAGGGGGTGATGAGCGCCTGCGCCGACCAGGAGTGGAACACGTGTGCTCGGTCGTCCTGAGCCACCCGGGCGCCACGCTCGGCGTCGACGCGGATCTCGGTCTCGGGGAAGCTGCTCATCAGCCGGTTGCCTCTCGGGTCGTCCGGGTACCCGGCCCGTTCAGCCGGGCAGGGTGAAGATCGTGCGATGCCACGGCTTGTGGGCCACCGCGGTCGTGTCGTGCATGACGTGCTTGACGTTCGTGTACTCGTCGAAGGAGTACGCCGACATGTCCTTGCCGAAGCCGCTGTGGCGGTACCCGCCGTGAGGCATCTCGCTGATGATCGGGATGTGGTCGTTGACCCACACGCACCCGGCGGCGATCTCGCGGGTTGCCCGCCCGGCGCGGTAGGTGTCGCGGGTCCACGCCGAGGCGGCGAGGCCGAACGCCGTGTCGTTGGCCAAGCGGATGGCCTCGTCGTCGTCGTCGAACGCCACGACGGCCAGCACCGGCCCGAACACCTCGTCCCGCCACAGCTCGGAGTCCAGGGGGACGTCGGACACGACGGTCGGCTCGTAGTAGCAGCCGCGGGACAGCTCTCCGCCCGGGGCGCGACCGCCGGTGACGACCTTGGCGTAGTCACGCGCCCGGTCCACCATGCCGGACACCTTGGCCTGGTGCCCCTGCGACGACAGAGGCCCCAGGTCGGTGTCCTCATCGCTGGTCGGTCCCATCCGCACCGATGCCATGAGCGCGGCCACGCCATCGACGAAGTCGTCGTGGAGCGAGCGGTGCACGATCGCGCGCGTGGCGGCGGTGCAGTCCTGACCGGTGTTGATGAGGGATGCGGCGACCGCACCGTGGACCGCGGCCTCGAGATCGGCGTCGTCGAAGACGACGAAGGGGGCCTTGCCACCGAGCTCGAGGTGCACCCGCTTGCCGGTCTCGGCGGCCACGGCCATGACCCGTCTGCCCACCCCGGTCGAGCCGGTGAAGGACACCATCGAGACGTCGGGGTGACCGACGAGGTGCTGGCCCGCGACCGGGCCGGTGCCCGTCACGACGTTGACGACCCCCGCGGGCGCTCCCGCCTCGGTGAACGCCTCCGCGAAGAGGATCGAGGTCAGCGGGGTGATCTCCGCGGGCTTGAGGACGATGGTGTTCCCTGCGGCGATGGCGGGGAGCACCTTCCAGGCCGCCATCTGGAGCGGGTAGTTCCACGGGGCGATCGAGCCGACGACGCCGATCGGCTCCCGTCGGATGGAGGACGTGTGGTCGCCGGAGTACTCGGCCGAGGCCATCCCGTCGAGGCGCCGGGCCGCAGTCCCGAAGAACGCCGTGTTGTCGACCGTGCCGGGCACGTCGAACTCGCGGGCGAGGCGGATGGGCTTCCCCGCCTGCCGTGACTCCAGCCTGGCCAGGTCGTCGGCGCGCCCGTCGAGGAGCCGGGCCGCGTCGAGGAGGACCGTCGACCGCTCGGCCGGTGTCGCCCGGGACCACTCGCGGAAGGCCGTGGCCGCCGCCCCCACGGCAGCGTCGACGTCGTCGGGTCCGGCGAGTGTGACGGTCTCGACCACCTCGTTGGTGCTCGGGTCGAGGACGTCGAAGGTCTCCCCGGAAGCGGCGTGCCGC
>OCZS010000051.1_pt1 | contig 33267 bp, 30 predicted proteins | sample 1539071 | NCBI WGS metagenome assembly OCZS01 (sample SAMEA3113584, study PRJEB22503) | soil metagenome
GACAGCGGCACGATGATCGTCATGAAGATCTTCCACCGGCTGGCGCCGTCGAGCATCGCCGCCTCCTCCAGCTCGACCGGGAGTGAGAGGAAGAACTGCCGGAGGAAGAACACCCCGAAGGCGCCCGCGGCGCCGGGGACGATCACCGCCGTCAGGCTGTCGAGCCACCCGAGCTCGGACACGATCACGTAGTTCGGGATAAGCAGCGAGATCGGCGGCACGAAGAGCGTCGCCAGGACCAGTGCGGTGAGGATGCGCTTGCCCGGGAAGGACAGCCGCGCCAGGGCGTAGGCCGCCATCGTGGCCACGACGAGCACGAGGATCGTCTGCCCCGTGGCGGCGATCATCGAGTTGAGGAACCACTGCTCCACCGGCGTCTGGGCAGCGCCGAGGATCTTCTCGTACCCCTCCGTCGTCGGGTCCTGCGGCAGCATGCTGAGGTCGGCCTGCGAGACCTCGGCCGTGGACTTCAACGACGTCGACGCCATCCACAGCAGCGGGGTGAGGAAGAGCAGCGCGAGAAGACCGAGGAAGATCATCCGCCAGGGGATGCGCGACCGGCTGCCGGGCTCCTGCAGGGCCCGCTCGGTCCTCGCCGGGGGAGCCGTGGTGGCGGTGCTCATCGCTTCTGCTCCTTCGGAGTGCGCTCCCGGAGGAACGACAGGCAGACGGCGCTGACGATGAGCAGCGCCAGCGTGAGAACCGTGCTCATGGCGGAGGCGCTGCCCATGTTGAACCTGCGCAGACCCTCCTCTCCGATCTGCATGATCACGCTGCGCGTCTCGCCTCCCGGCTGCCCCTGGGTGATGAGGTAGGGCTGGCCGAAGACGTTGGCCGACGCGAGGATCGTGATCGTCAGGACGAAGATCGTCACCGGGCGCAACCCCGGGAGGGTGACGTGGCGGAACCGCTGCCACGAGTTGGCCCCGTCGAGCTCGGCCGCCTCGTAGAGCTCGGCCGAGATGTCCTGCAGGCCGGCCAGGAAGATGACCATGTTGTAGCCGGCCGTCCACCAGAGAGTGGGCACCACCAGGGCGAGCCAGACCCATGGCGTGGCCGTGGTGAAGGGGATCCGCTCGAAGCCGAGGAGGTCGAGGTAGTAGTTGATGACACCGACGTTGGGGTCGAGCAGGTAGCGCCACAGCAGGCCGATGACGGCGACACCGAGGACGAACGGTGCGAAGAACACCGCCCGCACGGCGTTGCGGCCGGGGAACTTCTTGTTCAGGGCCACCGCGAGCGCGAGCGGCAGGACCATGAGCAGCGGCACGCTGAGCACGGTGAAGACCGCCGTCGCCCGCATCGAGTTCCAGAAGGTCTCGGAGGTCGTCGACCCGCCGGTGAAGAGGTCGACGTAGTTCTGCAGGCCCACGAAGGGCTTTCCCGGGAGGAGGAAGTCCCACTGGTGCAGGCTGATCCACAGGCCGTAGACGATGGGCGCCAGGACGAAGGTGCAGAACAGCACGAGGTAGGGACCGACGAAGAGCAGCGCGGTCCCGAGCCCGGCCCGCATCACGGCCGGGTCCGCGTTCGGCGCCCGGCCACCGCCCCGACGCACCTCCTGCGCCGGGGCGGTGGCGGAGACGGGCGTGATGGTGGCCATGGTCAGGCCTGGTACTTCGCCTGGTTGGCCTTGAGCATCGCGTCGGCCTTCTTGGCCGCGTCGTCGAGGGCCGCCTTGGTCTCCTTCTTGCCGAGGATGGCCTCGTTGACCGCCGTCTCCCAGGTCGGCTGGGTGACGTCGCCGATGCCCGGCACCGCGGGCGGGAACACGACGTGGTCCAGCTGGTCGGCCAGCGTCGACTGCACCGTGAGGTCCTTGAACTCCTGCGACTCGCGGACACTGTTGCGGGCCGGGACCTGACCGGACTTGGCCCACTCGATCGAGCGCTCGGAGATGTAGGAGATGAAGGCTCGGGAGGCGGCGAGCTTGTTCTGGTCCTTCGTCGCCTGGGTGGTGACGACGAAGTTGTGCGAGCTCGCCCACACGGCCGGCTTGTCGCCGATCGTGGGCAGGGGGGCCGCAGCCCACTCGAGACCCTTGACCTTCTCCCACTCGTTCATCATCCAGATGCCGTCGAAGGTCAGGGAGTTGCGCTGCTGGCGGAAGGCCACCGCCTGCGCGTCGTTGGAGACGTTCTTCGGGCTGGCACCACTGTCGACGAAGCTTCTGAGCCACTCCAGCGCCTCGACACCGGCCTCCGAGTTGAAGGTCGCCTTCGCGCCCTCCTCGTCGTAGATGCTGCCGCCGAACTGCGCGATGAGCGAGTTGAAGATGAGGTGCGCGGGCCAGGTGGCGGTGACCCAGAACGGATTCTGGACCGCACTCTTGTCCTTCAGCGCCTTCACAGCGGCCTCGAACCCTTCGCGGTCCTCGGGCAGCTCGGAGATGCCGGCCTTCTCGAGGTGGGCGGTGTTCCCGTAGAAGCCCAGCGGGTGGACGTCCAGCGGGATGCCGTAGCGCTTGTCCTGGTAGACGCCGGCGTTCCAGACGACGGGGGCGAAGTCGCCCTCCTCGAGCTCCAGGCCGGAGGCGATCTCGTCGAGCGGCACGATGACCCGCCGGGCCGCGTTCGTCGCGAGCTGGTCGATGTGCATGATGCCCACGTCCGGACCGGCGCCCGAGGCGACCGCGTTGGGCACCTTGGAGTAGTAGTCGGCCCACTGCAGGGTGTTCATCGACACGGTGACGTTGGGGTTGGCCTGGTTGAAGTCCTCGACCATCTGCTTCATGAACGGTCCGTCACCACCGGTGAAGCCGTTCCAGAAGGCGAGGGCCACCTTGGGGCCGGTGTAGGTGTCGCCCTTGCCGAAGGCACCGCTCGAGGGGGCGGCCCCCGGCGGGGTGCCTCCGCCGCCGCCGCACGCCGCGAGGGCGGCGCTGGCTCCGACGGCTCCGAGGGAACCGAGGAACAGGCGGCGGGGGAGGATCGGCGACGAGGGGGTGTGCGTCATGGGACTTCTCCTTGGTAGGGCGCCGGGCGGCAGCAGGTGGTCACTCGTGGGTCAGGCATGCGTCGGGAAATGACCGATGCAGAGGTCGTGGAAGAGGCGGCGATCCGTGGCCGCGCCGGTGGCGAGAGCCGGCGGCAGAACGGTTGGGTGGACGTCGAGTGGGCCGGCGTCCGGGCAGGGGCCCATGGACTCCTCGGGGGTGGTGCGAGGACGCGAGCCTCTTCCACCCCCTCGACGTCGGGGTCGAGTTCGCCGTGGGTCTCGTGCAACGGTGCCCCCTTGGTGGCTCGGGCACGCCTTCGTGCCTGTCCGAGATGTGTACCTCTTTTTTTCCCCTGATGGGCGGGTTGCGATGTCACATTTCCGTACTCGCCCGCCCGCTGCCGACGGTGGCCACACCGGGCCCCGCGCTCGACACGTGCGCCGGCGAGGTCCGAGGAGGACAATCGGGACGGGTGCCGTGGCCGTCGCCACGCCCCGGCATCGCTGTTGCACGGTGTGGCGAGTGCGTGCACGAGGAGGCAGCCATGAGAGCCAGAGCCGGGGATCGGATCATCCTGGCCGGAGAGCTCGTCGACCAGCCGACGAGAGCCGGAGAGGTCGTCGAGGCGCGCGGCGCGGACGGGGGGCCGCCCTACGTCGTCCAGTGGGAGGACGGCCACACGAGCACGATGTTCCCGGGTCCGGGGGCCGTGCTGAGGGTGGCGGAGGGAGCGGGCGCCGCCCCGCAGCCCCCTTCCGGAGCGCAGCAGGAGCAGGGACGCCTGCGGGAGTGGACGGTCCGGGTGACGATCTTCGAGCGCGGTGACGACACCACAGCTACGGTGGCCCTGGTGTCCGAGGCCCCGGAGGCTCTCACTGCCCGGGGGACGAGCCACCGCAGTTCCGGCGACTCGAGCGACCCACGCATCGGTGACGAGATCGCGGTGGCCCGCGCGTTGAGGCGGCTCGCGGACCAGGTGCTCGCAACCGCCGAGCACGAGATCGAGGAGTCGACCGGAGAGGTCGACGTGACCCTGCGCGCCCGATGAGAGGATCTGACATGTCGCGTCCGGTGCACTTCGAGATCCAGGCAGACGACGTGGAGCGTGCCAAGACGTTCTACGGGGACGTGTTCGGGTGGTCGTTCCAGGACTACAGCGAGGTGATGAGCTCGCCCTACTGGGGTGTCACGACGGGGGACGAGGGGGAGCCCGGCATCAACGGCGGCCTTCAGCCCCGTCCGGCACCGGCCCCCGGCGAGGGCCACGGCACCAACGCGGCCGTGCTGACGATCAGCGTCGCGGACTTCGATGCGACGGCCGCCAGCATCGATCGGGCGGGCGGGCGGGTGGCCATGCCGAAGTTCGCCCTTCCGGGGATGGCGTGGCAGGGCTACTTCGTCGACACCGAGGGCAACACGTTCGGCATCCACCAACCCGACGAGAACGCCGCCTGAGCCGGCACGGCGTCGCCCCGCAGAGGTGGTACCGCAGCGGAACCGGGGTCCGGTCAGGGTCGTCCCTGAGGGACGCCGCGCGTCCAGCCACGGGACGCTGACCGGATGACGACGACCACGACCCGGGCGACTCCAGCCGCGCCTCGCACCCGGCAGCTCACCGCCGGCGAGCAACGCGGTGCGCGCCTGGCTGGGTGGGCACTCCTGCTGATGACGCTTCTCTCGCTGCCGGCCACCGCCCTGCTCGACCGTGCGGAGGAGCTCGGCGCGCGCGCCGTGGTGGCAACGGCATTCCTCGTCGTGGCAGTACTCGATGTCGCTGTGGGCTGGGGCCTCCATCTCGTGCTGCGGCGGCACGCGCTCCCAACCTCCGTCGCCGCACTCGTCAGCAGGGCGGGGTATGCCGTCCTGCTCGCGGGGTCGGCGCTGGTGCTCCTCGTGCCCGGGGGCGAGGGAGTGGCGGGCTTCCACTCGGACTGGGCCCTGGCCCTCGTCGTCCTCGGCGTTCACCTCGTCATCGTCGCGGTCGCGTTGTGGCGGTCCCGCCTCCCGCCGGGCGTCGTCGTCGTCGCCACCGGCATCGCCGGTGCCGCCTACCTTGTCGACGACGTGCTGGCTCGCTCCACGGACGAGGCCCAGGGCGCCGTCCTCGTCCCTTTCATGCTCGGCGAGCTCGTCCTCATGGGCTGGCTGCTGTGGACGGCACGGCCGTCGCGGCTCATCCGCCTGGCGTGACGTCAGCCGCCGCGACGACTGAGGAGAGGTGGGCGACCTCAGCGCGACCCGGCACCACCTCGACGGCGAAGCGCTCCTCGAGCCCGTCCTGCGACACCGAGAACGTGTGAACCCGCGGGCGCCGGGTCACTCCCCCGCCTCGGCCACCCGCTTCAGACGAGCCAGCCCCTTCTCGAAGTCGGGCCCGACCATGGCGTCCATCGACCGCACGGCGGAGAAGACCCGCATGACCCCGGACAGCTCGCCGTGCATGCGCCACTCGACGACGGTCGAGCTGTCACTCGTGGGAGTGAGCACGAGCTCGATGCGGTTGCGCGCGGGAAACGGCTTCTCGAACCGCAGATCCACGTCGACCTGGTGCGGCTGGTCTCCGGTGACGGTCATCGAGCCCTTCCCGGCCCTGCGGTTGCCCTCCCAGGCGTAGTTCGCCCCCACGCCTGCGTCCGGGCCCGAGTACGTGCGCCGGAGGTTCGGGTCGAGGTCCTCCCACGGTGACCACCGCGTCCAGGAGTGGAAGTCATGGACGAGCCCGCGGATCCGCGCCGCCGGTGCGTGGATCGTGGTGGTCCGGATGACGGTGTACGGCTTTCCCATGTGCCCAGTGTGCTCCTCGGCCGCCTGGCTCGTCAGTGCATCGAATGCCGGGTGCCGTGGCGGGTGTCAGCCCCCCTGCCCTCGCTCGAGCCCCAGGGTGGCGAGCAGGTCCTCGTGCAGCTCGATCCACACCGTGTGGCACGAGTCGATCCCGGTGCCGTCGACCCAGGACGACTCACCGCGCGCCACCCGGGTGAGCGCGCGTGCATACCTGTCGTCGTAGCCGGCGAAGCGCTCCAGCGCGTCGGTGAGGTCGGCGCAGACCGGGCCCAGTCTCCGCCCGTAGGAGGCCAGCTCGTCGAGCACGCGGTCGTCCCACCTGTGGTCGGCGTGGTCGTTCGCCGCCATCGCGTCCCAGGGCTGGGGGCGGATCTGCCAGCGGGTCAGGCTGCCCAGGAACCGTTCGTTGAGCCGGGTGAAGGTGGCGTGCGCACGGTCCACGACCGGTCGCGCGCCGGTGCCGTCGAGCTCCTCGGCGAGGCGGCGCTCACCTTCGGCGCGTCCGCTCTCGGTGAGCGTCCAGCCGGAGAGGTCGGCGAACTCGACGCGGCGTACCCAGCCCCGCGCCTCGTCGTCGAGGAGCTGTTCCTCGACGACACGGCGATCCAGGCCGGTGCGGCCGGCGAGCCGGTCGACGTCGGCCATCCCGCGAACACGCACCGCGTGGAGCACGACCAGCTCGGGCTGCGAGGCGTGTCCCACGCCGGGGAGCCTAGACGCGTCCCGCGCCACCGCCCCCGCAGGTGGGCCGCTGGGGTCCGCCAGCCACAACGCCGCCCGGCGTCCCTGCACCATGGTCGGGTGACGATCCTCATCGGGACCTCCGGCTGGACCTACGGCAGCTGGGCGGGGCCCTTCTACCCGAGCGGCCTGCCCCGGCGCAGGTGGCTGGAGTTCTACGCCGAGCACCTCGGAACGGTCGAGCTCAACGCGAGCCACTACCGCTGGCCCCGGGACACCGCGTTCCAGGGGTGGCACGACCGGCTGCCGTCCGGGTTCGAGATGACCGTCAAGGCACCGCGCGCTCTGACTCACGCCCGCCGCCTCCACGCGCCCGAGCGGTGGTCCGAGATCATCGAGCGCGGGTTCCGCCTGCTCGGTGACCGCGCGGGACCGCTGCTCCTCCAGCTGCCTCCCACGATGGAGCGCGACGACGCACGGCTGGAGTACGCGCTCGACCACCTCCCGTCCTCTCTTCGCCTGGCCGTGGAGTTCCGGCACCCGTCGTGGCTCCACGACTCGGTGTTCGGCATCCTCGAGCGTCACCGCACGGCATACGTCGTCATGAGCGGCGCCAAGCTGCCCTGCGTCCTTCGAGCGACGACCGACCACGTGTACGTCCGCTGGCACGGCCCGAGCCACGAGCACCTCTACGCCGGCTCCTACTCCGAGAACGACCTGCGGTGGTGGGCGGACCGCCTCCTCGAGTGGGAAGGGGCAGGCCACCGTGTCTACGGCTACTTCAACAACGACCAGTTCGGGTATGCCGTGGCGAACGCCATGCGTCTGCGCGAGCTCCTGGGACGGTGACCTGCTTGACGCTGCCCTGCGCCGGCGTGCCGTAGCGTGCGAGCGGTCGACGAGGAGGATTCGGGGCAGATGACACAGGCGCTCCAGACGCTGGAGCCGGCGTGAGCGCCGGTGCCACGCCGTCCCTCGGGCCCGGCGAGCGACCCGGCGCACCGACGGGTGATGCCGTTCACCCCAGGCCGGCGATCGGGGCCGGGCTCGCGGCCGCGCTCGTCTTCGGCTCCTCCGCGGCCGTGCTCGTCGTGGAGATCGTCGCCCTCCGCCTGCTGGCCCCCTACCTCGGTCTCACCCTGGAGACGAGCACCCTCGTCATCGGTCTGGCGCTCGCCGCGATCGCCGGCGGGTCCTGGATCGGCGGGCGGTGGGCTGACGAGCGTGACTCACGCGGCATGCTGGGCCCCCTCCTGGGGACCTCGGGCGCTGTCGTGGCGGCCACCCCGTTCGTGCTCCGCGGTGCGGGCTCGGCGGCCGGCGGCGCCTACCTCCTCCTCGCCGCGGCCGCGACGATCATCGTCCCGGGCCTGTTGCTGTCGGCCGTGACGCCCATCGTCACGAAGCTGCGGCTGGCGAGCCTCGCGGAGACCGGGTCCGTGGTGGGACGGCTCTCCGGCATCGGGACGACCGGTGCCATCCTCGGGACGGTCCTCACAGGCTTCGTCCTCATCTCGCGGGTGCCGGTGACCTGGATCATGGTCGGGCTCGGCATCCTCCTCGCCCTGGCAGGGCTCGTCGTCGAGGTCGGCCGGCGCCGTCGCGGGGGGATCATCGCCGCCGCCGTCCTTGTCGTCGGCGGGCTCGGAGCCGGCGTCGCTCCGAGCGCATGTGACGCCGAGACGGCATACCACTGTGCCGTGGTGGAGGCGGACCCGGACCGGGAGACGGGGCGCCGCCTGGTGCTGGACAACCTGTGGCACTCCTACGTCGACGTCGAGGACCCGACGTACCTGGAGTTCGGCTACGTCAGGTCCTTGGCCGCAGCCGTCGAGGCGCGCTTCCCCACCGGGCAGCCGATCGAGGCGCACCACCTCGGCGGCGGCGGCCTGACCCTGCCCCGCTACCTCGCCGAGACGAGACCCGGCACGCGCAGCACCGTGTCGGAGATCGACCCCGGGGTCGTCGACGTCGACGTGGAACGGCTCGGGCTGGAGGTGGGACCGGACCTCGAGGTGCGGGTCGAGGACGCTCGGCTCGGCATCAGGCGGGTGGAGTCCCGGAGCCTGGACCTCGTCGTCGGTGACGCGTTCGGTGGAGTCAGTGTGCCGTGGCACCTCACGACCCGCGAGGCCCTCGCCGAGGTCGAGAGGGTCCTCAAGGCCGACGGGCTGTATGCCGCCAACATCATCGACCACGAGCCCCTCGCCTTCGCCAGGGCGAAGGTGGGCACGCTCGCCACCCTCTTCGACCACGTCGCGGTCGCCGCGCCCCCCGAGGCGACGGAGGGACGAGGCGGAGGGAACCTCGTCGTGCTGGCCTCCGACGCGCCCCTCGACTCTGCGGCGTGGCAGTCCGAGATGGACGAGTTGGACGTCGGGTGGGCGCTTCTCGACGGGGCGCGGCTGGACGCATGGGTCGGCGACGTGCCCGTGCTCACCGACGACCACGCGCCCGTCGACCAGCTGCTCACGCCCTACGCGACGCGGAGCTGAGGAGCAGGAAATCCGTTGTGCCGCACCGGCGTCTGCCTCCCCGGGACGACCGCGCCGGCGAGGAGCGCCCCGGGCCGTCACCCCGTCACGAGCGTGCACGTCGCGTCGTGGTGGAGGGTGCCCCCGCTGCGCTGCACGCGTGGCAGGCCAGCCCAGGGGTTACCGGTGCCACCGATGCCGAAGATGTGCTCCGCGCAGACGACGCCCTCAGTCACCCGGAGGATGGGGACACTTTCCGGAACCCCGTTGGCGCGCAGCGTGTACACGCTGTCGATGAGTACGCGGCTCGAGCTTCCGCTGACCATGACGAGCGCGCTGTCGGTCTGGTCGGTGAAGTCCGACGGCCGGTACATCCCGAAGTTGAGGCAGAGGTCACGGAACGTCACCCCGCCCGCCTTGACGACGACGAGGGCACCCATGGCCGGGTCACCGGAGTTCTGGCCCTCGAGCACGCAGTCGCGGATGATGAGGCCGCCCTGGCCGTACTGGGCGTTGCCCTCGACGAGGATGCAGCGGGACCCACCACGGGCGGTGAGGTACATGTTGGCCGCTGTCGACTTGGAGCAGTTCTCGAACCGCACGAGGTACTGCCCGCCGTTGGCGCCGCTCCAGCCGTAGTTGATCTTCCCGTCGACCCACAGGTAGTTGTCCGAGCCGCGCACGCTGAACTGGGTGCCCCGCACGCCGACACAGGTCCAGACGCCCGACAGCGAGGCCAGGGTCATGGCGAAGGCGGCGCCGGGCATCCCCAGGACGTGCTTGAAACCGAAGAACGTGAGGCTGTCGAGGTGGGTGGCGTACGCGGTGCCGGCGCTGTACGGGTGGTGGTAGAACTGCGTGTTGCCGTTGCTGCTGCGGAAACAGATGCCCGAGACCTCGACGTCGTAGGTCGTCGCGGTCCCCACGAGCCACGAGGCGTTGCCCGTGCCGCAGTTGAGCGTCACGTTGCACTGGGGCAGGGCTCCTGCGGTGCCGCTGATCTCGGGGTTCTGCCAGCCCTGGTTCGGGCCGATGATCCGCATGCCGCTGTAGGTCGTGCGGGTCACGGTGAAGGTGTGGTTCCTCGCCGAAAGACGGATGGCGCGTCGTGGGTTCGAGGCCTTCTGGGCGGCGATCGCCTTGGTGAGCCTCTCGTCGTCCGTGCCGGTGAAGGAGTCCAGGAGGATGCCGTCCTCCGACCCTGCCGCCTGCGCGGTTCCGGCAGAAGAGAGCCCGATGGCCGTGGCCACCAGGGCCGTGGACCCGCCCAGCCCGATGAGGTTCCTTCGTCGGAGGTGGTTCGTCTCGCGTGTCATGCGTACTCCCAACCCAGAGCGTTCTGTTTAGCCCTGTTTGAGGCACGCCGCCCGACCCCCTGGTGCCCCGGCCGAGCCACGTGCGGTTCGCGGCAGTGGGGACCCCCAGCCACCACCACCATGGTGGCATCACGCAACAGATCCCGCTCGGCTGTGGAAGCATCTCACCTCGCCCGGCCCGGGTCGGACTCGTCGTGAGGACCGGCCTGCGGCGCCCGGACACCTCGAGAGTGTGACGACGGCGCCTCGAGGGCGTGGGCTACGGAAGACTCTCGAGCCAGTCGACGACGGGTCGCGCCGCCGTCTCGGCGGCGTAGACGGTCTCGTGGTCCTCGCCGGTGAGCACGCGGACCGTCGTCGCGTGGCCGGCGGCCTCCAGCGCCGTGCCGAAGTCGGTGGTGAACGAGACGGGCACGACATCGTCCGCCTCACCGTGGAGGAGGAGCACGGGCACCTCGGGCCGCAGGTCGGCGTGGATGACAGGGTTGGCGGCGTCCCACTCACCCGGTGCCTCGTCGATCGGAGCGGCGAACAGCGCGTCTGCGGCATCCGCGAACTGCCGGATGTCGTAGGGCCCGGCGAGCCCGATGAACGCGTCGGGCTCGACGACAGGGTCCTCGCAGTCGGGCGAGAACCGGTCGGCCGCCAGGGTGGCCACCGCGGAGAGGTGCGCGCCGGAGGAGTGTCCGAGAAGCACCAGCCGGTCCGGGTCGATGCCGGCCTCACGGGCGGTCGCGGCCCCGTCGGCGAGCGCGCAGAGGATGTCCTCGACGGGGGTGGGATAGACGACGTCGTCCGCGGAGGCGCGGATCGTGACGGGCACCGCGACGACACCGCCCGCAGCCAGCGCTTCGGCCAACGGCGCGAGTGCGGACGGGTTGGCCGACTGCCAGGACCCGCCGGGGATCATCACGACGACGGGCGCCGAGCCGGCGCTCTCGGGCACGTGTGGGTGCGCCTCGAGCCCCGGAAGGTACTCGTGCGGCGCCAGGCCCGGCACTCCGGCGGTGCTCGAGCCGTCTTCATCGTCGCCCGCGTTCGCCCCGGTACCGCACGCAGCGAGGGCGAGCACGGTGACCGCCGCGGCGGCGGTTCGCCTCCGTGCGCCCCGTGGTCCGCGGGTCGCAGACGTCATGGACCGAGTATGGGCCCTCGTCGGGCGGTCCTTGGTGGTCCCGCAGACGACGGGGCAGCAGGCCGGCTCTCTCGTGCCTCCGTCGGTAGCGTGGGTGGCGATCCAGCTCCCGGGGTGGAGCCGGGTTCGCCGGCGGTTGCAGCCGCACGGTGTCACCACGGGATGGGAGTCTTCTGATGCAACCACTTCGCCGCGTCCTGCGCGGCCTCCTCACGGCGATGGTCCTCGCGGGGTGCCTCTTCACCGGCACCGCGACAACGGCAAGCGCGGCGCAGCCCGACTGCGCCGGCAGGGGCGTGCCGGCCAGCAAGATCTCGATCCAGCTGTGGACGTTCGCCGAGTACATCGGGTTCGGCACGGATGCCGCGACGATCGACCGGACGCGGGAGGTCTTCGCCGCGCTGAGCGAGATGGGCTATCGCAACGTCGAGCCCTTCACCCTCAGCGGACTCACCGCCGAGGAGTATCGCGCCCTGCTCGACGAGTACGGCCTCAAGGCATCCGCACGCCATGTGAACGTCGGCACGCCGACGAACCCCGCCGACATCGAGGCGATCCTCGAGGAGAACCGCATCCTCGGCATCAAGTACTTCGGCTCCGGCGGGACGCCGAACTTCGCCACCGAGGCGGAGTGGATCGCATATGCCGAGTATCTCGACGCGGTCGGTGAGCAGGCCCGCAAGGCGGGGCAGACGCTCATGGTCCACAACCACAACTGGGAGTTCCAGCGCGTCTTCGGCGACATGACGGCCTACGACATCCTCCTGGCGAACACGGACCCGAGGAACGTCGTCTTCCAGCTCGACCTGTACTGGGCCACGAACGGCGGCGTCGACCCGGTCGAGCTGATCGAGCAGTACGGCGACCGGATCGAGCTGTTCCACGTCAAGGACATGGCGGCCGGGACGTTCCCGGGCCGCATCGAGATCGTCGGCGAGGGGATCATCGACTTCCCGACGATCTTCGAGGCAGCGGGCGGCGGCATCCGCTACTACGTCGTCGAGCACGACCCACGGTTCGGCGACCCGACGTTCGACCCGTTCGAGGCAGCGGAGACGGGGTTCGACTACCTCGCCTGCGTGACGTACTGACGGTCGCGCACTGAAGGGGCGGGCGCCGAGGCTCGGCGCCCCGCCTCGTGCTGTCCACGCCCAACCGTGTGCCGCCGACGCCCTGCACCGTGTTCACCCGTTGTCGGGACGACTCAGAACCCGCCGTCACGGGCCATGTTGTTGAACCGGCTGTAGTGCCCCTGGAACGCCAGGACGATGTCCTTGGTGGGACCGTTACGGTGCTTGGCGACGATGACGTCGGCCTCACCGTCGCGCTCGGGGTCCGAGCGATCGCGGTGGAGGAGGATGACGACGTCCGCATCCTGCTCGATCGACCCGCTTTCGCGCAGGTCCGACATCTGTGGGCGCTTGTCGGTGCGCTGCTCGGGGCCACGGTTGAGCTGGCTGATGGCGATGACCGGGACCTCGAGCTCCTTGGCCAGGAGCTTCAGCGCACGGGAGAACTCGGCGACCTCCTGCTGGCGGGACTCCACCTTCTTGCCGGAGCTCATGAGCTGTAGGTAGTCGATGATGACCATCCGAAGGTTGTGCTGCTGTTTGAGCCGGCGGCACTTGGCCCGGATCTCCATGAGCGACATGTTGGGGCTGTCGTCGATGAAGAGCGGGCTGTCGGAGATCTTGCCCATGATCCGGGCGAGCTTGGTCCACTGGTCCTGGTTCTTCAGGCCCTTGCGGAGGTCCTGCAGCTGGATCGTCGCCTCGGCGGAGAGGATGCGCATGGTGATCTCGGTACGGCTCATCTCGAGCGAGAACACCGCCGTCGCCATCTGGTGCTTGATGGCGGCGGCGCGGGCGATGTCGATGCCGAGGGTCGACTTGCCGGTGGCGGGCCGCGCGGCGATGACGATCATCTGTCCCGGGTGGAGGCCGTGGGTCAGCTCGTCCAGCTCGAGAAAGCCCGTCGGCACGCCGATCATCTCGTCGGTTCGCCCCGAGGCCGCCTCGATCTCCTCCATCGTCTCGTTGAGCAGCTCGCCGAGGAGGTGGTAGTCCTCGCCTCCGCGCTTCTCGGCGACGGAGTAGACCTCGGCCTGGGCGCGGTTGACGATGTCGTCGATGTCCCCCTCGCCCTGCGCGTATCCCATCTGGACGATCCGGGTGCCGGCCTCGACGAGCCGGCGGAGGACCGCCCGCTCGTGCACGATCTCGGCGTAGTAGCCCGCGTTCGCCGCCGTCGGCACGGACTGGATCAGCTGGTGGAGATAGGCCTGACCGCCGACGCGGGTCAGGTCGCCGCGCTTGCCGAGCTCGTCGGCCACGGTGATGGCGTCGGCGGGCTCCCCCCGCCCGAACAGGTCGAGGACGGCGTCGAAGATCAGCTCGTGTGCCGGCCGGTAGAAGTCGTGGGCCTTCACCGCCTCCAGGCAGTCGGCGATGGCGTCCTTGTTGATGAGCATCGAGCCGAGCACCGACTGCTCGGCATGGAGGTCCTGCGGAGGGACACGGTCGTCGGTCGGGCCACCGGCTCGACTCTCGAACGCCGCGCTCAGCTCCGCGACCGACACCGCGCACCCCCTCCCGTCCGGCCCACGCCGGTGTCGATGACCAGTACCTCGGAGCGGCCGCCGCCCTGGGGAGAACGACACCAGAGAGCACCGACAACCACCCGACGAGTCACCGTAGGGCTGCGGCCGGGCGGCCACCAAGCCCTCCCGTCGACTATGGCCGAACGGCTGTGCACGGCGTGGGGACAAGGTGTGCAAAACGCCCGCGGCGTGTGTGCACATGACGTGGAGAACCCTGTGGACAACCGGGTACCTCACCCGAGGAAACCGCGCTGACCAGCGACGATGTCGTCCACGGTGTGTGGAGCGGAGAAAGTTTCGGGCGTGTTTCGGTCCACAAGAAGCAGGTCACGTCCGAGGGCTCCTCAGCCTGCTCCGCGCCCTGTAGCAGACCCCGGACGGTCGTCGCAACCACTTCGGACCACTTCGCGGGGGTTGCTCCCCTGGCCTCGGTGGCCGCCGCTTCCAGCGCGCGGTCAGCCGGCTCGGCCGTACCGTTCCGCCGACCGGGCCCGCGCCTTGGCCGCCTCGACCTCTCGGTCCTTGGGCGGGGCCGTCGTCACGAGCGCGTCGAGAAGCCGAGCGGTCACGTCGGCGACCTCCTCGACCGCCGTGTCGAACGCTGCGTGGTTCGCGGCAGACGGCTTCGTCATGCCGCTCACCTTCCGGACGTACTGGAGAGCGGCGGCCCGCACCTCGTCCGGCGTCGCCGGCGGTGCGAAGTTGTTCAGCGGACGGATGTTGCGGCACATGGCTCCACGGTATGCCGCGGTCCCGCCACCCGCGACTGTTCGCCACGCAGCGTTCGGCACGGCATCCGCGTGCGGGTCAGGCAAGCCGACCCTCACCTGACGGTTGGCGAGCACGGGGGAATGATGGACGCCATGAGGACCGTGAGCATCGAGGAGCTGGGGCGCCACCTCGCATCCGTGCCCGGCAAGCCACGCGTCGTCGTCTCGGGCAACGTGGCCGTCCCGTGGGAGGCGGTCCGAGCGCTCGACGAGAACAAGGACGCCTACACCATCCACGCCCTCAACGCCCCACCCGGCATCCCCGATCGGGAGGGAGTCACCGCCGAGACGTGCTTCGTGGGAGCCGGGATGCGTCGCCACCGCGACCTGTCGTACGTCCCCAGCCGGTTGTCCCTCGTGCCGGTGCTTCTCCAGCGGCGCCTCCCCCCGGACGTCGTGATCGTCCACTGCGCGCCGCCGCGCGACGGCCAGCTGTCCCTCGGCATCGAGGTCAACGTGCTGCCCGCCGCCATCGAGGGATGCCGCGGCCGGTCGGGCCGGGTGATCGCCGTCGTGAACGACCAGATGCCGTACACCTACGGCGACGCGCAGGTGCCGGTGGAGGCCGTCGACGTGGCGGTCGAGGTGTCGACGCCGCTCGCGTCCCACGACCCCCTCCCACCGGACGCCGACAGCGCCGCCATCGGTGAACGGGTCGCCAGCCGCGTCCCGGACGGTGCGACCCTCCAGATGGGCATCGGCGGCGTCCCCGACGCGACCCTGAAGGCCCTGACCACCCGTTCGGGCCTGCGGATCTGGACCGAGATGTTCTCCGACGGGGTCCTCGAGCTCGACCGCGTGGGTGCCCTGGATCCACACCACCCGCTCACCGCCTCGTTCCTCTTCGGCTCGCGCGAGCTCTACGACTGGCTCGACGGCAACCATCGCGTGCGGATGATGCGCACCGAGCACACCAACGACCCCGGGCTCATCGCGCAGCAGCGGATGATGACCTCCGTGAACACCGCCCTCGAGGTGGACCTGTTCGGCCAGGCGAACGCCTCACGGATCAACGCCCGGATCTACTCCGGGTTCGGGGGCCAGACCGACTTCATCGTCGGTGCGCTGCACTCCGCCGGCGGACAGTCCTTCATCGCCCTGCGCTCGTGGCACCCCAAGGCCGACGTGTCCACCGTCGTGCCCCTCCTCGACGAGCCGGTGACGAGCTTCCAGCAGAGCGCCATCGTCACCGAACACGGGGTGGCGGAGCTGTGGGGATACGACCAGCAGGCCCAGTGCCGGCACATCATCCGCGACGCCGCCCACCCGCAGGTTCGGGACGAGCTCTGGGAGGAGGCGGCCCAGCTCGGGCTCGCCTGACGTGGGACGCCGTGGCCCCGGTGCACGCGCCGTCGTTCGCCCCGCTGGCCCCCCTCCCCTGGTCGTGGCCGTGCGGGAGGCGCTCGCCGCGGTGGGCGACCCCGAGCGGGCCGTGGCCCAGCAGGCCTACATGAAGTCGGCCATCCCCTACCGAGGCATCACCTCTCCGGAGCTGCGAGGCCTGCTGAGACCGCTGCTCGCCGACCCCGCGCTCGCGCCGGCCACCCGGAGCGAGTGGGACGGAGCCGTGCGCGCCCTGTGGGACCTGCCGGCGTACCGCGAGGAGCGGTATGCCGCGATCGCCCTCACCGGACACCGCGTTGCTCGCGCGTGGCAGGACGCGCAGTCACTCTCCCTGTACCACCACCTCGTGGAGACGGGAGCGTGGTGGGATCTCGTGGATCCCCTCGCAGCGGACCGGGTCGGCCCGATCCTCCTGCACCACCGGGATGCCGTGACGCCCACCGTCCGCGCCTGGGCCGTCGACCGGAGCCTCTGGCTGCGCCGTACCGCGATCCTCGCGCAGCTCAAGCACGGAGCCGCCACCGACCTCCCGCTGCTCGCCGACGTGCTCGACGCCAACCTCGAGGACACGCTGCACGGCCGCGAGTTCTTCGTCCGCAAGGCCGTGGGCTGGGCGCTGCGGCAGCATGCGCGCACCGACGCCGAGTGGGTGAAGGCCTACGTCGACTCTCGGGCTTCTCGCCTCTCGAGCCTGTCCCGGCGGGAGGCCCTGAAGCACCTGTGAGGGGCGTGGGCAGGTGACGCGGCTCCGACACGCTCAGCAGTTGACGCGGCTGGGACGGGTCGGCGTCGTCGCCCCGAGGTTGCGGCACACGCCGATGCCCTTGGCCGCCAGGCCCGACTTCATCGACGACAGCGCCGTGGTGTTGAAGGCGTTCCACTGCATGTGCATGAGGACGGTGTTTCCCGGCTTCGCATAGGTGACGACGTGGCTCACCACCTGGGCCCGGGTCTTGCCCTGCCAGTCGTTGGTGTCGACGTTCCACAGCCAGATCCGCATGCTCTTGCTCGCGAAGGCGTTGCGCACGCGCTCGTTGACCGCCCCGTAGGGAGGTCGGCCGTACGAGGTGACGACCCCTGGTGACCCGAGCTGGTAGTAGATCGACGACGTGGACAGCGTGGTGTAGTCCGGGTGGCTGACCGAGTGGTTGATGACCCAGTGCCCGTACTGGCGTGCGTAGCTCGCGTTGAACCGGCCGGCCGAGATGCAGTTGCCCGTCGGGGCCAGCACCAGCGCGATGCCGAGGTTCCGAGCCCCCACCACGGTCGACTGGAAGGCGCTCAGGCTGGTGGGGCAGTCGTCGAAGCTGAGGATCACCCGGGTCGAGGTGTTCGGACCGCGGTAGACGCTGTACGCGGTGCCGCCACCGTTCACGAGGCGGTTCCAGGTGGCCGGACCGACCACGCCGTCGATGACGAGGTCCAGCCGGGACGACTGGTAGCGGCGGACTCCCAGCAGCGTGCCCGGTCCGAAGGAACCGTCAGGGGTGGACGTGCCGATGGTGAAGCCCTTCGCCAGCAGGAGGTTCTGGAGGACCTTGACGCAGCTACCCGTGTCGCCGTACCGGAGGGTCGGGCGGCTGGCCACGGGGGTGGACGACGAACACGACTGCACGGCGGCGGCCGCCTCCGGGGCCGGGGCCGCGACGAGCAGGCCGAGGGCGAGGAGGGTGGCGGCCAGGAAGCCAGTTCGGCGGGTTGCTCGATGAATTCTCATCGTGCTCTCCCTTGAGCGGTGGAAGGGATTTCCCCTCGGCTCCGATTCTACTCCGGCGCAGTGGACAAGGCTCCGGTCCACGGGGCCCTGCGACGCGGCTCACGTCGTGGCTGACGCCGTGGCGACGCGGCCGTCCCTCGGGGCCAGGTCCCAGGGCGCCGGCCCCACGCCCGCGCGGGGGCCGGTCTGGAACAGTGCCTGTCGTGAGCGAGACCGCCCCGAGCCAGCACCGCGAGGTGCTCAGGCTCGCCGTCCCGGCCTTCCTGGCCCTCGTCGCCGAGCCTCTCTTCCTGCTCACCGACGCCGCGATCGTCGGGCGCCTCGGGGTGGCGCCCCTCGCCGGTCTCGGCGTGGCGAGCGCGGTGCTGCTCACTGCCGCCAACGTGTTCGTCTTCCTCGCCTACGGGACGACGGCTGTGGTGGCGCGCCAGCTCGGGGCGGGGTCGCTCCCGGGCGCCCTGTCGGCCGGCATCGACGGCACGTGGCTGGGCATCGGCCTCGGGGCGGTCACCGCAGGCGCCGTGGCGCTGGTCGCCGACCCTGTCTGCCGGCTGTTCGGGGCGTCGGAGGCCGCCCTCGAGCAGGCGGTCACGTACCTGCGGATCTCCGCCCTCGGCATCCCCGCGATGCTGGTCGTCCTCGCCACGACCGGTGTCCTGCGCGGCCTCCAGGACACCCGAACGCCCCTCCTCGCCGCCGTCGGCGGCTTCGGCCTCAACATCGCCCTCAACGTGTGGTTCGTGCACGGCCTCGGCTGGGGGATCGCCGGGTCGGCGTGGGGCACGGTCATCGCGCAGACGGGCATGGCTGCTGCCCTCGTCGTCGTGCTCGTCCGGTATGCCGGGCGCTCGGCCGTGCCGCTGCGTGCCCACCCGGGCCGCGTCCTCGCCGCAGCCCGGGGCGGCATCCCGCTCCTCGTGCGGACCCTGGCGCTTCGGGCGGTGCTCCTGCTGACCACCTGGGTCGCGGCCGGCCTCGGGGACGTGCCGCTCGCGGCATACCAGGTGACCGCGACCATCTGGACCTTCCTCGCCTTCGCCCTCGACGCCCTCGCCATCGCGGCACAGGCCATCACCGGCAAGGCGCTCGGAGCCGGTGAGCTCGAGCGCACCCGTGAGGCGACGGCTCTCGTGCTGCGGTGGGGGGTCGTCGTCGGCATCGTCCTGGGTGTGCTCGTCCTCCTCCTCCGACCCGTCATCGGACCACTGTTCACGCCCGACCCGGCGGTGCAGGCGGCCATCGCCGGTGGTCTCGTCGTCGTGGCCCTGGGCCAGCCGCTCTCGGGCTTCGTCTTCGTCATCGACGGCGTCCTCATCGGCGCCGGGGACGGCCGGTGGCTGGCGTGGGGGATGCTGGCGACCCTCGTGGCCTACCTCCCGGTGGTGTACGCCGTCCACGCAGCCGGCGACTGGTTGCTCGAGGGCGGCACGACGGAGGGCCAGGTCAACGCCCTCACCTGGTTGTGGATCGCTTTCACCGTCTTCATGGCCGTTCGGGCGACGCTCATGTGGGCTCGCGTGCGTACCGACCGGTGGATGGTCACCGGCGCCTCGCGATGACCTTGAGGGACCGGCACGACGGCGCGACTTGCCCGCCGGGGTGGGCCAGGCCCGTGGCGGGATGACACGCACTGGACCCCACGGCCAGAACGGCCGTGGGGTCCAGTGATCGGACAGGTGAGGTTACGGAGTGACGGAACCCACGAGGACCGATCCCGTGCCGAGGACGGCGCCGGCGGTCGAGACGACCTTCATCTCGCCGAACAGCTGTCGACCGGCGGCCGGGGCCGCCTTCGCCGTCACGGCACCGGTCACCGGGGTGGACGCGCCGGCGGCGAGGTCCACGGTGGTGTCGGGAACGGTGATGGCACCCAGCGCCGACGAGACGAAGACGTCGAGGTAGTCGTACTCCGTCGTCCCGGCAGGGACCGCGTACCCGTCGACCTGCACCGTGTAGGTGCCGGCTGCCGGGTTGGCGATGCTCACCGACTCCTCGGAGTCACCGTCGGCCGACTGGCCCACGAGCGCACCGGCAGAGTTGCGGACGAACAGGTCGAGGTCCGCACCGAGGTCCGACGGGCGACCGATCGTCGCCGTGAGGCGCTCGGCGCCCGCCGGGACGACCACCGTGAACTCCTGGAAGTCGTGGTTGGCGATCGACTTGCGCTCGGAAAGAGCGCTTCCGAGGTTGCCACCCCGCGGCGCCATGGACAGGTCACCGAAGGCGTTGGTGACCGTCCACGAGACCGGGGCGGGCTGGTTGGCCGTCACGGACGCCAGCGTCTGCGACGCCGGGTCCACCGTGACGCCCTGGACCGCGGCCTTGAGCGTGTACGGGTTCACCAGGCTCGGCGACGTACGCCGTGCCTCGACCTCGAGCTCCCAGACGCCCGGCAGCGGGTTCGCGTAGGCACGCGAGGTGCTGTTGCAGCTGGGGGCGCTGAAGCTGGTGAAGCAGACGAGGGACGAGGTCGACTCAACCGGGACGCCGTACGGGTTGATGGCGATCCAGCGGACCTGGTCGGTGCCGGCGACTCCGGAGAGGTTGACCTGGAGCGCCTTGGCGCCCTGGCGGACCACGACGAAGAGCTTCTTCGTGAGGTTGCGCTCGACCGTGCCCGACTGGGTCTTCGAGTACGACGGTGCGACGAGGTCCTCGGAGAGCACGACCGTGAGAAGGACCCGGAGGTCCACGACGGCCGTGGCCGGGTCGTCGATCTCGAGGATCGCCGAGTGCGCACCGGGGGTGCTGGTGCGCGCCTTGACCGGGATGTCGACGGCCTCTCCCTTGGGCATGGGGCGGCTCGCGGTGGGGAGCGAGAAGGTGCCGTCGTTGCCGACCAGGCGGAGGTTGTGGCTCACCCGGCCGGTGTTGCCGGTGGTGCGGGTCGCCCTCACCTCGTACACCTTGTCCTCACCCGAGACCTGGCCGCCGTTGGCCGCGTCACAGCGGTTGTAGACGCCGGTCCCCGTGTCAGCGGTGGCGAGGAAGTCCGAGATCGGGGTGCAGACCGGCGCGGACACCGTGTAGTCCCGGGAGACCGGCCGAGTGCTGAGCAGCGCCCACGTGGCTGGGATGTCGACCTGGCCGGCGCCTTGGGCGATCGCCTCCACACCCTGGACGAAGTCCGCGGAGGTGTACAGGGAGTCACGCAGCTGCCGCGTCGTGACCGTGATGCCGCTGGCCTTGGCCGCGGACAGCAGCAGCGCGACGCCACCCGCCGTCTGCGGGGCAGCCATCGACGTCCCGTTGAACATGGCGTAGCCCGGCGGGAGGCTGTATCCAGCCTCGGCGACCGGGGTGCCGGCCTGCCACGTGGGGATCGTCGAGATGGCCGACCCGGGTGCCATGACGTTGGGCTTGAACCCGCCGTCCTCGCGGGGGCCGCGCGAGGAGTAGTTGTGCACGGTCAGGGGCGTGCTGACCTCCGAGCCGTAGTTGGCCAACCAGGTCTCCTTGGTGATGGAGGAGCCGACGCTGACGACGTTGGTCGCCACCGACGGGTCCCCGATCGTGTTGATCCCGGGACCGCTGTTTCCCGCCGAGATGACGAGCTGGACGCCATCCGCGATGAGGCTGTCGTAGAGCCTCGCCCGGGCGTTGTTGGCGTCGTTGAGGGCCGGCAGGCCACCGATCGACATGTTGACGACGTCGACGCCACGGTTCTTGACGAGGTCCACCATGCCGTCGGTGAGCGCAACCGTCGTGCACCCGCCGCCCCACGAACAGGCGCGGCTGGAGACGATCTTGGCGCCGGGGGCCTGACCGTCCATGGCACCACCGAACAGGCCGTGCCCGGCCGCGATGCCGGCGACGTGCGAGCCGTGAGCCGCCTGGACGACGCCGATGTTGACGAAGTCCGCCTTCTGACCGGGGAGGCCGGCGGGCGTCAGGTCGATGTCCTCGCGGTACTGGACGACGAACGGCATCGACTCGGCCACCGCCGTCGCGGGGTTGTCGACACCGAAATGGGCGACGTCGAAGTTCTCCTTGTAGGGACGCATCCTCTCGCTGGCGGAGAAGACCTGGTCCTGGTTCGCGTCGACCCAGATGTCGTGGGTGCTCTCGCTGTAGAGGATGCCCCAGCGGTCGGTGTTGTCACCGTCGCGGTTGAAGTCACCAGCCGCCTCGTCGGCATTCGAGATGTTCTCGGAGACGCGGCTGAACTTGTACGTGCCGGCGTCGGGAGCGGTCCAGGTGCCGGCGCCCGTGACGGGGAACGTGGGACCGGTGACCGAGGTGATCATGGCCCGCCAGGACCCGTCGCTCTCGAGGAGCGGGTGGGTCCCGGTGACCCAGTCGACGATCTTGCGCTCGCCCGTCGTGGTCGTCTGCAGCGCGGGGTGGTCGAGGTCGACACCGGAGTCGATGACACCGATCGTGATCCCGCGGCCGTCCCACGCGGGGTTGGCCTCCTTGAAGTCCACTGACCCGATGTCGCCGGTGGGCATGAACGGGTTGTCGTTCGGCGTGCTCGCCCCGGGGCCGGCGACGGCGGCCGCACTCGCGGTGCCGGATCCCTCCGCCTCGGGCCTGGGCAGGGGGATCGACTCGTTGAGGTCGACGGCGATGACCGACGCCGACTTCGCGATCGCGTCGACGCGTCCTGTGGGAACCGTGGCGCTGATGTAGTTGTAGCGCTCGCTCACGGTGGCCGTGAAGCCGCCGGCGGCTGTGACGGCCGCCGCCACGGACTTCGTCGAGCCCTTGGTCGTCGCGAGCATCACCGTCACCCGCTGGTCCCCCTCGGCGCGGGCCTGCGCGAGGAGGGAACGGTCGTGCGCACCGAGCTTGTCCTTCTTGTCCTGGGCCTTCAGCCGGCCGGTCTCGGATTTCGGGGCCGGCGGTGGTTCGGCGGAGGCTGTCGTGCTGACGGCGCCCGTGGCGAGCGCGGCGGCCGCGAGCGAGGCGAGGGCCACGCGCGCGCGTCTGGGAAGGGGTGGTGTCATCGCGGATCCTGTCGCAACAAGGGGTGGTGGCCGGCCGGTAGGCGTGGCGCGGCGTCAGTGGACCACGCAGAACGCGCCGATCCAGAACCACGAACACACCCCAGACCAAACTTTTACCCCGAGCAGGCCTCCGCTTTACCATGGCCCTCCCAGACGTGTCCGGGAGGTGCCGGCATCCACTCAGCTGATGCGGGAAACGAGCACCGGTCAGGCCTCCAGGACCGCCACCGCTGCTTCGCGCCGGGGGTCACCGGCGGCCTCCAGCGACCCCTCAACCCGCCGGTATGCCGCCCCGACGCCACCGAAGTACATCTGCCGGGTGCCGTGGTCGACACCGCGCACCCCTGCCGCCGCCTCGACGGCGCTCGCGATGTCCGGGTCGCTCTCGTGGTCGACGACGGTCGAGCCGTCCGGGTCGAACCGCACGTGCAGCCTCGGCGCCTCGATGGCGTGCCGGAGGTCGGCGCCGTGGAGACAGCCCTGACCCAGCACGAGCATCAGTGCGGTCGTGATCCGGTCGGCGCCCGGCGACCCGATGGCCAGCACCCGGCCGTCGGCGGTGCGCCCCGTGGTGGGCGCCATGTTGGATGCAAGCCGGGTGCCGGGGGCCAGCCGGTGGAGGCCGAGCTTGTTGAGCTCGGGCTCGCCGAGGGCATTGTTGAGGAGCATTCCCGTGCCGGGGACGGTGATGCCGGCACCGTAGCCACTGGACATGGTGACCGCGCAGGCGGTGCCGTCGGCGTCGACGACGGACACGTTCGCCGTGCTCGAGCTCGTGGGGAGCCCGGCCAGGCCATGGCGGTCCACCGAGAGCAGCAGCTCGTGACCCGCGGCATCCAGGTCCTCGGCGAAGTCGTGCACCTGGAGCCGGTAGCTCAGCACGGCCCGCTGGATCTCGATGATGTCCGGCCAGTGCCAGTCCCCGCGACGTCCCAGCTCCCCCAGCATCGCCGCGAGCATCGGGCCGCCGACCGAGGGTGGTGGGTTGACCGCGAGGTCCCAGTTCCCGACCCGCCTGCGCACGGGCTCCCGGAGGAGCGCGGTGTACTCCGCGAGGTCTCGGTTTGTCACGAGGCCGCCGTGTGCCTCCATGGACTCGACCATCGCCCGACCCACCTCACCGGTGGTGAGCACGGATGCTCCCTTCTCCGCGACGAGGTCCAGCACCGCGGCGAGTGGGTGGTTCGTCACCACGTCACCCGCCTCGAGCGGCGAGCCGTCGGCCCGGGTGACGACGCCATGGGCCTCGGGGTCGGCACCGAACAGGGGGTCGGCGGTGAAGGCGAGGTACCGCGCGGCGGCCCCACCGATCGGGTACCCGTCGCGGCAGGCCGCCGCAGCCGGGGCGACCACGTCACGCCACGGCAGGAGGCCCAGCTCCTCGACCGCGACCTCACAGGCGGTCACCGCGCCGGGCGTCGCCACGGAGCCGTGCCCCGCATGGAGGCGCACCCCACCGCCGTAGTCCGTGACGACCTCCCGGACGCCCGATCCGAACCGGTCGAGCCCGAGTCCGCGGCCGGGCATCTCGACGTTCCCGTCGATGACGACCGGCTCCCCTCCAGCCGCCCACGCGGCCACGAACGCCCCGCCGGCGAGGGAGACGATTCCCGGCTCCGTGCTCATCGCGGCGAGGCCGGCCGCAACGGCGACGTCGACCGCGTTGCCGCCGGCGCGGGCGACCTGCCGCGCCGCGGCAAGGGACACGGGACCCGTGGCGGCGATGGCCACGGGTGCTTGCATGATGGGCATCCTGCCACCGCGATTCGCGAGGTAACGTGGCCGGTCATGACGCGTCCGCCCCTGGGGATCATCGCCGGGACGGGGTTCTACGACCTTGCGGCTCTCGAGGACCCCTCCTCGGAGACGATCACCACCGCGTTCGGCGACGCCCGGATCACCCGCGGCACCTGGCACGGCATCCCGGTGGTCTTCCTCACCCGGCACGGCGCGGGTCACTCCGTCCCGCCTCACCTCGTCAACTACCGGGCGAACATCCGGGCGCTCGCCGACCTCGGGGTTAGGGACGTCGTTGCTGTCAACGTCACCGGCAGCATCGACCCCGACCTCAGGGCCGGCGACCTGCTCTGCCTGGACGACTTCGTCGACTTCACGAGGCAGCGCCCGGTCACCTTCTTCGATGGCTCGGGCCCCGAGGGGGTCGTGCACACCGACGTCCTGGAGCCTTACCACCCGGCGGTGCGGCAGGAGATCCTCGACGCCGCCGCCGCGGCCGGCCGGCTGGTCCGCGACGGCGGCGTCTATGCCGCGTTCGAGGGTCCCCGGTTCGAGACGCGCGCGGAGATCCGGCTGGCCCGCCTCGCCGGCGCCGACGTGGCGGGGATGACGGGCGTCCCCGAGGTCACCCTCGCCCTCGAGGCGGGTCTGCGGTATGCCGCGATCTCGCTGGTCGTCAACCCCGCCTCGGGCGTCGGCGACAGCGAGGAGCCCATCACCATGGACGAGATCACCGAGGTCCTCTCCGCCACCTCCGCCGACGTGCTCGCGGTTCTCGACGAGCTGGTCCACACGCGGGCCACCTTCCCCGACCCCGACGCTCCGGCAGAACCCGCCCCATGAGCCGGGTCCGCATCGAGAACGCCGGCTACGTCGTCACCGTCGACGACACCGACACGATCCTTCGGGACACCACGGTCGTCGTCGAGGACGGCATCATCACCGAGATCAGCCGAGCGCAGCCGGCCACGAAAGAGGCCGGTGGCCCCAGCCGGGCCGCCGATGAGACGGTTCTCGACGCCGGTGGCAAGCTGCTGATGCCGGGTCTGGTCAACCTTCACACCCACCTCCCGATGACCCTGCTCCGCGGTCTCGCGGAGAACGTCGACCTCCAGGGGTTCCTCACCCGGGTCTGGGCCGCCGAGGGAGCCGTCATGGATCCCGACACTGTCGAGCTGGGGGCCACCCTCGGCGCGATCGAGTCGCTGCTGGGCGGCTGCACGACGCAGCTGGACATGTACTTCCACCACGAGGCCGCCCACCGTGGCGCGGTGGCCGCCGGCAGCCGGCACGTCATCGGCCCGGTCTTCTTCGACGGCCCCGGGCCCGACGGGCTCACGTGGCAGGAGCGCCTCGACAGCCTGCGCACCTGGCCAGGCGTCCTGGACCGGATCGGCGGCCCCTGCATCCCCGTCGCGGCGATGCCGCACGCCACCTACACCTGCGGACCCGACGGCTTGGCCGAGGTCGTCACCGTGCTCCGCTCGCTCCTCGCCGACGACCCTCGACCGGGTCTCCTCACCACTCACGTCTCGGAGAACGAGGCCGAGAACGACGGCATCCGCGAGCGCTACGGCGCATCGCCGACCGAGGTGCTGGCCCGTTCCGGCTGGGTCCAGCGCGACCTCCCCCTCGTCGTCGGCCACGGCGTGCAGCTCAGCGAGAGGGACCGGACGCTGCTCGGGGACGCCCACGCTGCGGTGGGGCACTGCCCCGGTTCGAACTCCAAGCTCGCCAGCGGTGCGCTTCGGTGGGAGGACGTGCGCTCGAGCGGCATCCGCATCGGTCTCGGCACCGACGGCTGCTCCAGCTCCAACGACCTCGACATGTGGCTCGTGATGCGACAGGCGGCTCTGCTCGCTCGCCTCACGAGTGGGCGGCCGGATGTGGCGAGCGCGGCCGAGGTGCTCCGGGCCTGCACGATCGAGGGTGCGCGCGCCCTCGGGCTGGGCGACCAGATCGGGTCCGTGGAGGTCGGCAAGCGAGCAGATCTCGTGCTCCTCGACCTCCAGGCGCCGCACCTGACACCGGTTCACGACGTCGAGGCGCTGCTCGTCTTCGCAGCTGGCCGTGGCGACGTCACCGACGTCCTCGTCGACGGGGAGCCGGTGGTCCGCGGGCGGCGCAGCACCCGCGTCGACGTGCCGGCACTCCTGGCCCGGGCGCGGGCGAGGGGGAAGGCGGCATGGGCGGCGGTGGACGTCTCGTGACGGTGCAGAGCGCGGAGGAGGTCATCGCCCGCCTCGGGATGCAGCCGATCCCCGAGGAGGGCGCGTGGTTCGTCGCAGGTCCGCGCACGCAGGACCTCAACGCGATCACCGTGCTCCTCACCGACGCCCCCGACGGCTTCTCGGCGATGCACCGGCTCACGATCGACGAGGGGTGGCAGTGGCTCGACGGTGCTCCGACCGCACTGCTCCGTCTGCGCCCGGGGGGCTCGGGTGTGCTCAACTACGTCGGCCCGCAGGCCGGTCAGTTCCTCGTGCGGCGCGGCACCTGGATGGGCGCCTCGACGCTCGGGAACTGGAGTCTGCTCGCCTGCTGGTGCTCGCCCGCCTTCCGCCCGGAGCACTTCGAGCTCGGCCGACGCGACGAGCTCGTGCGGTCGTACCCCTCCTACGCGACCGAGATCGCCCTGCTCACCCGCGACGAGCCAGTCGGGCGGATGCGATGAGCGCGCTCGTCACCGGCGCGAGCGGTGGGCTCGGTCGTGCGGTGGCCATCGCCCTCGCCGCCGGCGGCCACGACGTCGGCGTCCACTACCGCAGCGACCTCGAGGGGGCGGAGGGGGTGGTCCACGAGGTGCAGGGCCTGGGTCGACACGCCGTGGCGCTCCATGCGGACCTCGGCGTCGACGACGGGGACGACCTCGATGCCGTCTGCGACGACCTCCTCACGCGGTGCCACGACGCCGTCGGTCCGGTGAGTGTCGTCGTGCTGAATGCCTTCCCCCAGGACCACCTCGACTGGGACGACCTGGACACCGCCGCGTGGGACGCGTTCCACCGCGCTGGCCTGCGCCCCACGACCGCCCTTCTCCACCGCGCCGCCGTGCGTCTGGCACGCGGGGGGGTCGTCGTCGTCATCGGCTCGATCGAGGGACTCCGACCCACCCCCGGTCACGCGCCGTATGCCGTCGCCAAGGCGGCGCTGCACCACCTCACCGCCGCGGCGGCCACCGAGCTCGGCCCCCGAGGCATCCGGGTCGTCGCCGTCGCCCCCGGCCTGGTGGCCCGCGAGGGACTGGAGACCGCGTGGCCCGAGGGGGTGGAGCGGTGGCGGAAGGCCTCCGCCCTCGGCCGCCCCGTGACAGCGGAGGAGGTCGCGGCGACCGTCGCCTTCCTCGCCTCACCGGCCGCATCCGGCATCACGGGCACCACCATCCCCGTGGATGCGGGGTGGTCCGCCTCACCGGGTTGGTGACTGTCGCCAGTCCGGCGGTGTGCATCTCGTCACGACGCCCCTCTGGCGAGGTCACAACCCGACAACGACACTCAGGGGGCCCACCGTGTGGAGCACCCACGCCGTAACATCGCCCCGTCTCACCCGATCTCCAAGGAGAACTTCATGAAGTCCACGCGTTACCTGGTCGCAGCGCCGGCGGCGCTCGCCCTGGCCCTGGCCGGCTGTGGCGGCAGCACCGGCACCACCGACACCCCGGCCGCCTCCGGCGCCTCCTCTGCGGCAGGTGCGCCCGCCGACGACTCCAACTGCGCCGATGCCGAGGTGTTCTGCATCGGTCTCGTCACCGACACCGGCAAGGTGGACGACAAGTCGTTCAACCAGTCCGCCCACGAGGGCGCGCAAGCGGCCGCCGAGGAGACCCAGGGCTTCTACAAGTACGTCGAGACCCAGGATGCCAAGGACTACGCCTCGAACATCGCGCAGTTCACCAACAAGAAGTACGACGTCCTCATCACCGTCGGCTTCCTCATGACCGACGCCACCGCTCAGGCCGCCGCCGAGAACCCGGAGACCCGGTTCATCGGTGTCGACCAGGGCTACGACGCGAAGAAGGTCACCGTCAAGAACGTCACCGGCCTCGTCTTCCCGGAGGACCAGGCGGGCTACGGCGCCGGCTACCTCGCGGGCCTGATGACGAAGACCAACAAGCTCGGCCAGGTCCTCGGCCTCCAGATCCCGCCGGTCGAGAAGTTCGCCAAGGGCTTCGAGGCGGGCGCCAAGGCGGCCAACTCGGCCGTCAGCGTGACGACGGTCTACCACCCCGCTGCCGACAACGCCTTCAACGACCCGGTATGGGGTGCGGGCGAGGCGAAGAAGCAGCTCGCCCAGGGTGCGGACGTCATCTTCGGCGCCGGCGGCAACACCGGTAACGGTGCTCTCCAGGAGGTCGCGAAGACCGCCGGTGCGGGCACGGACAAGTTCTGCATCGGTGTCGACACCGACCAGTGGGACACCGTTCCCGCCGCCCAGCCGTGCCTCGTCACCTCGGCGATGAAGCTCATCAACGAGGGCGTCACCGACACGGTCGTCCAGGCCAAGGACGGCGACTTCACCGAGCTCCAGACGCTGGGCAAGGCCGGCCTCGCTCCGTACCACGACTTCGAGTCGGTCGTCCCCGCGGACGTCAAGGCGAAGGTGGACGAGGTCGTCAAGCAGATGGAGGCCGGCACGCTGAAGACCGGCGTCACGCTCTGACACCGGGACGTCCGGGCCACGGCGACGCGTGACCCGACCACCTCGAGACTGGGGGCGGGCACCCACCCGGGTGCCCGCCCCCAGCGCGTCGTCGCCGAGGCGACGTGGCCCTTTTGCCCCGGGCCGCGACACGCAACACTGTGGGCACCGACCGACATTGGAGTCACATGTCCGAGACACCCACGGTGGCCGAGCAGGCTGCGCCTCCGCCGGCCAAGGCGCCCCCGCCGGTCGAACAGCGGCCCGCCCAGCCGCTGGCGTACCTGCTCAGCCACCAGAGTGGCGTCGTCATCGTCGTGGCACTCGTCATCGCCCTCCTCGTCGGCGCGGCCCTGATCCGCTACCAGGGCGTCAACCCCTGGTACGCGTACGAGACGCTGCTGCGTGAGGCGTTGTTCGTCCCGGGCGGCCTCACCCGGACGCTGCAGAAGACGGCCCCACTCGTCCTGACCGGCCTTGCGGTCGTCCTCCCGCTGCGGGTCGGCCTGTTCAACATCGGCGGTCAGGGGCAGCTCGTCTTCGGCGCCATGTTCGGTGCGTGGGTCGCGTATGCCGCGGGCGGCGCCGGCTTCCTGGGCGCCGTCCTCGGCATGGTGGCGGGAGCCCTCGCCGGCGCGTTCGTCGGCTTCATCGCCGGAATCCTCAAGGCGACCCGCGGGGTGCACGAGGTCATCACGACGATCATGCTCAACTACATCGCCGCAGGTGTGACCTGGTGGCTCGTCATCGGCCCGCTCGAGGCCGAGTCCTCGAAGACCAGCGGCATCCCGCAGACCGAGCTGATCCCGGAGGCGTCCCGGGTCGGCGCGGCGGCCGGCATCCCCATCGGCTTCGTCTTCGCAGTCCTCCTGGCGGTGCTGTGCTGGTGGATGCTGGGCCGCACCACGCTCGGGTTCCGCTTCAACACCGTGGGAGCCAACAAGCACGCCGCGGGCTACGCCGGGATCTCGATCAGCCGCATCGTCACCCTGTCGATGATCTTCGGCGGCGGGCTCGCCGGCCTGGCGGGTGCCCTCGAGGCGATGGGCACCCTCCACAGGTTCGAGCCGGCCATCGGGGGCACCCTGGGCTTCGACGGCATCACCATCGCCCTCCTGGCCCGGGCCAACCCCCTCGCCACGATCCCCGCGGCCTTCCTCGTGGGCGTGCTGCGAACCGGTGCGCCCGGGCTGCAGTTCGCCACGGGCATCGCCCCGGAGGTCGTCGACCTGCTCCTCGCGATCATCCTGCTCATGGTCTCGATCCCCGTGCTCGGCAAGTGGATCTTCCGGAGCCGGGCCGACAAGGTCACCGCCGCCTCGACGAGCTGGGGCAGCTGACATGACGACGTCGTGGCTCACCAAGAACCGCACGAACGTGGTCGTCGGGGCGGTCGTGCTCGTCGCGGCCTACATCTTCTACTACGCCCAGAACGACATCGCCCCGAGCATGTACGCCTCCGCCTGGGGTTACGCCATCCCGCTCGTCCTGGCCGCCCTCGTCGGGGTCATCGGCGAGCGCTCGGGAGTCGTCAACATCGGCATCGAGGGCCAGATGCTCGTCGCCGCCTTCGCCGGGTTCTTCGCGGCGGCGTACAGCGGGTCCCTCCTCGTCGGAGTCCTCGCGGGCATCGGCAGCGGCCTGATCCTGGGCGGCTTCCTCGCCTGGACGAGCGTCAAGTGGCGCATGGACCAGATCATCGCCGGTGTCGTGCTCAACATCGTCGCCACCGGCATCACGTCGTTCTACTACACACCCGGCCAGGTGCTCCCGGGGTTGATGCCGAGCTTCGACGTCCCGGTGCTCTCGAGCATCCCGCTCATCGGCGACGTCTTCTTCACCGGGACGAGCATCTTCGCGACGTTGGCCATCCTCGCGGCGATCGGCGTCCACATCGCCCTGTTCCACTCGAGGTGGGGCCTGCGCACGCGCGCCGTGGGGGAGTACCCCTCGGCGGCCGACACGGCCGGCATCAACGTCGAGTGGCTTCGGATCGTCAACGTGACCCTCGCCGGCTCCCTGGCCGGGTGCGCCGGGGTCTACCTCTCCATGGATGCGTCGTCGTCGTTCGAGCGCGGCATGGTGGCCGGTCGAGGCTTCCTCGCCCTCGCCATCATGATCATGGGGGCCTGGCGGCCGCTGCGCGCGTTCGTCATGGCGATCTTCTTCGGGTTCATCAACGCGGTGGCGTCCCAGCTCCAGCAGAGCGGGAACATCGACCTCCCACCGCAGCTCACCGGCACGCTGCCGTTCGTCGTGACGATCATCGTCCTCGCCGTGGCCGCCGGCAGGGTCCGAGCGCCGGCCGCGGTCGGGCAGCCGTACGTCAAGGGAGACCAGTGATGCCCGAAGAGATCGAGTACGACCCTCGCCCGGCTCCCGCGGACACCCGACCCGACCACCTCGAGGCCATCGCGACGACGGATGCCGTCCGTGAGCTGCCGCCGGAGATATCCGGCTTCGGCGAAGGTGTCGTCGGCGAGGTGGTGCTGGACATCACCGGGCTGTCCAAGAGCTTCGGCCGGGTCAGGGCCAACCGCGACATCAGCTTCACCGTCCGTCGCGGTGAGATCGTCGCGCTGCTCGGTGAGAACGGGGCGGGGAAGTCGACTCTCGTCAACCAGATCTTCGGCCTCATCACGCCGGATGCCGGCACGGTGAGCGTCCAGGGCGACACCACGCCGATCTCGGGTCCGCACGACGCGATCCGGCGCGGCATCGGCATGGTCCACCAGCACTTCCAGCTCGTCCCCGTGATGACCGTCGCCGAGAACATGATGCTGGGCCACGAGCCGACCCGGGCCGGGGCCATGCTCGACATCGAGAGTGCCCGTGAGATGGTGCGCACCCTCTCGGCGAAGCATCGGCTGGCCGTGGACCCCGACGCCGAGATCGAGGACCTGCCGGTCGGCACCCAGCAACGCGTCGAGATCCTCAAGGCCCTCTCGCGAAAGGTCGACCTGCTCATCCTCGACGAGCCGACCGCGGTCCTCACTCCCCAGGAGACCGACGAGCTTCTCGGCGTCATGAAGGAGCTGGCGGCCTCCGGCACCTCGATCGTCTTCATCACCCACAAGCTGCGCGAGGTGCTCGCGGTCTCGGACCGGGTCTACGTCCTGCGCCAGGGCACCGTCTGCGGCGAGGTCGAGACGAAGAACACCGACGCCCGCGAGCTCGCCACCCTCATGGTGGGGCGCGAGGTCGTCCTGTCCATCGACAAGGAGGAGGCGACGCCGGGCGAGACCGTCCTGGCCATCGAGGACCTCCACGTCAAGGACGACCGCGACCTCCCCGCCGTCAACGGCTTCAGCCTCGAGGTGCGGGCCGGCGAGATCGTCGGGGTGGCCGGCGTGGAGGGCAACGGCCAGCGCGAGCTCGTCGAGGCCCTCGCCGGGATGCGCAAGGTGGTGTCCGGCAGCATGCGGCTGGGCGACCTGGACCTCACCAAGGCCAACCCCAACCAGACGCACCACGCCGGGGTCGGCCACATCCCCGAGGACCGCGAGAAGCACGGGCTCGTCGCGGCATACTCCATCGCCGACAACCTCGTGCTCAACGAGTTCGACCAGCCGCCCTACGCGAAGAGCGGCGTGCGGCAGTTCGATGCCGTCCGCGAGTACGCCGAGAAGGTGCGTGCGGAGTTCGACATCCGCTCCTCGGGCGTCGGACAGAGTGCGGCCTCGCTCTCCGGTGGCAACAAGCAGAAGGTCGTCGTCGCGCGCGAGATGTCGTTCACGCCCAGGCTGCTCATGGCGGCGCAGCCCACCCGCGGCGTCGATGTGGGATCGATCGAGTTCATCCACCGCCGCATCGTCGACGCCCGCGACGCCGGTGCGGGCGTGCTGCTCGTGTCCGCCGAGCTCGACGAGATCCTGTCGCTCGCCGACCGCGTCGCGGTCGTCCACGGCGGCAAGGTCGTCGCCGAGATGGCCTGCGTCAGCGCTGACCGCACCGAGATCGGCCGCCTCATGGCGGGGGACCACTGACGAGCCGTCGCCACAGCGGGCCACCAGGTCTCAGCGGAACACCTCCGCGCGGGCCAATGCACAACGGATACTGGATCCAGACCGGGAGGGGTCAGCGGAGCCAGGGGTGCCAGACGGGCGCTCCACCGCACCCTTGGCACCCGTCACTCGGGCGACACCAGCACGAGAGGTGCCAGACGCGCACTCCACGGCACCCTTG
>OCZS010000052.1_pt1 | contig 33090 bp, 34 predicted proteins | sample 1539071 | NCBI WGS metagenome assembly OCZS01 (sample SAMEA3113584, study PRJEB22503) | soil metagenome
CCCATCCTGATCGGCGGTGGGGGCGAGCAGAAGACCCTCCGCCTGGTCGCAGAGCACGCAACCATTTGGCACGGCTTCGGCGACGTCGACACCTTGGCCCACAAGAACCGGGTGCTGGACGACTGGTGTGCCGAGCTAGGCCGCGACCCCGGTGAGATCGAACGGTCCACCGCGTCCAGAGAGGGCCCCGACAGTGTTGGCGACCCTCTGTTCGAGCTAGGGGAACGGCTGATCACCGTCAGCACAGACGGGCGTACCGGATTCGATCTTGGTCTCGTGCGAGACTGGCTGCAATTCCGCGACGAGCGAAACGGCGGACGGCTGTGACTGGTTGGACCGGGAACATCGAGGCGATCACCCTCGCCAACTCCACCTTTCGTACGGTCCTGTTCACCGGCTCGAACCTTCAGCTCACGGTGATGAGTCTGCAACCGGGAGAGGAGATCGGTCTCGAGATACATGATCATCGCGACCAGTTCCTCCGAGTGGAGGATGGCAGCGCGACGGTGACGCTCGGTCCCAGTCAGGACAAGATCGAAGAGACGTACCAGTTGGCCGACGACTGGGCAGTGATCGTGCCCGGCGGGACCTGGCACAACGTGATCAATACCGGTGATACGCCGCTTCGGCTCTACTCTCTGTACGCCCCGCCCGAGCACCCTGACGGAGTGGTCCATCGCACCAGAGCAGAGGCGAAGGTGGCCGAAGCTCAGCAGCACCACTCCTGAGACAACCCCGCCGGCGTTCAGCCGCGTCCTCTAGCTGACGGTCAGATTGTCGCCGTTCGCGGCCACATTCTTGGCGGCGAGTGGCGCCGTGGCGGGACCGCTGACCACCGAACCATCAGTGATCGAAAATTTGCTGCCGTGGCAGGTGCAGTTGATCGTCTGAACCACTTCCGCGACCGTGCACCCCTGGTGCGTGCACACCGATGTGAACGCCTTGAACTCACCGGACGCTGGCTGAGTAACCACAGCCTGCAGATCCGCGAAGATCTTGCCACCGCCCACCGGAATGTCGGCTTTGGCGATGGCGGAGCCGCCTGCTCCGCTCGCCGGGTCCGAGGCGCCGCCGGAACCGGCCGATGTCGCGGGTGCGGCGGGCTGGGCACCGTAATTGGTACAGGCTGACAGCCCACCGATCGCCAGCGCGGACAAACCTGTTCTGATCAAGCGTCGGCGGGACAGCTCTCCGGCCCCATCGGTGAATGCAGAGTTCACTCTTCCTCCAGATAGCTCACGTCGTCAGGCCGTTGGTGCTGAAGAACCACAGGGCTGCGGTCATCCATAGGGCGGTCAAGCCGCTGAACACTGCTCCACCGAGCGCGGGCAGCGCCCAGCCCGGCGAGTCTTCTCGGGTCAAGATCAGCATCTTCGACACGAAGGCGCCGAAGAAGAAGCAGCCGAGGATCGAATGCACGAGGACCCGACCGCTGTAGCCCTGAAAACCCAGGGCGTACAAGCAGTGCACGGCCACCGGCACAGTCAATGCGACGGCGACCCGTCCGGACCAGCGGTGCACCGGAGCCACCCACCCTCCGGAAATCTTGATCCGGCCGTACAAGATCATCGCCGTGAAGATCTGCACCAGCCCGAACACGAAGGCCGCCGTGCTCAGCCACGCCTTGGCCGCGATTCCGCTGGAGAATCCCGCCAGGTTGATGGCCTGACCCGTGGGGTTGTGCAGCCGGCCATACACGCCGAAGCCGATCGCTACGGCGGAGCCGACGGCGAAGGCGACGATCAGCGGGCCGATTCGCGACGGTGTGTCAGGGACGCTGGCGGGACTTCCCTCCGTGCCCGCGGCCGGTATCGCGCTCATGCTCTGGCCTTCCTGGCTCGAGTCGCTGCCGGCTCGAGCCTTGCTGGAACCGCTGGTCTAGATGTTCTCGTCGCCCTCGACCGGCTTGGCGGTCACGTTCTCGCCGTTCACCTCGACATCAGGCTGCTCGGGGTCGAGCTTCGGCGCTGCGCTCGACATGCCGTCTTCGCTGGTTTCGATGCCCACCTGAGACCCGTCCAACAGCACGATCCAGCCGATGGTGTAGTTGGATCCGCGGGCCCGATAGAGCCCGGCCGGCCGCTTCGCCTCACCGATGGTGAAGTCAAGCTTCTCGTCGCCGACTTCGATCTCGCCGGCGATCTTCGATTCGTCCAACTTCGCTTCCAAGGTGTCGCCGTTCTTGGCGCGAAGCTTCAGCTCACCGCCTCGTGCAGTCCCCCGCATCCAGGACTCAACGTTGCGGCCGTCGCACACGTATGCCGCCGCCTTGTCCCCGAGCACGGCAACGGCAATCGCCGCACTGTCATCATCTGTGCGTCCGGCGTAGACCACCTTGTCAGGGAACTGATCACCTTCTGGTTCGGCTGTTGCCGTTTTACGAGGACTGGCAGTCGCCGACGCCTGTTCGGTGGCCGATGGGCTGGTGCTTTGGTCCGCGGAGCTCGGCGACGGAGAAGCCGACGAATACCCGGGGCCGGTGGCTTGGCGGGGTGCGCTGCTCGCGAGGTTGATCCCGAAGAAGAGAGCAAAGGCGACCAGCAAGCCAGCAAGGGTGACCAGCGGACTGCGGTGCGTCATTCATGGCTCCTCACTTCGGCGGCACAGCGTCAGAACAGCACACCAGGGTGTCCGTGGATACTCCATTATTGCGGTTAGCGGTCAGCGGCCTTCGGGCCTTGGTAGCAGCGTGTTCCTAACCGTGCGGCAGCCGCAGGCGGGAATCCTGAACGACCTTGATCAAGTCGCCGCGTGTGATACCCAGAGCGCGACCTCTCGTGCTATTCCGTGCCACGACCGTCACCACCTCGGTGCCATTCGGTGCGAATTGCACCTCCAGCCCCTCGGCGGCGTAGGTCGTCTCGGTGAGCGAGAAACGATTGCCATCCAAAAAGCGCTGAGAGATGCACCGCTGGCCCGTCAAATCGCCGCATCGGATGGCGAGTCTGCGGTCACTGGCGACTTGGACGTAGACCAGCGTCGCGCCCGGCCCGCGTGAGAACAGGTCGAACCCGAGAGCACCGCCGCGGCCGTCCCAGAAGCTGGGTGTCTCATAGATGGGCTCGCTGCCGTGTCCGACCCCGTCGAAGTAGCTTTTCTCGGGGTCCAGGTATGACGTCACGACGTCGGCCATTTGTGCACGCCACGTGCCCAGCACGTCGACCTGGCAGCCGTTGTCAGACATCGGGCACGGCGGCATCGGTCGTGGTTGGACCGGGATGGGTGTCGGCGGCGGAGCGGTGCTCACGTTCAGTGGCTCTCGTGGCGCCCAGATCACCACACCCACGAGAACCAGAACGGCAGCAATCGCCACTGCCAGTCTGCGGAACATGCGCTGCCGGATGAGTTGCTTGCCGTGGGCGATATCGACGTCGGCAGAGAAACCCTCCCGAAGGTCGTACGGGATGACTTCAGCCAGCTGCGCTGCCAGCACGTCATCGCGTGCTCGATCCCCGTCGGCGGCGACCAGCTTGTGCCGTGCGGATCTCGCGAGCTGCTGTACTTCACCAAGAGTCCTGTCGACCAGCGGCGGGATGCGCGGCAGCGGCACCTGAGCGGAGTGTTGCAGGATCAGCACCCGACGCTCGTCACGGTCGAGCGCCGCCAGGTCGGCCACGATGCCCATCGGTGACGCGGTCCCGGGCGTTGCTGCATCCACCAGCTCCACTCGAATCGGACGGTCCCAAGGAACATCGACCTGGCTCGGATGGGCATCGAGCACCCGGCGAAGGGTGATGTCCAGCGGATCGTCCTCGACCGGCCAATCGTCATAAAGTCTGGCCATTGTCACGTCGACGATGGTTCGTGCTAGGCCGAGGTTGCCGTACATCAGAAAGGCGATGCCCTGCAGCATCGGACGCCGCGCCGCGACGAACGTCGCGAAGTTGACCTCATCGGTACGCGTGGGCATCGGTGCTCCTCCTCGTGAGGATAGTTCGTTGCCGATGGCGTTGTTGGTTGCGAACCACACGCGGCTTGTTGCGCCACACTGCCAGGAATGATCTTGACCAGGAGGCAGTATGGGAGCGTGAAGGAGTTCGACCGATACGTGGCGATCGGTGATTCGAGCACAGAAGGGCTCGAGGACCCCGACGGCCAGGGCAGCTACCGCGGCTGGGCGGATCGGCTCGCCGAACACATTGCTGACGCCCAAGAGTCACCGCTGGAGTACGCCAACCTGGCCATTCGAGGTATGCGGTTGCATGAGATCCGGACGACGCAGTTCGACGCCGCTCTTGCGCTCGAGCCGGATCTGATGACCATCTTCGGCGGCGTCAACGACGCGCTCTCCGTCCGCTGCGACTTCGCCGCAATGCGGTTGGATCTGGTCGCGATGTTCAGCGAGGCGCGGGAACGCGGCATCACGGTGCTGACCTTCACCATGGTCGATCCCACCAAGATCAACCCGTTGGGCCGACAGTTCCGCGGCCGAGTCTTTGTCTTGAACGACATGATTCGCGAAATCGCCGCTTGCTTCGGCGTGCTGGTCATGGACTTCCAGTCCTATCCGATCGCGGCGGACCGGCGCCTGTGGTTCGAGGACCGGTTGCACGGGAACGCGCTGGGCCACCAGCTGATGGCCGCGGCTCTGGCCTGGCGGCTCGGGCTCGACGGTTTCGACGAGTCGTGGGCGGATGCGCTTCCGTCCGAGCCGACGCGGCCCCGGGGGGCACGGGAGCAGATCACCGGTGACATCGATTGGGCGGTTCGTTATTTCGCACCTTGGGTGGGCAAGGGTCTGCGACGTGTCCCGCACGGTTTCGGCGTCGAGCGGAAACGGCCCCGGCCGACGGTGATGCCGAAGAGGGAATCGTCCAGGACCGAGTAGCCGGCTCATACCACGCGGGCACTCCGATCTAGCGAGCCGCTACCGAATCTCGTTGGCGCGCGCGAATCTCTGGTAGCGGCCGCCAGGTTCTGTAGCGGCTGTGGCTGGAGTCAGGCGAAGAGAGCCTGTCCGACGAACTGGCCCTGCGCCACACCCGGGGGGACGGCGAACAGCGCCGAACCCGTGTGCTGCAGATACTCGCTCATGGCGTCGCCGCGTCCGATTCTGGTTTGCATCGGTATGAAGTGCGTGCGCGGGTCACGCACAAAGGCCAGGAAGAAGAGTCCGGCGTCCATCCGGCCGAGCCCGTTGCTGCCGTCCACGAAGTTGTAGCCTCGGCGCAGCATCTTGACCCCGCCGTTGTTGTCCGAGTGCACCATCCGTACGTGAGCGTCGGTGGCGACCAGCGGCTCGTCGCCTCGACCCTTCATCGCGAAGTCCGGCTGGTCGAATTCGTGGCCGCCCGACAGCGGCGCACCCTCGGCTTTGGTCCGGCCGATCACCCGCTCCTGCTCGCGCAGCGGTTGCCGGTCCCAGATCTCGATGGTCATGTTGATCCGTCGGGCCACCAGGTACGAGCCGCCGGCAAGCCAGCCGGCCTTGGTGTCCGCTCCGGACGGCACCCAGACGTGCTCGTCGATCGTGGCGGGTTCCTCGGCCTTGAGGTTCATCGTCCCGTCCTTGAAGCCGAACAGGTTCCGCGGTGTGGCCTGCGACGTCGAGGTCGAGGACGTACGGCCGAAGCCCAGCTGCGACCAGCGGATGGCCGCTCGCCCGAAGGCTATTCGAGCCAGGTTGCGAACGGCGTGTACCGCCACCTGCGGGTCGTCGGAGCAGGCCTGGATACAGAGGTCCCCATCAGACTTGTCGGGGTCGAGGTTGTCACCGGGGAAATGCGGCAGGCGCTCCAAGGCGGTCGGCTGCCGATCCGAGATGCCGAACCGGTCCTTGCCGGCCTTGCGGAACAGTGACGGCCCGAAACCGAAGGTGAGAGTCAGCCCCGATGGCGGCAGTCCGATCGCCTCGCCGGTGTCGTCGGGCGGTGCGCCGTACGGCCCAGACGTCGGGCCCAATTCGCCGGCACCAAGTCCCTGGCTCATCCGGGCAGCGGCCAGCGTCCAGTCCTTCAGGAGCTGAATCAGGTCCTGTCGGGAATCGGTTGTGACGTCGAATACGGCGAAGTGCAACCGGTCTTGAACGGGAGTGACGATGCCCGCCTGGTGCGTCCCGTAGAACGGGTAGGTCTTAGGGCCCAGTATGGTCGCGTCCGCAGGGCTATTGTCCGCCGAATCGAGAACCCGGGCACCCATCGCTCCGGCGGCGACCCCGGCCAATCCGGCCCCCGCCGCCCCGAGAAGGCCACGTCGCGAAAAGCCTCCGACTCGGCGCCTGGTCGCTGCACCCGGCCCAGCGGGCACCGACGACTCGGCGGGCTCACCCGGCAGCTCGGACTCCTGCCGTGGCTCGGCCGGCTCGGTCGGGCGATCGTGCAGATCTTGGAGGGACATGTGACCGACCTCAGATCACCGCTGCGGCGAGCTTGGAGATGGGCTCAGCCAGGGCGTTGACGGCGTCTGACAACTCCTTGACCTCTGCCTTGCTCAACTTGTCGTAGGTGACGAAGCCGTCGCCCACGCGATATTGGTCCAACAGGGTCTGGAGATCGGAGAACCTGGTCTGGATCTCCGAATCAAGCGCTGGATTCTTCTTCTGCAGCAGCGGCCGCAAGCCATCGAAGCCGACCCGCGCCCCGTCGACATTGGCCTGGAAGTCCCACAGGTCGGTGCGCGACCAGTACTCCTCTTCGCCCGTCACCTTGCCCGTCGCCACCTCGTCCAGCAGCCCGCGGGAGCCGTTGGCGATCTGGTCAATGGTGTAAGTGAGGTCCTCAACCCTTTCCTGGAGGATGGTGGTGTTGCGCATCAGGTCGTCCGCGTATGTCGCGCGCTGTGCATCGGTCAACGGCTCGTAGCCCTTGGCGCGGGCCGGCCACAGGTCTTTCTCCAGACGATGCCAACCCGTCCACTTCTGGCCGGGCTCCAAGTCGGCCTCGCGGAGATCAATTTTGGGATCCAGGTCACCGAAGGACTCGGCAACCGTCTCGATGCGCTCCCAATGCACCCGAGCCCTTGGGTACAGCTGCCGAGCCTCGTCGTCCCGGCCGCTCTTGTACGCCGCGACGAACTGCTCCGTCTTCGTGACCAGCTGATCGGTCTGGTCGTCGACGTAGGCGGCGTAGCTGGCGGTGGCCTGCTTTGCTGCCTCGTCGTCGCCGGTCACGCTGGTGTCCGCACCGGACTCTTCGACGGTGAAGGGACTGCGGATGCCGTCGCCCGCCATGCCCGGCTTGCAGGCCGTGATGTACGTGCCCGGTCCGGCGGTGAGGACCAGGTCACGAGAGAGTCCCGGGCCGATGTTCTCGACCTCGCCAACGATCCGCAGCCCGTCCTCGGCCAGCAGATAGAACTCATTGATCTTGCTGCCGCCGTTGGTGACGGTGAATTGCAGCCGACCCGAGGGAGCGGTTTGCCTCGCCACCTCACACGTCGTATCGGTTGCCCGGACGGCGATCGGCCCGCCGTCGGATTGGTCGATGGCCTGAGTGGGATTCTCCGTGCAGGCCGCCAGCAGAGGCACGCCCAAGACGCAGGCCGCCGCGCCGGCCAACTTGCTGGCCGGCAGCAGAGCGCTTCTCACGAACGGCCTCCTGCGGAGCTTGCAGCGACCTTCGTCGGCGCTGGCGATTGCGCCGACGGCCGCTGCCGGACCCGGAGCAGGAACAGCGTCATGGTGGGAATCGCGTACGCCAGCCAGACGACGGCCTCGAGCACGGTGGTCGCTGGGGAGAAGTTGAACACGCCCTTCAGCACGGTGCCGTACCAGGAGGTGGGTGGGACGGCGGCGGAGACGTCGAACGCCAGGTTGTTCAGACCAGGAAGGACGCCGGCCTCCTGCAGGTCGTGCACACCGTACGCCAGGACGCCAGCGGCTACCAAGATCAAAAAGGCACCTGTCCAGGTGAAGAAGCGGGTCAAGTTGATCTTGAGTGCGCCACGGTAGATCCCGTAGCCGAGGCCGACGGCCACCAAGATACCCAACGCAGCGCCCAGCAGCGGGCTGACGCCGGTGGCCGTACCACGGGTCGCAGCCTGAGTTGCGGCCCACAAGAAAAGGGCGGTCTCCAGACCTTCTCGTCCGACCGCCAGCATTGCGACAACGACTAGAGACCAGGGGCGCTCGTCTGACGCCCGATCGATCTGGGACCGCAAGTGGCCCGACATCGACCGTGCCGCCCTCGCCATCCAGAAGATCATCCAGGTGACGAAGATGACCGCAATGATCGACAAGATCCCGCCGATCAGTTCCTGGGCTGCAAAGGTCAGACCACGCGGACCGAAGGTCAGGATTGCGCCAAAAGCCAGCGAGACCGCCACGGCGATCGCGACTCCCAACCAGATGCGGGGCAGGAATTGCGACCGGCCGGACTTCACCAGGTAGGCGACGAGGATGCTGACGATGAGCGCAGCCTCCAAGCCTTCGCGCAGACCAATCAGGAAGTTCGCGAACATCTCTCCTCGATCCCCGGCGTGCTGCGGAAGGCTGAGCGGCTACCTCAGTTGGTGAGGATTACCTAACTTAAGTCAGGTTTGCCTATGTCGCAAGCGGGGTGGCGAACCGCCAGCCGACGAATGACTCGAAGCGGCTTAGCGGACCTGCAACGACCGGCGGGGGTCGCCAGCTCGGTTTTGGCGTACTGGCCGATCTGATGCGTCGCGATGGCGTCGACCGCAGCCGCGATTCCGCCGCCGACCAGCGGGATCCGCTTCGTGAATAGCAATGCCATGCTCTTGCCGCTGAGCCGGCCAGCCAGATCGGAGACCACCTTCTCCGCGACCACGCGATCGAGCGCCGGGTCGAAGACGGGTGCGGTGGCCACCGCCATGGGGGAGGTCGGGAACTTGCCCAAGGCAATGTGCCTGGCAATCTCCTCGCCACCCATGAGGCACATGACCAGCGCTGTACGGACGCGATTGTCGGCCAGGTCGTAACCGCGCAGGTGGGCGATGGCAGCAATCATCCTGATCTGGACGATCGCCACGCCGGCCATATTGGCAGGAATCGCTACTGGCAAGGCGGCTACACCGCCGACGTTCGTGACGAAGCCTTGAGCCGAGGCCAGCCGGATATGGGTGTCGATGAGCGACTCGATCGCGTCATCGACCGACCCACCATGGCGCTGCAGGTGGCGGCCGGCAGCGGTCTTGGCGCTGGGCAGTGCCCCTCGACCATCGATGGCGATCTCGAGGACCCGGCGGAACGCGCCGCCCGCCGCTTGTGGCGCTACCCGTGCCGCGACCGGCCCGATATTGCGGGCGATGATCCTTCCTACGCCCTCTGCGCTCGGCATGCACCCTCCACCGAATCGTGCCCGTTGCAACCGAGCCGCGGATCGGGCGCGCACTGCGCACCCTTGAGAGAAAGGGTACGTGCCCCGTGGCGAGGCGCCGTCCTGACGCGGGTGCTCGGCCCCTTGGTGACAGCAAGCGACGCAGAGCACAGGATGTGGCCATGCTCGGATCGCCGTTCGGCCAGGAGCCCAGCTGGCCGCGAAGCGACCTCATCGCGGTATCCCGTGAGTTCAATGCCGAGCTGGTGCTGGCCGCCTACCGCAGCGGCGTCTTCCCGATGCCGGTCCGGCGCGGACTGATGGGCTGGTATTCACCCATGGAGCGGGGCGTCATCCCGTTGGACGGACTGCGGGTGTCCCGGTCACTGCGGAAGATGCAATCACGGTACGAGATCCGGGTGGACACCCATTTCGACGCGGTCCTCGACGGTTGCGCGGATCCGCGGCGTACCGGTAGCTGGATCGATGATCGGATTCGCCGCGTGTATCGCGAGTTGCACCGGACCGGCTGGGCGCACTCTGTTGAGGCGTGGACCTCCGACGAGACATTGGCGGGTGGTCTCTACGGCGTGAGCATCGGCGGCCTGTTCGCCGGGGAGTCAATGTTTCACCGACCCGACATCGGACGCGACGCCTCGAAAGTCGCGCTGGTCGCCCTCGTCGAGCAACTGCGCGCGGCGGGTGAGCAGGACCGACTCTTGGATGTGCAGTGGCACACCCCGCATCTGGCCTCGCTGGGGGCCGTCGAAATCGAGCGGCGTGCGTATATGACTCGATTGCAGCGCGCCTTGCCGCTGCCCGCGCCGGACTGGCACACGCTGATGAGGCGTCGATAATGGGCGCATGCCCGAGATGCCGGAAGTGGAGTCGCTCGCCCGCTTCCTGACCGAGAAGTGCGTCGGGCACGCCATCGCCCGCATCGATCTGGCCGCCTTCAGCGCGCTCAAGACATTCTCACCTCCACTGTCGGCGTTGACCGGTTTGGAGATCGAGGCCGTGAGTCGGCATGGGAAATTCCTCGATATCTCTGCGCAAGGCCTCCATCTGGTCTTCCATCTCGCCCGAGCCGGGTGGCTTCGCTGGAAGGATTCGCTGCCCGACGCGCCGCCCAAGCCGGGTCGCGGGCCGCTTGCCCTGCGGCTTCGCCTGGACGATGGATCGGGCTTCGACCTGACCGAGGCCGGTACCCAACGCAAACTGGCGATCTATGTCGTGACTGACCCCATGTCGATCCCGATGGTGGCGACACTGGGACCCGATCCGCTGACCGACGACTTCGATCAGGCGGCGCTCGCGGTGGTCCTGCAGGCCGCGGGCCGGGCTCAGCTGAAGGGCGTACTCAAGGATCAACGCACCATTGCGGGCATCGGCAACGCTTACTCGGACGAGATCCTGCACGCGGCTAAACTGAGCCCCTTCAAACCGGCCAATTCCTTGACCGAGGCTGAACTCGCCGTGCTCTTCCAGGCCATGAAGGACGAGCTGGCCGGTGCTATTTCGCGAGCGGAGGGCCTGGCGGCGGCCGACTTGAAGGGCGAGAAGAAATCTGGGCTGCGCGTCCATGGCCGCAAGGGCGAGAAGTGCGACGTCTGTGGCGACACGATTGCCGAAGTCTCGTTCGCCGACTCCTCCCTGCAGTACTGCCCGACCTGTCAAACCGGCGGCAAGAAGTTGGCCGACCGCCGACTGTCCAAGCTGCTGAAGTAGATGGCGAACGAGGACGGATCGCGAGCCGAGCTCTTCGCGGCGCTGTGCGACGAATTCGCCGGTACGCCCGGCGTGAGTGTCCCCGGCAGCGGCGGACGAGGTTTCGGCTCGTCGGCGCTCAAGATCAACAACTCGATATTCGCAATGCTGGTCGGCGACCGGTTGGTGGTGAAACTGCCCCGACAGCGGGTGACCCAGCTGATCGAGGCAGGAGTGGGTGAGCCGTTCGACGCAGGAAAGGGCAAGCCGATGAAGGAGTGGGTCGGTCTGCTCGGCGACGAGGAAGCCTGCCGCCAGTTGGTCGCCGAAGCGCTTTCCTTCGTGGGTCGTTGATCGGCGATTATGGTGAGGCCGTGTTATTCGACGATGTCCCGACGATGGCCCCTTCGGAGGTCTCGACCAAGATCAGCGAGGGCTGGATGCTGGTGGACGTTCGCACCGACGACGAGTGGGGGAGTGGCCGAATCGCCGGCTCGGTGCACATTCCCATGGACCAGCTCGTTGCGCGCCTCGACGAAATCGGAGATCAGGTTGTCTGCGTCTGCGCTGTCGGTGCCCGATCGGCTCGGGTGGCCCAATATCTGAACGCGCAGGGCCGTGAGGCCGTGAACCTGGACGGCGGCATCTATGCCTGGGCAGAGGCCGGTCTCCCGATCGACGCCTAACTCTCATGTATGCGCGGTCCGAGCCCTTCGACGACGTCGGGAGAACCCTTCCAGACCGCTCACTGGCAGGCGCAAGGCGCGTTGACCCACGGTGTTAGCGTGGTGGCGTCAACCTTCGGGAGCTCGCACCACATGGTGGGCTGAGAGGGCGGAGTGCGCTTCGGGCGTGAGGCCGGGCGCGGGTCCGCCGACCGACCGAACCTGACCGGGTAATGCCGGCGTAGGGAGTTCGTCATGTCCGCTACATCCACCCACGTTCCTGCCACCCCGGCGGCCCAGCCAGAAGCCCGTGAGGCGCCCCTCTTCCTCACCACTGAACCACCTCGCCCATTGCGGTTCACTGATCAACTGGCGATGTGGGGAAACCTTGGCATCAGCCTGTTCGGGCCACTCACCGGTGCGCTGGTCGCCGCCACTACCGGCTCCGTCGGGCTGGCCATCGGAGCCATCCTGGTGGGTTGCGCTCTCGGCGCGGCGCTGCTCGGCGCGTCGGCAATCTTCGGGGTCGCCACGGGCGCGCCCGCGATGGTGGCACTGCGCGGGTTGCTCGGCCGGCGCGGATCAGTGGCCCCCACCGTGCTCAATATTGCGCAGAACATCGGGTGGGCCACCATGGAGATCTTGGTCATCTCGACGGCCGCGGTAGCCATCCTCGGCAACGCCTGGCGTTGGCCCTTCGTGCTCCTGGCCGGCGGCCTGGCGACCCTGATGGCGGTGCGCCCGCTCGGGACCGTGCGGCTGCTGCGCAAGATCATGGTCTGGCTCGTCCTCGCGGCCTCTGTCTACCTGTTCGTGGAGGTTCTGCTGCAACCGCGGCAGCCGATCCCGCAAGACGCGGTCCTCGGCTTCTGGCCTGCCGTTGATCTTGCCGTGGCGGGCGTGATCTCCTACGCCGCGCTGGCAGCGGACTACAGCCGGCATTCCCGTACCAGGAAAGCGGCGTTCTGGGGCGCCTCCCTCGGCTATGGGCTCGCGGCTGTCGCCTACTACGCCCTCGGCGTCTTCGCCGTGGCCAATCTAGGCGCCAGCGACGTGATCACGGCGCTCGTCGCGCTGCCTGCCGGCGCCATCGCCTTGGCGATCCTGCTGGTCGACGAGGTGGACGAGGCCTTCGCCAACGTGTACTCCACCACCATGTCGGTGCAGAACCTGTTGCCAAATCTCGACCGCCGCATCGTGGCCGTGGCTATCGGCGCGCTGGCCACCCTGCTGGCCGGGTTACTCGACTTCAGCCAGTACCAGTCGTTCCTGTTCTTGATCGGCTCAGTGTTCGTACCGCTCTTCGCTGTGGCGACGGCCGACTTCTTCCTCGTCCGGTCACAGCGCTGGGACGTCTCGGCGAGCTCCCGGCTGCGGATCGTGCCGGTGATCGCCTGGGCGTGCGGGTTCGCCGCCTATCAGATGGTCTATCCCGGCACGGTCCCCGGCTGGGCCGACTTCTGGACCTGGGTGGACCAGTCCATTGGGTTCACCCCTCCCACCTGGCTGGGGTCATCCGTGGCCGCCATCATCGTCGGTGGCCTGGCCATGGTCATCCTCGGGCGGCTGACTCGACGCCCTTCGACAGGCTCAGGACGCGGTCCTTCGACGGACTCACACGGCGTTGCCGCGGGATCAGCGCGCGGTCACTCCGGCTGATTGTCGGCAGCGCCGCCGATCCGGAAGGGGGTGGTCACACCCTCGTACATCAAGTGGGCCACCATGCCATCGGCGGCGTGCTGCAAGTTGTGACAGTGATCCATCCACAGTCCCGGATTGTTGGCGACGAACGCGATCTCGAAGCTCTCGTTGTCACGCACGTTGAGTGAATCCACCCACCAGGGACTCCCCGTTGCCGCGACGCCGTTGCGCGACAGCACCACGGCATGGTGCCCGTGGAGATGCATCGGGTGCACGTCGCCGCTGTGATTGTCGATCCGCACGATCGCGACGTCACCCTCGCGCACCACGTACATGGGCACGTCCGGGTAGAGGTGGCCATTGATCGACCAGAACAGTCCGGGTCGACCCTTCACGAAGCCGGGTCGGTGGCCGATCGAATAGTCGAAGTGCCGATTCGCCTTTGCAGGGTCGAACCCCAGCGGCTCCGGCGACCCGTAGCTCAGCAGGTCGACGTCGTCAGCCGGTTGCCGCGGCGGCACCGGATCTCCGGCGCCCAAGATCACCGCAGTGCCCTTCGACACCTGCACTCGAACCGCCGTCCCGTCGCTCGGCATGGTGACCTGGAGGTCGGCGCGGGCGCCGCCGGTCAGCGTCACCGAGCGGTCAGTCACCTCAGTGGGCTCATTGACCTCATATCCGTCGACGGCCAACACCTTGTACGGCACGCTGGCCCACGCCTCGATGGAACCGTTGTCGGTGTTGATCACCCGAACCCGTACGGGTTCCCCCGCCTTGGCGGGCACCCGTAGATCCGTCGCCGCACCGTTGATGGTCTTCATGCCACCGTACGTGTGAGCTGTGGCGATCACCTCGTTGCTGCCGCGATCGGTGGCCTTGGGGAGAACGACGAGTGCACCGAAGAGCCCGCCCACCACCTGCTCGTTGGAAACCTGGTGCGAGTGATACCAGTACGTTCCGGTTCGGTCGGCCACGAAACGGTAGGTGAACTCAGCGCCGACCGGGACCTCGTCCTGGGTGACTCCGGCCACGCCGTCCATGGCGGCTGGCAGGTCATAGCCGTGCCAATGCAGCGTGATCCCCGCCGGCACCGACGCGTTGCGCAGGTGCACCTCCACCAGCTCGCCTTGCCGGGCGGTGATCGTCGGCCCCGGCGACGTGCCGTTCAGCGTGTAACCATCAATCGACTTGCCGCCGATCGTCAGCTTCTCCTCAGCGGCGACGAGATCCACCCGCACGTCGGCCTGGCGTGCCGCGTCGGCGGTGAAATCGACGACACTGCGCGTCCCGTGGATCCCGCCGTGAGCATTGCCGCCACCAGTCGCTGCGGGATCAGCACCCTGACCGCCGCCGAAGTCGTGATAGCCCATGTCCATCACCGAGTAGCTCTTCGGCATCAGGCTCGCCTGCCACAGCCAGGCGAGCGGGGCGAGAATCGCCACTGTCGCGACGATGGGTAGCAGCACCTTGAGTTGCTTGCGCGTGCCTTCGTTCAATTGCACGGGCGATCGACCGCCGATCAGGAAGCAGCGGCGGCAGGCACCGGCTCATCATCTGCCACAACCTCGCTGGCCACTGCACGCCTGACGCGCAGCGCGGCCGAAACCGCGGTGCCGAACACCAATAGCGCATTGAGGCCATGCAACCAGCCGAGCCCGGCCAGCTCATGAGCGAAGAGGCCAAGGGCCACCTGGAGCACCGTCAGGCCGAAAACGATCAGTGCCCACTTGATACCACCGGGCACTTTGGCGAAGAACGAGCTGATCAAGAACAGCAGCGCGATCGCCGGGACGATGAAGATTCCACCCGTCGCGTGCAACGAGAAACCGGTGTAGCCACCCAAGTCAGGCGTCAGTTCGGTGGCCTTGTCCAGGGTCCCGCCCTGATCAATCCACTTGAGCAATCCGAACATGCCGTACGCGACTGATGCAGCCTGCAGCATCACGCCGGCCGCAACGAGGAACGCGAGCACGCGATAGACCTGCTTCATTTGTGTACCTTTCAACTGAATTTTCCTGCCCCGTCAAGGATGACTGATGGGGAAGAGTTCCGCAGGCGGTTTTTTGATACGCGACGGTTAAGGATCAGCGAAGAACTGCGGTGATCTTCGTCACGTGGCAACGGCGAGCGCCGAGAGTCAGCCCACGGATGTGGGAGCGACCTCCACGGCCACCGGTACTTGGCGCCCCGCGCGGATGCCGGCGGTCACAGCCAGTCCGAAGAGCACCAGTGCCACCATTCCGTGCAACCAGCCAATGCCGGCCACTGCGTGCGCGAATCCGGCGAGCAACGTCTGCACCACCACGGTGAGGAACAAGAACAAAGCCCAGCGGACCCCGCCGGGCACCTTGGCGAAGAAGGACATGATCAACAGCAGCAATGCGACGATGGGGATGACGAAGTAGCCGATCGTGATGTGCAAACCGAAGCCGAAACCGCCACCGACGCCGGCATCCTCCGCCTCCAACGCGGCTTGGTCGAACGTGCCGCCCTCCTCCACCCAGTTGAACAGGCCGAACATCCCGTACGCGATCGCCCCTGCCTGCACCACGACCAAGGCTGCGATGAGATAGGCGAGCACCCGGTAAGCGTTTCTCATCCGATCGTCTCCTGAGCCGGCGGCACGTCTGAGATCAGGATGGCCTATCGCAACAGGTCCCGCAGCCGAACGTTCAATCGCGTTCGATGGGGCAGGACATGCAACGCGGCCCGCCGCGGCCGGATCCCAGCTCGGAGCCAGCAATCGGAATGACCTCGATGCCCGCTTCTTCCAGCCGCTTGTTGGTCTCGGTGTTGCGCTCGTACGCGACGGCCACCTTGGGCGCCAGGGCCAGGGTGTTGTTGCCGTCGTCCCACTGCTCGCGTTCGGCCGTCACGGGATCCAGGCCGGTGTCGATCACCTGCAGCCGTTCGATTCCCATGGCGTCGGCGGCCGCCTCGAGGAAGGGCCGTACCTCACCACTGACCAGGTCACCGTCACCACCTCGCCGTACGGGCAGCGCCATCAGTCGGTGGGCCACGTTGGGATACATCACCACGGCGTCGTTGTCGACCATCGTGCAGATGGTGTCCAGATGCATCGTGGCTCGGTTCTGGTCGATGGGCACGGCCAGGACGCTGTGTGCCAGGCCGAGATCGAACGCCGCGCGAGCCAGCCGCTCGACGCCGGCGGCGGTGGTCCGCTGGCCGACCCCGATGGCCAGCACCCCGTCGGCCAGTGCCAAGACGTCGCCGCCCTCCAAGTGCTCGTAGCCCCAGCCATGGAGCCGTTCGGTCTCGGTGAACCGGGGATGGAAGGCGTAGATCAACTCTGTCAGCTGGGTTTCCCGGCGTCTCGCCGGCATGGCAAGCGAGGTGATGGTCACCCGGTCGCTGACCCAGACGCTCGAGTCGCGGGTGAAGAGCAGGTTGGGCAGCGGGTCGATCAGGAAGTCGTCAGGTGCGCGGAGCGCCGTGACCAACCCGGATAGCCTGACTTCGTCATTGCGCAGACCGGCCATCAAGACCAGGGCAAGATCGTCGGGGCTGAGCTCGCCCAGATGGTCACGCAGCTGCCGGCGTAACTGATCTCCCAGCCGCAGATCGGCCGTGGTCTGCTCGATTGCCTGCTGCCGTGCCGCGCTGTCCGCCAGCGCCTCGACCAGCAGCTCACTGAGGTAGAGCACCTCGACGTCGTGCCGCCGCAGGGCCTCGGCAAACGCGTCGTGCTCCTCCTGGGCCCGGTCGACCCACGGAATGCCATCGAAGAGCAGGGCGTCGTTGTTTCGAGGTGTGAGCCGGCGCAACTCGTTGCCCGGCCGGTGAATCAGCACCGTACGGAGCCGGCCGACCTCCGTGCGCACTCCGTTCACGAGGGTCGAGCGTAGTGTCGAGCAACCATCAGATGGTCAGGCACCCCGGAGCCAATCACGCAGACCGGGCGGGGCGCACCGTAGCTACCCTTGGCCGTGTGAGCTCAGCCCAGTCGCGCGTCGCCTGCGTCATCCCCGCGAAGGATGAACAGAATCGCGTTGCCGCGACGGTAAAAGCCGCTGCTCAGCTTCCCGGGGTCTCGTTGGTCATCGTCTGTGACGACGGGAGCAAGGACGACACCGCCTCCCGTGCCGCCGCCGCCGGCGCTATCGTCGTCTCGCACAGTCGCAACCGCGGTAAGGCCGCCGCGGTCGAGTCGAGCGTCAATGCGCTTGGTGTCCTCGAGTCCCGTGACGACCGGCCCGAGGCCGGCACCCTGCTCTTGCTCGACGCCGATCTGGCCGATTCGGCCGCCAACTGCCGGCCGCTGATCGAGCCGGTAGTTTCCGGCCAAGCCGATTTGACCATCGGCGTGCTGCCGGTGCAGCGTATGACCGACGGGGGCGCGCCGGGTGGGTTCGGGCTGGTGATGAGCACGGCAACGCGGGGGATCGAGGAACTGACGGGTTGGACGCCGCGGGCGCCACTGTCGGGGCAGCGGTGCATCACCCGCCGCGCGTTCGAATTGGCCAGCCCGCTGGCCGCGGGGTGGGGCATGGAAGTGGGTATGACGATCGACGTGTTGCGGGCCGGGCTTAGCGTGCAGGAGATCGATATCGATCTCCAGCATCGCGCCACCGGCAGCGACCTCGGTGCGCAGCTGCACCGGGCCAGACAGCTCCGAGACGTGACGCGCGCCCTTGCCTCCCGTGGCCTGGTCTCGTCGGGGATCAAGGACCTCAAGGACGCAGGTGGCGTACCGGGACTGCTCAAGCGGCTGAAGCGATGACCACCGGGGTCCGCCGCCGCGCCGGAGACCCCGCGAAGCCGCCTACGGCCTTCTATCGGCCGCATCTGTGGCATCGGGACCACCGATACGCCGTTGCCGGGATAGTGGGCGCGACCGTCATCACCGTGCTTGCCGGTTTCCTCGGTCCTTCGGCCGTCGCCTTGAGGCTTGGTCCTCGCCGGTCGTACCTGCCGCCGTGGTACTTGCCGACCGGTGTCCTGCAGCCGAATGAGTGGGTCGTCTCGATCATGATCTGGGCGGCGATCATCATCGGCGGAATCGGGCTATGGGTCGGGATGAACGCACTGGCGGACGGCTGGAAACCCAAGCCACGCAAGGTGTTCGCCCTCGGCACCGCGCTGAGTTTGAGCACCATCACCGTGCCGCCGTTGACCTCGGCGGACGTGTTGATGTATGCCGCCTACGGCAGATTGCAGGTCATCGGCCGCGACCCGTACGAGATCACTCCAGCCGAAATCTTCCGCGGCCAGTTCGATCCGGTGCTGCGCTGGACCGAGCGGCCCTGGCAGGACACGCCGAGCGTTTACGGTCCGATCACCTCCTTTACGCAGTGGCTGGCGAATGTGCTGGGCGGGGAGAACATGCACGACATCGTGTTCTGGCTCCAGATCTTCGCCGTGGTGCCCTTCATCCTCACGTGCGCCGGAGTCGTCTTCCTCGCCCACGGCGATCGTGGGCGGCAAGCTCGCGCAGCGCTACTGACCATTGCCAACCCGCTGCTGATCTGGGCGGTGGTCGCTGGTGCGCACAACGAAGCCCTTTCCGTCATGTTCGCGGTGGCCGGGATGCTGTTCGTCCGGAAGAACCCGTTCCTGGCCGGCATCGGGATTGGACTGGCCGGCTGCGCCAAGATCAGCATCGGCATCTGGGGCCTGGCCATGCTCTGGGCCTATCGCCGCGAACCCAAGAAGGCGCTGTTGCTATGCGCGGGTACCGCGGTTCCGATGGGTCTGGCCTACGTCGTGTGGCAGCCGACAGCCTTCTTCCAGGCGCTGCGCAACGGGAGCTATGTCAGCGTGGGCTCGTGGGCGAATCCGGTGTTTCGCTTTTTTGAGCTGTTCCTGACGTCCACCCAGGCGAAGGTCGTGGTCGGCGTGATCTCCTACGCCGGCCTGTTCGTGATCGCCTGGATGCTCGCGCGGGTGGTGCCCTGGACGCCAGCCCCTGGCCTGCTCAAGGGGGCGAGTCCGCAGACCGATCCGCTGACCATCGCGCTGCGCACCTCCCTGGTGTTGTCGGTGGCGTGGCTGATCACCTCGATGTACACCCTGTCCTGGTATGACTTGCTCGCCTGGATGCCGCTGGCCCTGATGGCACCCTCCAAGCTCGACCGGATCATGGTGCTGCGGGCGGTACCGCTGTCGCTGGCGTATGTGCCCGGCCGCGCTATCGACATGGGCCCCGCGCTGGACTTCACCGCCCACCGGATTCGAGACACCTTCTCACCGATAGTCCAGTTCGCCGTGCTTCTCGCCGTTGTGCTGTGGTGGAAGAAGCCAGATCGCGACGAGCTTTTCCCGCTGCGGGGCAAGCCCGAGACGGAGTCCCCGCCGCCGCTGGTCGCCACCGGTTCCGGCCGAACCGCGGCGCGCTGACCTGCGATCCTTCGCGGCGCGGTTCAACTGGGCGGCCCGTCGGACTCCCGGTCGTAGAACACCAGCCAGCCCACCTGCACGCCGTACATCAACAGCACAAAGCCCGCAATTGCGACGACCGTGGTGGCAAGCGGCGGGGCCAGCTGCCATGAACTGGCCAGCAGGGCGAAAGTCATCATGCAGATTCCACCCAGCACGCATCGGTTGGACCGCCGCTTACGGCCGCGGATCTCGGCGGCGTCGGACATACACCGACCGTACGCTCCATGAGCGACACAGTTTGCCGCCGATGACGGCCGGCGCGGTTGCCCACCGCACGAACCCGGAGTCTTGCATGAGGTCTGAGGGCGGCGTGCCGAGGTGCATTCAGTCGCCAGGCCGAATGTCGCCGTAGTACTCGGCGATGGCTCGGCGGCCCACCTCCGGGTCCAGCCCGAAGCGCTCGGAGTAGTGATCGTTCAGCGCAACGAGCTGGCCCGGCTCGCCCACCGGCACCGGCCGTCCTTCGAGATGGGCATCCAGCCGATCGAAGTGAAAGTGCCAGCCCGATGCGTAGTCGGCTCCATGATCACGCTTGGCAAACACGTGAACGAAGATCAGCACCGTGCCGTCTCCGTCGGGTTCCAGGTCGAAGGAGAAGCGCTCACCGCCCCACTCCCATTCCAGGCCGCGAGGAGGCTGGAAGCGCAGTACCTCCCCGGACTGTTCCATGGCCTCGAAACGCTGGCCGGTGTTTTGGAAGTCCACCGGCGCGACAAACCAAGCGGCCAGCTCGTCGTTCGTGCTCACGGCACGCCAGACGCGCTCGATCGGGTGAGCGAGGCGGCGAGTGAAGCGCAGGGCCGGCTGACCGTCGATCTCGGTCAGAATGCCTTCCGTCATGGGTTGTCCTCCAGGTGCTGTTCGAGAGCGTCGAGTCGCTCGCTCCAATGTTTGCGATACGGGTCCAGCCAGGCGTCCACCTCGGCCAGCGGTGCTGCGCGCAGGGCATAGAGGCGGCGCCGACCAGCGGGACGGACACCGACGAGTCCCGCGTCACGAAGAATGCGCAGCTGCTTCGAGACGGCAGGCTGCGAAACCCGGAGATGGTCGACGAGTTCGCCGACCGGCCGCTCACCCTCTCGAAGTAAGTCAAGGATCCGGCGGCGCGAGGGTTCAGCCAAGGCGGCGAACGCGGTCACGTTGCCAAATATAACCGATTTGGCATATGACGTACAGGCGTTCAACTTGCTGCAGCCACGTACGCCTCGATCTCGGCCAGCAGCCGGCGTTTGCCTGCGTCATCGCGGAAGGACGACTCGACGGCTGTCCGGGCCAGGTCAGCAACGCCGCGGTCGTCGAGATCGAGCAGCCGCGCGGCGATGGCGTACTCGGTGTTCAGGTTGGTGGCGAACATCGGCGGGTCGTCGGTATTGACGCTGACCCGCACGCCGGCGGCGACGAGATCCCGGATCGGGTGGGAGTCGAGGTCAGCCACAACCTTGAGCGCCACGTTGGAGCTCAGGCAGACGTCCAGGGTGATGCCATGCTCGACCAGATGATCAAGAAGTGTTTGATCATGAACCGCGCTGATGCCATGCTCGATCCGTTCTGCGCCAAGATCGCGGATGGCGTCCCAGACGGTCTGCGGGCCGGTCGTCTCGCCGGCGTGCGGCACGCTGTGCAGGCCGGCTGCCCGAGCGCGATCGACGTAGGGTGCGAACATCGGCCGCGGAAAGCCACGCTCAGCGCCACCGATCCCGAAGCCCACCAGGCCGGGGATGTCATGATCACACGCGATCGAGGCGGTCATTTCGGCGGCCGGGATGCCAAAGTCCGCCGGAATATCGAAGATCCAGCGCAACTCCACTCCATGATCACGGGCAGTCGCGACGCGGGCGTCCTCGATCGCTTCCAGGAACGCTTCGGCCGGCAACTGATCACTGATGGAGATGTAGGGCGTCACAGTGAGTTCGGCGTACCGGATGTTCTGGGTCGCCAGGTTGGCACCGACCTCGTAGGTCAGCAACCGGACGTCCTCGGCTGTCTTGATCAAGTCGACCACTGACAGATAGATGGTGATGAAGTGTGCGAAGTCGTCGAATTGGAAGAATCGAGCAAGATCATCCGGGTTGCTCGGCACCTTCCCCGGGTGCCGCTCCGCGAGCTGGGCGACGATCTGCGGCGAGGCGGAGCCCACGTGATGCACATGCAGCTCTGCCTTGGGCAGGCCCGCAATGAACGAGTCGAGGCGGCTCATGGCTGAGGGCTGAAGCGCCGGACCGAAGCTTCCTGTTGCGCCATTCGGCGGAGGGCGAGGAGCACCGGCTCGATCAGGACGGTACCCAGCGCGACGTACCGCACGGCCGACTCCGGCGAGTCTGTCGGTACGTTCGCCACCTCCCGCTCAGCGATCTGTTCCATGTGGGTCCGGTAGTCCTCGAGCGCGGCTTCCGGGAGCTCGAAGCCCGCCGAGTCGAGCGCGTTCAGCGCCTCAGCCAAGGACGCATGAGCGGTGCAGTCCTTGGTGTCGATCCGCCAGCCCCATCGCGTCATGAGCTCATGGACACGTTCGTGCGAATGCCCCGGTGCTACCGGTCGGCTCACGGCCTCCGCCGCCACGCCCAGCAGGTCATGTACCGATTCGGGCGGGGAGTCCACGCTCTGCAGCACCTGTCGGGTTTGCGCGATGGACAGGCCTGCGGAGTCGACGAGGGCACGGATCAGCCGCAGCCGCTCCACGTGGGCGTCGTCGTAGGAAGCCTGAGTGGCTGAAGTCAACGAGCCCGGTGGCAGCAACCGCTCTCGCAAGTAGTACTTGATGGTCGCCACCGGCACCCCGCTCCGGGCCGCCAGCTCGGAAATCCTCATCGAACTCCTTGACAATGGATAGTTCCACTAGCCAATATTGGAGAGTATCAATCTCCAATATTGAGGGAGTGTCTCATGCCATCAGTCAATCCGCATCGGATGACGCACCAATACGACGGTGATCTGGTGTTGTTTCTCATCGGCATGCGGATCAACAAGCCGTGGCGGCCAGACCTCTGGCTACCGGTGTTCCGCGCCATGCCGGGGATGCTCGCGGAACTGGCGCGAGACCCGGATTCGGGGTTTCTCGGCTCCCGATTGATCTTCAATCCGCGTGGACCCTGGCTGGTGCAGTACTGGAATTCGGTGGAGAAGCTCTACGAGTACGCCAGCAACCAGCAGGCGACGCACCGTCCGGCATGGACGGCCTTCAACAACAGAGCCCGCAAGGTGCCTGGTGCGGTGGGGATCTGGCACGAAACCTTTCAGGTCGCCCGAGCCGAGTCGATCTACGTCGGCATGCCGCCGTCCGGACTGGGAGCGGCGACCACGCTCGTTCCGGTCGGCAAGCGCAGTGATCGGGCCGCACAACGGATCGCCGCGTAGCTCGCGGTATTCGCCGACTGACGGCCGTGTCGGAGATAGCCTGACCCGGTGCTCGCATCCGCGCCGGCCAGCTATGGCTACTTCGGGCCAGCCGGGACCTTCTCGCATCAGGCCTTGCTGAGCCTGCCGGCGCTGTCCGGCGAGCCGATTCCCTACGCCACGGTCGGCCAGGCGCTCGATGCGGTACGGGCCGGCGAGGTCACGGCGGCCCTTGTTCCGATCGAGAACTCGGTCGAAGGCGGAGTCACCGCGACATTGGACAACCTGACCTACGGCGACCCGTTGGTGATCATCCGTGAGGTCTTGCTACCCGTCCAGTTCACCCTTTTTGGTCGGCCCGGCACGCGGTTGGACGAGGTCCGGAATGTGCTGACCCATCCGCATGCCGCCGCGCAATGTCGGGATTGGCTCGCCGCCAAGTTGCCGCAGGCGCTGGTGACGGAGTCCGGGTCGACAGCGGGTGCTGCAGCGGAGGTGGCCAATCCGGACTCGCGGTTTGATGCCGCGATCTGCGCCAAGATCGCCGGTGAGAAGTTCGGACTGGAGCCGTTGGCCGCCGAGATCGCTGACAACCCGGATGCGGTGACCCGCTTCGTCCTCGTCTCCCGCCCTGGCAAGGTCGGTCCTCCTACTGGCGCCGACAAGACCACCATGGTGCTGTTCATGCGGGAAGATCATCCCGGCGCGCTGCTGGAGATCTTGGAGCAGTTCGCCAGCCGAGGGGTCAACCTCTGCCGGATCGAGTCCCGGCCGACAAAGCGCACCCTGGGCGACTACTGTTTTTCAGTCGACGCCGAAGGCCATGTCGCCGATGCGCGGCTGGCCGAGGCGCTGATGGGACTCCACCGGATCTGCGCCGACGTCGTCTTCCTCGGCAGCTATCCGCGCGCGGACCGTACCGAACCTCGAGTGCCACGCGGAACCTCCAACGCTGACTACGCCGCCGCCGCCGAGTGGCTCAAGCGCCTCCAGGGCTGAACCGGGGGCGGCCGCCCAGTGCACGCGGCCGATCGCTCGCTGCTTGCCCGCCCTTGTCCACCCAGGGTCATCCGACTTTGAGCCCTTTCGACACACCGTGAGCCCGTTCCTACGGGCTCACGGTGTGCTCACGGGGCTCAAGGTCCGGAGAAGAGGGCGCAACCGTTCCCGGCGGTGACGCGCCGTTTGTCGATGGGTCGCCGGTCACGGCTGATGATCCAGCGGTGATCTCGCGGCGCAGCCGAGGAACTCGGAGCAGCAGGGCGCCGGGCTGCACCTCGGCCAGCAGCGAGGTGCATTCGCCGACCGTGTCACCGTCCATCTGGTACTGGTCGGGATGATCAACGGTGATCTTGACCCGCTGGCCGGTCAGCCGATCCAGTTGATCATCAAGGCGCCGCTGCCGAATCAGCACCCGCGTGGTGAGCCGCACCCAGTCGCGAATGCCGCGGGGTGAGGCAATGACCACGTCCAACAGACCGTCGTCCGCTTTGGCATCGGGAATCAGCTGGATGTTGGCCTGGAGGTAACCGACATTGCCGATCACGATGAGATGCGCTCGACGCTTCATGGGGGCGCCATCGTCCATCTCGATGGTCGTGTTCAGGGCCGGATGCTTGGCGTTCTGTGCGGCTGAGAGAAAGTACGCCGCTGATCCCACCGCCTTCTTGAGGTCCGGATTGGTGCCCTGCATGATCACCGCATCCAGCCCGATACCCGCCATCACCGCGAAATGATCGCTGGCTTGATCATCGAAGGTGACTTTGACCAGGTCGATTGGTTTGTCCAATCCGTCAAAAGCGACATTGAGAGCTGCCGCCTCGTCGAGCGGTATGCCGAGGTTCTTGGCCAGCAGGTTGCCGGTTCCGGCGGGGATCAAGCCGAATGGGATGCCGGTGCCGGCCAGGGCGGAGCAGACGACACGGATAGTGCCGTCGCCACCGGCGCCGAGCACGAGATCAACGCCCTCCTCGATAGCTTGCCGCGCCATGGCGCGGCCGGGATCTTCCTCGCTGGTTTCCAGCCACAGCGGGCGCTGCCAGCCGCGGGTCTTCACTTCGTACTCGACATGACGGCGGAATGTCGTCCAGTCGGTCACCCGAGCCGGGTTGACGATCACCGCGCAACGCTTCTGCATCGCCCGTGGGACGGCCGGCGGAGCCTTGCGTACGAGGTCGGTGACCAGTTCATGCGGAACCGGCACCTTCACTCCAGCCACCAACAGTGACAACGACGCGACGAACGCGCCCAGCAGCGCGCCGCCGACGATGTCCGACACGTAATGCGCCCCACTCAACCAGCGGTCGACACCGACCGCGACGACCAGCACGCCGCCGATCAATCCCCACAGCAGCCTTCTCGGCGCGTTCTGCCGGGTCACCGCGAACGTCGCGCCTGCGGCAATGGTCGACGCGACGATGGCCGTCGTGTGACCAGAGGGATAGGCGTACCCGGTCGACGTGAGCAGGTCCAGTCCCTGTTCCGGCCGCTCCCGCTGCAGGCTGACCTTCAGCAGCGCTGAGGCACCCCAGGCCAGCGGGATGATCAAGATCAAGGCGATGGCGAGCTGGCGCAACCGGTGCCGGTACGCCCACAGCGCCAGACCCGCCAGTGCGGCGTACACCAACCCCGGCCAGGTCAGCAGCGCCCATGCGCTGACGAGCTGGGCGGTCGGTGAGGCAATGTCAATGGTTGGGGCAAGCCACCGCTGGTCCAAGGCGACCAGCGGTGGCCAGGAGAAGGTGAGCCAGGTCCACACCACGAACGCCACGAGTAGCCCGATGACGATGGCGATCGTTGATCGAGTCGGTGGCCTGCGGACCATGGTGTGGACCATCATCCCATCGGGGCGGCCCGCTCACAGGGTTTCCGACCAGTCCGCTCGGCGGCTCGTGCTCGGGCAAGTGCTGGAGGAGTACGGAAAAATCGGCCAACTGGATGCCACGAGTCGGCGCCTACTTATCCGAAGCCGACCGGCGCGACGGCTCGGTACGCTGACTGGGTGATCGACGTCAAGGTTCTCCGTAGCGCCCCCGGCCTCGTCCGAGCATCGCAGCGCGCTCGGGGTGAGTCGGTGTCGCTTGTCGACGACCTGCTCGCTGCGGACGAGACCCGCCGCAACGCGATCGCCCGCTACGAGGAGCTCCGGGCCGAGCAGAAAGAACTCGGCAAGCACGTGGCGAAGGCCAGTGGCGAGCAGCGTCAAGCGCTGCTCGAGCGAACGAAAGAGCTCGCCGACCTGGTGAAGAAGGCCGACGGCGAGCGCGCCGAAGTGGCAGCGGCCTTCGATCAGATGCTCAAGCTGGTGGGCAATCTCGTCGCTGACGGCGTGCCGCAGGGCGGTGAGGACGACTACGCGCTGCTGGAGACGCACGGTCAGCCGCGGGACTTCGACGCTGAAGGGATCGTCCCGAAAGATCACGTGGAACTCGGTCAGCTCCTCGGTGCCATCGACATCGAGCGCGGCGCCAAGGTGTCCGGCAGCCGCTTTTACTACCTGACCGGCCAGGGCGCCGAACTGGAACTGGCGCTGATCAATTTCGCGATGAGCGTGGCGCTGCGGAACGGATTCACGCCGATCCTGCCGCCGGCTCTGGTCAAGCCGCACGCGATGGAAGGGACAGGATTCTTAGGTCAGGCGGCTCAGGACGTCTATCACCTCGTCGAAGATGATCTTTATCTGGTCGGTACGGCGGAGGTTCCGCTGGCCGCCTATCACGCGGACGAGATCTTGGATCCGGCCGCCCTTCCACTGCGTTATGCCGGTTACAGCCCGAGCTACCGGCGGGAGGCCGGTTCCCACGGCAAGGACACCAGGGGCATCTTCCGGGTCCACTGGTTCGACAAGGTCGAAATGTTCGTCTTCTGCGCCCCAGAAGATGCCGATGCGGAGCACCAGAAGCTTCTGGCCTGGGAGAAGGAGTTCATCGCCGACCTGGAGATCCCTTTCCAGGTTCTCGAACTGGCCAGTGGTGATCTTGGTCTCAGTGCGGCCAGGAAGTATGACTGTTACGGCTGGCTGCCGACTCAGCAGCGCTATCGGGAGATCACCTCAACGTCCAACTGCACCGAATTCCAGGCGCGACGGCTCAACATTCGAACCCGATTTCCGGGCGGCCCGGGACCCGTCGCCACGTTGAACGGGACGCTCTGCGCCGTGGCCCGGACGATCGTGATGATCTTGGAGAACCACCAGCAGGCGGACGGAAGTGTCCGCATTCCCAAGGTTCTGCGCCCCTACCTTGGGGGTCGTGACTACCTGCGGCCGGTCGGCCCGGGAGCCTGACCGCGCCGCCGATGAGTTTCCGTACGGCGAGCTGGCGGCCACGCCTGGTCGCTCTCGACATCGACGGCACCGTCGTCGATCATGACGGCGCCCTTCCCGAGGCTATCCGGAAGGCCGTCGGCATGGTGGTGGACGCCGACGTGCCGGTGGTCCTCGCTACTGGGCGGTCATGGCACGGCACCCGGCCCATCTTTGACGAGCTGGGACTCCCGCCCGGACCCTCAGTCGCCTCCAACGGTGCAGTTGTCGTGTCCTACCCGCCCCAACACATCCGGAAGGCGGTCACCTTCGATCCACGAGAAGTGATCAAGAGAGTGGTGCAGTTTGCCCCTGGAACGCTGATCGCGGTCGAGGAGATTGGACGCGGTTACCGTCTCAATGATCACTTCCCCGGCGGGGATCTGACCGGCGAGATGATCATCGAGAGCATCGAGCAGCTCAGCGCCCGGCCGGTGACCCGCATCATCCTGCGCGACCCCAACCGGTCGGACGAGGATTTCACCAGACTGGCTCGACATCTGGGTCTGCAGGGCGTGACCTACTTCGTCGGATGGAGTGCCTGGCTGGATATTGCTCCGCTTGGGGTGAACAAGGCAAGCGCGCTGCAGGACGTGGCAGACGATCTTGATGTCAACCCCGCCGATGTGCTGGCGTTCGGCGACGGGCGGAACGACATCGAGATGCTGCGCTGGGCCGGGCGCGGAGTGGCTATCGGCGATGCGCCGGACGAAGTGCAGCAGGCCGCCGACGTGGTCGCGGATTCGTTCGTCGACGGCGGTCCGGTGGCCGAGCTGCTGCACTGGTTCGGCTGATGGTCGCTGGGTGCGGGGAACAACCCATCGTCGGTGACGTCAGCCGCGACTGTCCGTACGCGGGTCTAGGTCGAAGTCGAAGCGCGTGGCGTCTCGGGGGAAGTTCGTCCAGGCGAGGACGCGCTGAGGTTCCAGAGCCCAGACCCCTGATGTGTAGACATCGAGCGGCGGCGAGTAGCCGTACTTAGCCTTTGATGCCGCCGCAAGACGGCGCGCCTCGGACGACGCCACCACGCGCCAGCTGGCGAGACCCTCCACGATCACGGCCTCCATGGGGTCACTCAGATGGACGACGATCTCGCGATTGGTGCGCAGATTGCGTTGGTGGATGGCCTGTGGCGAGCCGCCGAAGTACCAGACGTCATCAACCCAGAGGCCGTCGACCGGCACGGCATGAGGTCGCCCGTCGGGCCGGGTGGTCGCCAACCAGTATTGGGTCGCCTGCTCAAGCCGCGAACGTACATCGGGCCAGGCAAGCGTTTCCGCCGCTATCCCATACTCGGCAGGAAGACGGATCGAGGAGGTTCTCGGCACCCTTCTCCTCTCCACCGCGTATCGATGGCATCCGAGGGACGATGGCGGTTGTACCGGAGTAGCTACAGATACATTCCGCTGCTGCGGTCCCGGTTCGGCATCTCGGGCTGAGCCGCCGTCCCGGGCATCGATCCCGGCGGTAACGCTCGCCGCATCTGCTCGAGCTGGGCGCGAGCCGCCATCTGTTGGGCGAACAGGGCGGTCTGGATGCCGTGGAACAGTCCCTCCAGCCAGCCGACGAGCTGCGCCTGCGCGATCCGCAGCTCGGCATCGGTCGGCGTCCCTTCGTCTGTGAACGGCAGCGTGATCCGCTCCAGCTCCTCGATGAGCTCGGGGGCCAGCCCGTCTTCTAGTTCCTTGATGGACGCGGTGTGGATCCTCCGCAGCCGCTGGCGACTCGCCTCGTCCAGAGGTGCGGACTTCACCTCCTCCAGCAGCTGCCGGATCATGTTGCCGATCCGCATCACCTTGGCCGGCTGCTCCACCATGTCGGTCACCGACTTGCCGGACGCGTCCTGGACCTCGGGTTGGGGAGGGCCCTCGACTGCCATCGCCTGAGGGGTCACCACGTATCCCCGACCGTCGGGGGTCGCTCCGGCGACGCCCTGCATCTGCTGCTCGGGCGCCTCGTTCGCGCCTCCCTGATCACTGGTCACGATATCGATCTTAGGCTGAGTGCCGACCCCGAACGGCTGGGCCCACAGCCCTGGAAAACCTTTGGAGCCCTGTCCGAACCCCGCCATACAGTGGTTCGGTCATGCAAGACTTCCCGCCGGTCGTCCCGGAATTCCGTACGCCCGCAGCCCCCTCTGGGCAGGCTGCCGGCGACGACTTGAGCGCGCCTCCAAGACGGCGTGAGCGCTTTCGGGATCCCGACACCCGCAGCCCCGGCCGCTTCATCGCCTGGCTGATGGAGCAACAGGCGGGGCTCTTGATCGTCAGCTCTGTGGTTGGCGCCTTCGAATGGTTGCCCGGCTCGGTTGGTCCATATGTGATCGGCAAAGTGATCGATGAGGGCATCACCCAGCGCGACCTGTCGACGGTGTTCTGGCTCAGCATGGTGCTCCTGGCCCTCGCTCTTGCCGGTGTTGCCGCGGGAGTCACTCGGCACACGCTGATCGTCCGCACCTGGCTGATCACCATGTTCAGCGTGATGATGTTGGTGACCCGGAAGGCCACGCAACTGGGCCACGTCCTGCCCCAACGGGTGCCGACTGGCGAGGTCCTCAGTGTCTCTTCCAACGACACCGACCATCTAGGCGCGCTGACAGAGATCGGGACCCGGGCCGTCGGAGCACTGGTGAGCTATCTCGTGATCGCGGGTCTGGTGCTCTCTACCTCCCCGTGGCTTGGTCTGGTAGTTCTGCTCGCCGCTCCACTCCTCGTGGTCTTGGCGATGCCGCTGCTACGGCCATTGGAGCGTCGACAGCAGACGGAGCGAACACGGTCGTCTGAGCTCACGTCGCTGGCCACCGACATCGTCGCCGGGCTGCGCATCCTGCGCGGAATCGGCGGCGAGCGTACGTTCGCGCGGAACTATGTAGACCAGTCGCAGCGGACGCGGGCCGCGGGAGTTGCAGCGGGTCGGTGGCAGGCGGCGACGGATGCAGCCAGTGTGCTGTTCTCCGGGCTGTTCCTGGTCACGCTCACCTGGCTTGGCGCTCGCGAGGTGGTCGCCGGTCGCCTCAGCATCGGTGAACTGATCAGCTTCTTCGGCTACGCGGTCTTCATGATCTGGCCGATCCAGACGTTCTTCGAACTGGCGCAGAAGTGGGTGCGCGCGGTGGTCGCTGCCCGAAAGACCATCGCAGCCCTTGGCCAACAGCCGCCCTGGTCGACCCCGCAGCCCTCCCTGCAGTTACCGACCGGTGCCCCGATTCGGGATGCGGCGTCCGGTTTCGTCGGCCAGCCAGGTCGATTGACCATGGTGGTATCTGGGGTGCCCGACGAAGCGGCCGCGCTGGCTGACCGCCTGGGCCGTTACCTGCCGGAGGAGTCCGAGCCGCCAAGCCTGGACATCGATGACGGCGTCAAGGGCCGCACGGCTCGCCGCACTAGAGAGCGCCGCCAGCAAGCCCGGGCGGAGCTCGCCCTGAAGGCGAAGGAGCTGGCCGAGCGCAGCTCCGGAGTGAGCCTCGGCTCCGTTGATCTTGCCGATGCCGTGCTGGCCGAGGTCCGCGACCTGATCTTGGTCGTTGACACCAAGAGCCAGCTGTTCGCCGGCACGCTGCAGGAGGTGATCGATCCACACGGCCGGCTCAGCTTGGCGGAGGCCGAAACGGCGCTGCACATCGCGGCCGCTGAGGATGTTTTCGAGGCGCTGCCTGGCGGCTGGCAGGGCGTGCTCGAGGAGCGGGCCAGAGGACTCTCCGGCGGCCAGCGGCAGCGGCTGGTCCTGGCCCGGGCCCTTGCGGTTGATCCAGAGATCTTGATCCTGGTCGAGCCCACGTCGGCCGTGGACGCGCACACCGAAGCCTTGATCGCCAGCCGGCTGGCTGCTCACCGGGCTGGGCGGACCACGATCGTCATCTCTGCCTCGCCGTTGTTGTTGCACTACGCCGACGAGGTGGCGCTGCTCGAGGACGGCAAGATCGTCGAGGTCGGTACCCACCACTCGCTGCTGGAAACCAGTTCCGAATATCGCGGCGTAGTGTCGCGGAACCTGGAGAACGTCGATGTCTGAGCTCCAGGAGATTGGGCTTCCGGGATCGGCGGAAACGTGGCGACCCAGTGCGGCCAACCCAAGAATCCCTGACCAGCTGCACCCCTCGGGCGCCGGATCTGTAGGCCAGCGGCTGGCCGAGTGGCGACGACGTCATCTGCTTCGCGAACGCCGGGCGACGGAGTTCTTCGCCGCTTCCCGCCGCCCCGAACGTGGACTCCCGGTGGCGGAGCGGACGGCTGTGGCCAGCTTTGTCGGCGGGATGTTGAGCCGGCGGCGGTTGTTGGTGGCCACCCTGCTGATCCTGCACGCGCTGGCGGCACTGGCCGGGCTGGCGGTGCCGCGGATTCTTGGCTCTCTGGTCGACGAGGCCGCCGAACCCGCCACGCTCGCCGCCAGACTGAACGGCCTCACCCTGGCCGTGGCCGGAGTCGTGATCGTCCAAGCCGCAGCCACGTTCTTCGCCCTGATGGCGTCGGTCGTTTTCGGCCAGGCTCTACTGGCTGAGGCACGCGAGTACGTCGTACGTACGGTCCTGCGCCTGCCGCTCGGGAAGGTGGAGAGCGCCAGTTCCGGTGACCTGGTCACCCGCGTGACGCGCGATGTCGGCACCATGAGCGAGAGCGTGCGCTACGGCTTGCCCGAGGCCGTGATTGCCGGCATGACCGCTCTGCTGACCATCGTGGCGATGCTGCTCAACTCCGTGCTGCTCTCCGTGCCGCTGCTGCTCACGACGCCGCTGGTGGTCGTCGGAGCGTGGCGCTACATCGCGCGGGCGCCGAAGGGATACATCACCGAAGGTGGGACCTACTCGGAGATCAATTCCACACTCACCGAGACGGTCGAGGGCGCCCGGACCATCGAGGCGCTCGGGTTGCAAGCCAAGCGGATCGAGCGGGGTGACGGCGACATAGCTGTGGCGAGTCAAGCCGAGCGGTACACGATGGCGCTCCGGAACATCTTGTTCAGCCTGCTCGGGCTGGCTTACGACACTCCGCTGGTGATCTTGCTGTTGGTCGGTGGTTGGGCCTATGTGAACGGCTGGGTCACGCTCGGCCAGATCACCGCCGCCACGCTGTATTTGCAGGCGCTCATCGAGCCGTTGGAGCGGCTAGTTCGCAATCTTGATCGGCTGCAGATCGGCATTGCCTCGACCACGCGGCTGCTGGGCATCGCTGCCGTGCCGCAAGATCGGGAACCGGGCGACAAGCTGCCGGCGAACACGAGGGTGTCGGCCAAGGAGGTCCGCTTCGCCTACCGTGAAGGGCGCGACGTGCTGCACGGCGTCGATCTCGATCTGCGTCCGGGCGAGCGACTGGCGATCGTCGGACCGAGCGGATCCGGCAAGTCCACGCTGGGTCGCCTGCTGTCCGGGGTAAACGGCCCGCGCACCGGTTCAGTGAGGGTCGGCGGTGTGGAAGCGATCAAGTTGCCACTGGAGGTCTTGCGCACCGAGGTTGCGCTCGTCACCCAGGAGCATCACGTCTTCGCCGGCACTGTGCGGGACAACATCATTCTGGCTCGCGAGGATTCGCCGGACGAGCGCGTCGTCGAGGCGCTGCGTACGGTCGACGCTTGGGATTGGGTGGAGCGGCTACCGCAACGGCTGAACACCAAATTGGGCTCCGGCAACATGGCCCTGACCCCGGCGCAGGCGCAGCAGATAGCCCTGGCCCGGCTGGTGGTAGCTGACCCCCACACCTTGGTCCTCGACGAAGCAACCTCGCTGATCGACCCTCGGACCGCCCGGCACCTGGAAGGGTCGATGGCTGCCCTGCTCGAGGGTCGTTCCGTCGTCGCCATCGCCCACCGCCTGCATACCGCGCATGACGCCGAC
>OCZS010000053.1_pt1 | contig 32766 bp, 26 predicted proteins | sample 1539071 | NCBI WGS metagenome assembly OCZS01 (sample SAMEA3113584, study PRJEB22503) | soil metagenome
GGCGGGTGTTGATGTGCCCGGCGAGGATGGAGGCGCCGGGGAAGCCGGGCTTAGGCCAGCCGCGCTCGTCGTACCACCCGGCGACGCCGGGCGGAGGGGCCAGGATCCCGTGCGTGTCGAGGCCGGTGGGGACCAGCGCGGCGTTGACGAGCTTGTCACCGCGGGCGCTCATCACGACCACCCGCGTCGGCTCACCATTCGGGCGGCCGTGCGCGGGCCGCGCGGTCGGCGGCCTCAAGGCGGGTGCAGTGGGCCGTGGCAGGGCGCGGCTCGGCGTCGGTTGGGGGGTCGCCACGCTGTGGCGTGGTGCGGCCGTCGGGGTGTCCGTAGCGGTTGGTGTGGGCGTGGTCGGCACTGGCGCCGTCGGGGCCTGATGCGCGCAGGCTCCGAGGAGGGCGAGCACCAGCGCACCCCCAGCCAGAGCAGCGCGACGGTCCACGGGCCACCAGACCCGGCGACTCATGGCGTCACCGGCGCCGACCCGACACCTCAGTGGCGTCGCGAGGACGACCGCTGAGCACGCCGAAGCCCCACAGCCGTGGCGAGCAGGACCAGGGCGCCGGCACCGAGCACCGGTGCCCCGGCGGCCCTGTCATCACCCTGCGCGGCGTCGGTCTGGACCAGCACGGGGCGCACCGGGGCGGCTGTGGTCACGGTCACCGTCGGTACGGGCACCGCGGTGGCCTGCCGGGCCTGGAAGGTGTCGACGACCACCTCGTCGTCGGACCCGCAGAACATCCATGCAACCGGTTCCTCTTCTCCGGTCTCGACCCAGAAGGCGAACCCGGACATCAGGATCCTGTGGGCGCCCGCGTCCTGCACCCGGTACGACTCCGCGTCACCCTCGAGCAGCTCCACCGTGAGTGGGCCCTCGGCCGGCACCGCGACGGGACCCCACGGGAAGGCTGCGTACAGCTCACCCTCACCCCCGTCGACGAACAGGAACGCCTCCCCGCCGCCTTCCAGGGAGGTCAAGCCGGCGTCCCGCAGCATCGTGACAAAGGCTTCAGGGAAAGTGACGGTGCCGGTGAACGGGTTCAGCGTCACCTGGTCGCCGACGTCGACCACCAGGCCATCGGGGACAGCGGTGTCGAACGACGCCGTGGCGGTGCCCGAACCCTCCTCGCCCGGGCCTTCAGGGTCACCGACGCCGAACTCGCAGGAGTACTCCACCGGCCCCGAGTCGGCGCTGGCGCTCGTCGCGGTCAACGCGACGAGCCCGAGGGCCAGCGCTGCGACCAGCATGGAGCGGGTGGATGGACGAGCAGTGGTGTTCATGGTGCTCCAAAGGATCGCGGAAGGTGCGCTGGCAAGGGGCGACGCTACTCCCGCCCGCAGCGGGCGTCCATGTCCTCGACCTCCTGGTGGAGCGCGGAGGCTCAGATGGTGCCGTCGGAGACCGCGAGCAGGCCGTGATCACCGCGCGATGGAGGGTGGTCACGGCCTACCCCGAGGTGCGAAAGCGAGACCTAGCCCTGCTGGGCGAGGTCGAACTGCTCGATCCGCGCGGGTGGCTACTCAACTCCGGGGTGCCGACGGAGCGGAGTACGAGGTGCAGATCGTCGAAGGCGTCAAGGGGAACCCGATCACAGCCATCAGGCGGACGGCCCCGCCGGGAGAGGTACTCGCGTTCACGGACGACTGACGCGAGCTCGCAGTCCGCAGAAAGTCCGGAGCACCTCCGCGAAACCCCCAACGACGACCAACGCTGCCAACCACGTCGTCGCAGGTCACCCGGCCTCCACCCAGCACCACCAACGCTGACCGCTCGTGCTGGCCCGATCCACGAACTACCGCTGACGGGGCGGCGAGCTGCAGGTCACCGCCTGTTCGAGGCCCGCGGTTGCGGGGAGTCCCCAGGCGCGGGGCGGAGGATCACTGGCCGCGAATGGTTCCCGTGATCTCGATCTCGAAGCTGACGCCCTCCCCGGTTGCCCCGGTGAAGGAGCACGTCACGACGTTCGTCGGCTCCTGACCGGGCCGGGTGTAGGTGTCGCCGGGAACCAGGTGCCGAGCCTTCAGCCCGTCCCCGCTGATCACCGTGACCTCGTAGGGCAACAGCACTTGCCCGGTGGGCGTGAAGTCCTCGCCCAACAGTCGCACCGGCCCGAAGAGGTACGGGGTGTGAGGCGTCGCGTAGACGGTCTTGATTCCGCCACAGTCTTCGCCATGCAGCCGGAGGCCACTCAGGGATCCGTCCGGCGCGGCGGTGGCCGCGGACGGCACGAGCGCCGCTGCCACGACGACGGCCAGCGCGCCAAGTGTCCGACGACGAGAACGAGACATGTGTTCCAACTCCTCCAGTGCAGCTTGTCGGCGGCAACGATAGGCGCACGTCCGGCGTCGTGAACGGCGAATCGAGAGATTCGCCGTCCGGGGGCAGGATGCCGAAATGCCGGGTGCGGGGGTCACCCGCGTGTGCATACTGTGGCCATGAGCCCGTTGCCGACGGGGACGTTGACGTTGCTGTTCAGTGATATTGAGGGTTCGACGTCCCTGTTGAACGGGTTGGGGTCTCGCTGGGGGGAGGCGCTGTCCGCGCAGCGGCGGATCCTGCGGGCGGCGTGGGAGGCGCACCAGGGTCGTGAGATGGGGACCGAGGGCGACAGCTTCTTCGTGGTGTTCACATCGGCGCAGGAGGCGCTGCTGGCGGCGATCGAGGGGCAGCGGGCGTTGGCTGGGCACGACTGGCCCGGTGGGGTGGCTCTGCGGGTCCGGATCGGCTTGCACACCGGTGAGCCGGAACGGCACGAGGACGACTACATCGGCATCGACGTGCACCGGGCTGCCCGGATCATGGCCACGGCCCATGGGGGTCAGATCGTGCTGTCGGCGACCACGCAGGAGCTGGTGGGCGGTGGCACCGCCGAATACCGGGTGCGAGACCTCGGGTGGCACCGCCTGAAGGACCTGACCGAGCCGGAGCACCTGTTCGACGTCGCCGCTGCAGGCCTCGAGCGGGAGCACCCGCCGCTGCGGAGCCTGGGCACCAGGGCGAGCCTGCCGACGCATGCCACCGAGCTGGTCGGCCGCTCGCGGGAGGTGACGGAGATCTGCGAGATGTTCGACCTGGGGGGTGTCCGGCTGGTGACGCTGACCGGGACCGGGGGGACCGGGAAGACGCGGCTGGCGGTCGCGGTGGCGGGTGAGCTGGAACACCGGCTCGCCCGGGACACGTACTTCGTCCCGCTGCACGCCCACGATCGGGCCACCTTGATGTGGGCGGGGATCGCGGACGCGGTCAGCGCCCCAGCCGACGCGAAGCAGGCGCCCGACGAGCGGGCGCTGCGGTTCCTCACAGACCGTTCCGCGTTGGTCGTCCTGGACAACCTGGAGCAGATCACCGACGCGGACGTCGTCGTCGCCCGCTTGTTGGGTGAAGCTCCCGGGGTGCGGATCCTGGCCACCTCGCGTCGGCCGCTGCACCTGGTCGACGAGCAGCAGTACCCGGTGTCGCCCCTGCCGGTTGCAGAACCGACCCGGGACGGCAACCTTGCGGACGTGCAGACCGGGGCGGTGGACCTCTTCGTCCGGCGGGCCAGGATGGTCAAACCGGCGTTCGCCCTGACACCCGGCAACGTCGACGACGTGGTCGCCCTGTGCCGGCGGCTGGACGGTCTGCCCCTGGCCATCGAGCTGGCCGCCGCCCGCTCGCGGCTGCTCAGCCCGAAGGCCCTCCTGCACCGCATCGACGACCGACCCACGGACACCGTCTCGCTCGCTGGCCGGTCGGAGCGGCAGCGCACCCTCCAGGCGACGATCTCCTGGAGCTACGACCTGCTCGACGACAGCGACCAGCGGGTGTTCCGCCACCTCGGGGTCTTCTCCAGCAGGTTCGACCTCGACGCGGTCGCGCACGTCGTCGGCGCCCAGGACCGGGACCCGCTCGACGTCGTGGCCCACCTGATCGACGTCAGCCTGCTGGAGATCGTCGAAGGGCCTGACGGCGAGCCGATGCTCTTCCTGCTCGAGACGATCCGGCGGTTCGCGCGGGAACGCCTGCAGGCCTCGGACGAGGAGGACGAGGTGCGCCTGGCGCACGCACGGTGGTACCTGCAGGTGGCGGCACAGATCAGTGGGCTGCTCGACGGGCCCCGGCAGATGAGTGCGCTGGACCGGATGAAGGCGGTGGAACAGGACATCCGCGCGGCGCTGGGCTGGTGCCTGGCCCCGACCGCGGAGCCGGCCGGGGAGCGCGCCGAGTGCGGCTACGCCCTGCTGGAGCCGATGAACTCCTACTGGTACCGCTTCGGGCACATCGCCGAGGGCCGAGCCTGGCACGAGCGGGCGATGCGGCTGCTTGCCAGCGACGACGTGCCCGACAGTGCACAGGTCGTCGACGCCCTCCACGGCGAGGGCATCTTCGCGGTGCAGCAGCTCGACCTCACGGTCGGCAGCCAGGCCCTCGAGCGGGCCCTGGCCATGGCGCACCGCCTCGGTGACCTGCACCGCGAGGCCCGCGAGTACAACAGCCTGGGCATCGCGAGGCGCGAATCCGGTGACGTGACCCAGGCGCGCGAGCTCATCGAGCGCAGCCTCTCCCTCGCCCGACAGATCGGGGACCGCCGCCGAGAGGCGAACGCGCTGACCAACATCGTCCACCTCCACATGGACCTCGACGACTACGCAGCCGCGGTCCAGGCCGCACACACCGCGATCGCCGCAGACCGGGCTCTCGACGACCCCTGGGGGGTCGCCATCAACCAGTGCAACCTCGTGGTGGCCCTGCTCCACGCCGAAGGCCCCGAACGCGCGCGCGACGTCCTCCGGGACGTCGCAGCCGGCGCCGTCGCCCTCGGCGACATCGAGCTCTCCATCGACGTCATCGACACCTCCGCCGCGATCTGGGCCGCGCTCGGACACGCCGAACAGGCCGCCACCCTGCTCGGCACAGCCGAGAAGCAGCGGCAGGTGGCCGGCATCCCCCGCCCCGCACCCGACCAGCAGCACCTCGACCGCTTCATCGACCCCGCCCGGCGATCAGTCCCCGAACACCACTGGAACAGCGCCCTCGCACGAGGAGCCACACTGACCATCGACCAGGCCGTCACACAGGCAACCTCCGACATGACGATGCCCACGACCGCCTGACGTCCACGTTCGACGGCCGATCGAGGGGCTGCCGCCGCACGGCATCCTGACGTAGCGTGAGGCGATGAGCGAGCCCTTCCTCACGACCGAGCGTCCGGCCCCCAGCACCGTTGGGGAGCTGCGCGCCACCGGTGAGGTCGCACGCTCGGTCCACGTGGAGATCCGCGACAACCTCCTCTCCGCACTGGCGGCGGGACGGGACCCCTGGCCGGGACTGCACGGCTTCGCCTCCAGCGTCATCCCCCAGCTCGAGCGGGCCCTGCTCGCGGGCCACGACGTCGTCCTCCTCGGCGAGCGCGGCCAGGGGAAGACCCGGCTCCTGCGGAGCCTCGTGGGCCTGCTCGACGAGTGGTCGCCGGTGCTCGCCGGCTCCGAGCTAGGGGAGCACCCCTTCGAGCCGATCACCGTGGAGTCACGGCGCCGGGCCGCCGAGCTGGGCGACGCCCTGCCCGTCGACTGGCGGCACCGCTCGGAGCGGTATGCCGAGAAGCTCGCCACCCCGGACACGAGCGTCGCCGACCTCATCGGAGACGTGGACCCGATGCGGGTGGCCGAGGGTCGGCGGCTCGGTGACCCCGAGACGATCCACTTCGGGCTCATCCCGCGCAGCCACCGCGGCATCGTCGCCATCAACGAGCTGCCCGACCTCGCCGAGCGCATCCAGGTGGCCATGCTCAACGTCATGGAGGAGCGGGACATCCAGATCCGTGGCTACGTCCTTCGCCTCCCCCTCGACGTCCTCGTCGTCGCCAGCGCGAACCCCGAGGACTACACCAACCGCGGTCGGATCATCACCCCCCTGAAGGACCGGTTCGGCGCGGAGATCCGCACGCACTACCCGCGTGACCTCTCCGACGAGGTGGCGGTGGTCCGCCAGGAGGCTCGGCTCGTCGCCACCGTGCCGGAGGCCCTCGTCGAGATCGTGGCGCGCTTCACCCGCGCCCTGCGCACGTCCCCCGCCGTCGACCAGCGCTCGGGCGTCTCCGCACGGTTCGCCATCGCCGCCACCGAGACCGTGGCCGCCGCCGCGCTCCACCGAGCGACCGCCCGCGGGGAGGCGCAGGCCGTTGCCCGCATCGTCGACCTCGATGCCGCCCTCGACGTGCTGCGCGGCAAGGTGGAGTTCGAGTCCGGTGAGGAGGGCCGCGAGCGTGAGGTGCTCAGCCACCTGCTGCGGACGGCGACCGCCGAGACGGTGCGCCACCACCTCGGCGGCATCGACCTCGGGCTGCTCGTCGGTGCCATCGAGGACGGTGCGCTCGTCACGACGGGTGAGCGGGTCACCGCCCGCGAGCTCCTCGACGGCCTTCCCGTGCTCGGGGAGTCCGCGCTCTACGACGAGGTGTGCGACCGGGTGGGTGCGAGAACCGACGGGGAGCGGGCGAGCGCTGTCGAGCTGGCGCTCGAAGGGCTCTACCTCGCGCGCCGGATCGCCAAGGACAGTGCCGACGGGGAGACGGTCTACGGGTGAGCGGCACCGGTCGCAGGTCCCGCTACGCCCGGTATGCCGGGGGGCCGGACCCGCTCGCGCCGCCGGTGGACCTGCGCGAGGCCCTCGACGCCATCGGTGAGGACGTCATGGCCGGCGCCTCCCCCGAGCGCGCGATGCGCGAGCTGCTCCGCCGCGGGTCCACCTCGCGCACCGGGCTCGACGACCTCGCCCGGCAGGTGGCCGCTCGTCGCCGGGAGATGCTCCAGAAACACTCCCTCGGCGGCACCCTCGACGAGGTCCGGCGGCTCCTCGACGAGGCGGTGCTGGCCGAACGGAAACAGCTCGCACGCGACCTCGACGACGACGCACGGTTCGCCGAGATGCGGATCGAGGGCCTGCCACCCTCACCGGCGGCGGCCGTCACCGAGCTCGCCGACTATGACTGGCGCAGCGGCGAGGCCCGCGAGAAGTACGAGCAGATCAAGGACCTCCTCGGTCGTGAGCTGCTGGACCAGCGGTTCGCCGGCATGAAGCAGGCCCTCGAGAACGCGACGGACGAGGACCGAGCGCAGATCGAGGAGATGCTCCGGGACCTCAACGACCTGCTCGCCGCCCATGCCCGGGGCGACGACACCACCGAGCAGTTCGGCGACTTCATGGAGCGACACGGAGACTTCTTCCCCGAACGCCCCGAGACGGTCGAGGAGCTCGTCGACGCCCTCGCTGCCCGGGCCGCCGCCGCCCAGCGGATGCTCGCCTCGATGACGAGGGAGCAGCGCGCCGAGCTGGCCGCACTGTCCCAGCAGGCCTTCGGCTCCACCAGCCTCATGGAGCAGCTCGGGCAGCTCGACGAGACCCTCCAGTCCCTGCGTCCGGGCGAGGACTGGGACGGGTCGGAGCAGTTCAGCGGCCAACAGGGGCTGGGGCTGGGCGACGGCACCGGGGTCCTCCAGGACCTCGCCGAGCTCGACGGACTCTCGGAACAGCTCGCGCAGGCGCACCCGGGAGCCCGGATGGACGATGTCGACCTCGACGCCCTCGCCCGTCAGCTCGGCGAGGAGGCCGCGGTCGAGGCGCGCGCCCTGTCCGCACTCGAGAAGGCGCTGCGCGACAGCGGCTACCTCACCCGGGCCACGGACGGCACGCTGCGACTCTCGCCCCGGGCCATGCGTGAGCTGGGCCGGTCACTGCTGCGCGACGTGGCGGGGCGGCTGTCGGCCCGGCCGGGAGCGCGCGACGTGCGGGCGGCCGGAGCCGCCGGCGAGCAGAGCGGGGCGAGCCGCCCGTGGGAGTTCGGCGACACCGAGCCCTGGGACGTGACGCGCACGATGACCAACGCCCTGACCCGCACGGCCGGGGGCGACGCCGACCGGCGCACCGGCATCCGCCTCGACATCCGCGACGTCGAGGTGACCGAGACGGAGGCTCGCACCCGGGCCTGCGTGGCCCTCCTCGTCGACACCTCGTTCTCCATGGCGATGGACGGCAGGTGGGTGCCGATGAAGCGCACGGCCCTCGCCCTGCACCAGCTCGTGTCCACCCGCTTCCGCGGCGACCACCTCCAGCTCATCGGGTTCGGCCGGCACGCGCAGGTGATCCAGGTGGAGGAGCTCACGGGGCTCGACGCGAGGTGGGAGAAGGGGACCAACCTCCACCACGCCCTGCTCCTCGCGAACCGTCACTTCCGCCGGCATCCGCACGAGCAGCCGGTCCTGCTCGTCGTCACCGACGGCGAGCCGACCTCGCACCTCGAGCCCGGAGGAGAGGTGTTCTTCGACTACCCGCCGCACCCGCGCACGATCGCGCTCGCCGTCCGTGAGCTGGATGCCGCCACGCGGCTGGGAGCGCAGACCACCATCTTCCGCCTCGGCGAGGATGCCGGGCTGGCCCGGTTCGTCGACGGCATGGCCAAGCGTGTGGGCGGCCGCGTCGTCGCCCCGGAGCTCGGCGACCTCGGGGCCGCAGTGGTCGGGTCGTACCTCGGCTCGCGCGACCCGTCCTCGGCCTTCGGCTCCTCGTACCGGGAGCTCTTCGGCGGACGCGGCTTCTGGGCCGAGTGAAGGGCCTCCCCGCCGGGCCCATGGAGTGAACGTCTCCTGACGACGCCACGCCCGTAGGCGCAGGACCACCCGGGTGGTTCCGTGCCGCGGGTGGTGTGCGCCCCTGCGGTCAGCGGGGAGTCTGGCGTGGACACAGGAGGCCGCCGTGGCATCGACGTACTGCGTGGTCGTCAGTGGCCGGGTACCACTCGGGTTCCCAGCCGCGGCGCGACACCGGTTCGACGACGTCTGCGTCCACACGACACCGGCACGCACGGTGATCGAGTGCTCCGTCAAGGATCAGGCCCAGCTTCGGGCACTGCTCACCCAGCTGTGGGACGTCGGCGTCGAGGTGCTGCTGATCTCGCGGATGAGCGACGAGACGACGAGGAGGAACCGTCATGGACGCACCGAGAAGTGACATCTTCGGGCAGCCGGGAGCGCACACGGGCAGCGGTGGATGGAGGAGTGCGCCCACAGCCCGAGCGCCCCGCCACTGGCCGTGGCTCTGGCTCGTCGTGGGCACCGCCCTCCTGCCGTTCGCCAACCTCCAGACGCTGGTTCCGCTGACTGCCTGGTTGGCGCCCGTCTTCCTGATGCGCTTCAGCCGGAGCCAGCGCGCAGCGCTCGGTCTTCCGGTGCTCGTCGTCGCCATCGCCGCCGCACTGCTCGTCGGTCTGCGAGGTGGCTTCTTTCCCATGGCCGAGGGGGCCGGCTACTACCTCTTCGTCGCCGGACTCGCGATCGGTGGTGCCCTGCCCTTCGCCCTCGACCGGCTCGTGGCACCGCGACTGACCGGTCTGGCTCGCACGCTGGTGTTCCCTGCCGCCGTCGTGGCCCTGGACTTCATCGGCACGAGTGGCAACCCGTTCGGTGCTGCCGGCAGCACGGCCTACTCGCAGTACGCCTCCCTCCCCCTCCTGCAGATGACGTCCATCACGGGTATCTGGGGGCTCACCTTCCTCGTCAGCTGGCTGGCTCCGGTGGTGAACGACCTCTGGGACCAGGACTGGCAGCCGTCGACCGTCAAGGTGCCCGTCGTCCTGTTCCTCATCGTGACGGCATCCGCGCTCGCGTTCGGCGGCGCCCGAGTCGGGTTCGGTGCGCCCGGCGGCGACACGGTTCGTGTCGCCGCGCTGGCACCCGACCGCCGGCTCTCCGAGCTGGCGTACTCAGCCCCGGACCTCCGCGGCGCCAGCGCGGAGCAACGCGCCTCGGTGCGAGACGCGCACTTCCAGCCGGTGATCGATGAGCTGTTCACCCGGTCCGCGGGCGAGGCCCGCGCCGGCGCTCGCATCGTCGCCTGGTCCGAGGCAGCCGCGCGGACCCTCGAGGAGGACCAGGCCGCGGTCGTCGCACGGGCCGCCGACCTCGCCCGAGAGCACGGGGTCTACCTGCAGGTCTCGATGATGGTCCAGCTCGTGCTGGGTGACGACCACGACGGGCCGGTGAACGAGAACCACGCCGTCCTCCTGGACCCACGGGGATCCGTCGTGTGGGACTACCAGAAGTCCAGGCCGGTACCGGGCGACGGTCACGACGCCGGACCTGGGGTGGTCCCCACCGTCGACACCCCGTACGGCAGGCTCGCCACGATCATCTGCCAGGACGACCTTTTCCCGGCGCTGGTCCGCCAGGCGGGGGCAGCAGGTGTCGACATCCTCCTCGTTCCTTCCAGCGACTGGGACACGATTGCTCCCTGGCACGCGCAACAGGCACCGTTCCGCGCGGTGGAGAACGGCCTGGCGCTGGTCCGACCCACCCGTCAGGGAATCTCCTTGGCGAGCGACTCCCAGGGCCGGCTGCTCGCGCACAAGGCTGACTACTTCGTCGGCGCGGACCAGACGCTGGTCGTCTCCGTGCCCACCCGAGGCCAGCAGACCGTGTATGCCGCCACAGGGGACTGGTTCGCCGTGGCGGCGATCGCCACCCTGGCCGGGCTAGCGGGCTACGTCCTCCGCGCCGCGGTACGCGCCCGACGGGCGCGTCAGGTCCTCGACGTCGTCGCCTCAGACGAGACCGAGACTCCGGGCCCGCGCGACCGCCTCCTGACGCGATGACGCCCCGAGCTTGCGGTAGAGGCTCTTGGTGTAGCCCTTCACGGTGTTGACCGACAGGAAGAGGTGGTCACCGATCTCGCGTTGGGTCGCGTCTCCGGGCAGCTCGCGCAGGATCGACAGCTCACGGTCAGTCAGGTCCTCGTGCAGGCGACCTGCCCTTCTCGCCGCCCGGACCGCTCCGCGACCCAGCCGGCCCTCGACCACGTCGAGCCGACGCAGGTCGCCAGCTCGGGCCTGGGCGCTGTCCTCGAGGTCGCGAGCCCGGGCCACCGTCCGCCGGGCCGCCTCGCGGTCGCCGCTGGCCAGGTCCGCCGCGGCCAGGCTGCTGAGGGCCGCCGACCGGTCGACGGGACGCCCCCACACCTCGGCAAGCTCCGCGGCACGGCGAAGGAGGTGACGGGCGGCCGCCAGGTCACCCCGGCCGAAGGCGATCCGGCCCTCGACGAGCCTCAGCCAGGTGATCGAGGCCGCAGCAGCGTCGCCCCACGACTCCTCCACCACGTCGGCCGGTCCACGCACCTCGTCGCAGATCGCGCCGGCCTCCTCCACCTCCCCGATCTCGAGGAGGTTGATGGCGAACAGCCCGGCGCTCTGCAGGAGGGCGGGGGTGGGCAACAAGGCCCGGGAGGGCTGGCGCCAGGCGTCGGACAGCAGCACCACGGCCTCTGCGTGGTGACCGGCCCGCATGTGGGCACTCGCGAGCGCCGCACGCGCCAGCACGTAGCCGGGCAGCTCGGGGTCCGTCTCGAGCTCGACGGCCCGGCCGCCCTCGGTCAGGGCCACCGGGGTCACTTCAGCATCGGCCCGCCCGTAGGCGGCACTCATCGTGAGGAGGCAGGCACGGGCACTGGCCCAGCCGTCGATCGAGACGGCGTCCCGGTCGAGGATGGGCTCCGCGGCGTCGCACCAGTGACGCACGCGGTCGAAGCGACCACAGAGCACCGCCGCGTAGGCAAGCATGACGAACACCTCCGCATCGGCGACGCCAACGGCGGACGCGGCCTCTTCACCCAGGTGCAGGTATGCCGCTGCCGCGCCTGCCTCGAAGAACCAGGCCTGCTCCGACCGCAGCACGTCCATCGCCCGAGACCCTTCACCGGCAACGAGCAGGTGCCGGACGGCCTCGTCGACCTTCCCCTGTGCCAGAAACCAGTCGGCGGCCCGGGTCAGCAGTCCGGGAACGGACTCGGGATCCGTCGCATCGAGCTCGCGCCGCAGCGCATCCCGGAACAAGCCGTGACATCGGTACCACCGTCGACCCTGGTCCAGGGCTGCGACGAAGTGGGAGGAGCTCTCGAGGTCCGCGAGGATCCGGTCGGACCTCGTGCGCACGAGCATGGCGTCGCACAGGGCACCCGACAGCCGCTCCACGACGGAGGTGTGGATCAACAGGTCTCGCTGTGCCGGTTCGAGGTGGTCGAGAACCTCGGTGCCGAAGTACTCGAGGATGTGCCGGTCATCGCCGCGCAGGCCGGCGAGCGCGGCGGTCCCGCCGTCGGCGCCGCGGACCGCGAGCGCCGCGAGTAGCAGTCCGACCGCCCACCCCTCGGTCCGACGCCAGAGGAGCTCCTCGAGAGCGGGTTCGAGCTCGACGTCGCTGACGCCGGTGACCATTGCGGCCGACTCCGCAGCCGTGAAGGCGAGCTCCTCAGCCCTGATCTCCGTCATGCGACCCCCTCCTCGCCACCTGCCGAGCGGCAACGGAGGATCGGCCCGTCCTGCCATGACGATGCGCAGCGAGGACGGCAGGTAGGTGATGAGGAACTCCAGCCCCTCGATGAGCTGCCGGTCGGCGAGCACGTGCACGTCGTCCAGCACCAGGATGTACTCCTCCCCGCTCGCCGCGAGGTCGTTGAGGAGCACCGGCAACGTGGCCACGGTCGGCTCCACACCAGGTGCCGACAGGGTCGCCAACGCCCTGGCTCCGATCTCCGGCGCGACACGGCAGAGAGACGTCAGGGCGTAGGACCAGAAGCGAGTCGGCTCGTCGTCTCCCTGGTCCAGCGACAGCCACGCCGTCCGCTGGCGCACCTGGGGCTCCGCCGCCCACTGGGCGAGCATGGTCGTCTTCCCCCACCCGGCCGGAGCGACCACCACGCACAGCGGCATCTCCGCGGAGGCCGACAGCCGGTCGTGGAGCCGTCGGCGCACCACGGCACCCCGGCGCACCGGGGGGACTGCGTACTTGACCGAGACGAGGTCGTCGTGCGGCGGTCCCATCGCGACCACCTTCCGTGTCCGACCCGGGCTCGCGCCCCACTGTCGGTCCAGTATGTCGCCGGACCCGGACACCTCGCTTGCACGCCGGTCGGTGGGGTGGAAGCGTTGCCCCCAGCGCTCCCCGACCAGCGCGGCGCTGGAGGTGGCCGAGCATGCCCGTCGACAACGACGTGTACGACCGACACGGCGAGGGGTGGTGGGACGAGGACAACCCGCTCAACATCCTCCACGGAAGCATGACCCCCGGTCGCTTCGCCTACTTCAGCGAGGTGCTGAGGCAACGGCGACGTCTCGACCCGACCGGTGTGCGAGCTCTCGACATCGGGTGCGGTGGAGGGTTCATGGCGGAGGAGTTCGCGCGCCTGGGGTGCCACGTGGTCGGTGTCGACCCGTCGGCCGTGTCCATCGAGACCGCCCGTCGCCATGCCGTCGCCACCGGTCTGGACATCGACTACCGGGTGGCGTTCGGGGAGCGTCTGCCCGTGGCGGACGGGGGGTTCGATGTCGCCTACGCCTGTGACGTCCTCGAGCACGTGGCCGACCTGGGGGCGGTGATGAGCGAGGTCGCGCGGGTTCTGGCGCCCTCAGGGGTCTTCTTCTTCGACACGATCAACCGCACCAGGACGAGCCGACTGCTCGGCATCAAGGTCATGCAGGAGTGGCGGATGACCCGGTTCATCGACGCGGCGCTGCACGACTGGGACATGTTCATCACGCCCGCGGAGCTGACCGAGGCCCTGGGCCGGTCGGGCCTGCTCGTGGAGGAGGTCGTCGGGCTGGGGCCGAGGTCGAGCAGGCCTCGGGTCCTGCTGGACTTCGTCCGAGCCAACCGCGGGAGCATCTCCTACGGAGAGCTGAGCCGTCGGCTCGACGTCGGCCAGGTCGCGAGCACGAACATCTCCTACATGGGCTTCGCCACGAAGGCGGGATGACCTCGGCACTACGATCGGGGCGTGCCAGGGCAGCGAAGGGACCCCCGGGTCGACGACTACATCGACACTCTTCCCCAGTGGCAGCGAGCGGTGGCGCAGCGCGTCCGAGACCTCGTGCACGAGGCCGATCCGGAGGTCGAGGAGGTCATCAAGCGGCGGGTGCAGCCCTACTTCGTCCTCGAGGGCAACATCTGTGCGCTGCTCGGTGCCAAGGACCACCTCAACGTCTTCATCTACGACCCCATCGCGCCGGACCCGCACGGTCTGGTCAACCAGGGTCGGAACAACGCCACGGCCCGAGGGATCCAGATCCGCCGCGACGACGAGCTGGACGAGTCGGCCCTTCTGGAGCTCTTCCGTGCCGTCATCGCGAACAACCGCGCGGGCGGATGGCGCCGGGTCCAGTCATCCCCGTGATGGTGCCGGCCCGGACGCTCAGCCGAAGCGTCGACGGCTCTCGAGGGCCTCGCGGAGGGCGTGGTCTGCGTCGACGAGGGCACGTCGAACGCCCGGCGTGAGGTCACTGCGCTCGAGAACTGCGCCGGAGACCACGGCCGTGTCCTCCTCGACGACGGTGGTGGGGTGGATGGCCGCCACGATCCTCGACATGGCATCGTCGCCCATCCGGCCGGACATCCCGACGACGAGGTCTCCGACCCGGTCGAGGTAGGGGCGGACGAGGTCGTGGGTCGGCGCCACCCAGAAGCCGCCGGCGACCGAGAGCGCGGCGTAGTTGGAGAGAGTCTCGTCGTCGCGAAGCGCGGTCCATGCCCAGTCCTTGGCCTGGGCCGTGGGGCGGACCGCGCGGACGCCCAGCGCGGCGAGCTCGCCCGCGAGGGAGCGGTCGGCCGACTCGGCGGCCTCGATCTCCGCGTCGGAGAGCTCGCCGAGGGTCGCCAGTCTGCGCAGCACCGCCCACCGGAAGTCGTCGTCACCGACGAGGACCGAGGGCAGCCCCTCGCCCTGCGTCCACCGCCGAAGTCGCACGACGTCCGAGCCGCTGCGCGCCCAGACGCGCGCGGCGAGCACGGCGAGGGCTTCCCCCTCGGCACCCGGCACCGCCGCGGACCGGTCCAGCAGCTCCTCGGCGGCCTCCGCCACCCGGACCAGCGCCGGCGGCTGCTCGCCCGGGGGGAGGAACATCGGCACGATCTGGCTCGTGACGACGAGCGCGGACCGGGCCAGCACCGCCGAGGCGGTCTCGCGCGGCCAGGCCGCGCAGAAGACGTCGATGGCGTGACGGGGGTCGACCTCGGCGCGGTGGACGCCGCCGAGCAGGGCCACCCACACCACGGAGCGGGCCTGCAGGTCCGGGACGTCTGCGAGCGCGCCGACGAGGTTGTCCAGGGTGCCGGGATCGAGCGACACCTCGGCCCACGTGAGGTCGCCGGCGTTGGGGACGACGATGGCCTTCGCCGGCAGCGCGTCGAGGCCGGGCACCGGGGTGCGGTCCCCCTCGACGACCACGTGTACCCGCGACACCTCGGCCGCCCCCGCGAACACCGCGACGTCGACGGTGTGTGGCCGCTCCACGGGGTCGGTGGAGGGAGGAACCCGCACGAGGTCGTCCCCGTCGAGCGTCAGGCGGTCCGCCCCCGCCGTCTCGAGCCAGGCCGAGCTCCAGGCCGCGAGCGATCGCCCCGACGCCCGCTCCATCGCCGCGAGGAACTCGGCGAGGTCCCCGTTCCCGAACTCGTTCGTCGACAGGTGGGTCGTGACGCCGCGCACGAAGGCGTCGTCGCCGATGTGCGCGATGAGCTGGCGCAGCACGGAGGCGCCCTTCGCGTAGGAGATGCCGTCGAAGTTGCCGAGCGCCGAGTGGGCGTCGGGAGCCGGGGAGCCGGCCACCGGATGCGTGCTGGGTGCCCGCTCGGCCGCATATCCCCACATCTTGCGGATCACCCCGAACTCCACCCAGGCGTCGGTGAACTCGGTGACCTCGGTCAGCGCCTCGTAGGCCATGTACTCGGCAAACGACTCGTTGAGCCACAGGTCGTCCCACCAGTGCATCGTCACGAGGTCCCCGAACCACATGTGGGCCATCTCGTGGGCGATGGTGTTGCTGCGTTGGAGCACCTCGTCGGGGGTCGCCGCTCCCCGGAAGACCATCGTGTCGCGGAACGTGACGCAGCCCGGGTTCTCCATCGCGCCGGCGTTGAACTCCGGCACGAAGACCTGGTGGTACTCGCCGAACGGGTACCGGATGCCGAACAGCCGGTGGTAGTGGTCGAAGCATGCCCGGGTCGTCTCGAGCATGTGCTCCGCCTGCTCCCGGAGGTGTGGCTCCAAAGAGCGCCGCGCATGGACACCCAGCGGTATGCCGTCGTGCTCCGCCCGCACGGACGCCCAGGGCCCGGCGCACACAGTGACGAAGTACGTCGCGAGCGGTGGCGTGGCCGCCAGGGCGGTGCGACCGGGGGCGGTCAGGGTCGCGGCGCCGTTGCCGAGCACGGTCCACTCCTCGGGCGCGGTCACCGTCAGGGTGTAGGGCGCCTTGAGGTCGGGTTGGTCGAAGCACGCGAAGACCGTCGGCGCGGCGTCGAGGAAGAGGTGCCCGTACACGTAGTCCTCGCCGTCGGCCGGGTCGGTGCTGCGGTGCAGGCCCTGTCCGTCGTGGCTGTAGGCCATCGTCGCCTCGACGTGGAGCACGTTGTCGGGCTCGAGCTCGGTCAGGGGCAGCCGTCCGTCCCCCAGGGATGCCGGGTCGAGGACCCGCCCGTTCAGCGTGGCCGAGACGAGGTGGCGGGGCCGGACCTCGACGAAGGTGTCGGTCCCTGGCTCGTGGCAGGAGAAGCGGATGCAGGCGCGGGAGCCGAAGACCTCGGGGCCGCGGTCGAGGTCGAGGTCGACCTCCATCGCGTCGACGGTCAGGCGGGCGGCGCGGGTGACGGCCTCGGAACGGGTCAACGACGGCATACGCCCAGCCAACCAGAGAGGTGGGTCACGGTTCGGTCACAAGGGTTGTCGAGAATAAGTTAGTAAGGTTTACTAACGGCCATGAGCAGCACCTCCCGCCGCGTCCGGACGTCGGCGGCCGTCGTTCCAGCCGACGGGCGTCGGCAGAACCTGTCCCTCGTCCTCCAGACACTGCGCCGGCTGGGTCCGACGAGCCGGGCCCAGCTCGCCCGGGAGGTGGGAGTCACCAAGGTGACGATGTCCGACCTCGTCGCCGAGCTCATCGGGAAGGGTCGGGTTCTCGACGTGGGACCCGATGTCCAGGCCGGCCCCGGCAAGCGGGCCACCCTCGTCGACCTCGACCGGGCCCGGCTGCTCACCCTGGCCGTCGACCTGTCCGTGCCGGCCCGGCTCCGGGCTGCGGTGCTCGACATCACCGGTGAGGTGCTCGTGCGCGAGGAGCGGCCAGCGGCCGTGGACACCGCGCAGGGCCGTGGTGTCGACCCCGCCGTGGTCGTCGAGCTCGTCCGTGCCACGATCGACCGCTCCCCGTATCCCGTGCTCGGCATCGGGATCGGAACGCCCGGCCTCGTGGACCGGCACGGCACCGTTCGCACGGCCCCGAACCTCGGGTGGACCGACGTGCCGCTGCGCGATCTCGTGGCCGACGCGACCGGGGTTCCCGTGCTCGTCACGAACGACTCCGATGCCGCGACCCAGGCCGAGCTCAGCGCCACACCGGGCAGCGAGGACATGGTCCTCGTGCACGTCGGTCGTGGCGTCGGATGCGGCATCGTCACCGGCGGCCACCGGGTCGCCGGCGCCCACCACGCGGCAGGCGAGATCGGCCACGTCACCGTCGGCACCGACGGCGGCGAGGACTGCCCGTGCGGAAAAAAGGGCTGCCTCGAGACGTGGCTGTCCATACCGCGTCTCAGGGCGGCACTCGACGGACCGGACGGGCGCGACGTCGTCGAGGTCGGGGGCGAGCGCCTCGGTGTCGCCCTCGCGCCGATCGTCGCCGCACTCGACCTCTCCGAGGTCGTCCTCGCCGGTCCCGAGGAGCTCATGGCCCCGGTCCTCCCCGTCCTCGAACGGACGCTCTCCGAGCGCCTGCTCGCCAACCCCGACTTTCCCATCTCCGTCCGGCTTGCCGCGTCGCCGCAGGACATCGTCCTGCGTGGCGCGGCCGCACTGGTCCTCTGGGACCAGCTCGGGGTCGTCTGACCCCACCCCTCCGCACCTTGGTGCACCCCAGGGGCCGTTCGGCCCCACCGCCCGAAAGGAAGACCGAATGAACCGGCGTCTGCCCCTCGTCGCGCTCACCAGCGCGGCACTCCTCCTGACCGCGTGCGCGAGTGGTGAGTCGTCGGACACCCCGGCGGCCACCACCTCGACGTCCAACGCGGACAAGACCGTCACCCTGTGGCTGGCCGGCGGGGACACCCCCGACGAGCTGCGGACCTACCTCAAGGACACCTTCAAGGCCAAGACCGGCGCCACCCTCGCGGTCGAGGAGCAGTCCTGGGGTGACCTCGTGACCAAGCTGACGACGTCGCTCCCGGATGCCGAGAACACCCCCGACGTCGTCGAGCTCGGCAACACCCAGTCCCCGACCTTCACGAACGTCGGAGCGTTCCTCGACATCTCGGACCAGTACGACGCCCTCGGTGGTGACAAGCTCCTTCCCTCGTTCGTCGAGGCGGGCTCGGTCGACGGCAAGAAGTACGCGCTTCCCTACTACTTCGGGTCGCGCTACATGTTCATGCGCAAGGACGTCTGGAAGGAGGCCGGGGTCGAGCAGCCGACAACCCTCGAGGAGTTCAATGCGGCCGTCGCCAGGATCACCTCGGAGAACCCGCGCGACATCAAGAACTTCTCCGGCTTCTTCCTCGGTGGACAGGACTGGCGCAACGGGATCTCCTGGATCTTCGCGAACGGCGGCGAGCTCGCCAAGAAGGAGAACGGCCAGTGGGTCTCGACCCTCTCGGACGCCAACTCCCTCAAGGGCCTCCAGCAGCTGCAGGAGATCTACCGGTCCGCCAGCAAGGCGCCGTCCGACGCCAAGGACCAGTCGCCGTGGCTCTACATCAACGACACGGACCAGATCCTCGACGAGAACCAGAAGCCGACCGGCAAGACGTCGTTGACGGCGGCCACCATCATGGCTCCCGGCTGGGCCCACTGGTCGATCGGTGACCTCGTCAAGAAGGACGGCAAGGACGTCCGGGAGTGGAACCCGAAGAAGTTCGGCACCTTCGTCCTCCCGGGCAGTGACGGCCAGCCGGCCCCCGTGTTCGCCGGTGGCTCCAACATCGCGATCTCCGCGAAGTCGCAGAACCCGGAGCTGTCCAAGGAGCTGATGAAGATCATCTTCTCCGCGGACTACCAGCAGAAGCTCGGTGGCGCGGGCCTGGGTCCGGCAAACTCCGACTATGTCTCCTCCCTGGGTGACGACGAGTTCGCCAAGGCGCTCATCGACTCGGCGTCCAACTCCAAGCTCACCCCGGCGGCGCCGGGTTGGGCGGCGGTCGAGTCCTCGATGGTGATGGAGGAGTTCTTCGGCAAGATCCGTGACGCCCAGGACGTCACGGCACTCGCCAAGGAGTACGACGCCAAGATCACCCCGATGCTCAACCTCCAGTGAGCACCACCCCGGCGGTCGGCGCCCCGCCAGCCGGCCGCCGGGGCGCAGGAACACCGCGCCAGGACCGCCCGACGCGCCCCGGGGGCCGCCGCCTGCCCCTCCTCCTGATCCTCCCGACGCTGGTCCTCCTCGTGGTGGCCCTCGGCTACCCGATCGGCTGGCAGCTCGTCACGAGCTTCCGCGAGTTCGGGCTCATGCAGCAGTTCGGCGCGCCCCCGGCGTGGGTCGGCCTGGACAACTACCGTTCCCTCGTCACCGACCCTGAGCTGTGGCAGGTCGTCGTCCGCTCCCTCGTGTTCTGCGTCGTCACCGCGGTCCTCACGGTCCTCGTCGGCGGGGCACTCGCCATCCTCATGAACGCCCTCGACCGGCTGCCCCGGCTGGTCCTGCAGGTCTCCCTGCTCCTGGCCTGGGCGATGCCCGTCGTCGCGTCGATGACGGTCTGGATCTGGATCGTCGACTGGCGGCGAGGGCTCCTCAACTGGCTCCTCACCCGCGTCGGCGTCGAGGCGGCGCAGGGCCACAACTGGCTCTCCCAGCCGCTGTCCTTCCTGGCCGTGGCCTGCGTCATCGTCGTCTGGATGAGTGTGCCGTTCGTCGCGCTGAGCATCTACGCGGGACTGACCCAGGTCAGCGCGGAGGTGATCGAAGCCGCCACCATCGACGGTGCGAGCTTCCTCCAGAGGCTGCGGCACATCATCCTGCCGCTCATCGCCCCCGTCCTCTCGATCGTCATCCTCCTCCAGCTCATCTGGGACCTGCGGGTCTTCACCCAGATCAAGGTGCTCCAGGATGCCGGCTCCGTCGCGAACGAGACGAACCTGCTGGGGACCTACGTCTACCAGCTCGGCACCGGCAAGGGCGACTTCGGATCGGCCAGCGCGGTGAGCGTCTTCATGCTCGTCCTCACGGTCGCCCTCAGCTGGTACTACGTCCGCTCGCTCATGAAGGAGGACTCCTGATGGGACGCTCGCGGACCTCCCGGACGCTGCTCACGGTCCTCGCCCTGGCCGTCGCGCTGCTCTGGGCGTTTCCCGTCTACTGGATGCTCAACTCGGCCTTCCTGCCGAACGTCGTCCTCCAGTCCACGACGCCCACGTTCCTGCCGTTCGGCGGTTCCGTGGACAACTTCCGCGTCGTCGTCACCGACCCCGCGTTCGTCCAGGCCCTCGCCGTCTCGCTCGTGGTGACGCTGACGACGGTCGTGGCCGCACTCATCGTCGCGTTCCTCGGTGCCCTCGCGATCAGCCGCTTCCGGTTCCGGGGGAGGGCCTCGTTCGTCGTCGCCCTGCTGCTCATCCAGATGCTGCCGGCGGAAGGGCTGTTCATCGCGCAGTACAAGATGATGTCCTCGCTCGGCCTGCTGAACCGGTCGCTCGGCCTCGCCGTGCTCTACACCGCCGCCGTGGTGCCCTTCACGATCTGGATGCTGCGGGGGTTCGTGGCCGGCGTCCCGGCCGACCTCGAGGAGGCCGCCATGGTCGACGGCCTCTCGCGCACGAGGGCGTTCCTCAAGATCACCTTCCCGCTGCTGGCACCCGGGCTCGTGGCCTCCGGGGTGTATGCCTTCCTCCAGGCCTGGAACGAGTTCACGGTCGCGTTGGTCGTCATGACGGAGGAGCAGGCGAGGACGCTGCCGTTGTGGCTGCGTGGCTTCGTGCAGGCGAGCGCGAGCCGGGAGACGGACTGGGGCCAGGTCATGGCGGCCTCCACCCTCGTCGCCCTCCCCGTCATCGTCTTCTTCCTCATCGTCCAGGGCCGGATGAGCAGCGGGCTGGTCGGCGGGGCGGTGAAGGGATGAGCCTGTCCGCGGACGTCGCGGCCACCCTGCAACCCGGTTTCGTCGGTGCGCATCTGCCCGCCTGGCTCGAGCGCGCGCACGGCGGCGGCCTCGTGTCGGTGTGTCTCTACGGCGACAACGTCAGCGATGGCGGAGGACTGACAGCGCTCTGCGCCGCCCTCCACGACCGGATGCCGGGGGTCCTCCTGGCGGTGGACGAGGAGGGAGGCGACGTCACCCGCCTCCACTACCCTGCCGGGTCGCCCGCCGTCGGCAACGCCGTGCTGGGGCGGCTCGACGACGAGGGGACGACGCGGGACGCCGCGGCAGCGATCGGCGAGGAGCTCACGGCATACGGAATCGGGCTCGACCTGGCACCGGTGGTCGACGTCAACTCCTCCCCGGACAACCCGGTCATCGGCGTGCGGAGCTTCGGCGCGGAGCCGGACTCCGTCGGTCGACACGGGGCAGCCTGGGTGGAGGGCCTGCAGTCGACGGGGGTGCTGGCCTGCGCCAAGCACTTCCCGGGCCACGGCGACACCGTCGTGGACTCCCATCACGGGCTTCCCCGCCTGGACGTGCCGCTCGACCTGCTCCGCGCGCGAGAGCTCGCACCGTTCCGTGCTGCCGTCGCAGCCGGCGTCGCGTCGGTCATGACCTCCCACATCGTCGTCGAGGCGCTCGACCCGGAGCGTCCGGCCACGTTCTCCCCCGCAGTCCTCGCCGTCCTGCGCGACGAGCTGCGCTTCACCGGGGTGATCGTCAGCGACGCCCTGGACATGGCGGGGGCGAGCGCGCAGACGGGCATTCCGGATGCCGCCGTCCGCGCGCTCGCGGCCGGGGTGGACCTGCTCTGCCTCGGGTCCCGGACCACCGAGGAACGGTACGCCGGCGTCCACGCCGCGGTGCTCGACGCGGCCCGTTCCGGCCGACTGGCGCCGGAACGGGTGACTGAGGCGGCCGAACGGGTGCGTTCTCTCGCCGCGCGCGCTGCCACGTCGTTGTCGCGCCCACCGGTGGCACCGACACGGCCCACCCCTCAGGAGTTGCCGGCAGAGGTCGTGGCCCGGGCGTTCCGGGTCACCGACGAGGCACGGCGGTGGATCTCGCGACCCGGTCCTGTCTGCGTGGTGCAGGTGGACTCAGTAGCGAACCTTGCTGTCGGACAGGTTGTCTGGGGGCCTGCGGCCCTCGCTGCGGTTGTCGACGAGAGCGCCGTCCCTCCGGGCGCACGGGTCGCCGTCGTGGCCCGGGCGGTCGGCGCCGGTCACGCCGCCCATGCCGTGGTGCAGCGCCTGCGCAACGCGGGCCACGACGTGGTCCTCGTCGAGTGTGGCTGGCCCCGAGGCGGCGCCGACGTCGAGACCTTCGGCGGGTCGCCGGCGGTCGCCCGAGCCCTCCTCGCGGTCCTCCGGGGCGAGGTGTCCGCGTGAGGCTCGGTATCGACATCGGCGGGACGAAGACCGCGGCCCTCGTGCTGGACGCGACGGGCGAGGTCGTCGCCCACGTCGCGGCGCCGTCCGGGCAGGGCACGGCGCAGACGCTGTCGACCGCGGTGGACGTCGCCGACCGAGCCGCGGCCGAGGTGGGCGGGTGGGGCGAGATCGACCACGTCGGAGCCTGCATGCCCGGACTCGTGGACCCCGAGACGGGCTGGGCGCGACACGCCGTGAACCTCTCGGTCCAGTCCCTCGACCTCGCCGGCGGCATCGAGGCAGCGACCGGCCGGCGGCCCCACGTCGACAACGACGTCAAGGCCGCCGCGCTCGGCGCGCACCACGCGGTGAGATCGCACGTCCCGGCAGGCACGACGGCATTCCTCAACGTCGGCACCGGCCTCGCTGCGGCCTTCGTCGACGGTGGCAGGGTCGTCCGCGGTGCCGGCGGCGCCGCCGGGGAGATCGGACACATCCCGGTGGGCACGGGCGTCCCCTGCTCCTGCGGTCAGGAGGGGTGCCTGGAGACGATCGCCTCCGGGACTGCCCTGGTGCGGTTGTGGCCACGGCCCGCCGGCGAGCTCTTCCCCGCCGCCTCCGCCGGGGACGAGCACGCGGGGGACGTCGTCGCGACCCTGGCCCACGGCATCGCCCTCGCCGTCCAGGTGCTCGTCGTCACCGGCGCGGAGCTCGTCGTCATCGGCGGCGGCCTGGCCCGCGACCGGCACGAGCTCGAGGAGGCCATCCGCGCGGACATCGGCCGGCGGGCGGCGGTGTCACCGTTCCTGCGGCGCCTCGACCTGGTCTCGCGCGTCGTGGTGCTCGAGGGCGGGGTGCCCGTCGCCGCCATCGGGGCGGCCCTGCTGCCGGGACAGATCGAGCAGATCGGGGCGGGGGTCTGATGGAGGTCGTCGTCAGCCGCACCCCTCCGGAGACGGCCCGTCTCGCTGCCACGGCCGTCCTGGCCGGACTCCCGTCGGGGGCCGGCCGGCAGCCGGTCCTGGGGCTCGCGACGGGCTCCTCACCGCTCGGGCTCTACCAGGAGCTCGGGCGCGCCGCCGCCTCCGGGCGCGCGGACTTCTCCGCGGCGCACGGCGTGGCCCTCGACGAGTACGTCGGCCTGCCTCCCGGCCACCCGGAGGGGTACCGGCAGGTGCTCCTCCGCGACGTCTGCGGCGTTCTCGGGCTGGCCGACGAGCGGCTCGCCGTCCCCGACGGGTCCGGTCGCGACCTGCCGACGCTCACGACAGCCGCTCGAGCGTTCGAGGAGCGGGTCAGGGCGCTCGGAGGGGTCGACGTGCAGGTCCTCGGCATCGGCGCCAACGGCCACCTGGGCTTCAACGAGCCCGGGTCGGCGCTGACGTCCCGCACCCGGGTCAAGCGGCTCTCGGAGCGGACCCGTCGGGACAACGCCCGCTTCTTCACGCGGCCCGAGGACGTGCCGACGCACTGCCTCACCCAGGGGCTGGGCACCATCCTCGAGGCCCGCCGGCTCGTCCTCGTCGCCACCGGGGACGCCAAGTCGGATGCCGTCGCTGCGGCGCTCGAGGGGCCGCTCACGGCATCCGTGCCGGCGTCGGTGCTCCAGTGGCACCCCGACACGGTGGTCTGCCTCGACGAGGCCGCGGCCGCCGGGCTGCGCAACCGCCAGTACTACGACGAGGCGGCGAGCGGGCTCACGGGTTGATCCGGTGGCCGTACGCCATCTGCTCCAGCCGCGCGATGCGCTCGGCCATCGGCGGATGGGTGGCCATGAGCCGCGAGACGTCCTGGGCGCGGAACGGGTTGGCGATCATCATGTGGCTGGCGTTGACGACCTGCTGCGTCGGTGCGAGAGGGGCCCTGGCCACCCCGAGCTCGAGCTTGCGCAGCGCCGAGGCGAGAGCGAGCGGGTCGCCGGTGAGTCGGGCGCCGTCCTCGTCGGCGTCGTACTCCCGGGTGCGGGAGATCGCCAGCTGGACCACCATGGCCGCGAGCGGCGCGAGGATCGCGAGCGCGAGTCCGGCGACGGGGTTGCGGTTCTCGTCGCTCGAGCCGCCACCGCCGAACATCATGCCGAAGGAGAGGAACTGGCCGATCGTCGAGATGACACCGGCGATGGCCGCCGCCACGGAGCTCGTGAGGATGTCCCGGTTGTAGACGTGCATGAGCTCATGACCGAGCACGCCGCGCAGCTCGCGCTCGTCGAGCAGACCCAGGATCCCGACGGTGCAGCAGACCGCGGCGTTCTCGGGGTTGCGGCCGGTCGCGAACGCGTTGGGCGCGGAGGTGGGAGAGATGTACAGGCGGGGCATCGGCTTGCCGGCGGCCGTCGAGAGCTCCCGGACGATCCGGTACATCGCGGGCGCCTCGGCCTCGCTGACCGGGTACGCATGCATCGCGCGGATCGCCAGCTTGTCGGAGTTCCAGTAGCCGTAGAACGTCGTCGCGACGCCGAGAAGGGCGAAGACGAGCAGGAAGACGCTGCTGCCGAAGTACTGCGCCACCATCCACCCGATGGCGAGGAGGATGGCCCACATGCCGCCGAAGAGGGCGGCGGTCTTCAGGCCGTTGTTGTGGCTGTGCATGTCGTCTCCAACGCTGCGGGGGGCTCGGTTCGTTCCGGTCAGGAGAGCAGGTCGAGGAGCAGCGCCGGCAGCGCGCTGAGCAGGACGAGGAGGGCCGTCCCGAGCACGAGGACCGCCCGGGAACCCCCGCCACGGCCCTCGGACGGGACGTCCTCCGCCGGCTCGCCGAGCAGCAGCGCGAACCACCGGAGGTAGACCGCGACGCCCAGCACGACGGCGACGACCGCGACGACGACGAGTGGCCACAGGCCGGCGTCGACGGCCGGGCCGAGGGCGACCACTTTCGCGACGAGCCCGATGACACCTGGTGGGAGCCCGGCCAGGACCAGGAGGGCGAGGGCGAGTGCTCCACCGGTGAGCCGGTCACGGCGCAGAAGACCACGGAAGCGTGCGAGGGGTCCGGGCCCGACGCGGGCCACGGCGGCGAACGCGACCATCGTGGCCAGCGCGTAGACGAGGACGTACGCCGCTGACGCACGGATGCCGCTCGCGCTGAGCGCTGCCACGGGGAGCACCACCCAGCCGGCCTGGGCCACCGTGGACCACGCGAGGAGGCGGGTGGCATCGTCCTGTCGCAGGGCCACGACGTTGCCGAGGAGCATCGAGGCGGCTGCGACGATGCCGACCACCACGGACACCCGCCCGGCATCCGGCCCGGTCCCGGTGAGGGCGGACGCGACCACGAGGAGCCCGGCGGCCGCCGAGACCTTCGACATCGTGGCCAGGGCCGCGGCGGTTCCGATGTCTGCTGTGGAGTACGCCTGAGGTGTCCAGGCGTGGAACGGGACGAGCGACAGCTTGAAGCCGAGCCCGCAGAGCAGGACCGTGACGGCGAGGACCAACACCGTCCGGCGCTCGGGATCACCCCACGCCGCCGAGACCGTGTCGGCAGCGAAGGCCGCGTCGCCGGTCGCCGTGAGCCACAGGGCACTTCCCAGGACGAGCAGGGCGAAGGACGTGACGGACGTGACGAGGAGGGTGAGCGCCCCGTGCGCGGCGGTGCGGGTTCCGCGCAGCGCGACCAGAGCGACCAGAGGCACGGTCGCGAGCTCGAGGGTGACGAGCCAGGCGCCGATGTCACGCGACGCGGCGACCCCAGCACCGCCCGTCGCAGCGGCCAGGAGGAGCGTCGTCGTCACGGTCGTGTCACGAGGGCCGCCGCCGGCGTCGTGGAGCAGGGCGAGCGCCGCCGCCCCGGCGAGCAGGATGCCGGCCTGCAGCGTGCCGGTTGCCGGGCCGGCGGTCCATAGACATGCGCCGTCGGGCGCCGGGAGGCACAGGGTCCGCAGCGGCTCGGATGCCGGTCGCAGACCGGTGGCCAGCGCGGCACCGGCCGCGACAAGGAGTACCGCGATCCCGAGGAGCGGCGGCCAACGCCGCCTCCCCGGGAGCAGGGCGTCACCGACGAGGACGAGAACCGCTGCCAGGGCGGGGAGCAGCGCGGGCGCGAGGATGACGGCGTCGACGCCGACGGGGACAGGATCGGTCACCGAGCGCCGCCGATCCGCGCCACGGCATCCGCGGTCACGGCGAGCAGCGGGCCGGGGAGCACACCGAGGACGACGACACCGAGTGCGAGGGTCGTCAGCACCACGGCCTCCACGCCACGGGTGTCACGGGTGGTGCCGGCCTCGGGCTCGGGTACGTCGCCGACCCAGACGCGCCGAGCGACGCGGAGCGCGTATGCCGCGGCAAGGGCGGCGCCCACGGCCGCGACGACGGCGCACCCGACGAACAGCGCGCGGGGGCGGTTGTCGGCGGGAGCCCAGGCGGCATACACGGCGAGCAGCTCACCCCAGAAGCCGGCGAGTCCCGGGAGCCCCAGGCTCGCCGCCAGGCCGAGCACGAGCACGAAGCCGAGCCGCGGTGAGGTCTCACGCAGCGCCGGCCGGGCGACGGACAGGTCGACCGTCCCCCAGCGCTGCTTCAGCCCGCCGACGAGCACGAAGAGCAGGGCCGACACGACACCATGGGCGATGTTGGCGAAGAGCGCCGCCTGCAGACCGGTCTCCGTCCCTGCCGCGAGGGCCAGCACGACGAAACCCATGTGTGCCACGGACGAGTAGGCGATGAGCCGCTTGAGGTCACGCTCGACGAGACAGACGAGCGCTCCCCAGACGATCCCCACGACCCCGAGCACCGCCAGGACCGGGCTGAGCCGGGCGAAGCCGTCGGGCACGGTCGCGACCGGGAGGCGGACGAGGCCGTAGGTGCCCATCTTCAGCAGGACCGCGGCGAGGAGCACCGACCCAGCCGTGGGTGCGATGGTGTGGGCGGGCGGCAGCCAGGTGTGCACCGGGAAGACCGGGACCTTGACGGCAAGCCCTGTCACGAGCAGCGCGGCAACGAGGAGCTGGCGGTCGGGAGGGAGGGCGGCACCCGCCCCGGCGGCGAGCTCACGGAGGTCGGAGGTCCCGGTGAAGGTCACGAGCGCGAGGATGCCGACGAGCATCAGAGTCGAGCCGAAGGCCGTGTACAGGACGAACCGGTGTCCGGCGTCGGCGCGGGCCTGGTCGTCGTGCCGGTCGCCGTAGCGGCTGATGAGCACCCACATCGGCACGAGGACGAGCTCGAAGGCGACGAAGAAGAGGATGGCGTCGCGCGCCGTGAACGTCGCCAGCGCGCCCGCCTCGACGAGCAGCAGGCACCCCAGGAACGTCGCGGGGGTACCCCCCTCAGGCACCTCGACCCACGCGTGGGCGACGACGAGCGCGCCGATGGCGGCGGTGAGCAGGACCAGGGGCACCGCGATCCCGTCGACGCCGAACGAGAACCGGACGCCCAGGTCCGGAAGCCACGGCCGGTCGATCCCCTGCCGAGACACGGCGGCGGCGAGTGACAGCACGAGGGTGAGGCCCACGGCAGTCGCCGACAGGAGCCGGGCGGCGGCCAGCGGCAGGGCTCGGCCACCGGTGACCAGCCACAGACCGGCCGCGGCCGGGATGGCGAGGAGCAGGCTCACGACCACGCGAGCACCCCCGCGAGGCCCAGGAGGACCAGGGCCGCGAGAACGAGGCCGACGGCCGATCCCGGGCGCTCGCCACGGTGGGCGCGCGCGCCGGCCCGTCCCGCGACCCGCGTGGCCACCGCCGTCCCGCGGACGTAGGCGTCGACGACCTCGGTGTCCAGGAAGGAGACGAGCCGGGCGAGCGCGAGGACCGGCTCCGCGACGAGCCTCCGGTACGCCGCATCGGCACCGAGTCCGCGGTCCGCCAGCGGGATGAACCGCGGGACGAGCACCTCGGCCGGGTCACGGTCGAACCCGCCCCGGAGTGCGACGAGCACCCCCACGAGGACCGCGAGAGTCGTGATGACGACCCAGGTGAGGGAGAACTCCCCCACGGCGAAGGCGTCGGTGAGGAGCACGAGCCCGCCGAGGACGCTGAGCAGGACGAGCCCGGACAGCACGCCCTGCACCGCCGGCGGCAGGCGGGGAGAGCTGCGCTGGGGTCGCACGTGGGCGGTGAGGAGGAGGTAGGCGCGGGTGCAGTATGCCCCGGTCAGGGCCGCGGTCGTGAGGAGGGCCACGAGCACGACGAGCCCCGGCCCGCCGTGGACCGCTCCCTCCCAGGCAACGGCGACGACGTGCTCCTTGGACAGCCCCCCCACGACCAGGGGCACCCCGGCGAGGGAGAGCAGCCCGAAGAGGAGCGACACCCGGAGCAACGGGGCTGCCGCGGCGCTGCCCCGGAGCGCGTACGCGGCCGTGCCGCCCGCAATGACCGCGGCCCACCCGAGGGCGAGGAAGAGGAGTGCCTTGAACACGGCGTGGGACCAGAGGTGGAAGAGCCCCGCATCCGGCCCGGCCTCGATGGGGGCGGCGGCCAGCGCCGACAGCATGACGCCCACCTGGCTCACCGTCGACCAGGCGAGCAGCCGTTTGAGGTCGCTCTGGGCGAAGGCGAGCGCCGCTGCGAGGACCATGGTGAGCGAGACCGAGATTCCGAGCACCCACCGAGCACCGGGGCTCTCGGCGAGCAGCGGGAACAGCGCGGCGAGGACGACGGTGCCGGCGGCCACCATGGTCGCCGCGTGGATGAGCGCGCTCGCGGGGGTCGGGCCCTCCATCGCGTCGGCGAGCCAGTCCTGGAAGGGCAGCTGGGCCGACTTGCCGAGGACCCCGATGACGATAAGGGTCAGGAACAGCGCCCGAAGGGTGTCGTCCGCACCGGGCCGACCCCACGACTCGACCACCTCGCCCAAGTCTGTGGTGCGGGCGCCGGCCGCCAGCCCGATGACGCCGAGGAGGAAACCGATGTCGGCGAGCCGGGTCACGAGGAACGCCTTGTGCGCGGCGCGGCGCGCGCTGTGCCGCCGCGACCAGTGCCCGATGAGGAGGAACGAGCACCAGCCCATGACCTCCCACCCGATGACGGTGAGCACGAGGTCGCCGGAGTGGACGACGAGGAGCATCGAAGAGGTGAAGAGGGACACCGTGGCGGCGAACACCGGATATCTGTCGTCGTCGACGAGGTACCAGACCGTGTACACCTGCACGGCGAGCGCGACGAGGGCGACGATGAAGGCCACCGCCGCGAGCGAGGGGTTGCTGACGACGTCGAGCGGCACGGAGAGCTCGCCGGTCCGGATCGACGGGCCTGCGCCCCGCACCGGTTCCTCCCCCTGGACGGCCCAAGCGACCAGGGTCAGGAGGAGGGTCAGCGCGGCAGCGGCGACCGCCACCGCCCGGGAGAGCCGGCGGTCGCGCCCGAGAAGGAGGCCGGCGAGCGACGCCAGCGCGGGGAGGAGGACGACCGGCCAGGGGTTCACGGGGCCTCGCCGCTCGGCTCGGCGAGGTCGATCCGTGCGCGGTGGCGGTATGCCGTGAGGATGACGGCGAGGGCCACGACGACCTCCGCGGCCGCGATGGTGATGACGAAGAGCGGCAGGACGCTGCCCGCCGCCCACCGGTCCCCACCCGCCGCCTGGGTCGCCACGAGCAGGACGAGCCCGCCGCTCAGCACGAGCTCGACGCCGACGAGGAGGAGCACGGCGTTGCGCCGGACCGTGATCCCGAACGCACCGAGACCGACCAGAGCCGCTGCCAGGAGGTACGGGCCGGTGAGGTGGATCACGGGGCGGCCTCGCGGGGGATGCGCGAGACGGCCAGCGCCGCGACGAGCGCGACGAGGAGGAGCAGCGACAGCAGCTCGAACGGCCAGACCCACGTGCCGAAGATCTGTCCCGCGACCTGGGTGCTCGTCACCCCTGCGCGCTCCACCGCGCTCCCGCTGAGCGGCAGCAGGACGGACCCGAGGAGCACCGCCACCGCTGCCCCCAGGGCGGCACTCCCCGCGGTCCGCCACGGACCGGCCCGGTGCTCGAGGTCGGGGCCGATGGGGGCGCGGGTCAGCATGAGCGCGAAGAGGACCAGCACGACGACCGCCCCGACGTAGACGAGGACGAGCACGAGGGCGACGAGCTCGGCCCCGAGCACGAGCAGCGAGCCGGCGACGCCGAGGAGGGCGACGACGAGCCAGAGGGCGGCGTGGACGACATGGCGGGTCGTCACCGCCAAGACCCCTCCGACGACGGCGACGAGGCCGGTGGCCGCGAAGGCCGTGTCGAGAGCGGTCACCGCGTCTCCCCGTCGGCGGGGGGACCCGCAGCCGGCGGGGGGTCGTCCGGCACGGACTCCGGGGTGCCGGGCAGCGGCTCCCTCGGGGTCGGGGGGCGCGTGCCGGTGCCCGCCGGGCGCGGCCGGACGGTCCGCGGCATCCGTGCTCCGGGGCCCGCGGCGCCGGCTTCCGCGGCAGCGCCTGCACCGCCGACGAGACCCGCTCCACGGGCCGGTTTGGTCGCGGCGGCGATCTCACCCGGCTCGGCAGCCCGCTCGTCGAGGGCCGGCGGAGGCGGGACGGTCGCTATCCACTGTCCGATCCGGTCCTTCTCGTGGATCAGGTCTCGGATGTCGACCTCGGAGTACTCGAACTGGGGGCTCCAGAAGAGGGCGTCGAAGGGGCACACCTCGATGCAGATGCCGCAGTACATGCACAGCGAGAAGTCGATCGCGAAGCGGTCGAGGACGTTGCGCTGCCGGTCTCGGCCCCCCTCCGTCGTCGCGGGGACCGTCTCCTTGTGGGAGTCGATGTAGATGCACCAGTCGGGACACTCACGCGCGCACAGCATGCACGAGGTGCAGTTCTCCTCGAGGAGGGCGATGACCCCCCGGCTCCGGGGCGGGAGATCGGGTGCGACGTCGGGGTACTCCGCCGTGTGGGTGGGCCGCATCGCGGTGCGGGCGGTCGTCGCCAGACCCTTGAGGATGCCGGGCAGCGGGCTCACCAGCCCATCACCACCCCGGCGCCGGTCAGCAGCAGCTGGCCGAGCGCGAGCGGCACGAGCCAGACCCACGCGAGCCGCTGCAGCTGGTCCTCGCGCAGGCGGGGCCACGCGACGCGGACCCAGATGATGACCACGGCGACCGCGAAGCCCTTGAGGAGCGTCCACAGCCATCCGAGGGTGTCCTCGAACGGGCCGTGCCAGCCACCCAGCCAGAGGACGGCGACGAGGAGCGACATCACGACGATCCCGGCATACTCCGCGAGCAGGAAGAACGCGAAGCGCAGCCCGGTGTACTCCGTCCAGGCCCCCATGACGAGCTCGGCGTCGGCGACGGGCATGTCGAACGGTGGGCGCTGGAGCTCGGCGCAGGCCGCGACGATGAAGACGATGGCGCCGGGCAGCTGCCACACCATCCACCAGGGGGACCATCGGTCGGTGAGCGTGGCCACCGAGAGGGAGCCACCGGCGAGCGCGATGGATGCCGCGGCGAGGACGATCGGCAGCTCGTAGGACACCAGCTGGGCGGCGGCCCGGAGCCCACCGAGGAGCGCGTACTTGTTCGCACTCGCCCAGCCGGCCATGAGCGTGCCCAGGGCTCCCACCGAGGTGGCCGCGAGGGCCAGGACCAAGGAACCCGGGACGTCGATGGCGGCGACGCCCGGGTGCAGCGGGATGGTCGCGAGGGCGACGAGGTAGGGGATCAGGGCCACCGCCGGGGCCAGGCGGAACACCCACCGGTCGGCGGCTCGGGGGGTGATGTCCTCCTTCTGGACGAACTTGACGCCGTCGGCGACGAGCTGGGCCCAGCCGTGGAAGCCACCGGCATACATCGGCCCGAGGCGCCCCTGCATGTGGGCCATGACCTTGTGCTCGGTCTGGCCGACGAGCAGGGGCAGGACGAGGAACGCGGCGAGCACGGACGCCGAGCGCACGGCCACCTCGAGGAGGCTCATCGTGGGCCCCACTCGGCGGGCGGCACGCCCGGTGCCGCGACCCGTCGACGGCTCGGCGACTTCGCGGACTCGTGACCCTCGCCGGGCTCCTTCCCGCCCGGCCAGGGCTTGGACGCCCGCGCGGCGAGCTGGAACGACTTGCGCAGGGGGGTGCCCTCGAAGCCGTCGGGCAGGAGAAGAGGCCGAATCGCGAGTCCGCTGCCGTCGTCGAACCCGGCGAAGTCGATGCCGAACATCTCGTGCGTCTCGCGCTCGTGCCAGGCCGCTCCCGCGTACACCCCGGTGACCGACTCCATGGGCTGGCCGTCGGCGACCCGCGCGACGAGGAGCACGCCTCGCAGCGCTCCGGGGGTGCTGACGTCGAGCAGGTGCGCGGTGACGTCGAACCCCGGGGCCGTGTCGTCGTCGGTGCGGTCGACGGCACTCAGC
>OCZS010000054.1_pt1 | contig 32607 bp, 26 predicted proteins | sample 1539071 | NCBI WGS metagenome assembly OCZS01 (sample SAMEA3113584, study PRJEB22503) | soil metagenome
GGTGCCGGTGCTGGTGAGGCGGGCTCCTCGGCGGTTGCCGGCTGGGTGCCCGCCGGGGATTCGGCGCAGGCGACGAGCAGAACCGCTAGGACGGCAAACGTGAGGCAGTGGGCCGGGCGAAGTCGCCGAATCCAGCAGTCGATCATGACGTCCACCCTAGAAACGACACGGAGTGCGAGGAACACCCTATAAAGGGGCGTACCGGCAGTACACCCACACCCAGTCGAGATGGCCGACGCGGTCGCGGAGCTAGCCGTATGTCTTCCGAGCTGAGAATGCCGGCTCGATTCTGAGCAACCGACCGCAGGCGGGTCTGGAATCGGGCATAACGTTCGTGTTCTCAGGGAAATCCCCGCCACACCCCGCGCGAAAGTCACGGTGGATGGGTGTACTCACAGGGCATCCCAAACGCCCGCTTGCCGTCGTACCGTCGTTGACGTGGACAATCGCACCGAAGTCCGCGAGTTCCTTACCTCGCGACGAGCCAAGATCACACCCGAGCAGGCCGGCGTGCCCGTCGCCGGGCTCCGGCGCGTCCCGGGGCTGCGTCGCAGCGAGGTCGCCACCCTCGCCGGGATGAGCGTCGAGTACTACGCCAAGCTCGAACGCGGCTCACTCGGCGGCGTCTCGGCCAGCGTTCTAGACGCCATCGCCCGAGCGCTCCAGCTCGACGACGCCGAACGAGCTCACCTCCTCCACCTGGCCCACACCGCCGACGGCAGTAGCGCAATCCTGCGACCCCGGCGCCGTCCGAAGCAGTGGACCGCGCGTCAAACCCTGCAATGGACCCTGGACGCGATCACCACCGCACCAGCGATCCTCGGTAACGACCGATTGGACTTCCTGGCCGCCAACCATCTCGGCCGGGCCATGTACTCCGACCTCTACAACGACGCCGCGACGCCGCCGAACTTCGCCCGCTTCACCTTCCTCGACAGCGCCGCCCACCGGTTCTACCCCGACTGGGAACTCGCCGCCGACATGTCTGTCGCCAACCTGCGCACCGCTGCCGGACGCAACCCCCAGGACAAAGGCCTGCACGACCTGGTTGGCGAACTGTCCACCCGCAGCGACGACTTCCGTCGCCGCTGGGGATCCCATAACGTTCGTACCCACGGCACGGGCGTCAAACACTTCCACCACCACATCGTCGGAGACCTGACCCTCGCCTACGAAAGCCTCGACCTTCGAGCCGAACCCGGCTTGACCATGACCATCTACGCCGCAGAACCAGACTCACCGACGGCCCACGCTCTAGCCTTGCTCGCCTCCTGGGCCGCCACCCAACAAGTCACGCTTGTCCAGGCACAAACTGAGCCTCCAGATCGAGACTCACTTCCAATGTCTTCCTAAGCTGGCGATCGGAGCAGCCACGTGAGCGAGGACCGGTCATTTATTGACCGGCGCACGTTGGCAAACACCGCTAAGCAAGTCCCCCGACGCCTGTGGACGTTCCCTCAGCGACTCTTAATGCGTGGGTCTCTGCGGACAGGCAGTCGAGCTGGCAACGGCCGTCTCGACATGCTCTCGGCACTGCGAGCCATCGAAGCCCATCGCGGCATCAAGGGCTGCGGGTCGAATGCGTTGCACCTTCCCAGCTGTAGACGGCCAGCGGGGGAGCGGGCAGGATCGGGCGTAGAAATCTGCATCGCTATCCGCGTTCGCTGCCCGCGTACTGGGGCCAGTGATCAGTGGTCGTGAGGGGAGTCGACGGCAATGACTGATTCAGCCCTGAACCATGGAACTCCGGCGCCGGTAGGGGAAGCAGTGGTCAATCCGCCCGGTGATTTTCTCCGGATCCGTGACGAGCTGGAGCGCAAGATCTTGCCGCTCGCCACCTCGGTGGACGGCAGGCAATTCACATTCCAGGCGTCGTTGCAGGACCTGCAGCTGCAGGTCGGAGGATACGTTGTCCTCGAGCGCGACGGTGATCGAAGAATTGGCCAGGTCCTGACACTGCGACCAGATTCCGCCTCGGCAGCCGACCTGGGTCTCGACCCGACAGCGTCTGCGCGGATCCGGCTTGCCCGCGGCGAAGGCGTAATCCTGAGCGGGGATCTTCGGCCCTTCCACGACGCCAACGCCCGACCGGCAGAACCCGACGAGGTCGCTTCGTGGCTTGAAGGGATACGCCCCAACCGCTCAACCTTGAGCATCGGAGATCTGCTCCTCGCCCCGGGGGTGCCGGCAACCCTTGATGCCGGCGGCTTCAATCGGCACACCTTCATGTGCGGCCAGTCGGGATCCGGCAAGACCTACTCGCTCGGGCTGGTCCTCGAGCGGCTGCTGCTCGGCACCAGCCTGCGCATGATCATCCTTGATCCCAATTCCGACTACGTGCGACTGTCCGAGGTTCGTGACAAAGACGATCCGGCTGCCGACGAGTACGCGGCCGCGGCCAGTTCGGTGGCGGTGTGGCAGAACGACGCCGACGCGGCACATCGGCTTCAGCTTCAGTTCATTGACCTGGATCCTGCAGCGCAGGCGGCCGTGTTTGGCCTCGATCCGATCCGCGACCGAGAAGAGTACGCAGCCCTATCAGGAATCCTGGCGGCAAGCGAGAAGGGCCGCGCCGTGATCAGCGGCCTGGATGCCTTGCAGTCATCGGACAATCTCGACGTCCGCCGACTCGGCATGCGCGCATCCAACCTCGGAGTCCTTCAATGGTCTGTCTGGAGTCGCGGTGCCGGCACCTCACTCGTAGACGAACTGCAGAATCCCACCACCCGCTGCCTGGTCGTCGACCTCGGCTCCCTCAGCACCCACACCGAGCAACGGCTCATCGCTGAAACCGTGCTCTCGACAATGTGGCGCGAGCGCGCCCGCCGCCAGCCGTGCTTGATCGTCATCGATGAGGCGCACAACGTCTGCCCCGGACAAGCACCCGACGCCCTGACTGCCCTTGCCACGAACTACGCATCCTTGATCGCGGCTGAAGGCCGCAAGTTCGGGCTCTATCTGCTCACGTCCACCCAGCGACCGCAGAAGGTCCATGACGAGGTCCTCTCTCAATGCGACAACCTCCTGCTGATGCGGATGAACTCCGAATCCGACCTCAACCATCTCCGCGAGACCTTCTCGTTCGTCCCGGCCGGACTTATCCAACGGGCCACCACCTTCCGCCAGGGCGAAAGCCTGGTCGCCGGCAAGCTCGCGCCGCACCCGACCTATGTGCGCTTCGGTCAACGACTCTCTCGAGAAGGCGGCGCGGACATACCGACATCCTGGGCGGTCATGTCATGAACAGATCAGAACACTCCTGATTGGACACGAGTGCGGATTGAGGAGGAGCCACGCCTCGTCCAATGACCGCATTCCGCCGCGCATCTTGGCACGATGACGTCGTGACCGAAGACAGCGAGCCCGGGAGTCCGCTCCGCCTCCGGGTCACCCGACTGGAAGCGTTCAGCGACGGCGTCTTTGCCATCGCCATCACCCTCCTCGTGCTGGAGATCGCTGTACCTGCCGCGTCCGAAGGCGACCTACTCACCGCCGTCATAGAGCTGTGGCCGTCATACCTCGGCTACCTGATCAGCTTCGCAACGATCGGTGCCCTCTGGCTCGGTCACACCGCCGTCACCCACTATCTGCACGCTGTGGACGCCGGGCTCTTGCGGCTCAACCTGCTGCTGCTCCTGGTGGTGGCGTTCATCCCGTTTCCCACCGGCCTGCTGGCCGAGAACATCGAGGAGCCCGCCAATGAGCGGGTAGCCGCCACGATCTACGGGGGCACCCTGCTAGCGGCGTCCATCGTGCTCTCGGCTGTCTGGCGGTACGCACTCTCGGCCGGGCTGATCGACCCGGAGGCCCGGCGGGCCGAACTCCGCTACCTGAGTCAACGTCTTGCGCCGGGGCTAGCCGGCTATGTCGGCTTGCTCGTGCTCGGTTGGTTCCGCCCTCTGATCGCTGTCCTCGGCTACATGCTTCTGGCTTTCTTTCTGCTCATTCCGGTGCGACGCCCAGGACGAAAGGGCCATCCCGGACGCCCAGCGTCGGACTCGCAGTAGGCGGCGCGCGACCGAAAACCCGCACGTTTCGTGAGCAATTCCGGTTGGCACACAGACCACGCTCCCAGCCCCGGTGGTTGCACACCGGCCGGATCAGCAAGGATTTGAGCTATGAGGACGTGGCGCGACCCTGAGGTGATCAGACGATTGTTGAATACCCCAGCGACCTGGGCCGTCGTCGGCTTGTCCGCCAACACCGAACGGACGGCGTACCGCATCGCAAAATATCTGCGGGACCGGCTCGACATGAGCATCGTCCCGGTCAATCTGCGGGGTGAGGACGCCCTGGGCGAGCGTGGATATCGGCGGCTCGGTGACGTCCCTGGTCCCGCTCAGGTCGTGGACTGCTTCGTGAACAGCCAGCGGGTCGGCGCGGTCGTTGACGAGGCCATCGCCGAGAAGGATCGGCTCGGGATCGAGGCCGTGTGGCTGCAGCTCGGGGTCATCGACGAAGCAGCCGCCGAACGCGCACGCGCAGCCGGCCTGGATGTGGTCATGGACACCTGCCCCGCGATGGAGGGTCCGCGGTGACCGCGAGCTGCTGATCTCGACCGGCAATACGCGACTGTGATCCCCGAAAGTGCGTCGGACCTTGAGCCCCTTCGGCACACGTCGAGCCCCTTCCTGCGGGCTCAACGTGGTACAGCGGGGCTCAAAGTCGGATGCAGCGATCTACCCCGTTAGGGGTGATGCGGGGTCGCGCCGGGGCGTGGTTCGCTCTGCGCATGTGCAGATGGATGGCTTACTCCGGGGACGCGATCTTGGCGGAGGATGTGCTCTTTCGTCCCGTGCATTCGCTCATCGACCAGAGTCTCCATTCCCGAATGGGAGCCACCACGACAAACGGCGACGGCTTCGGAATCGGGTGGTACGGCGATAGCCCAAGGCCGGCACTGTTCAAGGACATCGAGCCCGCCTGGAATGACCAGAACCTCCGTGAGCTCGCGGCGCAGATTCGCACGCCGGTCCTGTTCGCCCATATCCGGGCCTCGACCGGAACGCCGGTGCAGCGCTCCAACTGCCATCCTTTCCGCCACGATCAGTGGCTCTGGATGCATAACGGCGCGATCCGCGGCTTCCACGAGATCAAACGGGATCTGTTGATGGCGGTTGATCCTTCGCTTTTTCCAGACATCGAGGGATCGACGGACTCGGAGGCGCTGTTCTTCCTCGCTCTTACCTTCGGTCTGAAGGACGACCCGTTCGGGGGCGTCGAGCGTGCCGTTGGTTACGTGGAGAAGATCGGCCACCAGGCGGGCATCGAGTATCCGATCCAGATGACCGTGGCGACCACCAATGGTGAATCGGTTTGGGCGTTCCGCTATTCGAGCGAGGGTCAGAGTCGATCTTTGTACTTTTCGACTGCCGTGTCGGCCATTCGGGAGCTGCATCCCGAGGTGGAGATGCTTCAGCGGTTGAGTGATGAGACGCGCATCGTCGTCTCCGAGCCTTTGGGCGATCTCAGCGGCGCGTGGAACGAGGTTCCCGAGTCCTCCGCGGGCGTCGTCCGTCCGGGCGCGGACGAGATGCGGTCATTCCGCCCGGTCGCGCCCTGACGGCCCCGATCAACGATCGACTGCCGCCGCATCGGGTGTCGATGTGGCAGACGTCGGGAGCGTGTGACTGACCGCGGCCGCGGATGCCGCTGCGTCTTGAAGGGTGCCCTGTGCTGGGCGGTGGCGGCCCATCACCACCGCCATCACGACGCCGGCAGCGCTGAAGGCCGCCATCACCCAGGAGGCGGTGGCGAGTCCATTGGCAAGTGCTTCAGGGCTGGCCACGCCTTTTGCCGTCCGCGAGGCGATGACGGAGGCGAAGATAGACGCCGCCAGTCCGATGTAACGCGCCATGTTCGACACACCGGACGCCTCGCCCACCTGGTTGGCCGGAACAGCGGCGGTGGCGGCCGACGACGCCGGCCCATTCGATAGTCCCATGCCGACGGCCACGGCGATCAGCGGCAGCACGAAAGCCCCGTAGTTCCAGGATGGCTGGGTCAAACCGATCACCGCGAATCCCGCTGCTGTGATAGCGAAGCCGGCGGCGACCACGACCCGACCAGTGAACTTCGCAGCCAGCCGGGGAACGAGCGGCGCCACCAAAACTAGCCCGACCGTGGCCGGCAGGGTGGCCAGTCCCGCGTCGAATGGCGTGAAGCCGAGTGCTTGCGGATCTTGAAAGTACAGGCTCAGCAGGTACATCAGCGCGTTGATCGTGCCGGCGCCGATAAGGATCGCCACCGTGGAACCGACCAGGATTCGGTTGCGCAGCAGCGCCAGGTCGAGCAACGGGATGCTGACTCGCCGTTCGACGGCGACGAAGGAGAATCCCGCGGCCACCGATATCGCTAGGCATCCCAGGGTCGCCAACGAGAACCAGCCCCAGTCGCTGCCCTTACTCAGGGCGAGGATCAGCGGTGCCAGTGTCAGCGCGATGAGGATCGTGCCTGCGAAGTCGATTGACCGAGGCCGGTTGGGATCGCGCGATTCAGTGACCGTGGCCGCGGTCAGCACTATGCAGACCACGGCCACAACGGCATCCACCCAGAACAGGCCCTGCCAACCGGTCACGTCGACCAGGACGCCGCCCACCAGCGGCCCGGCCGCCGCCCCCACGGCGGCCGCGGCACCCCACAGGGACACCGCCCGGAGCTGGGCCTGTCCACTGTTGGCCACGGACAGCAGACTCAAGCCACAGGCCAAGATCGTCGATCCAGCGGCTCCTTGGATCATCCGACCGGCGATCACCACTTCACCGGTGTTCGACAGTGCGATCAGTACACAGGACGCGACGAACAGCAGCAGCCCAAGCTGGAAGATCCGCTTCCGTCCAAAAACATCACCCAACGATCCGGATGTGATGATCACGGCCGCCCCGACGAGCGAATACCCGGTGACCGCCCACTGCAGCGTCGCCACCGACATGCCGGTGTCCTCGCTTATAGCGGGCAAAAGAATGCTCACCGCGGACGTGTTGGCGTTGACGACCAAAGTGGAGAGGCAGGTGGCGACCAGCACGCCCCTCGTGCGGGCAGTCGTCTCAGTGGTGCTCATGGGATCCCTCCGACTACGGTCGTGTGACCTGCGGACAACCCGGCGTCAGACCCTGCACCGGAGCGCGCCGACCGGTTGAGCACCGAAGGTCGCCCGTTAGGCAGCCCTGTCCTCCTCGGAGCGACGCGGCGGTAGCGGTCTAGACCGTGTCACGACCTGGCCGCAGCTGCCGCATAATTCTGGAGGAACAGGGCTTCGACCATAGCCATGTTCTCGATCTCGGTCGGGTCCACGCTCTCGTTCGGGGCGTGGATCAGGCAAAGAGGTTCCTCGACGCCCATGAGCATGATCTCGGCCTTCGGGAACGTCTCGGCAAAGACGTTGCAGAGGGGAATCGAGCCGCCCTGGCCCTGTGTGACCACGTCCCGGCCGTACGCGTCCCGCATGGCCGTAGTCATTGCCTCGAAGCCCGGACCATTCAGTGTGCCGACGAACGGGTCGCCGTCGGCTTCCCGCTCGAAATCCACCTTGACATGCCAGGGCGCCACGGAGGCAAGGTGCTCGATCAACGCGGTCTGCGCCTGCTTCGCGTTCATTCCCGGTGGAACGCGGAGGTTGATCCGGGCACGAGCCTCCGGCTGGATCGCGGCTGACGAGCCGATCACCGGTGGGCAGTCGATTCCGAGCACGGTCACCGTCGGCCGCGCCCAGATCATGTCAGCGACGGCATCACCGAGCAGGTCGACGCCGTCGAGGACGTTCGCGTCCTTGCGGAACTGATCGGGCGGATACGGGGCCCCGTTCCAGGTCTGTGTCGCGTCCAGCCCCCTGATCGTGGTGTTGCCGTGTTCGTCGCGGAGCGTGGCCAGCATGGCGATCAACGCCGCGAGCGCGTCGGGCGCGGCACCGCCGAACATTCCCGAGTGCATAGGGCCGGACAGCGCCCGTACGGTCACCCAGACGTTGGCGAGCCCCCGCAGGCTCGTGGTGAGGCTGGGCACCCCGACCGCGAAGTTGCCGGCGTCGCAAACCAAGATCGCGTCAGCACCAAGCAAGTCAGCGTGCTCTGGCACGAACGCCTCGAGGCCGCCGGTGCCTTGCTCCTCCGAGCCCTCGCCGACGATCTTGATACCTACAGGCAGGTCGTCGCCAAGGGCCCGTAGGGCGGTGAGGTGCGTCGCGATGTTCCCCTTGCAGTCGGCGGCCCCGCGGCCGTACCAGCGGCCGTTTCTTTCGGTCAAGTCCCAGGCCGGTGTCTCCCACGCGGCGTCGTCGAGGGGAGGCTGTACGTCGTGATGGAAATAGAGCAGAACGGTCGGGGATCCGGGAGGTCCCGGCTTGTGGCCGCAAACGGCTTGGCTACCGTCCGGCGTCTCGTATCCCTCCACGTCGCGCAGGCCGACGTCGGTGAACGCCTCGACCAGGAAGTCGACCATCCGTTGACACTCCGCCGGCGGGAACTGCTGTGGGTCGTGGACGGACTTGAAGGAGACCATGCGGGCCAGGTCGGCCTTTTCCTGTGGCATAAGGCTGCGGATAGTCGCCCGCAGTGTCTCCGTCGACATCGGTTCTCCCTTCCCGCTGGCGTCGGTCGTGTCGATATGGCGGTCGGTCATCTCAGCTCGGGGCCACAGTCTCGAAGTGCTGGCTGTCCAGCCACTCCTGGACGTCCGGGACCTTCTCCGGGCAGTAGGTCTGGACGACCGTCAGCAGGCCGGTGCGCAGGCGCCCGTCCGCGATGATTGGCCGGATGTAGAACGCACCTCCAACCGAGAGATTCAGCTTGGCGATGCCCAGCGCCACACCGCTGTCGACTGAGGCGCAAACCGCGCCGCCGTCGGTGCCGAAGACCTGGGCGACCCGGGCAGGATCGTTGGGGGTACGCAGGCCGGCTTTGTCAAAGTTGGCGATGAGCTGCTCCGCCTTCGCCACAGCCTCTTCGTTCGACTTGTTGTAGTTGTAGGTGATCAGCATGACGGCCAGCAAGGCCGCCATCACGCCGCCCACAATCCAATAGATTGCCCGATGGCTCATGACGCCTCCTCAGAAGTAGTGGGCGCGAGCTGCCAGGTCGGTTTGCGGAGCCGAACGAGCAGGAAGGGGATCACCGCGCCGAGCAGGAGGATCCCGCCGCCAACAATGAGGATGTAAACGCCAGGGCTTCCGCCACCGAACTGCGACGGCGGCACGAAGCTGATCAAGATCGCGGCCGCCGAGGAGAAGATGCCGAGGACGCACAGCAGGTTGAGTGCTGGCGCACGGTAGCCACGCGGGTGGTCCGGCTGTCGTTTCCGCAGGTTCATTGCGGCACGAAACATCCACAGATACATCAGCAGATAGACCGCCGTCGTAATCGTCATGAACATCCAGTAGGCGTCTGAAACCGCCGGAACGAAGGCGAACAGCAGGGCCAGGATGGTGGTGATCACGCCCTGAGCGGCGAGGATGTTTATCTGGACGCCGTTCGGATTCGTCTTCTGGAACCACGGCGGCAGGTAGCCGCCTTCCTTCGACACCAACAACAAGCTTCTGGACGGGCCTGAGAGCCAGGTCATGAATCCAGCGAGGGACGCGCTGACGATGGCCAGGCCGACGATCGGAGTCAGGAACTGGAGGCCGAAGTGCGCAAACACGGATTCGAAGGCCTGCATGATCCCTGCAGTCAAGCTGAGCTCCTCGGCCGGGATGAACCAGCTGACGACCAGCGGCGGGAGGATCAGGACGAGGAGGACCAAGATCGTTGCCAAGAATATGGCTCGCGGGAACTGCTTGCTCGGCTTCTCGAGCTCGTTGACGTGGACGGCGTTCATTTCCATCCCGGAGTAGGCGCCGAAGTTGCTGACAATCAGCACGATGCTCGCGATTCCGTTCCACGCCGGCAAGAGATTGTCCGCTGTCATCGGGGCGGCCGACGGGTTGCCCTGCGCCAGGTAGATGACGCCCAAGATCACCAGCAGTGCACCGGGGATGAGCGTTCCGATCAGAACGCCGCTGGAGGCCAGCTTGGCAATCACTCCGATGCCACCCCGGAGCGCAAGTACCACGCCAAGCCAGTAGACTGAGATGATCACCACGGCCGTCCACACGCCGCTGGCCGCCCACTCCGGATAGATCACGTACGCGAGGGTGCTGGCCACGAACGACAGTAAGGTCGGGTAGTAGAAGATGGTCATGGCGTACTGGTGCCAGGCGGCGACGAAGCCCATGTTCGGCGATATGCCCTCGGTCACCCAGCGGTACACGCCGCCCTTCCAGCCAGAGGCGAGTTCTGCGGAGACTAGGGCCGTCGGGATAAGGAAGATAATCGCGGGCAACACGTAGAGGAACACGCAGGCTAGCCCGTAGACGGCCATGGTCGGCGCAGGACGCAGGCTCGCGACGGACGACACGGTCATCAGCGCCAGGGCCGTCCAGGTGATGTAGTTAGGTCTCGTTGCAGCCCGACTGGCGGCAACCGGCATCTCACTCCCGGCCGCGGACTCGACTGACGACATCATTCCTCCTTTGTGAGCACTGAATCGTCACCGTCAAGGTAAAAATGTGACAGGCACAACTCCAGCACCTCACCCGCTGCGGGTGGTCTTGCTGACTGACCCTTGCCAGGTCGTTCTGGAACGGCGCTTAATGATCGTGTCATCTCCGATACGTAGATGGAGGCGCCCCCGTGACTGCGCAGACCAGCCCTGCTGAACCGGTTCCCTTCACCGCTGATGACTTCGCCGCGAGGCAGCAACGATCGGCGCAGGCCGCGCAGGACGCCGGGCTCGCAGGCCTCCTGCTCACCCCCGGGCCCGACCTGCTCTACCTGACCGGATACGCACCTGTCGCGATCACCGAGCGCATCACCATGCTGGTCCTGCCGGTCGACGGCGAGCCGACCATGATCGTTCCCAAACTGGAGAGGCCCGACGCGGAGAACGCAGCGGGTGCCTCGACTCTGCAGCTCGTCGATTGGACCGACGGCAGTGATCCGTACGAGGCGACGGCCAAGCTCCTCGATGGGAACGGCCGCTACGCGCTGTCGGACTCGGCATGGGCGATGCACCTGCTCGGCTTACAGGGTGTGCTGACCAAGTCGTCGTACGTGTCGATGACAACCGCGCTCCCCATGCTCCGGGCGATGAAGGACGCTGACGAGGTCGCGCGGCTTGCCGCGGCGGGCGCGGCCGCGGACCAGGCATACGGAGAGATCCTTCACGTCCGCTTTGCGGGCCGTAGCGAGACCGATGTGGGCGCCGACCTGGCGGACTTGCTGCGCCAGTTCGGACATTCGCAGGTCGACTTCACCGTTGTGGCCTCGGGTCCGAATGGTGCCAACCCCCACCACGAAATCGGCGACCGGATCATCGAGGACGGCGACATGGTGGTGCTCGACTTCGGCGGCCTTAAGCACGGTTACGGTTCGGACACAACCCGGACCGTGCATGTCGGCGAGCCCACTGACGAGGAGCGTGAGGTGCACGACATAGTCCGCCGAGCACAACAGGCAGGTTTCGAGGCGGTCCAGCCCGGCATCGAGTGCCAGGAGATCGACCGGGCGCCACGAGCCGTGATCACTGAAGCGGGATATGGAGAGTATTTCATCCACCGCACCGGACACGGCATCGGGCTCACCACCCACGAACCGCCGTACATGGTGGAGGGCGAAACCCACCTTCTCCAGCCCGGCATGTGCTTCTCGATCGAGCCAGGCATCTACCTGCCCGGCCGATTCGGCGTCCGCATCGAGGACATCGTCACTGTCACGCCGAATAGCGGACGTCGGCTCAACCAGACCCCGCACGAGATGGCAATCGTCTCGTAGCGGCACAACTCCGTCGCAGAATTCAACCCAGCTGTTGCCCTCGAGGGCTTCAATGCTCGACAGCTGTGATGGGCGGGGATCCGTCAGTGCAAGACGTACTTGAGTCCGATGACCAGCAGCCCTAGAACACCGGCGGCGAGGGTTTCAACGGCCAGATCGACACCGCGAACCCCGGCGAGATGTGCCGCGTAAGCCGCCGTCCCGGTCAACATCGCCACAGTGAACCACAGCGCTAGCCAGGCCGACCCACTGATCCCTAACCCCAGCAGCTGCCCGAGCACGAAGACGATAATCGGGGGGAGGGAACCGACCAAGATCTCGGTGTTCCCGATCAAGGCTTTACGCAGCCGCGCGTGGGCGCTATGTTCCGGATCCCTGAACCGCCCCCCGATGGCGTCGACGTAGACGTGCGCCAGCCAGTAAGTGATGCAGCCTCCCAGGGTGGCGAGTGCCACCCGCTCTGACGTCGGTCCGTGAAGGCTAGAGATTGCGAGGATCGACGCAGACACGACTGCGCCGTACAGCAACTCGGAAACTTTCTCCGCCCGCTGAACCCGCTGCAGTTCCTCTGTGGCCCCCTCGGAAGCCGCGGAGGGTTTGATCATCTTTCGTCCGCCTGCCGTCGCCAGACGACTCAATCTAGCTCTCCGGTGAGAGCTAGGCCAGCCAAAGCTCGCCGCCCGTGCGACTCTGATAAGTTAACCCGGCACGGGTGAGCAGCGCCAGCAGTTCTGGTGCCACCATGGAGCCGTACGTCGGCAAGCGACGGCACGGTCGGAAACAACGTGAAAGGGCAAACGCCGCGCGATGGACTCGTTCTGGGATTTCTTCTGGCTCCTGATCTGGGGCTTCTTCTTCGTCTACTTCCTGATGATCTTGTTCCAGATCATCGGCGACCTCTTCCGGGATCGGGACCTGAGTGGATGGGCGAAGGCTTTGTGGATCATCGTCTTGGTGTTCATCCCATTTCTCTCTATGTTGATCTACCTCGTCGTCCGAGGCAGGGGGATGGCTGAGCGGAACGCGGCTGCCTTCCGGACTGCACAAGCGTCAACCGAGTCCTACATCAAGGACGTTGCGGGAACGGGTGGCAACGCGGCCGAACAGATCGCCACAGCCAAGGGACTGCTCGACCAGGGCACGATCACGACGTCCGAGTTCGAACAGCTCAAGGCAAAGGCCCTCGCCTGACGCATGGCTAGCGGCACGCCCTTGGCCGACGACAAACAGCAGTTCGATGCCAGGCCGGCAGCTCGGGCCTGCGGCTGCAAGCCGGGGACGCGGTCTCTGCCACTGGTCAGGTTTGCCGGGCGGCAGTGACACGCCGGGCGCCCGCGCTGATCCATTGGAGCAGCACACTTCCGCAGAGCACGCCGAGGACGACACCGACCACCGAGGCCGCGGCGGCGCCGGTGCTGTCGCTCACCGCCGACGCCGCGTCGCTGGCCCGTCCGGTGACCCCGATGAGGCTCAGCGCGCCGGGCACGAGGAGCCAGAAGCCCGGCAGGAACATCGCGAACGCCGGCATGCCGATTCGCGTCCTCGCCAATAGGTAGGCGGCCGGGGTCATCACGAGCGCCCCCACCATGCCGCTGACGAGGCCGCCGAAGATCAGGCCGCCCAAGAACTGCCCGACCCATGCGGTGTAGAGCACGATGAGCAGCGCAAGGAAGGACTTCGGCGGCGCCGAATGAGTGATCGCCACTCCGACCGCGAACAGCAGCACACCGACCCAGGGCGCCCAGGCGCCGAGGAGCGCCGGCGATCCAATGAAGGCTTCCGCCGTCGAGATGCCCACAGCCTCCACGCCGGCCAGGATTCCAAAGGCGAGCAGGGTGAGCTGGACGCCCGCCCAGACCAGCCGACTCGACCCGGCGATCATCTGTCCCTCCGTAAGCTCCCATACGGCGGTCGTCAGGGCGGCACCCGGCAGGAAGATGACGAGTGCTGCGATCATCGCCCGCAGGCCCGGTGCGGCGGCGCTTGCCTGGATGGCGAGCGCTGACACCGACGAGACGGCGAATGCGGCGAGCACTGGGATCAGGACCTGCAGGGCGCGGTCGCGTTGGGCGATCAACCGCAGCACGCCGACGAGGACGCCAAGGACCGCCGCGACGGCCACATCCTTCCCGGACGGGTCGAGGATCAGGCACAAGCCGACTGTCATCACCGAGTAGCCGAGCAGCTGGACGACGGCGTGGAAGCGATGCGGGAGCCTGCGAATCTCGCCGAGTTGCCGAAGTCCTTCGGTGGGCGCGACCTCGCCGCGTTCGGCGGTGGCCACGAGCCGGTCGACGGCTGCAGTCTGGTCGAGTCGGGGGACCCCAGACAGTTGCGTGGTCAGCTCCAGAGTCGCGGAAGTGCCGAGTCCCATCGTGACCAGCAGGGACGTGGGAAAGGCACTGATCCGCGCATCGGTGGCTCCGTAGGCCGCGGCGACCCGGCGGAGACGTGCCTCGACCACGTTGACGGGAACGCCGCTCCCATTCAAAGCGGCGCCGAGCTGGACGACGAAGGTCTCGAGCTCGCGCGGTTGCGCCTCGGGGTCGGTCATGACTCAGATTCTGCTGCTGGACCTGCGAAGAGCGGCAGCAACGCAGCGCGGCGCGCTATTCACGTTTCCGATTCGCCGAGTGAGCTCAGCAAAGGCCAAGGGCCCGGCCCCTGCGTACGGCGTCGGCGCGGCGCGTGACGGTGAGCTTCTGAAACAGCGACCGGATGTGCGTCTTCACAGTGTTCATTGAGACTACGAGGTCCGCGGCGATTTCTTCATTGGAGCAGTACTCAGCCAGCAGGTTCAACACATCAGTCTCACGGGCAGTCAGCGGGACGACGATCAAGGCGTCAAGCGGCTCCGACTCCTCTCGCTGGCGCGGCGTTCGAGGAGCGGCTTCGTAACCGAGGGAGCCGAGAAAGGCAGAGTGCCGAAGCAGCAGGTGGGCATCTCTGGCCACGAACGATCGCAGCCACCCGTCCGCTTGTCGGACGGTTCCCCGTAGCTCCTCGATGCCCGCGGCTCTCAGCGCCCTATCGACGAGAAACTCCGCAACCTGTATGTCGTTTCGCTCGACATGGAGCTGAGCCAGCAGCAACCAGCGGCGAAGCTTGGTGACCAAGGCGTCCCCGGTCGAGATGGACGGCATTTGGTCGAGCGCGGCCTCTGCAGCGGAAATATCGCCAGCTATCCGATGCGCCTTGGCCAGGAGCAACGACGCTTCACCTACGGCTACATGGGGCGATCGGGCGAGAGTGGCGATCGCCTCGCGCGCCTCACCCCCGGCGAGATAGGCCTCCGCCTCTGCCAGTCTGAACTGCTCGGCGAACCAGCCCAGCGAACTCTTGCGACTGATGCTCGAGCCGTGCTCGAGCTGTTCCAACGCGGCACGGGGTCCGTGGGTTTCCATCGCGAGCCTGACCTTCGTCAGCTGCTGCGCGGCCGCGAGCAGTGGCTCGCCCTCATCCGCACTCCTGCTGACGGCATGATCCAGCCGCTGTATCGCCTGCTCGATTTCCCCTCGTTCCAGGTGCACCAAGACGGTGGCTAGGTGCGCGAACCGGACGCCTCGTTCATCGCTGTCCGCCCTGCGAGTCGTAAGTACAGCGGTTGCGTACCGCATCGAGCGCCGCAGGTCCCCGCAGAATGCATCGAGCCAGGCCAGCCGTCCCGCGCAGTTCGCGCGGACCAACTGCTCGGCGCTGGTCTCGTCGTCGCCCTGGGTGCGCTCCAAGCTGCCGGCCCAGATCTGCAGTGTCGACCGGGCGGTGTCCAGCCTGCCCATCGACCACTCGCAGCCGGCGAGGTAATAGTCGATCAGGGGCAGAAGTTCTGGGGTTCGCGCGTGTTCGCGCGGTTGCAGGCGCTCTATCAGCTGCTGCAGCCTGGAGCCTGCGGCTAGACCGCCGACGGCGTCGCCGCGCTGACATGTCAGTGCCATCTTCACCAGAGCGACGTTCAGCAGATCTGTAGCTTCGGCGTTCGGAGCCTGAGCGAGCTCTGACTCGGCCCGATTGAGTGCGGACTCAGCGACGTCGAGCCAGGAGTGCTCGACGGCTGCCGCAGCGAGAAGGAGCGGCTCCGATTCACCGAATTCCGGCAGTTCGACCGCGTGCCGGACAACATCGCCACCGCCGCCCGCGAGTACGCCAGAGACCGAGAGCGATCGAACGAGATCCCGGGCCGCCCATGGGCGCTCGTCGGAGCGCAGATCGATGAAAGCCTGCTTGCGCGGAAATGCTTCGAGGACCGTGGCGTTGGATCGTGCGATGGCGTGCGCCCGTGCGAGCGGCACTTGGTCGCTAACGCTCATAGCGCCGGCCGAGTGCCACAGTGGGGAAGCCAGCCCCGCCTGAATGCTCAATGGCCGGCCGATTTGCGCGCTTGGCTGCGGGAGCGCTGCCTCCATTGAGGAGGTACGCGCGTGGATCGACAGCGCAGCAAGCTGTCGGCGGAAGGTCCACCCGGGCGTGTGTTCGAGCACGGCTCGGACCACCGACTCCGACGGCTGCATCCCGTAGTAAAGGAGAAAGGACTCGACGTCGATCTCCTCCATCACCCGGTCCGCAAGGTCGATCTCTCTCAGCTGCTCGGTGTCCAGGAGGCGATGGACAGAAGGCGCAGTAAATCCGGTCGACATGAGCAACAGGGTGGCCAGGGGGCATGACGTACTGGCAAGGGGCAGCTGGTGAGGCAGTGCACGGACTGACAGTTCGGGGGCGAGGGTGTGAGTAGGAAGGGTGGTCGCACTCAGAACAATGGGCGTCAATACGGGGCCATGGCCTTTGCTTCGCTTCGGGTTCGCCTACCACCCCACTTAATACGACGATGGGGTGATTCCACCTCACCCGGAGAGCGATCTCACCCGGGTGATCCTGGCGGCGCTAGATCAGCATGCGCTCGCGGCCGATCCGCACGGCCTCGGATCGAGAACGTGCGCCCAGCTTGCGATAGACCGCCGTGGTGTGTGTCTTGACGGTGTTCGGGGAGAGATAGAGTTCAGCAGCGATCTCGCCAAGACTTTGGGATCCCGTCAGCAGCCGAAGGACGTCGATTTCGCGCGCCGTCAGGGCTTCCGAGTCCTGCTGGGGGGCGGAGGCCGCCCGCAGCGCCTTCCGTACCTCTTCGACTCGGGCCACCATGTGGGCCATTCCCTGGTGGTACGGCTGGATCAGGAGGGAGACTTCATCGAGTAGCCGGCCCGCCAGCAGTAGATCCCCGCTCATGCTGGCGACGCGGCTCATGATCAGCAAGTGGTGAATCGTGGGCCACGGGCTGAGACCCGGAAGTTTTCGGCGAAGTGTGAGCCCGTACTCCAGCGTCGCCATCGCGTCCCTGAGCTCGCCGACCGCCGCTTGGCTTTGCCCTAGAGCGGTGAACGCCATAGATGCGTTCGGCAGGGCTTGCAGAGTTCGGGTCTCCACGATTTCAATCGCTTCCCGGGCCAGACTTCGAGCCCGTTCCTGGCTGCCCGACTCTGCGCAGGTGAGTGAAAGCGTCCCCAAGGCCAGGATCTTTACCAGGGCCGGAGCGGCGTCGCTGTATGCGGCACTCTCGAGGGTGCGCATCGCAGTGCTGAGGGCGCCGGCCACATACGAAGCATGACCAAGCGCCACCTGGGCGATGGCGAACGAAGGTGTGCTCCCATCTTTTTCCTCGAGGGCGACGGCGAGCCGTGCGGAGGCCAACATGTCCACGGGGCCACCGAAGCCGAACAGCCCTCGGATGAGCGCGGCGGCTGACTCCGCCGACTTCGTCCCGTCGGGCAGCGGACCACCATCCTGCGTGCTGCCGAGCTGCGCTAGTCGTCGGCTGAGTTCCTCCCTGTCTCCCGAGAGTGCCGCCATCCAGGCTGCCGTGACGGTGGTGGCCGGACTCTCATCAGCGGTCGACGCCTCCAGAGCACGGAGCCAGCCACGCACGGTGGTGGCGAGCCCCGCGTCGAAATATCGAAGCCAGTTTGCCTGCACCAAAGAGGCCGCCTGATTGTATGCACCGGCGGACAGCGCGTGTTGAACCGATTCATCAACGTAGCCGTTCGCACTCAACCAGTCGGCCGCACGCTGATGAAGCTCCGGCAGGACATCGGGCCGCTCGGCCTCGAGAGCGCTCCGTGCGACGGATCCAAACAGGTGATGGAACCGAAACCAGCGAGCCTCCGCGTTAAGCGGAATCAGAAACAGATTGCTCTGTTCAAGCTCTCGAAGAAGGCTTGCGGAGCGATGACTCCCAGTCACATAATCCGCAAGCGGTGCCGAGAACCGGTCGACGACCGACATGTCGAGAATGAAGTTGCGCATTTCGTCAGTGTGACGGCTGAGCACCTCGTCGGTGAGGTACTCAGCAATGAAGCGATCGTTTCCGGTGAAATTCCGCACGAATTCGGTCGGATTCGCCCGACCGGCCAGCGATAGCCTCGCCAGGTAGAGCCCTGCCGGCCAGCCTTCGGTCCGGTCGATCAATTCCGACACAAGATCGCTCGATAGGCGGACACCGTCCGACAACAGCAATGACGCTTCCTCCATGTTGAACGCCAAGTCGTCGGCACGAATTTCTGACAGTTTGCCGGACACGCGTAGCCTGCCGAGTCGAAGCGCTGGGTCGGAGCGGGTAATAAGGACAAGATGCGCCTTGACCGGAAGGTGTTCGATCAGAAAGTCGAACTGGGCACTGCATTCCGCCGAGTGGACGAGCTGAAAATCATCAATTACGAGGGTAATGTGTGCAAAACGGGTGGCGAACGCGTCGATGATCCTCGGCAAGACGGAGGTCGTGAGGTCGCCCGCTCCGGCGGCGGCGAAACCCGCTACGTCGCGCGGAATGGTGCACCCCGCCCAGTTAAGAGCCGTTGCAATGTGGCTCCACAGGCGGACCGGGTCGTTGTCGGCGGTGTCCAGTGAAACCCATGCGACTGTGGCGGGACGTGACCCGGACGCCAACCACTGGGTCACCAGCGTGGTTTTCCCGTAGCCGGCCGGCGCGGAGACCAGGGTGACCGGGCGTTGAGCGGCTTTCTCGAGATCTTCCAGCAACCGACTGCGGGTTACCCACTCGGACCGAAGCGGCGGCGGGCGCAGCGTCACTTCCAGCATGGGGTCGACGGGTTCCCCATCCGGGGCACCCTCATTCCACTCCAGGCTGCTCACTGTTGAACACTGCCCTTCGGCCGCACTACTCGGAACCGACGTCCTTAACCCATCGCCGATGCCATCCTAGCGTCGGACGCGAAGAACAACTGTACGAGACGAAGTGCTCAGTGCCACGAAATTGTTCAAATGTTCAAATAGAATTCAGTTTAACGCCTCCGAGGCAGCGGCCGCTCATATCCCACTTTGTACAGGAATCGCGCCAGCGTCTGCGGCTTCCTGGAGCCGAGCGAAATCTCGTTCGTTCTTGTCGGCGTACGCAACCGAGAAGTCCCCAAGCGCGTGGTCAAACGCATCCTTGTCATCGATGTAAGCCGCGATCGCCACCCGGTCGCCCGAGCGGGCGTGGGCACGGGCCAGAGTCCACGCGCAGTACTCGCCGTACAGGGCCAGGGCCTGGGGGTCCAGCGCCGCGACATCCAATGAGCCCTTCCAGTCCCGCAGCTGGCGGAGGTAGTAATCGGGTCGGTGGCTGTCGGGTGAGTGATGCCAGCCGAGCATCACGTCGCCGTAGGCCTGCATCAGACGCTGACCCTCGACAACCCGCTGGCCGTGGCTTCCGAAGGAGCTAGCGGTGGTATAGGCCTCCAGCACCGAGGTGGTGGCCTCCTTGGCCTGCAGGATCAGCGCATCGCCCTGATCGATTCCGCGCATCAGCACGACCCAGGCTCGAGTACCGACGCTGCCGACACCGACGACCTTCCGGGCGATGTCAACGAATGTGTATTGCCGAAGCAGGTTGCGGCGATCGGACTGGAGGCTCTCCCCGTATTCGGCGAGGAGCTTCGACATCCAGCCGTCCAAGTCGGCCGTTGCCTCTTCATCGAGCGGCAACTCCCGGGCCGGCACAATGAGGGGCGGCGTGTTGACGAACCGGAGCTTCCCGTCGACCGACTCGGTCAGCTTCTTCAGCGAGCCGAGGTTGTCTCGCGTCCGAGCCTTGTCGAGATCCCGTCGAATGGCGCGGCGAGTCTGTTTGGATTGGACGGAGCGCAGAACTGGCAGCCCGGGCTGCACCGCGAGATGCGCGTACCAGACATCGAAATTGTTTTGGCCCGCAAATTTCTGCATCGCCCGTCGATAGGCTCCCGCGGCAGTCAGCACAATCTGACGGCGTTCTTTCCGACTGTATCCGCTGTCCCGCCCAGCGATCTCCAGGCTGGCGGTCAGGCGCTTGACGTCCCATTCGAAGGGACCGGGGTGGGTTTCGTCGAAGTCGTTGAGGTCGAAGACAAGGCGCCGCTCGGGCGACGCGAATACGCCGAAGTTGCTGAGGTGGGCATCACCGCAGAGCTGCGTCGTGAGATCCGTGCGAGGACCTTGGGCCAGATCGGTAGCCATGATCAGCGCTGCCCCGCGGTAGAAGGTGAACGGCGAGATCAGCATGCGTCCGTGACGAATAGGGATCAGCTCGGGTACGCGGTCGGCGGACTGCTGCTCGATCAGTTTTACCGGATCGATGCTCGAATTTGCGCCGTCAAGTTGGGCGAGGGCCTCGAGCGGTACCTGGCGCCGCATCGACTTCCCATGGGCGACGCGCTGTTCCCTGGTTTCGGGAGAGGGAGGGCGGGCCCCGAGCGGCTCCTGGCGTCGAGCGGGCTTTTTGGTGGTGCGCGGCTTCCGGGTGCCGGACGATCGAGCGGTCGTTTTCGTGCTCATGGAAGTCCCTCCTGTTGGGCCATGCTGCTCACATCGACTCAACGTCAGAGCGACCTCACGACGGCCCTCCCAGGCCGCTCATCTTCGTATGCTGATGCGTTCGATCGGTGCCGCGCTTCACCCGATGCGGGTGAGGTCGGAGCGCCGGCGCCGAGGCGACAGTGGGACCGTGCCTGCCGAACCCTTGACGCGCCACCCCAGCAACCAATCGTCCTGACCGGCAGGCCACACCCGTGCTGGTCCACTTCGCCGGCTCAGGAGCGGCTGGCACCCGCTGGGCTTAGGAAGGAACGCTGGTGAATGAGCTGTCCTGGGCGCTACTGATCCTCTACGTCGTGGAGCTCACCATCAAGGTGGTGGCCCTGGGCACGATTCCCACGAACCGGCGGCCATCGTCCTCCCTGGCCTGGCTGCTGCTGATCTTCGTGGTCCCGCTCCTCGGGCTCTTGATCTTCCTGCTCATCGGCAGCCCCTTCGTTCGCGGGCGCCGCGCAAAGGTCCAGGCCGCAGCGAATCAGGCCGTCATCGAGAGCGTAGGCAAAGCCCCCGACCTTACCGGCGATGCGATGATGCCGGCGGGGCTGCCGAGCCTGGTCCGGCTGAATCGGGAGCTGACGTCCTTTCCTTGCGTACAGGGCAGCAGCCATGGCCTGTTCGATGACGAGACCGGCTACATCAAGGCGATGGCGGAGACGGTTGATTCGGCGAGAGATCACGTCCACGCCGAGTTCTTCATCATGTCCTGGGATGACCGCACGGGGCCGTTCTTCGAGGCACTGGTCAGAGCCGTCGAACGAGGCGTCCGCGTCCGGCTGCTCTACGACCATGTCGCGAATAGGAGGTACCCGAAGTACAAAGAAACCAATGCGCGGCTCACCGCGGCCAGTATCGAGTGGTACCCCATGATGCCGATCAAACCACTGAAGGGCCGGTGGCGGCGGCCCGATCTCCGCAACCACCGCAAGCTGCTCGTGGTGGACGGCACGACGGCCTTCATGGGTTCTTCAAACGTCATTGCGGCCAGCTACCTCCTCGCAGCCAACCTCAAGGCCGGGAGGAGGTGGCACGACCTCAACATCAAGCTGACCGGTGAGATCGTGCGCGAGCTGGAGATGGTCTTTGCCATCGACTGGTACACCGAGACCGGAGAACGCCTGCACGCCGAGCTGGGGCGTTCCGCAGAGGAAATCGGCGACGAGCCGATGCAGCTTGTGCCCTCCGGACCGGGCTACCTTACCGAACCCAATCTGAGGCTCTTCACCGCACTGGTACATCGCGCCCAAGAGCGGCTGTCCTTGACTAGCCCCTACTTCGTACCGGACGAGTCATTGCTCGAGGCGATCACGACAGCCGCGTATCGCGGCGTGGCCGTCGAGCTGTTTGTCTCCGAACAGGCGGACCAGTTTGTCGTCCAGCACGCCCAAGCGTCGTACTACCAAGTTCTGCTTGAAGCCGGTGTGCGCATTTACTTGTACCCGAAACCCACCGTGCTGCACGCCAAGCACTTCACCGTCGACGACATCGCAGGCATCATCGGCTCCAGCAATATGGATTTCCGTTCCTTCGGCCTCGACTACGAGATTTCGCTGCTAGGCACAGGGCAGCAGTTCGTCGCGGACCTGCAGGTGGTGGCCGACAAGTATCGGGCCGTCTGCCGTGAGTTGACGCTCGCCGCATGGATGGCCCGCCCGAGAAGGGAGCGTTACGTGGAAAACGTCATGCGACTGATGTCGGCGCTCCAGTGACGAACGAGCAGCCGCTACCCGACGACAGCCAGGCGAGCGGCTCGGAATCGAGACGATCGTCTCCGTGGAACGCTGGTTCTGCGTTGACCGCCGCCCTGAGATCCAGGCGAAATCGACGTGGCAAACAACCAAGCAGTGCGCCGGAGTCAGCACTAGCCGAACACTGGACGACTGTTGGCGGCGTCAACGTCTTCTATCGAGAATCCCGGAACGCTCCCGACGGTCCGGTGATGATGCATGTGCACGGCTTCGGTCTCTCGGGCCGCTACCTGCTGCCCACCGCAGAGCTTCTCGCCGATGAGTTCCACACCTATGTCCCCGACCTGCCGGGATTCGGCCGAAGCGGGGGAGCCAATTACCACTTGGACGTGCCCGACCTCGCACATGCGGCAGCTGCGTTCCTGGACGATCGGAAGATCCGGTCGGCGACGCTCGTCGGGAACTCCATGGGCTGCCCGGTCATCTGCGAGTTCGCTTACTCCTATCCCGAGCGACTCGATCGGGCCATCCTGGTCAGCCCTGCCGGAGGGCTACAGAATCGGCCGTTGCCCCGCGCGGTCGGACAGCTGGCTCGGGACGGAATTCGGGAGCCTAAGCGTCTGATGAGGGTAGCCGTGCCGGACTACATCCGGTTCGGGTTCGGAAGCACCTGGCAGCTCTTCCGGGCGCTGACCCAGTACCCCGCGCTCGAGCGACTACTCGCGCTCCGTATCCCGACCCTCGCCGTGCTCGGTGTTCGCGATCCACTGATGCCGCCGCCTCAACGTGTGCGGGAGGTCGCTGAGCAGACGGATAACCACGTCTCGGTCGTGATCATCGAAGGCGCGGCACACGCCATCAACTTCAGTCATCCGGGTGAACTTGCCAATGTGATCCGTTTGTTCATGGCGGACCAGCCCATAGTGGACGACCCGGACTCGCCGGGTCACGCCTATGTCGCCGAGATTCACCGAGGCTCCCAGCTGCCGGAGTACGGCTGACCGCGGTCTGTCGATTCCTCGCAATACCGCGCACGGTTCAGCCCAGCGCTAGGCCCTCCGCGGCGGACGACGGCGCCACATCGGGCAGACGACTCATCCGGAACGAATTTGCCAGTCCGAGCAGGGCCGCAAGGATCGGGATGCCGAGGGCAACCTGGAGGGCCAGTGGCCGTGCTTCGGTATTTATCCGGACGACCTCCTCCTGGATCGGGGGCGGTTCGCTCTCGAGCAATTCGGTGAGCTGAGTGTTGCTCATTACCTGCGCATCACGCTCCAGAGCCACAGCGACCCGCTCCTTGTCAGCGGGCGGCAGAACCGTGCTGTCCATGGCCAGAGCCGTAAAGCTCGTGGCGAGGGTGGCGAGCATGATGGCACCACTGAAAGCCAGGCCGAAGGACAACCCGAATGAGCCCGCGGCCGAATTCACGCCTGCCGCCTCGCTTACCCGTTCCTCGGAGATGGGTGCCAGCGTGTAGTTGTTGAGCTGGGAGACCAACAGGCCAAGGCCTGATCCGGCGAGCACCAACGGACCGGCGAGATACCAGCCGGAGTCCGCCCTCGGTACGACAGGAATAAGAATTCCCATTCCGACGGCGAGAAGGAGGAAGCCCACGCGGACGATGCTGCTTGGCCGTCGCGAGCCCGCCTTGCGTCCGGCGAGCATGGCAACGGCGAACATGCTGAGCGACAGGGGAGCGAGCGACAAACCCGCCTGCATCGAGTTGTACTCGAGCACCATCTGCAGATAAATGGGCAGGGCTATCATCGCCCCACCGAGGGCAATCTGCTGCAGCATCTGCTGCGAGATGCCCAGGCGAAAGTGCTTGGAGGCGAACAAACCTGGATCGATGAGCGCGGTCTTACCCCGCCGCTTCCGCCGAGTCAGCCAGGAGGCGAGGCCAGCCAGGGCGATAGCCCCTACGGCGAGTATCGCCAGAACGGATTCCCCGCCTTCTTGCCACACCAAGATGCCCAACACGATGCCGCCCATGCCGAGTATCGAAAGCAGCGCACCGACGAGGTCGACCTCGCGGCTACCCGTGTACGGCACGTCGTGCACCAGGCGGATGCCGCTGAGGACAACGGCGATGATCACTACTTCGAGCAGAAAGGCAATCCGCCAGGAGAGATAGGTGGTGATGAAGCCGCCCAAGAGCGGACCCACCGCCGCCGCGATCGCAGCCGCAGCGCCGACGAGGGCGTAGACCCGCTTCTGAGCTGCCCCCTCGAAGTTGCCATGAATCAGCGACTGCATGGACGGAAGGAGGAGCGATGCCCCGATTCCGCCGATGATGGCCCAAAAGACGATGATCGCGAAGAGATCCTGAGCGAGCGTCATGGCTGTCGCGCCGATGGCATAGCCCAGGAGACCCAGCACGTACGCCCGCTTGCGCCCGATGAGATCGCCGACCTTGCTGCCGATCAGAATGAACGCTGCGGAAACGAGCGCCTCGAGTGCGATTGCCGATTGGACGCCGCTCACCGTCGTGTCCAGGTCGCGCACTACCGAGGAGATCGACACGTTCATGATCGACGTGTCGACGACCAGCACGAACATCGCCATGGCCAGCAAGACGGCGAGGCGCATGTTCATGGGCGATTTGTCAGAGGCTGGGACGACTTCGCCTTCAGACACGAGCCTCACCTTACTGTTGTGCAGCACTCGGTCTCGCGGCCTCGCGCTGGCTGCTGATGGGCAGTTCTCACAGTGTCCCGCCGACCAGCGATCACGTTATTCACCCCTGGCGGGTGATCAGCCCACGTCCAGCGGCACCTACCGTTCTTCGGAGTAGAAAGGCACACGGAGCAGCGGAGGCACGACACCATGGCGAACATGCAGACCACAGTCCCGAACACCCAGCCCGAGGTGAGTCCATGGGCCCAGGGCGCTGCCGTCTTTGCCGGCGTCATCATGATGGTGGGTGGAGCCTTCCAGGCGATCCAGGCGTTCGCGGCCATCGTGAATGACCAGTACCTCGTGGTCCTGCCCAATTACGTCTTCGCCCTCGATGTCACCGTCTGGGGCTGGATCCACCTGTTCATTGGCCTGGGGTTGGTCGCCGTGGGCGTCTTCGTGCTCAGGGGAGAGAACTGGGCACGCGTCGCAGGGATCGTCGTGGCTGCCGCGTCTGCGGTCCTCAACTTCTTCTGGCTGCCCTACTCACCCTGGTGGGCGCTCCTCATCATCGGGATCGACGTCCTTGTCATTTGGGCACTTGCGTCGTACCTCCGTCACCCTGCGCCGCAGCCCATGCGGCAGGCGCAATCCCGACCGGCGCCACCGGAATCCCCAGTTACGCGCTAGGTCTAGTGCGCCTGCGCGCCCGATCAGGATGAACATTCGCTCAGTGGTCCCGTAGACACGCGGAGAATACGACGTGGAGTCGTCATGGGACGTTTCACCCGCAGCGGGTGGTGCCGTGAGAGGGCCTGTGGCGCAACGTTGGACAATGGGCGGCGCGGCGCGTGTGACAAATGAACGAGACGAGGCGGTCTACGACATAACGCTCCGCGGCGCACCACCCGCCGGCTTGCTTGCACACTGTCCGACGGTAACGGTGTACGAGACGCCGGTAACCACCGTTCTGTCCCGCCGCGGCGTAGACGACGCTGATATCGAAGGCCTGATCGAGCGCCTGCGCAGCATCGGAATCACGCCGACGGAGCTTCGCACAGGATCCGTTCACGGCAAGGCTCGGAACACTGCGTACTGCGAATTCCGGATTGAGGGCCGCCTCGGCGCCTCCATGGTGCGCTACTTGGGGTGGAAGGCGCGCGTTGAGCCGGAACGCACGGTGATTCGGCTTAGAACCACCCGGGACGGGCTTCAGGTGCTTTTGGACGAATTGGCTGGTAGCCGGATCCGGATTGACCACTTCATCCGACACCGCCCCAGCCAAACATCCAGCCGGGCATCCTGAACGTCACCACGAACGTGCGGTAGCCGGCCAGCTCGGTCGTGGCGACCCGGGCGGATATCCGACCGACTACCACCGAGGTCGCGGTCGTCGGAGGTCAGCCTTCTTTTGGGGTGAGGCCCGCCTCACGCCGAATCTCAACCAGCTCGATTCCGGCGTCCCGCAAGGCGTCGATGAGCCCCCAGATGGCGGCATCATCGAGTTGCGTCGCGTGCAGGATCGTTCCGGCCGGTTCGACAGATTCGATCTGGTGAAAGTTCTCGAGCAGATCGACTGGCATAGTGCCGGCAATTCGAATCTCGTAAGTCGACTTTCCCATGGCGCCTCGATCTGCTGATCTCTGATAGGGCCACGATGGCCGGAACCAACGGGCAACGCCTCACCCCTGCCAGGTGAATCACGCCACTTCCGGGTCCAAGGGCATATGGCTCCGGATCGCCACCTCCATCGCCAGGGTGAAGATCATGAATCGCAATCCCAAGCCCGCCCGAATCTTTCCCGATCTGGGAAATGATCACCAACCCGTTCACCCCTAAGGGGTGATCTCGGCAGCGCAGAGCTGGACCAGGATGGCAACCTAACTCGACCGAGGAGCCACTCCATGTCGCCGTACCCACTCATCGCAGACCACGGCCTCATCGGGAACCTCCAGACCGCGGCACTGGTCGCCACCGATGGCACGATCGACTGGTTCTGCTCCCCTCGGTTCGACGGCCCGAGCGTCTTCGGCTCCATACTCGATCATGATCGGGGCGGGCACTTCAAGATCGGTCCGACCGCCCACGCCTTCACGCGACAGCAGCTCTACTATCCCGACACGGCTATTCTCGTCACCCGATTCCTCACCGAGTCCGGTGTGGGCGAAGTGGTCGACTTCATGCCGGTCGCCAGCTCCACGACCCCCACGGATCGGCACCGGATCGTACGGATCCTTCGCTGCGTCCGTGGCGAGATGACCTTCGCGCTGGATGTCGCTCCAAGATTTGATTACGGTCGCGAGCCGCATGAGACCAGGATCACCGATGACGGCGCGGTGTTTCAGGGTGACCACAACGCCATGTGCCTCCACCTCGTGCGGGAGCCGGACGACGATCGTCTCGCCCGTGCCCGCCTCGACCCCGAGGGCGATCTCCACGTGGAGCTCACGCTACCGGCGGGCGAGATGCGGGGGCTGGTTCTGGAGACGGGTCACGCTGGACCACCGCGCCAGGTGCGAATCGCGGAGGCTCGGCTGCTCTTTGACGACACCACGCGCTTCTGGCGGTCCTGGCTCGCGCAATCCAGCTATGCCGGCCGCTGGCGCGAAACCCTGCAGCGGTCCGCGATCACCCTCAAGTTGATGACGTACGCGCCGAGCGGCGGCCTCGTCGCCGCCCCTACGGCGGCGCTGCCCGAGCAGATCGGCGGCGAGCGGAACTGGGACTACCGGTACACCTGGATCCGCGATGCTTCGTTCTCGGTGTACTCGCTCCTCGGTCTGGGCTTCACCGAGGAGGCTGCGGCGCTGGGCCGCTGGCTGCGGGCGAGGGTCGACGAGCAGGTCGGCGGCGACAGCGGTCCGCTCAACATCATGTATCGCGTCGACGGATCCAGCGACATGAGCGAAGAAACGCTCCCGGATTGGGAGGGTTACCGCGGATCGAGCCCTGTCCGGATCGGGAACGGGGCAGCCGACCAGCTTCAGCTTGACATCTACGGCGAGGCGATCGACAGCATCTACCGGGCCGACGAGCACGGACTCCAGGCTGGTCATCAGGGATGGCGGCGCATCTGCGATCTCCTGGACTGGCTTACGGACAACTGGAACCAGCCAGAGGAGGGCATCTGGGAGACGCGCGGAGGACGCCAGAACTTCACATACGGCCGGCTGATGAGCTGGGTGGCGCTCGATCGAGGCATCCGGCTGGCGGATCGACACGGCCGGCCCGCACCTCTGGAGCGCTGGCGACGTGAACGGGATGCGATCTATGACCAGGTGATGCAAGCCGGTTGGAGCGACGCACGTCAGGCGTTCGTGCAGCACTCCGCCACGGACGTGCTCGACGCGGCGCTGCTGCGCATGACTTCTGTCGGGTTCATCTCCCCCCGGGACCCCATGTGGACTTCGACGCTACAGGCCATGGAAGGCGAACTCGTCACCGACAGCCTTGTGTATCGCTACGATCCCGCCGCCTCGCCGGACGGTCTGCGCGGATCGGAGGGGACGTTCTCTTTGTGCACGTTCGCCTATGTCGACTCCCTCGCCCGTGCGGGCCAGGTGGAAAAGGCACGCAATACGTTCGAAAAGATGCTGACGTACGCAAATCACCTGGGCCTGTACTCCGAAGAGATTGCCGCCACCGGAGAGCAGATCGGCAACTTCCCCCAGGCGTTCACCCACCTAGCCCTGATCGACGCGGCACTGTCGCTGAACGCAGCGCTCGACGCCCGAGGAAAAGCGGCGACAAGCTAACCGCAGCGCTCCGCCCCGGTCAGGCTTCGCTCACCGGTCCTCAGCTGCCCGCCATGATGCGGGCCTTTTGCGCCTGGAACTCGGCCTCGGTGAGGACCCCTGCCGACTTGAGCTCGCCTAGCTGCTGCAGTTGGTCAAGCATGCTGTCTTGGCTAGACGGCACCGGCTGCGCCGGAGGCGGCGGAGGCGGCGGAGGGGCGTATTCCTGCGCCGGCTGCTCTTGGGCGGCCCAGCGGTTTGCCTGCCGGCGCGACACACGGTTCGACACGGCGGTCGCCGTGCCGGCCACTACGGCAGTGCGCGCCATTCCACCAATTAGTCCCACGGGTTCAGCCTTTCTCTTGGTAACTCGAGTTAGCGCCGACGTCGGCGGACTCCATCGCATCGAGCGCGGCCAGTACGTCGTCGGCCGGGATGCGCCCGCTGGCGATCACGTCGGCGCCGTTTCGCCGCATGGCCGAGACGAACGGGCCGGCCCAGGTGTTCTCGTACACAAGCAGCCCCACGGCGCTGCCCGGCTCGATGAGCTCGACGGCCTGACGGAGATCCTCGTCATCGAGGAGGCCGGATTCGGCGCCCTCGAAGACGGCCAAATCGAGCGTTCCGTCACCATCCAGATCCGCAACGGCTGCCGCGGTAAAGGTCCCGTCCGGCTCCCGCTTGACGAATCTCAGGTCGAGGACTCGAATGATCCCCCGGTCCACCAGGTCGACCAGAATGCCCAAACCCTCACCGGTCAGTTTCGCTTGGGGAAACTCAAGCGCCAGGTAATCGATTGGTCCCACATCCTGTTGGGTCATGCTCCACCTCCCATTGCCGCGGCCAGACACCGTAAGACGTACGCGCTCATGTCGTTCGCCTGCGATGCTGTCATTGGCAGATTCAGGCGGCTTCACCCCTCAAGGGTGATTCCACTCCGACGTTGATCATGCGACCGTCGTTTCGAGCCCCCGGGCGAGATAGCTGCTTCAGGAGACGCCAGCAGGACGGCGCGCGACGATGGCATCCGACGAACGGAGCCGCCGGTTCCGAACCGGGCCACGCCGACTTGCGCACAGCGCGCTGAGGGTCGAAGTCGCCATCTCGTGCGTCGGACAAGCGTAGAAAGGTGGCGGAGAGATGAATGTCGATCAACAGGACGAGAGTCTGCAAGAGCGCCTCGCCAGGCTTGAAGGGGAAAACGCGGCGCTGCGTGCACGCCTGGAGAGCCCGCCACCGGAAGCGCCCAGTGCAGAGGCTGAGGTACACCGGGGCCGGGGTCGATGGTGGACCGTGCTCGCTGTTGTGCTAGTCGTGCTCGGCTGTCTGCTCGCCCCGCTGGCCGTCATCGGAGGCTGGGGAAAGTCAATCCTCACCGACACCGACGCATTCGTGGCCACATACGCACCGCTGGCCCGCGACCCCGCGGTTCAGGGCTACATCGTGGATCAGGCTGCGACGTCGATCAACGCCAACCTCGACGTCGAACAACTCACCTCCGACGTCATCGATGGGATCAAGTCACTCGGCGTCAGGCCACGAGCCAGCGTCGCGCTCGACGCATTGAAGGCACCCGCAACGCAGGGCATCCAGAACTTGATCCGAAACGGCATCAGCGCCTTCGTCGCTTCCGAGGCCTTTGTCCAAACCTGGGAGCGCGCACTGCGGATCAGCCACACCCAGCTGTTGGCGACGCTGGGCAACGATCCTAATGCTCTACTCGCCGCCTCAGCCGACGGCACCATTGGCGTTCAATTGGGACCGATCGTGGAAGACGTCAAGGCAGCCCTGCTGGCTCGCGACATCAACCTCGCGGCCCGCATACCGGCAATCGACCGGACCATACCCATCGCCCAGTCGGACCAAATTCCGACGGTCCAGACGGCGTATCGCGCGATCATCGCGGTCGGCACCTGGCTGCCATGGGTTGCACTGATTCTTCTCACCGCGGGCGTCTTGGTAGCACGTCGACGCAGCGTCGCTCTGGTCTGGACAGCGATTGGTCTGAGCCTGTCGATGTTTGTGCTTCTCCTCGCGTTCGCGATTGGACGGGCCGTGCTGCTGACCGCTGTGCCGGCGGCACTGGTTCCGGGCAGCGTCACGACCCTGCTCTACGACACGGCAACGGTCGCGATGAAGGACACGGCCCTCTCCGCCCTGGTCCTAGGTGTTGCGATCGCCCTTGTCGGCTGGTTGGCCGGGCCCTTCCGGACTCCGAGCAAGCTGCGAGGCTTCTACAACGACGGCATCGCCGGTGTGCGGCGCAACGCCGAGCAGCACGGCGTGACGACCGGCCGGGTGGGCGCCTGGGTGCACGCGCAGCGCCGGGTGCTGCACGTCATCATTGCCGTCGGCGCGACGCTCGCCCTCATCCTGCTTCGGCCGCTCTCCGGAGCGGCGATCATGTGGACGCTGCTCATCACCGTGCTAGCGCTTCTCGTCCTGTCGTTGGTAGAGCGCCCGCAGACAGACGCTGCGTCGGAGCGGCTGGGCCAACCGCTCCCAGCCGGGGGCTGACCTGACGACCACCGCACGGCAATTTCGAGCAGATTAACTCGGGTTGTCTGTTACCGCTCTCGGCCGCTAGGACCGCCTTGCTGGGGGACATCTTGGGCAGTGGCCGTCCGGAGCGTGCCCGGCAGCATCACCGCAGCAGCCAGCCCAATCACACCAACCACACCAAGAGAGGTCATCGCTAGTGCATACGCGCGGCCCGGCGTTGCGGTGATGCCGGCGACAAGGATGGTGCCGGCGACGGCGGTGCCGAGAGAGGAACCGAGATTGGACACACTGCGCGAGAGGCCCGAGATTTCGCCTTGCTGACTCTCAGCGAAGCTGGACTGCACGACGTTGACCGACGGGGTGAGCATCGCACCAAGACCGAGTCCGATGAGGAGCAGGCCGGGCGCGAACGCCCAGGCTGTCGGAGAACCACTCACCAACAACAGCAAGACGCCAATCCCGGCGATAGTCAGAACGAACCCGGCAAAGATAAGTGTCCGCTGTGCATACCGCTTCGCGAGCCGCTCCGCGGCAAGTGAGGAGGCAAGCAACCCCACCGTTGCAGCGGTGAAGATCACGCCGGTCTCGATGGCGTTGTAGCCGCGAATGACTTGCAGATAGGCCGATACCACAAACGATGTACCCATGAGCATCAGCCATTGGGTGTTTTGGGTCACCAGGCCGAAATTTGAGGTGCGATTGCGGAAGAGACTCGTCGACAGCAGGGGCTCCTTGCCGGCCCGCTCCTTGGCACGCACCGATCGGAAGAACAACAGAAGGACGAGAAAGCCGGCGATGATCAAGATCACGGTAACCCAGATGTTGTTGTCTGCAGCCAGGATGCCGATGACCACGAGCACCAGGCCGATGGCCGAGAGGATTGCGCCGCCGGTGTCGAACGACCGGGTCGGGCCGGGCGGCAGTGGATCGATGATGCGTCGACTGAGCAGAATGATCACAGCAATGATCAGGGTCTGGAAGAGAAAGGCGGCCCTCCAGCTGATTGCGGACGTGATGAGGCCACCGATCAACGGACCCGCAGCCGCACCAATGCCTCCTAGAGCGCTGATCACCCCAAAGGCACGGGCTCGGGACGTGACCTCCGTGAACAGCAACGTGGTGAGGATGTAAACGGGCGGTATCAGCAGTGCTGTGCCGACACCTTCCAGTATGGAGTAGCCGATGATCAGCACTCCAAGATTTGGGGAGACCGCGCTCAGCATGGCACCGACACCGTAGATGATCAGTCCGAGCAGGAAGCACCGCTTGCGGCCGTACTTGTCGGTCAACTTTCCCCCGGGAATCATCAGCGCCGCCATGACCAACAGGAAGAGCGTGATCGCGATCTGGACGCCCTGAACGGTTGTGTCCAAGTCCTCGCTGATGTCGGTGATCATCACGTTCATGTTCGAGCCGGCGAAGCTGCAG